>Ga0114945_10000539_pt1 | contig 24345 bp, 23 predicted proteins | sample OV2TP3_FD_87194 | JGI IMG/M metagenome (GOLD analysis project Ga0114945, IMG submission 87194) | Hot spring microbial communities from Beatty, Nevada to study Microbial Dark Matter (Phase II) - OV2 TP3 | ecosystem: Environmental > Aquatic > Thermal springs > Hot (42-90C) | place: USA: Beatty...
AGCCCCCCGAGGTGCGCATCGGCGACGAAGCGCCGCTCGACTCCCGGGAGCAGTTCGGCCGCCCCCGGCCAGGGAAACACCTCGATCCGGTCACCCTCGCGCACGATGCGGTCCAGGGTCGCCGGGCTGCCGTTCACCTGCAGCCGTCCCACCTCGGTATGGGGGGCGCCCAGCGCCTCCACCGCATTCTTGAGCGTCGCGGCGCGGGCGCAGGGGTATGCGAATTCCCGGTCCCGCTGCTCGCGCGGGAGAAAGGCGCCCAGAGGGCCGTGGAAGCGGAAATGCGCGGTCGAATTCAACCGATTTGGGTGATGGACGTTAATCCGTTCATGTGAGTGTATAGGCGCGGCGCCCGGTTCGACCGACAGGCATGCGGTTCCTGAAAAGAATCCTCTTCACCTTGCTCTCGCGCAAGGAGGCGCGCGGCGCGGGGTATGGCTCGGAAGTACTGTTTGCGGGCTGGGTCGAGCTGCCGGCCGCGTTCCGCGCCCTGCTGCGGCGGCCCGGCGGGCCGCGCAAGCCCGGCTCGGCCTGAATCCCCGGGGCAATTCAGGCAGGTCAGGGCAGCACCGCGGGCGATTCGATCTTCATTCCCCGTGGCGCCAGAGCGCCGGCGGCGGCACAGGCTTTACATTTCTTTACGCAGGCGAGAAAAACGGGTTACACCTTCCGGCCAGACTGGGCGCACCGAATTCCCGGTACGAACTCTCAGGAAAGGAGTGGTCATGGACGATACGAGCAGGCGCCGGTTTTTCCGCCGCGCGACGTTGGCGACGCTGATCGGCGCCTTGGCGGCGGGACCGGGCGGCAAAGCCTGGGCGCATGGCGGGCACCGCGGCTGGCACCGCGGCGGCGGGTTCCTCGGCGGGCCGCTCGATCCGGCCGCGCTCGACGAGCGCATCGAGCGCATGGTGAAGCACTTCGCGGTCGAGGTGGATGCGACCGCCGAGCAGAAGGCGAAACTCGGCGAGATCGCGAAGGCCGCGGCACGCGAGCTGCAACCGCTGCGCCAGAAGATGTTCGAAGCGCGCAAGCGCGGCATCGAACTGCTCGCCGCGCCGACGATCGACCGTGCGGCGATCGAACGTCTGCGCGCCGAGCAGATCCAGACCGCAGACGCCGCCTCACGGCGCCTGTCGCAGGCGCTTGCCGACACCGCCGAAGTGCTCACGCTCGAGCAGAGAAAGCAGCTTGCCGAGCGCTTCCAGCGCAGGCACGTCCGGCGCCGCGGCTAAACTGGGAGGATGGCGGCGCGCATCCTGCTGATCGAAGACGACGCCCGCCTCGCCGGGTTGCTCCGCGAGTACCTGAGCGGGGCCGGCTTTCGCGTGGCGGTGGAGGGGCGCGGCGAGGCCGGGATCGACAGGCTCCGGCGCGAGCCGTTCGACGCCCTGGTGCTCGACCTGATGCTTCCCGACATCGACGGGCTCGAAGTCTGCCGGCAGGTGCGCGCGAGGAACGACGTCCCGATCCTCATGCTCACGGCGCGCGGCGATGCCGCCGACCGGATCGTCGGCCTGGAGATCGGCGCCGACGACTACCTGCCGAAACCGTTCGAGCCGCGCGAGCTGCTGGCGCGCCTGAAGGCGGTGCTCAGGCGGGGCAGGGCGCCTGCGAAGACTGCGTTGCTGCGCTTCGGGCGGCTCGAAGTCGACCGCGACGCGCGTCACGTGCGGGTCGATGGCCGCAAGCGCGAGCTCACCAGCTTCCAGTTCGCGCTGCTCGTCGCCTTCGCCGAGAACGCGGGACGCGTGCTTTCGCGCGATCAGCTCATGGACTTCGTCAAGGGCGAATCGATCGACGCCTTCGACCGCTCGATCGACGTGCACGTGTCGCGCATCCGCGCGGCGATCGAGGACGATCCGAAAAAGCCGCGCCGAATTCTCACCGTGCGCGGCGCGGGCTACGTGTTTTCGCGGGCGCAGGATTCGTGAAGCGCCTGTACCTGCAGATCTATCTCACGGTCGTCGCGAGCCTGGTTGCGTTCGCCCTGATCGCGGGCGCGCTGTGGTGGATCTTCGTCGAGCAGGTCGCGCCGCGCCACCCGGTGGAGGTTGCGGCCGAACTCGCGCAGTCGGTGCTGCCCGATGCGGACGCGCCGCGCGAGGCGCAGCAGGCCGCGCTCGAAGAGCTCGCGGCCCGGATGCGCTCCAACGCAACGCTGTACGCGGCCGACCGGACGCCGATCGCCCGCGTCGGGCGAATGCTCCCGCCGCCCGATCCGGGGCGCGAGCGAAGCGGTCTCATGCGCCGCACCGACGGGCCGCCAGCATGGGCGGTACGCCTTGCCGACGGGCGCTGGCTGGTGGCGCGGGTGCCGCGCGACTATTGGCGCGCGCGCCGGCCCGGGCCGCTATTGATCCTCGCACTCATCGCGCTCGCCGTGGGGGTCGGCGCGTACCCGGTGGTGCGGCGCGTCACCCGCCGGCTCGAAAACCTGAAATCGGGCGTCGATGCGCTCGGCTCGGGAGAGCTTTCGGCGCGCGTGCGGGTCGAGGGGCGCGACGAAGTGGCGCGGCTCGCCGAGAGCTTCAATCGGGCGGCGGCGCGGATCGAGCAACTGGTCAGCGCGCACAAGGCGCTTCTTGCGAACGCCTCGCACGAGTTGCGCACGCCGCTTGCGCGCATCCGGATGGCAGTGGAATTGATGAAGGAAAACGCCGACCCGGCGCGCAAGGCCGAACTCGAGCGCGACATCGCCGAACTGGACGTGCTGATCGAGGAGATCCTGCTTGCGAGCCGGCTTGGCGCTGCGCCCGGTCTTGACCGCGCCGAGGCGGTGGACCTGCTTGCGCTCGCGGCGGAGGAATGCGCGCGCTACCAGGAGGCGGAACTCGACGGCCAGCCGGTGAGCGTGCGGGGCGACGCGCGGCTCCTGCGCCGCATGATCCGCAACCTGCTCGAAAACGCGAGGCGCCACGGCGCGCCGCCGATCGAGCTTCGCGTGTCCCGCGCGGAGGCGGGCGCCGAGATTGTTATTCGCGATCACGGGTCCGGGGTCCCCGAGGCCGAGCGCGAGAAGGTGTTCGAGCCGTTCTACCGTCGCGCCGGCGCAAGCGAAGGGGCGGGCCTCGGCCTCTCGCTCGTGCGCCAGATCGCGCGCCGGCACGGGGGGGAGGCGCGGCACATCGGTGGCAAGGAAGGATGCTTCTGCGTCACGATGCCGCTGCAGGGGGGTCCAGAATAATTTTGCTATTACATTACTAAAAGCGTAATCTATGAGCATAAATGCAGACCTTGACCGAAAAAGTCTTCAAGCTGGCGCCGCCCGGCGGTTTCTTCGACGAGACGGTCATCCGCAACCTGTTCCCGGGGGCGAGCGATGGCGCGCGCGCGCTGCTGGCGCATCGGGCGAATCAGGCGGGCGAAATTCTGCGCCTCAAACCCGGGCTGTTCGTGCTCGGCGCGCTCTACCGCAAGTCCGAGCCGCACCCGTTTGTGGTGGCGCAAGTAATGCATGCCCCCTCCCATATCAGCCTGGAGTCCGCGCTCGCGCATCACGGTCTGATTCCTGAAGCGGTTTACCAGGTGAGCAGCGTCACCGCGGGGCGCAGCCGGGAGCACACCACGCCGCTGGGCGTGTTCAGTTTCCGTCGCGTGCCGGCACGTGCGCCCCGCGCGGGCGTCGAGGCGGTGGAAGTGGCGCGCGGCGCGTGGGCGTTCGTTGCTTCGCCGCTGCGCGCGATTGCCGACGCGGTTTACCTCGACCGGGAAATTTCCTGGAACCGGAATGGGCTCGGCTACCTGACCGAGTCGCTGCGCATCGAGGAGGAAGATCTGCGATCGCTCTCGTTCGAAGCGCTGGATGATATCCTGGACAGCATTCGAAACCGGCGCGTGCGGGCGTACCTGGAGGGCTTGAAGGAGGCCGTCGAAGATGCCCGGTAGGGTGTTGAGCGCGAGGATCCGCGAGTACGCGCCGGCGAATTCGATCGAGCAGGAGAACGTGTTGCAGGAACTCCTGCAGCACTACGTGCTTGCCAGCCTCTCGCGTGCGGGCCTGTTCGCGCAGGCCATGTTTCACGGCGGCACCTGCCTGCGCATCGCCTACGCGATGAACCGGTTTTCGGAGGACCTCGACTTCCTGCTGAAGAAGCCCGATCCGGATTTCCGCTGGCGGCGCTATCTGGAGTCCGTTCGAAAGGACTGTGACCAGGAAGGCATTTCGTTCGAGGTACAGGACAAGTCCCGAACGGGAACGGCCGTTCGGAAAGCGTTCCTGAAGAGCGATTCGATCGGCGCGACCCTGGCGACGGACCTGCCCTTCGAGCGGGTTCGAGACCGCAGGATCCGCATCAAGCTGGAGATCGATACCAATCCGCCCGCCGGTTCGACGTTCGCGACCAGCTACCTCACGTTCCCCGTCACCGCGCCCATGACGACGCAGTCCCTGGAGTCGGGCTTCGCACTAAAACTGCACGCGCTGCTCTGCCGCTCCTACGTCAAGGGCCGCGACTGGTACGACTTCGTCTGGTATGTCGCGCGCAAGACGAGGCCCGAACTGGGCTTGCTGCGCCACGCCTTGCACCAGCAGGGCCCATGGGCCGGAAGACCGATCTCGGTGACCACGCGCTGGGTGCAGGAAAACATGGAGGCGGTCATCCGCCGTATCAATTGGGCCGCGGCGCGGACTGACGTTCAGCGCTTCCTGCCTCTGCGCGAGCAGGAAGGTCTGCGCGCATGGAGCGCCGACTTCTTCCTGCACCAGCTTGCGCGCATGAATGCAGCGTGAACGGCCGGCCGTGGTCGGCCGCTGCCGGGGGACTTGGTACACTGGGCATGGCCCGGTACTCTTGCGCCATGCGACCGGTGAGCAAGCGGATATGACGGATTCTCCAGTCAATCCCGGCCGCCGGCGGTTCCTCGAGGCGGTCGCCGTGTCGGGCCTCGCAACCCTCGGGCCGCTCTCGTCGCCCGCCGCGGCGAAGGAGAGGGTGATCAACGACGTTTCGCGGCTCAATCCGGTGGCGATCGCGGACGAGCGGCTGCCGCGCTCGACCGAGGAGGTGCGGGCGGCGTTGCGCGCGTGGCGCGGCACGGTCTCGGTGGGCGGCGGGCGCTTCAGCATGGGCGGGCAGATCGCGGCGCCGCATTCGCTGCATCTCGACATGCGCGGCATGAACCAGGTGGTGAGCTTCGATGCAGCGCGCCGGGTGATCCGGGTGCAGGCGGGAATGACCTGGCGCGACATCCAGGACGTCATCGACCCCCACGACCTTTCGATCAGGACCATGCAGAGCTACAGCAACTTCACCGTGGGCGGGTCGCTGTCCGTGAATTGCCATGGGCGCTACGTGGGCCGCGGCCCGCTGGTGAACTCGGTGCGCGCTCTGCAGCTCGTGACCGCACGCGCCGAAGTGCTGGAACTCTCGCGCACTCGCGATGCCGAGACCTTCCGCGCGGTGTTTGGAGGCTACGGCGGCCTCGGCGTGGTGACCGAGGTGGAGCTGGAACTGGATCCGAACACGCTGATCGAGCGCGTGGTGCACGACGTGCCGCTCGAGCGGTATCCGGATTTCTACCGCAGTCAGGTGCTCTCCGACGCGCGCATGGTGCTGCACAACGCCTATCTCGCGCCGCCGGGGTTCGACCGGCCCCGCCCGGTGAGCTGGCTCGTTTCCGAGAAGCCGGCCACCGAGCGCGAGCGGCTGGTGCCGCGCGGCCTCGACTACTCCCGGGAGCAGAACTTCTTCTGGGCGATGACCGAGCTGCCGGTGGGGCAGTGGCTGCGCGAGACGGCCGAAAGGCGGCTGCTGGCCGAAGAGAAAATGGTCGTCTGGCGCAACCACGAGGCGAGCAAGGACACCGCCTCGCTCGAGCCGAGAACCCGCGCCGTCTCGACCTACCTGCTGCAGGAGTATTTCATCCCGGTGCAGAATTTCTTCTCGTTCCTGCGGGAGATGGCGCGCATCCTGAACGCGCACCGGGTGAACGCGCTGAACGTGTCGATTCGTCATTCGCCCGCCGACACCCTTTCGCTCCTCACCTGGGCGCCGGCCGAGGTGTTCTCGTTCGTGCTCTTCTACAAGCAGCGCCGCAACCGGCAGGCGAGCGCCGCCGTGAGGGCATGGACGCGCGAGCTCATCGATGCCGCGCTTGCCAGCGGCGGACGCTATTTTTTGCCGTACCGCCTCGATGCGACGCGCGCCCAGTTCGAGCGGGCGTACCCCGAGGCGCGCGCGTTTGCGGCACTCAAGGCGCGCCTCGACCCGGACAACCGGCTGCGGAACCTGCTGTGGGACAGCTACTTGTAGCCGGGACCGGTCGCTCGTAGGCTGGCGTTTTCTCGTGGGGGAGGTCCCGTGGCATTCACTCGGCAGATCATTTCGCGCGCTTCGACCGACCGGCTCGAGCACCTGATCGAAGAGCGCCTGCAGCCCGGCTCGGACAAGGCGCGCATCGACCGGCGCATCTGGAACCTGTTCGGGGAAACCTGGGCGGTGCTCTATTCCGATCTCTCCGGTTTTTCGCGCCGGGTCGCGGAGTTCGGCGTCATTCACTTCCTGCAGACGATCTACGAGTCGCACCGGCTGCTCGTGCCGGTGATCCAGTACGGCAACGGCATCCTTCTCAAGACCGAGGGCGACAGCCTGATGGTGATCTACCGCAAGCCCGACGACGCGGTGCGCAGCGCCATCGCCATGCAGCAATGCTGCCAGCGCCACGCCGAAGCGCAGCGGCCCGAGGACCAGGTGCTGCTGTGCATCGGCATCGGCTACGGCGAGGTGCTGCACATCGGCGACGACGACATCTACGGCGCCGAAGTGAACGCCGCCGCCAAGCTGGGCGAGGACACGGCGCGGGCCGACGAGATTCTCGTCACCGGCGCGGTGGCAGGCGCAGTCGCGCTGCCGGAGGGGTGCAGCCTGGAACCCCTGCCCGAGGCGCCGCCGGGCGCCCAAGAAGCCTTCCGCCTGGTCTATCCGCTTGGCCGGCGCGCCGCGCCGAAATAACGCGTATCGCCACCAGCGGCAACGAGGATGAAAGCGAGGATCCTCTGCATCGCCAGCCTGCTGGCGAGCGGCATTGCAGCGGCGCAGCCTCCCCCCTCGGAGGACCTCCCGCCCGCCGGCCGCTCGCTGTTCGACTTCCTCGTGACGACGGAGGAGAACGGTCGCAAGGTGCAGCGCGTGCCCTTCCCCTTCCAGGCGCTGCTCAGTCGAGTCCGGGAGCAGGTGGAAGGTGGGGCCGGCAGCGCCCTGCGCGTGGTCCTCATTCCGATGGGGCGCTCGCTGCAGCGCAACGCAGCGGCTGACGAGACGTTCCGTTATCCGCGCGTGGTTGCGGCAGCGGTCGGCGAGTCCACGGCGCCGGGCGCCGGAATGCAGCTCAAGGACCGTCTCTACCTCGGCTACCACGAGAAGGCGGGCGTACTCGAGGTCATCAGCTACAACGAGGCCGCCGGTCGTTTCGAGTTCCAGGTGGTGAGGGACTACCGCGAGAACGGCAAGCCACGGGTCCTCTATGCCAGCCGGCGCATGTGCCTGGCGTGCCATCAGAACGCGGGGCCGATTTTCTCGCGGCCGCCATGGAACGAGACGAACGCGAATCCCGATCTGCGAAAGCTTCTGCACGAGCAGAACCGCGACTTCTACGGCGTTGCGGTCGATCTCGGCGCCGATGCGCCGAACTCGATCGACAGGTCGGCAAGTCGCGCCAACCGCTTCGCAATGGTGCAACGGCTGTGGAGCGAAGGCTGCGAAGCACCCTCGCGGCCGCAGGAGGCGGCAGTGCGCTGCCGCGCCGAGGCGTTCGCTGCTGCGCTGAAATACCGCTTGAGCGGCGACCGCCGGCTCGACAGCCGAGCGCCAGGTTACGGCGAGAATTTCGTTCCCGTCCTCACCGAGTCCTGGCGCAGGCGCTGGCCCGAGGGGATCGCCGTGCCGAGCCCGGAAATTCCCAATCGCGACCCCCTCGAAACGCCGGCGATCGCGCCTGACATCGATCCGCTCGCGCCGCGCGAGCCGATCGACCTGCGCCTCGGCGCGAGGCGCGAGGACATCGAGCACTTCGTGAAGAACCTTGCGGAATTCATTGCCGAGGCCGATCTGCTCGCCCTCGATCGCCGGATGGGCGAGAAGTTCAGGAGCAGCCAGGGCGAGCCGAAGGCGCTGCGTGTGCCGTGCCGGCTGAGCGAGCACGCATTGGCGGGGCGCGCGTCGAAAGTCCAGTTCGCCTGCATGGCGCCCGCCGCAGTCCTGCCCGATGTAGCGGTCTCGGGGTGGCTCGAGCGCCGGGGCACGCACGTGCTGCGCGGGGCTTTCGATCGCTTTGCGCCGGAGCGCAGGGTGACGGGCGACATCGATGTGCTCCCGGCGGCGATCGTGACCACCGCGGGCGGTGCCGAGGTCGAGCTGACGCCGAGCGCGCCGGCGCTGAGCCTGCGCCCCGTGGACGGCAACGCCGTGGCGGCATTGACTTTGCGCTGGTCGCGCTCCACGGGGCGAAACTCGACCGGGCATGCGGAGCTGCGGCTGCTCGAGGATTTTGCGCCGGTTGCGAAAGCGATCGCCGAGATCGCGGAGGAGACGCTGCGAGGAAGGAGCGATCTCTTCTCCGCGCGGCCATTCAGGCGCGCCGGGGTGATGAAGGCGCTCTTCGGGAAGCTCGGCATGCCGGCGCGCAACTGGTGCTGCCTGGAGGAGGAGGGCATGCCGGCGCCGCAGGCCGAAAGCGGACGCGGCGAGAGCGCGTCGGCTGGACTCGCACCGTTCTACAGCGCCTGCGCCGCCTGCCACGCGGCGCAAGAGCGCTTTCCGCCCGGCTTTCTGCATGGCGGCCCGGCGACGGCGGCTCGCAACATCGACGCCTGCGCCGAGCGCATGCTCTACCGGATCCAGATGTGGGACCTGCCTCCCGGAAAACGGGCAAAATCCCCGATGCCGCCCGCGATTGCGGGCGAGGTCGATTTTGCCGCGATGAAGAAATACCTCCGCACGCGCGTCACGGCAAGTCTTGCGGGGCCTTACGAAGTGCTGCGGCGCTGCGCGCCCGTTTTCTGACAACTGCCCGCGCCGCGAGCGAGCCTACTTCCGAATCTGGTCCAGGTCCACCGGCAGCGCCGGCTGCTCGCCTTCGCGCAGATCGAGGAAGCGCCTGAGTTCCGGCTCCGTGAGCACGGCGGCGTACTCGTCCACCGCGTATCCCGCAAGCGAATGGGCGCCGCGCGCGAGGAGGCGCGGGGCGAGCCGCCGCAGCAGGTACCGGAACGCGAGCCTCAGCCGCCGTTTCTCGATGCGCTGCTGAACTTCCCACAGCGCCTCTCGCCGATCGGCCGGGAAGTCGCGCCCCAGGCGATGGTCGATCGCAAGCTCGAGCTGCCGCCGCCGCGCCGCCCGGTCTTCTTCTTGCGAGGGCCTGGAGGGCAGCTCGCTCTGCAGCGCGACGATCCGCTTCTCGTACTCCTCGTCCGTGAGACGAGGCCCGTAGTTCAATGATGGCGGCATCAGTTGTCGGCCTGCACCCGGAACCGCATTCTGCCACGCGGCGACTCCGCTCATTGGTCCGGATAGGCTTGCTTGACGATGTCCGGATCGGCGAGCGTGACCGGCTCTCCGGGCTCGAGGTCGAAGAGGGCCTGGTATTGATCCGCCTCGAGAATTTCGGCTGCGACGCGCTGGAACGCGTTGATTCGCTCGTCGAGCGCCTTTACGAATTCGGCGGCTTTCAACTTGCCCTGCGTGAAGGCATCGTCGATCTCGGCACGGGACCGCTCGACGCCGAGCCGCACCTCGCGCAGCTTTTGCGCGACCGCTTTCTTCACCTTCGGGCCGAGCGCAAAGTCCACCTGGCGCGCGAAGAGCGCGGTCATGAACCGTTCCAGGTCCGGCCGCGCAAGGCGCCGTTCCCTGGCCATGCGGCGCTCCGCCCCGGCGTACAGAGCGAGGACATCGCCAAGATACCTGCGCTCCCTGTCGTCGGACGCCGAGCGGCCACGGCCACCCCGCGGGCGAGCGCCGCGCGGCGTCGGCGCGGCGCATTCCGGAAGGTCTCCCGTCACGCCCGAATGCCGGTGGAAGGGCGCCGGGCACGTGCCGAGCGGACCGCTCGTGCGACCGTACGGCCCGTAGATCGCCGAGGAAAGGCCGTACCCCCGCGCGCCGAGCACGAGGATCCCAGCGGGGAAAAGGATGCGGTTGGCAGCCTGGTGGCATACCCCGTTGATGAGGTAACAGGTGATCCCCCCGCGCTCATTCGGCTCGGCGATCGCGTTCGCCCGTCTGGTGCTGCCGGTGCCCGAGCGCAGCGCCGTGCCGCCGGTCTTGCCGCCCCAGCAGCTCCAGGCCTTTCCCCCGGTATCGCACTGGACATAGGTGTGGTCCGCCGCGCCGAGAAAGAGTCTGGTTGGATAACGCATGACGACCAGTGTTCCCATGGCTCGCCCTCCCGGTCTACAGCGGACATCACAGCGCAACTGCAATGCGCCCGTCGTAACGAGTTTTCAGCGCCTCGATCCAACCCGCCTCCCTGCCGCGCGGCTGAAAGTAGAGCTGGCGCGCGGATCCATCCCAGGCCATCGGCTTGCCCGTAAACGGATCGGCATACGGCTTTGCCGCCTCGCTTGCGAGAAACTGGGCGATCGCCTCCGGCGCCTCGATGCCCCGGGCAACGACCGCCGCCTGCAGCGCGAGCAAGCGCAGGAGGCCGGCGACGTTGTACGTCCTCGCGAAAAACTCGCCGTAAGAGACCGGCCCCATGCTCAGTAACAGGCTGCCGACCGGGTTGCGCAACACATCGATCCAGCTTGGGCTCTCGAGCCGCCGGGTGGCTTGCCCGGCTTTCGCCAGTGCCTCATCGAAATTCAGGGAGCCCTTGCCGAGAATGGCCAGCTGTTCCTTGTGGCTGGCGACGAGATCGTTCACGCTTGCGTTCGGCCGATAAATCAGTGCGCCCAGCGTATCGATCAACACGTTCCCGCGAGCGTCAGGAGAGCCGTAAAGCGCCCGCCGGCGAAGTTCCATAGCCTGCCATGCGCCGACATAGATCTCCCAGCCGACCCACGCCTCCCGCAAGGTGAGATCCGCCTCGAGCCGCCTGGCCATCGCTTCGATGCGCGCGCCATAGGGCGCGATTCCCCCTTTGGATGCCGCAATCAGGTCCGACAGCACCAGCGCATCGCGTGCGATCAGTGCCGCCGCAACCGATTTTCCGATCAGGTGGCGGGCGCCGGCCGCCAAGCGGCCGTGAAAGGCCGTTTCCTGTTCAAGCTCGCCGATCGCGCCGTCCAGGTCGCTGGCCGCCGCTTGGCGGATTACGGCGAGCAGCGCAAGCCACTGCGAGTTCATCAGTTGATAGGGCGGCAGCGGCGCGTCCGCGCGCGGAGAAAAGTACGCATCGTCGAACACCGGCTTGTCGCGCATCGTCCGGTAACGCGCGAGCATCTCGCGATTGTCCTCGAGCAGCTTGGCGAGTGCTTCGCCCTTCTCCCTGGCGACGGCAAGGCAAGACTGCTTCTCGGGGGAGCACCATGCCACGACACCTTTCGACAAAGCGAGCTGCGGCTTGATCGTGTTCTCCCACGCCGCATCCTTCTTGAATCCCTCGGCATCGTGGGCACGCAACGCCGCCAGGACTTTCCTGCCCCACGCAATCTGATCGTGGCCCGAGGGCGCGCCCATGCCGAGAAATGCGACATATCCGTTGGCATCGGTCGGCTCCCCGAGCTTCGGCGCCGCGAGCAACGCCCTTGCATCGGGCGAGAGCTCGTCGTCGAAAGAGTAGTACGCGACCGCGGCGCCGAACAGAACTATGAGCGTTCCCAACAGCCAGCCAATAGGCACCAGGATGGCGTGCAATATTTTTCGCTCGGGCTGTGGATCCAATTCGTCCTCCCTTCTACGACGCAACGCGCGATCAGGCGGCCATGGCTGCGGGGTCGAGGTCGTCGAGAAGCGGCGGCAGCGGGCAGTCGAGCACCGCGCCCACCATGCGCATCAGTTCGGCCTCGATGATGCGGATCGTGCCGTCGGCGGTGACGGCGGCGAACAAACCCTTCACCAGAACAGCCTTCGCCGACGGTGCCAGAGCGCGAAGATTTTCGAGCGCGGCACCCACGGCGTCCAGCTGGGTCGCCCTGCGGCTGACGGGCGCTGCGTCTTCCAGCCCCATCTCCGTTGCGCCGGCGCGAAATGCGGCGGCGGATTCCCGATCAGCTTCGGGTCCCGGCCGGCGGCCGGCGTAAGCGACCAGTGAGAGCAACAACCCGATGTCGGCGCGCGCGTCGGCGATCGTCTTGGACTTGGAGATGGCGGCTGCAGGTTGCTGCCCGAGCTGGGAGCGCATCAGCATCAGCACCGCGAACTCGTGCAGCGAAACGCGGCGATCGGCATGGATCACCGCTTCGAGTGCCTTGAGCAGCTCGCTTCGGGCGTCCGCCGGGGCGGATTTGATCGCGGGCAACGCGAGATCGATCACCGGCAGATGGACCGCGGGGCCGAGACCGCGCAGATCTTTCGCGATTGCGCCGGCGGCGCCGGCGAACCGCTCGGCCCCCGCAGCCCTGGCTGCCGCCAGTTGTTCTTGCATCACGCTGTCCTTGGGCGCGAGAAGCAGCGCAGTGACGATGGCGCACGCGCCCTCGGCGGTCTGCATGCGATCGCGCAACCCCGCCGGCAGCGCCGCCAACAGGCGCTGCGCGACATCAAGCTTGGCCGCGTCGAGCGTGCCGACGAGCGCCACGCTCTCGGCTGTCGAGCGACCCCAGGCGTGCGCGGTATCGGCGCGCCGCGCGCCCGCGGGGCTCGGCGCCGTGCCCGCGGCGAAGCCCGCCGCCGCAGCCGGAAGTCCGGCGGGCGCGGTTTCCGCGGCCTGTGCGGGACGCTCTTTGCGGTAACGCTTCGGCTGAAAGCCGGGATTCACCCGCCGGATGCGCTCGTTGATTGGCGGATGCGTGGCGAAGAGCGCGCTGAACCAGACGTCGACGCTCTGGCCGAAGAACATGTGCGACACCTCTTCGGCGTAACGGTGGTGAATGCGCGCGCTGTGTTTGGCGGCGCGGATCTGGTCGAGCGCCCCGGCGATGCCGTCGGGGTTGCGCGTGAACTGCACGCTGGAGGAGTCGGCGAGAAATTCGCGCTCTCGCGACACCGAGGCCTTGATCAGCCGCGCAAAAAACAGCCCCGTAAAGCCGATGAGGCAGACGATGACACCGGCCGTGAAGATCGCGATGAATTCGCCGATATTCTCCGCCTCGAATGCGGCGCGGATGATGTACAAGCCGAGCGAGCCGATGAACACGATCCCGGCGAGCACGCCCATCATGCGGATGTTGAGCGACATGTCGCCATTGAGGATGTGACTGAACTCGTGCCCGATGACGCCCTGCAGCTCGTCGCGGTTGAGCTTCTCCAGCATGCCGCGCGTCACCGCGATGACCGAGTTGGAGACATTGAAACCGGCCGCGAACGCGTTGATGCCGAGTTCCTTGTCCAGGACGTAGGCGGCGGGAACGCGCACCCCGGAGGCGATCGCCATCTCCTCGACGACGTTGAGGAGCCGGCGCTCGAGCGGGTCGCCAGTGTCGGGAGCGATGCGCCGCGCGCCGAAGGCGCCCGCGATCGCCTCGCCGCCCGCCCGCAGCTTGAAGGTCCGCCGGATGCTTTCGACGATGATCAACGCGAATGTGACGATGGCGCCCCACAGGTACACCGGCGCGGGCACCGAGCGGATGACGTCGATCAGTCGATAATCCGCGTCTTCGGGCATGTCGACGATCTCGACCACCACGAAGATCGAGACGATGAAGGCGTCCATCGCAATGACGACGCCGATCACCGCCAGCGCGAAAAGGGCGACCAGGACGAGCGTGTTGCGCCGCGCGACGTCCTGCTGCTCGAAGAAGGTCATCGAAGAGCAGATGGACGACGTAGCCGCCGTCCACCGAATGGATACGCGCGATCGCTTCGGGCGTGAAGCCGCAATTGGTGGAATAACGAGATTCGCAAGGTGTCGCTCGCGAAGCTCTGAACCCGCGTGTTACGGCCCGATGCTATACGCGTCGCCAGATTTCTTCACGGTGACCTTCGAAGGGTTGGGAAACGATCCGGTGGCCACCGTCGTCGTCTTGTTGGGATTGTCGGCGTTCGGCGTTCGAATGGACACGCTGACGCTCACGCTTTTCATGGTTTCTTCGTTGATGGTCGCCTGACGAGTGCTGTTTGCCGGCACCGTGATCTGAACCGTTCCGGGGCCGGGCACGCCCTTCACCTCGATCAGCAATTGGTCGCTTGTCGTGTTGATGATGACGACGTTAGCGAGCGCGACACTGTGCGCAACGAGCGAGACGGTGCCGCAAAGGAGGACGAACAGTCGAGTTCCCATGACAGCCTCCTGCGTATCCTGCCGGCGATCATACTATGCCCGGCTCCTCGCGGGTGCCAGGGTTCTCCCGGCGCCGCCGATACGGCCCCGACAGCAGACTGTATATACTGGTCGCGCCATGACGGCTGACGATCCGTACGCGAAAACCGCCGATCTCGCCGGTCGTCTCGAAGCGGAGCTGAAGCACCTTCATCCGCGCCGAGGTCGAGAAGCTCGCCGCGGTGATCAAGGTCTTGGGAGCGCGCGCCGACTGAGGCGGCGCCGGGAACGGTACGCAGGTCCGCTGATCGATGGCCAGCCTGCCTGACGGCGCAGAGGATCTCCTCGAAAAGTCTGTCCCGGAGCTCGAGGCTGAGCTTCGTCGACTCGCGTCCTCATCTCGCATGCCCCCCTCAGCCGCGCGCCAGCTTTTCGAGAGCTACGAGTTGCAGACGAGGCTTGCAGACCCGGCGCAGCGCGAGAGCAGCCAGCGGATGTTTCTCGGCCATGCGATCGTCGCCTATCGACAGCCGACCATGCGGCAGCTGCCCGGCGAGGACTTGCCGGTGTCGACGCTGAGGCAGATCGCGCTCAAGATGCCGATGAAGGCCGGGGACCCAAGCGCCGAGCAGCGGCAAGCTGACCTCGACAATCTGCTGGCGGTGTACGAGCAGGAGACGTTCCAGTCCGAGGACCGCGACTTCTACCGCCGCGTAGCTTTGGCCGGCTTCATCCGGGAGAACGCCAGCGATCCTGGCGTCCTGCAACGGCCGCGTCAGGAAACCGGTCAGCCGGCTGCGCATCCGCTCTCGGGAGCCGAGCGGTCTTCTCAGGACGAACAGAAGTTCGGAATCGAGCCGCGCACGCTCGAGGGACACTCGAGCGGCGTGACGAGCGTCGCGTTCTCGCCCGACGGCAAGTCTCTGGCCTCCGCGAGCTTGGACAAAACCATCAAGCTTTGGAATCCGGCGGCTCAAAAGGAAATCAGGAGCTTGGTCGGACATTTGGACTGGGTCCATTGCGTTTCTTTCAGCCCGGACGGAAGGCTCCTGGCGTCGGGAAGCGACGATAAGACGGCCAGGCTCTGGGACGCGGCGACCGGAAAAGAGCTCGCGACACTTTCCGGGCATCGAGACGAAGTCTTGTCGGTCGCATTCAGCCCCGACGGGTCGATCCTCGCGTCGGCAGGGGACGACAACACGGTCAGGCTCTGGGACGTCGCCACTCGCAATGAGATCAAGACGTTGTCGGGTCATGGCAAGACGGTCCGTTCGGTCGCATTCAGCCCGAGCGGGAGGACTCTCGCCTCGAGCGGCGACGACAACTCGATCAAGATCTGGAACGTCGAGACCGGAAAGGAGATCAAGTCGCTCTCAGGTCATGGCGGCAGGGTAAATGCCGTAGTCTTCCGCCCGGACGGGAAGGTTCTCGCGTCGGCAAGCGACGATACGACGATCAGGATGTGGGACGTCGATTCCGGCGATGGGATCGGCACGCACTCCGGCCACGAATCCGACGTCCGTTCCTTGGCGTTCAGCCCGGATGGAAGAATGCTGGCCTCGGCAAGTTCGGATCATGCCGTCAAGCTGTGGGACGCCTTGGCCGGCGATGAGATCGAGTCGCTTTGCGGACACGGATCGCGCGTGCGCTCGGTCTCCTTCAGCCCGGATGGGCGGCTGCTGGCCTCTGGAGGCGACGATCGCACGATCAAGCTGTGGATGAGCGCGGCGCAGCCGGGATTCGAGGTGGATCAAGCCGGCCATCGCACAGCGGCGACTCCCAGGATCATCGAGGGGGATGAAGTGGCCGATGCCACGAAAGGCAGGCCGGTGATGGACCTCTTCGACACGCTGGACGCGAAAAGCGTGACGTTCCTGGACTGGGCCGGTCCCGGACGCGTCGTCGGGCGGCGCGGTACCGATCTGGTCGCCCTGACGCAGGACGGCCGTGCGGAGCTCTGGCACCGCCCGCTTCCCAGCCAGGAGGAGGGCTACATCTTCGCCGACGAGCAGACGATTCTCTGGAACGAAGGCGGGGAGCGTGGGTTGCTGATCGCCGTGGCCGCCACCGATGGCCAGCAGCTCTATGAGCTCGAAGGGGAGCGCGCGATCATGATCGACGGCGATCGCTTTCTGGCGAGGAATTGCGATGGAACGGCCTCCCTCCGCCGGACCGAGAGCGGCAAAATGATCGTCTCTTTACCCGGACTCAGCGAGGATATGCCGTATGCGCTCTCCCCAGATCGGCGCTGGCTTGCCGCCGGCTATCAGCCGGTCCAATTGTGGGACTTGGAAGGGGTCAGCCTCCGCCACTCTTTCGGCTCGGATATCACCGCCCGTCTTGAGTTCACTCCAGACAGCACCGGTCTGATTGTCACCACGATCATGACCCCCCAGTCGGGAATGCAGGATGAGGTGACGCAGCGGACGTACGATGTCCGCACCGGGACCCTCGTCGACGAACGGAGCTGGTGGGAGCGCCAATGACCCACCAGTGTCCACAACCAGGTGCGCGTCTCCGCTGGCGACGCCAAAGGCCGGAAAAGCCTCACCGGCTACATGCTGCGCGCGCCGTTTTCGCTGGAGAAGACGACTTACGATGCCGCTGTCTAGAAAGCACCTGGACCCCCGGAACGCGGAGCTGCCGGAGAGAAAGCTCTCTTACCTGGAATTGGCGGAGAGGCTGGACCCGAGGTTGACGCCTATCCTATCGGACGAACTCGCCGCCGGAAACCATATCTGGGAGGCCACGAAGGATTTCCCCAGTAGAGGGAGCCTCTGCGTCTCGTTGAGCCGTCCCTTCAAGAAGGCCCACACGCTTCCGAATGGGGTGATCTATACGGAAGAGGACGACCCTCACTTCAACGTTGCGAGCTACGCGACGAAAGGGCCGATCTCCCATGTCCTGTGCGCGCCTTGCAGGAAACGGGGAGGATCCGCATCGTGCCGACCACAGGAGACATGAGCACCATCGAGATCGCGGCTGGTGCGCTCGATCTCATGCTCGGTCTTGCTGCCGTAAGGGCGCGCGAACACCTTGCCGGTGGCGTGCTCGTAGCGAAGTCGCGCGCCCGCGCGGCCTCCATGTACACCAGGTGTTATGCTCGGTCTGATGCAGCGCCGCCTTCAAGCGCCAGTTCCGGAAAGATTTCTCGAGGAATCTGGGCAGGGCGGCCGGCGCTCGCCCGAGGCGCTCGGCTGAGGCGCCGGTGCCGCGCTGGCTGAGATATTCGATCTATATCGCCGCGCTCGGCGGCATCGTTGCCGCCGTCGTCATCCCGGCCCGAGTCGAAGTCCCGCCTGGGCGCGGCGCGGCCACCGTGCTTTACGTCGCCACCGAGGACGCGCGCACGGCGATCGAAAGGAATGCCGGCCGCGCCAAGGCTCTCACCGACGCCGGCAAGGGCGTCGCGATCGCGCCGCGCAAGCACGAGGAATTCGGCGAGCTCGACTTCGAAGTCACTGCGGACGGGCAGATCACGGGCCACGCCCGGAAGTACAAGTTCAAACTTTTCCTGACGCCCGAGCTCAAGGAAGGGCGCGTGACCTGGAAGTGCAGCGGCCCCCCGCTCGACCTGCTGCCGAGCGCCTGCCGGGGCTAGGATGCTTGCGTGGGAGGGCAACATGACCAGGTACGCGCTGTGCATCGGGATCAACAACTACCCCGGAACCGGCAGCGATCTCGCCGGCTGCGTCAACGACGCGAACGACTGGGCGAAGGAACTCAGGAGGCGCGGCTTCGCCGTGAAGCAGATGTTCGATCGCCAGGCGACAGGCAAGGCGATGCGTGCAGCGATCGGGGCGACGGTGGCGAGCGCCCGGGCGGGCGATCTGGTCGTGGTGCAGTACTCGGGCCACGGCTCGTTCGTGCCCGACGACGATGGCGACGAGCCCGACGGCACCGACGAGTGCCTCTGCCCCTATGACGTCGACGCCAACGGCCCGCTCACCGACGACGAACTGTTCGATCTTTACAGCGCGCGGCGGCAGGGGGTGCGGGTGTTCATGATCTCGGACTCGTGCCATTCGGGGACGGTGGCCCGGTTCGCGCCGATCACGACGCCGCCCACGACGACCGGCAGGCGCGCGCCGCAGCGCAAGGTTCGTTTCCTGCCGCCCGGCGCGTTCCTCTCGGCGCGCAAGGCGGCGAGGCTGGGTGCGCGGCGGGCGATCCGCAGTTCCAGTCCGCCGGGCCGCTACGCCGCGCTCCTCATGTCCGGCTGCCAGGACACCGAATACAGCTACGACGCGTACTTTCGCGGCCGGCCGAACGGCGCCTTCACGTTCGTCGCGCTGCGTGCCTTATCCCGGCTCCCGGCGAAGGCGACCTACGCCGACTGGTTCAAGGCGATCCGCAGGGCGCTGCCTTCGCAGCAGTATCCGCAGTCGCCGAACCTGTACGGCTCGAGCAGCATGAAGAAGTGGAAGGCGCTCGCCTGATCGAGGGGCGGCGCCCGCCCGCTCAGCGCGGCCTGCTGATCCGCGCCGGGTTCGGGACGTGCACAACGCGCAGGAACTCGGTGTTGAGCGTCTGCGCGAGCCGTTGAACGGCGGCGGTGATGCCGCGCGGATGTTCCCTGGCCACCTGTTCGACGCGATCGTTGTCGAGCGCGCTCGCCACCACCCACGTGATGTACAAGCCCTCGCTTCGCGAGTGCCTTTCCGCGTCGTACTTGGCCAGACCCTTCTCCGTCAGCCCATAGTCCACCACGCCGTACGGGGTCACGACTTTGTGCCGGATGGTCCCGTGGCCGTGGTTGCGCCTGAAAAAGCGCGAGGTGACGTCCATCATGAAATGAATGTCGCTCGGACTCGGCATCGAAAACACGAGATCGGTGATCCATCGCGGGTCGAACGACCCGGTTCGACCGTCCGGCGCTTCCTGCGGGCAGTGCGCATGCGCCGCGCAATCGAAGTATCGGAGCGGATGAAAGTGGTACAGGTGCACCTCGGCGTTCTCGGCCATGAGCGACTCGAGGTAGCCCATGTCGACGCGCAAATAGGCGGTGTCGGCTTCGGATTTCTCTTCGCGGCCGATTTCGTGCCATTGACAACCGCGGGTCGCGTTCGCGCGCGGCAGGAATGCCCACATTTCCTCGAATTCGGAGCGTTTCAGGAGGCGCGCGATTTGCCGCACGCCCTGGCGCTCGCATACGCCGTTGACCACATAGCGCTCGCTCGTAGAGACGTTGGCGAGCAGATGCGCCGAGTGCAGGATCTGGCGGGCGGGTTCCGTTCCCGGCTCGGCGGGGGCAAGCCGGCTATCGGCGCGATCCGCAGCAATCGCGCGCCCCGCCATCTGCACGATCAGGAGCAGCACGATCGTCCCCGTAATTGGGGTCAGAGTAAACGGGGTCAGAGTAACTTTAGAATCGGGGTCAGACGGAATCTTACTCTGACCTCCTTCGGTATCGACAGGCGCCTTGCCTGGGGAATTGGAATCGCGGTCGGCGGTATCGTGCTGGCATTTGCCGCCACTTTTCTGCCGAAGCGCGAAGTTCACTACGCGCTCGACGTAAACGTGTTCGGATGCCGGGACGTCGCAGGGGAGCGCGTGTGCACGGCCCGGGCGCGCCTCTCGGTTGGAAATACCGGCAACGTGGATCAGAGCGTGGTGCGCGCGCGCCTGCCCCGCGAGGCGGCGAATTGGCGCTTGTCGGCGCGCGTCTTCGACATTCGCGCCAGTGCCGCGAGCCGGCCGAATCCGGCGATCCGCGATCGCCCGGAGGGTCCGGATCTCGTCTATGAAATCGCGCCGCTGCCGCAAAACACGGTCGTGGACTTCGAGGGACAGTGCCTGCAATGTCCTGAAGCGGTGATCCGGGCCTTGACCCCGGAGCGGATCCGGATCGAGGCGGCCGGCCGCGTTGCGCGGGGCGACCCGCGCGTGTCGACTCTCCTGCGCGGCCTCGCGAACCTGCTGCTCGTCCTGCTGCCGGGAAGCTGACTACAATCGGGCGGCATGGCCCAGTACGTGTACACGATGCGCCGGGTGAGCAAGACGGTGCCGCCGCAGCGCGCGATCCTTCGCAACATCTCGCTCAATTTCTTTCCCGGCGCCAAGATCGGCGTGCTGGGACTGAACGGCTCGGGCAAATCGACGCTGCTGCGGATCATGGCGGGCGAGGAGACGAACTACGAGGGCGAAGTGATCCGGATGCCGAACCTGCGCGCGGGCTTCCTGCCGCAGGAGCCGCAACTGCAGGCTGCGCTGACGGTGCGCGAATGCGTCGAGGAAAGCCTGGGCGATGTCGCAGCGGCGACAAAGCGCCTGCAAGAGGTCTATGCCGCGTACTCCGAGCCCGACGCGGACTTCGAGAAGCTCGCCGAGGAACAGGCGCGGCTCGAAGCGATCGCGAGCGCGGGCGGTGCGGACGCCGAGCGCCAGCTCGAGATTGCGGCCGACGCCCTGCGCCTGCCGCCCTGGGAGCAGACGATCGAGGTGCTCTCCGGCGGCGAGAAGCGCCGCGTCGCGCTTTGCCGGCTGCTGCTCTCGAATCCGGACCTCTTGCTGCTCGACGAGCCGACCAACCACCTCGATGCCGAGAGCGTCGAGTGGCTGGAGCAGTTCCTGCAGCGCTTCCCCGGAACCGTGGTCGCGGTCACGCACGACCGCTATTTTCTCGACAACGTCGCCGGATGGATCCTGGAGCTCGATCGCGGCTACGGCATTCCCTGGGAGGGCAATTACTCCTCCTGGCTCGAACAGAAGGAGAAGCGCCTCGAGGTCGAGGCGAAGCAGGAGGCGGCGCGCATCCGCTCGATGCAGGCCGAGCTGGAATGGGTGCGGCAGAACCCGAAGGCGCGGCAGGCGAAGTCGAAGGCGCGCCTGGCACGGTTCGACGAGCTTTCCTCCTACGAATACCAGCAGCGCAACGAGACGCAGGAAATCTTCATCCCGGTCGCCGAGCGCCTCGGCAACGAAGTGATCGAATTCAAGAAGGTATCGAAGGGCTACGGCGACCGGCTGCTGATCGACGAGCTTTCGTTCCAGGTGCCGCCGGGCGCGATCGTCGGCATCATCGGACCGAACGGCGCCGGAAAGACCACGCTCTTCCGCATGATCGTGGGACGGGAAAAACCGGATGCGGGCCGGATCGCGCTCGGCAAGACCGTCAGGCTCGCCCACGTCGACCAGTCGCGCGACGCGCTCGCCGCCGACCAGACCGTGTGGGAGGACGTCTCCGGCGGGCAGGACACGATCACGGTCGGCAAGGTGCAGATGCCTTCGCGCGCCTACCTCGCGCGGTTCAATTTCCGCGGCGCCGATCAGCAGAAGCCCGTCGGCCAGCTCTCGGGCGGCGAGCGCGGCCGGCTGCACCTCGCGAAGATGCTTTCCTCGGGCGCCAACGTGCTGCTGCTCGACGAACCGTCGAACGATCTGGACGTGGAGACGCTGCGCGCGCTCGAGGAGGCGCTGCTCGAATACGCCGGCTGCGTGCTGGTGATCTCGCACGACCGCTGGTTCCTCGACCGCATCGCGACGCACATCCTCGCGTTCGAGGGCGACTCGAGCGCGGTGTTCTTTGCCGGCAACTACCGCGAATACGAGGACGACAAGAAAAAGCGCCTGGGCGAGGAAGCCGCGCGCCCGAGGCGCATCCGCTACAAGCCGCTGAAATTGGGGAGGTAACGATGCGTGGCGTCGTGTTCCTGGGCGAGCGCGAGCTGGAATTGAGGGAGTTTCCGGATCCGACACCCGGACCCGGCGAAGTCGTGATCGAGATGAAGGCATCCGGCATGTGCGGCAGCGACCTGCATGCCTACCGCGCCTCGCGCTCGGGCGGCGGCATGGGCGCTGCGCTCGGCCTGGGCGGAAGCGGCGGCCCGGTGATCGCCGGGCACGAGCCCTGCGGCGTGATCGTCGCGCGCGGACCGGGCGTGTCGGAAGCGCAGGCGCCGGCTGGCGCGCGCGTCATGAACCATCACTACTGGGGATGCGGCACCTGCAAGCATTGCCGCCTCGGCTGGTCGCAGCTCTGCGGCAAGGGAATCGTGGTCTTCGGCGTGACCGGCCACGGCGGGCACGCGCGCTACATGAAAGCGCCGGCGCCAACCATGGTGCCGCTCCCCGATGAGCTTTCCTTCGAGGAGGGCGCGGCGATTTCCTGCGGCACGGGAACGGCCTACGGCGCCCTGCATCGCATGGGGCTCACGGGCGAACACACGATTGCGGTCTTCGGCCAGGGCCCGGTGGGTCTCTCGGCAACGCTGCTTGCCGCCGCGATGGGCGCGCGCGTGATCGCGCTCGATATCGGCAGGGAGCGGCGTGCGCTCGCGAAGGAGTTTGGGGCCGACGCCGTGCTCGACCCCGGTGCGGCGGATCCGGTGCAGGCGCTCAAGGACCTCACGCACGGCGAGGGGGTGGATCTGGCGCTCGATTGCAGCGCCTCGCCCGAAGCGCGCGCAGCCGCGGTGCGGAGCGTCAGGACTTGGGGCACCGCGTGCTTTGTCGGCGAAGGAGGTGAGGTGAACCTCACCGTGAGCCAGGACCTGCTGCGCCGGCAGGTGACGCTGATCGGCTCGTGGACCTTTTCGAGCGTCGGTCAGATGGACTGCGCGCGCTTCATTGCCGGGCGGCGCATTCCGCTCAAGCGGCTGATCACGCACCGTTTCAAACTCGAAGAGGCAGCCGAGGCGTACCGGCTGTTCGACACGCAAACGACCGGGAAGGGCGTGTTTCTCTCCTAGCCGCTAGACTACGCGCGCCATGGCCACTTCATTCCATTACGTCCTGCCGGTCGAGGAAACCAACTGGAAGTTCCAGGGTGCCGCCGAGACCACGTTCACCTGGAACTACGACGCAGCGAGCGAAGAGCTGCTCAAGCTCTATGCCAAGGGCAAGCGCGAGCAGTGGGACGCCGATGCGCGGATTGACTGGAGCCTGGACGTGGATCCCGAGGACCCGATGCAGATGGACGATAGCGTGGTGCCGCTCTTCGGCACGCCGCTCTGGGACCGGCTCTCGGCGCGCCAGCGCGCGGACCTGCGCTACCACAGCCAGGTCTTCAACCTGTCGCAGTTCCTCCACGGCGAGCAGGGCGCGCTCATCTGCGCGGCGCGCATCGTGCAGGACGTGCCGACGATCGAGTCGAAGTTCTACGCCGCGACCCAGGTGATGGACGAGGCGCGCCACGTCGAAGCCTACCGCAGGCTGCTCGCCGAGAAGTTCCGCTTCGTCTACCCGATCTCGAGGCCGCTCCAGACGCTGATCGAGCAGGCCCTCACCGACCGGCGCTGGGACTTCACCTACCTCGGCATGCAGGTGCTGATCGAGGGACTGGCGCTGGTCGCCTTCCAGCGCATCCGCGACTACTCGAAAAGCACGCTCTGCCAGGCGGTGAACGCGTACGTGATGCAGGACGAGGCGCGCCACGTGGCGTTCGGGCGCCTGGCGCTGCGCGACTACTACCCGCAGCTCACCGAGGCCGAACGCAGCGAGCGCGAGGAGTTCGTGGTCGAAGGCTGCCATCACCTGCGCGACCGGTTCAACTCGCCCGAGATGTGGGAGCGGCTGGGGATGGATTTCAAGGACATCCGGCCGGTGATCGACGGCTCGGACGGTCAGGTGCGCTTCCGCAAGCGCCTGTTCAGCCGCATCGTGCCGATCGTCAAGGACATCGGCCTGTGGGGCGAGCGGGTGCGCAAGGCCTACGCCGACATGGGCGTGCTGCACTACGCCGACAGGGACCCGCAGGAAATGCTCGACCACGACGCGCAGGTGGCCGAGGAGTTCGACCGGCTTATCCGCGGGTCGTCCGCTCGCTGAACCAGCTTTCCGCCGGCCGGGCGAAAAACTCGTCCAGCGGGATTCCCGTCTCGCCGACGATCCATACCTTCGCCGCAGGATGGCGCTTGCGAAACGCGGCGACCCCGCCCGCCTTGCCCGCACGGCCGCTCTTCACTTCGACGGCCCACGTTCGCCCACCCTGAGCGACGACGAAGTCCACTTCGTCGCCGTTCGCGCGCCAGTAGGTCACGCTCCACTGCGGCCCTTGGAGGCCGTTCAACAGGTGCGCGCCGGTCGCGTTCTCGACCAGGCGCCCCC
>Ga0114945_10000541_pt1 | contig 24336 bp, 21 predicted proteins | sample OV2TP3_FD_87194 | JGI IMG/M metagenome (GOLD analysis project Ga0114945, IMG submission 87194) | Hot spring microbial communities from Beatty, Nevada to study Microbial Dark Matter (Phase II) - OV2 TP3 | ecosystem: Environmental > Aquatic > Thermal springs > Hot (42-90C) | place: USA: Beatty...
CCGCTCCTTGACCTCCCGCCGTGCCGAATAGGCCGCGCAGAGATCTTCGTGCGACTTCTGCCAGGCCTTGTAGAGGAGACGATACGTGACCCCGTCGTTTTTCTTGGGCGGGATGTCGCCGGTCGTCTCTTTTTTCACCGGCTCTTGCTCTTTTTCCTTTTCCTTCGGCGGGGGAAGTTCGTCCTCCCTCTTCTTCTCCTTCGGGGGGGGCAGGTCGTCTCCCTTCTTTTCCTCGGTCTTGGATTCGTTCTTCGCGGTTTCGTTCTTCTTTGTCGGGAACTCGGAAATCACCTCTACGCCGCTCACGGCGTACTTGAGTTTGATTTCCTTCTGTTTTTGATCGAGTTGTGTGACCCAATTGCCGGCGACTCGATTCTGCTTCGCGAGCTTTTCGAACTCCCGGTAGAACTCGATATAGGGGTCGAGGCTTGCGGGTTCGGGATTGACGAGGACGCTCTTCATGATCCCGAGATCGTGTACGATTCTCGCGGCAGACGACTCTACCGCGTAACGATTCCCGTTCGGGACCAGGTCCCGTCGGATATTGATGTGCTGCCGGGTCAAATCGGAATACGCCTTATCGTAGGCTTCGAAGGGGGTGCGGGCGTCGGTCATGAAGCGAACGCCGCTTCCGTCGACTTGGAGCGTCGGGATTTCGGGCAGCTTGTCGGCTCCGCAGGCGACAAAGAACGACAGGATCGCGGTCCAGGCCAGACGTTTCATCGTACTCCCCTGAAAAGTTCGGAGTAATATAGGGTTCGACCCGAGCGGGTTCAAGCATGCTGATTCCGATCGGCGATGTCGCCCCTCGGCGCAGCTTCCCCTGGATCAACTACGCCATCCTTCTGGCGAATGTCGTCGTATTCTTCGTGCTGGCGCGAAATCGCGGAACTCCCGAGATCGTGACCGCCCATGGGCTGATTCCGGCGCGGCCCCAGGCGCTCGACTTCGTAACCTCGATGTTCCTCCATGCGGGGCTCCTGCATCTCCTGGGGAACATGCTCTTTCTCTGGGTCGCGGGGGACAACGTCGAGGACCGCTTCGGCCACTTCCCCTACCCTCTCTTCTATCTCTCGTGCGGAATCGCGGCGGGCTTGACCCATTTCGTCACGGTGACCGGGGCGGCGCGCGCGATTCCGTGCATCGGGGCGTCGGGCGCCGTCTCGGGAATCCTCGGGGCCTACCTCGTTCTCTTCCCTACGAGCCGGATCAAGATGCTCCTCTGGATCGTTCTTCCCCTCTTTCGGTTCCATGTCCCCTCTTGGCTCGCGATTCTCGCGTGGCTGGCCACGCAGGGACTCTTGGCGTGGCAGCAAGTCCACGGCGCGTCGATTCAGGTCGCGGTGTGGGCGCATCTCGGCGGATTCGCCTTCGGCTTCGGGTGCGCGCTGCTCCTGCGCCTCTTCGGAAGTCGGCGGTGAGCCGCGAGACCTCGATGGGCGGACCCGAGGTCCGATTCCCCGCGACGAGGTGGACCGAGATCGCCGGCGGACGATACTGGCCCCAATGGGACCCCCATCACCGCGCGCCGACGGCTCTTCTCCATCCGCCGGAGTAGAGGCGTCACGGCAGATTCGCCAGGAACCGCGCCGCAGAGACGGCGCGCACACACGTCTTCCCGATGTCGGGGAAGCGCTTCTCGCGGCCGGGCCGGAGTGAGACCTGGAAGGCCCAGGGAATCGCGATGCGCTCGAGCGCGTATCGTAGGCCGGGCGCGAGGGGCTCGTCCGAGAGTTTGGCCTCGACCGCCATCCACGGACGGCCTCGCCGGAGAATCAGGAAGTCAAGCTCGTGGCCCATGCGGGTGCGGAAGTACTGCAATTCAGCCTTCTCGCCCTCGACATCCTGGCACCAATGGACGAGTCGCAGGAGATGCATCGCCAGGAGATTCTCAAACCTCGCCCCCTCCGATTCGGCGCGAGCCCAATCCCAGAAATAAAGCTTCTGTTCCTTCTTGACCGCCTTGATGCGGGGAGGACCGAAGGGGGAAATCCGAAAGATCGCGCAGAGCTTTTCGAGGATGGCGAGCCACTTCCGGACGGTCTCGAACGCCACTTCGAGATCCTCCCGGAGGCTGTTGATGGAAAGACACGAGCCCGCTACGGAGTCGAGTCGGTCGAAGAGGAATTCCACCCGCTCAATCTCCTTGACCTGCTCCAGGACGCGGACCTCCTCTTCCACCAGGCGCGCTCCGTAGGCCAGCCGCCATCGACGACCCTCCTTCTCGGATCCGGCCAGGAACGGTTCGGGGAAGCCTCCGAGGACGAGCATGGTTTCGAGATCCGCGACCGCTCCGGGACTGTTCGGCAGGGCCGGGATCTGATCCACAGGAACCAAAGGCCTGTTCCCGATCTCCGAAGCGGTGAAAGGGTGGAGGCGATGCGGGTAGTACCGTCCCTGGAGCGAATCGCCTCCCCGGCCGTAGAGGTCCAATCGCGCGCTGCCCGTGACCAGGATTTCGTGGGCGGTTCCGTGCAGGTCGAACAGTCCTTTCAGATAATTCCGCCATCGACGAAACTTGTGGAGTTCGTCGAAGGCCCAGAGGGGAGAGTCGGGGTTCAGTTCGGTCCGTTGAAGGCGCCGTCTCGCTGCGGGATCGTCCCAGCTCAGGTATTCTCCCCCTCGATCGGCCACGATCCGCCGGACCACGGTAGTCTTCCCGCACTGCCGGGGCCCCGAAAGGAACACCATCTTCTTCCGGTCCAGATCGCGGAGCATGGGGGCCACCGCGCGCCGGGGGATCGGCTCTCGGTTTCCCATTAGGACTATTCTCACCCCTCCTCTGAAATTGTCCAGACAAATCTAGAGTGCTATCGAAAAACGCCTCATCCGAATCCTGGGGCTCTCCCTCGTTTTCCTTCAGGGTTCCCAGCGGTTTCAGTACAATCCCGCGCCGTGAGCGGCCGACTCCTGGAAGTCCTTCCGCGGCTGAAGACTCCGCGGCTCTTCGTCGCCGGAGACCTGATTCTGGATCGGTACGTCTGGGGATCGGTCCACCGGGTGTCGCCCGAGGCGCCGGTTCCCATCCTCGACGTCGCCCGGGAGGAATTTCGCCTCGGGGGTGCCGCCAACGTGGCCATCAACCTCGCTACACTCGGGGCGCGGGTCGGATGCGGAGGCGTCGTAGGTCGGGACGAGGGCGGGGAGCGGCTCCTCCGTCTCCTCCGGTCGCGAGGGATCGACGCCTCGGGGATCGTCCGGGACCGGACCAAGCCCACCCCGATCAAGACGCGGATGATCGCTCACAATCAGCAGATGCTCCGCGTCGATCGCGAGCGAACGGACGCGGTCGCGGGGGCGGTCGAGAAATCCCTGAAGGCGGTCGGTACCCGCGCGGCTCGGAAGTTCGACGCGGCGGTGCTCTCCGACTACTACAAGGGAACCCTCACGCCGACGGTCTGCGCCTCCCTCATCGCCTCGTTCCGGCGAGCGGGTCGGCCGGTGTTGGTCGGACTCAAGAGCCGCGACTTTCGGAAATACACGAACGCCACGGGCGCGTCTCTGAACCGTGGAGAGCTTGCCGTGATCAGCGGAGAGGACGATGTGGAACGGGGAGCCCGCAAGATCATTCGGGAATTGCGGCTGCGCTTCCTGGTCCTCACCCTGGGCGAACGGGGGATGCAGGTCTTCGAGGCCGGAGGGAGGGCGATCCGTCTCCCGGCCGTGGCGCGCCAAGTCTACGACGTGACGGGAGCCGGCGATACGGCGCTCGCGGCCTTTGCCGTCGGCTACGCGTCCGGCCTCTCCCTCGAAGAGTGCGCCGTCCTCTCCAATGCGGCGGCCGGAGTCGTCGTGGGTAAAGTCGGCACGGAGACCGTCACGCGCGCCGAACTCGCGGCATCCAGAGGCGACGGGCACCGAAAGATCGTTCGGTTGCCGGAACTTCGCAAGATCCTGGAGGGCGAGCGTCTCAAGGGAAGAAAGGTCGTGTTTACCAACGGATGCTTCGACCTCATCCACGCGGGTCATGTTTCGCTCCTGCAGTTCGCGCGGTCGAAGGGGGACGTCTTGGTCGTCGGAATGAACAACGATGCCTCCGTGCGCCGCCTCAAGGGAAAGACGAGACCCATCCTTCTCGAACGCGAGCGCGGGGCCATTCTCGCGGCCCTGGAATCGGTGGACTACGTCGTCCCCTTCGCCGAGGATACGCCGCAACGCTTGATCCGGGCGCTCCGGCCGGACGTCCTCGTCAAAGGAGAGGACTATTCCGACAAGCCCGTCGTGGGACGAGAGGACGTCGAGCGCGGGGGCGGCCGCGTGGAACTCGCGCCTCTGGTGCGTGGAGTCTCGACGACGGACATCGTCGAGCGGATCCTGGATCGGAGGAATTCCCGATGAAGAGACCCGCGCTCCGGCTTCGGATCGAGGAACAGCTCGCGGAGAGCGCCTACGTAAAGCTGCTTCTCGTTCAGCGCTGTCTTTCGCAAGTCGAAGGGATCGCTCGGGATCTCGTGCGGACCCTGAGGGCCGGCCGCCGGGTCTTTCTTTTCGGCAACGGAGGAAGCGCCTCGGATGCCCAGCACATCGCGGGAGAGCTCGAGGGACGCTTCAAGCGGGATCGTCGGGCGCTCCCCGTCTTGGCCCTGACGACCAACGCTTCCACCCTGACGGCGATCGGGAACGACTTGGGATACGAGCGTACCTTCTCCCGACAGGTGGAAGCGCACGTCCGGAGGGGAGACGTCGTCCTGGCCATTTCCACGAGCGGAAACTCTCCGAACGTGCTCGCGGCCATCAAGATGGCGCGAAAGATGGGAGCGCGCACCGTCGGTTTCACCAACGAGTCCGGAGGAAAACTCAAGTCCCTGGTCGACCTCTGCCTGACCGTCCCGAGCACCGATACTCAGCGAGTTCAAGAGTGTCACATCGCGGTCGGGCACGTCCTCTGCGACGCGATCGAGACGGAGCTTTTCGGATAGCCCGATGTACGGCAGCGCAGGCGCCGTCTTCCTCGATCGCGACGGAACGATCGTCGAGGAGATCGGGTACGTCACGACCCCGGACGAATTGCGGCTTCTTCCCGGCGCGTCCTCCGCGATCGCCCGCTTCAACTCCGCGGGGCTTCCCGTCTTCGTCGTGTCCAACCAGGGGGGGATCGCCAAAGGACTTCTGGACGAGCGCGAGTTGGAGTCGATTCATCTCAGACTTGTCGCACTCCTCGGCGCCGAGGGGGCGCGGCTCGACGGAATCTACTTCTGTCCCCACCACCCCGAGGGGAGCCGAATCGAGTACGCCGTCGACTGCGCCTGCCGAAAGCCCTCCCCGGGACTGTTGGAGCAAGCCGCTCGAGAGCATGGCGTGGATTTGGAGAAGTCCGTGACGATCGGCGACAGCCTCCGCGATCTCCAAGCCGGTCGTGCCGCGGGGACGAAGACCGTGCTCGTTCGCACGGGAAACGGTCGGGGGTTGCCGACCTCGATTCCGGAAGCGGATTGGATCGCCTTGGATCTCTCCGAGGCCGCCGATCTCTGGCTGGACCCTACTCGAAGATCGACTTCCCCAAAGACCGGTACCACTCCTCCCACTTCCTGATCGCAGCGGCGTTGTCCTCGGGCTTCGTCGCGCGGTAGCCGAGGTCCTCGCCCTGGTGCAGGCGCCGGAGGATGTCGATCGCGATGACCCGCGTGTCGAAATTCTTGCTCGAGAGACACAGGATCAAGAGCGGAATCCCGGCCGCGTTTCGGCACTGGATCAGGGCCTCTCCCAGGACGAGGCGAAAATCCTCGTCCTCGGTCGCCGTATGGACCTCCAGCGCTTTCGCGGTCTCCTTATCGCGGAGGTTCCCCACGATCCGCGCGGCATAGATGCGGATGAGACCGGGCTCGCCGAGCGCCTGCGTCACGGGAACTCGAACCGCCTCCGGCGAGAAGTTCGAGAGGATCGCCACCAGCTGGTTCACGTAGACCCCGGCTCGGGCCATGTCCCTGACGGCGCGGCGGAGCTCCTCCACGAGCAGGGGCGAGGCGTCCTTCGCTACCGGCTTGAGCTGGGCGATCGCTTCGTCGACGGTGATCTTGCTCGTCTTCAGCCCGATGAGCGTTTCGGAGACGCGAGTCGCGACATCCGACGCCTTGAGGTCCTCCCCTTTTCTCGAATTCGTGTCCGTCGAAGTGGAAGTGTTCTTGAGCTTCTCCTCGAGGCGCTTGACGGTGGCTTCGAGGATCTTCACGACCGAGTCCAAGTCGTTGACGCGACGCGAAAGCTGTTCGTGCTTGTCCACGAGGTCGGCGTAGAGGCTGGCCTGCTTGCCGTTGTGGGCGCCGGCCTTGGTCTCCAGGTCGTCGTAGCGTTTCTTGAGCGCGTCATGCTCTTCCCGGGTGACGCCGGAGGCGCACCCCACGCCGGCCAGGAACAAGAACACGCCGTACTTCTTCATGTCCTACCTCCGCTGGAGAGATCGGAGGATGCCCTCTTCGGTCCTCGAAGTCAAGGGCGCCCTCCAATCCGGACGTGCGGGACGCCGTCAATCTTTCGGCAGGATTCTAACTTCGCCGGATCCCTTCACCACGCTCCCGACGACGTACGCTCCCGGGCCGCGGCGCCGGAGGGTCTGGACGACGGCGTCGGTGGAGAACGGGGACACCACGAGCGCCATTCCCACCCCCATGTTGAAGACCCGATACATCTCGTCCCGCGGGACGTCGCCCAGCTTCTGAAGGTAAGGGAAAATGGGAGGAATCGGCCAAGAACCCTCGCGGATTTCGATCGAGCACCCCTTGGGGAGGACTCGGGGGAGATTCTCGACCATTCCGCCTCCGGTGACGTTGGCGATCGCCTTCACCGCCTTCTTCACCTTGTAGCGCTTCCGGACCTCCGCGATCGACTTCGCGTAGATCCGTGTCGGCGTCAGGAGGACCTCTCCGAGCTTCGCGCCGTCGAAGGGGGCATTCCAGTCGTGCCCCTCGAGAATCTTGCGCACCAGAGAGTATCCGTTCGAATGGAGTCCGCTGGAAGGGAGGGCGACGACGTCGTCCCCCGGGCGGACGGCGCTTCCGTCGAGGATCCGCGATTTCTCGACGATCCCGACCGCGAAGCCCGCGAGATCGTACTCCCCGGGCGAGTACATCCCGGGCATCTCCGCCGTTTCGCCTCCGAGGAGAGCGCATCCGGCTTGCACGCAGCCGTCGGTCACGCCTTTGGCGATCGCGAGGATGAGGCTCGGGTCGGCCTTGGCGATCGCAATGAAATCGAGGAAAAAGAGCGGCGTTCCGCCGGTGCACAGGAGATCGTTCACGCTCATCGCCACCAAATCGATTCCGACGGTGTCATGCTTCCCCATCTGCTGCGCAATCTTGAGCTTCGTGCCGACGCCGTCCGTGCACGCGACGAGCACCGGATGCTTGTACGCGCGATCGAAGAGCGTCGAGGACTTGAGCGAGTACAGCCCCGCGAAGCCCCAGGGCAGATCCAGGACGCCGGGGTCGAAGGTTCGCTTCATCATGCGGAGGATTCCGTCGACGGCGGCGTCCTTCGTCTCCTGGTCGACTCCGGCCTGCCTGTAGGTGAGCGGCATCAAGAGCGCCTTTCGTGAATGTCCTTGCGCACGGCGTCCACGGGCTCCACGGCGTACGAGCCCGTCCAGCACGCGGTGCAATAGGAAGAGGCGGGTTCGCTCGCACCGCCGAGCATGCCTTCGAGGGAAAGATATCCCAGCGTGTCCACCCCGATCCTCTTCCGGATTTCCTCGATCGAGTAGTTGGCGGCGATGAGCTCCTTGGAACTCGGGAAATCAATCCCGTAGTAGCAGGCATGCCGTGTCGGCGGGCACGAGATGCGCAGATGGACCTCCTTGGCCCCCGCCTCCCGCAGCAGGCGGATGCGCGATCGGGAGGTGGTCCCGCGAATGATCGAGTCGTCGATCACGACCACGCGCTTGCCCTTGACCACATCGCGGACGACCGCGAGCTTGATCTCCACGGTGGTGCTCCGCTCGTCCTGCGAGGGTTGGATGAAGGTGCGGCCGACATAGTGGTTTCGCATGAACGCCATCTCGAACGGGATGCCGCTCTCCTCCGCATACCCGAGGGCCGCCGACATTCCGCTGTCGGGAACGGGCGTGACCAGATCAGCCGCGACGGGGTGCTCCTGGGCCAGGCGGCGTCCCATGCGGCGGCGGACGACGTGGACGGTATCGCCGAAGATCCGGCTGTCGGGACGCGCGAAATAGACGTGCTCGAAGATGCAGTGCTTGGGCTTGCACTGTTTCTTGGGAAGGGACCGCTCGCTTCGCGATCCGTTCTTGTCGAAGACTACGATTTCCCCGGGCTCCACATCCCGAACGTACTCGATCTGGGAGAGCTCGAAGGCGCACGTCTCGCTCGCGACGGCCCACAGACTGCCGCGCTTGCCGAGGGCCAACGGGCGGAACCCGTTCGGATCCCGCACCGCCACGACGCTCTCGGGCGTGAGGAAGACGAGAGAGTACGCCCCCTTGATCTCGTTCATGGCGTGCTTGATGCCCTTGACGAGGTCCGTCTCCCGCGCGACCAGATAGAGGATGATCTCGGTATCCGTCGTCGTGTGGAAGATCGGGAAAAAACGCTGTTGACGTTCGAAATCGCGGCGGAGCGCGGAGCTGTTGACCAGATTCCCGTTGTGGCCGACCGCGATCATCGAATGCGCCGTGTCTACGACCAACGGCTGCGCGTTGACCTGGAGGGACGCCCCCGTCGTCGAGTACCGTACGTGTCCGATCGCCGCATGGCTGCGAAGGAGCGCAAGGGAATCCTTGGAGAAGACGTCGGCCACGAGGCCCATGTCCTTGTGGTGCACGATTCGGCCGTTCTGAACCGACGCGATTCCCGCGGACTCCTGGCCTCGGTGCTGCTGAGCGTAGAGTCCGAGATACGTGAGCTCGACCGCGTTCGGTGCGCCGAAGACGCCGAAGAGACCGCACGCCTCCTTGAGGGGGGAGTCGCTCATTTCACGCTCCGGGTCGAGATCGTCTCTCGGCGATTCTCCGGTTCGGCCGCCGTTCGGGCCGCGCACTTGGCTCCGTCGATCGCGGCGAGGAACCACACGACGGCCGCGACGAGGAGTCCCAGGATCCGGATCCAACCCGCGGCGGCGACGTAGGGGGCCACCAAGAATAGGTTGAACGCCAGGACGAACGCGAGGAACCACACCACGCCCCTCGTGGCGTGCTCGTGATGAACCTGGCAGAGACCGGGAACGATCAGGAACAGCAGCGCCTTCCAACGCATGGGACGCCCATTATACCTCCGGCGCGCAAGGGCGTGTCCGAGAAACCGATCGCTACTTTTCGCCCCACCACCGCATCGTCCGATCCGCCGACCCCGACAAGAGACCGCGGCCGTTCGGCTGCCAGGCCAGCGCCCAAACCTGGTCGGCATGGCCGGTGAGCGTCCGAACCTCCTTGCCCGTCGACAGGTCCCAGATCCGCACGGAGGCGTCGTCACCCGCCGAGGCGAGCCACGGTTGCGTCGGATGAAAGCTCAGCTGCTTCACCGAATCCGTATGAGCGTGGAGGGCTCGGATTTCCTTTCCGGTCGTGGGGTTCCAGATCTTGACGGCGCGATCGTCCCCTCCGGAGGCGAGCGTTCGTCCGTCTCGATCGAACGACACGCACCAAATCCAGCCCGTGTGACCCAAGAGGAGCAGCGGCTCGCCTCCGGCAGCGAGATCCCAGATTCGCACGGTCGTGTCGTCGCTGGAGGAAGCGAGCTTGCTTCCGTCCGGGGAGAAGCCGAGGGAAACCACGCCCTTGCCGTGTCCTCGAAGCACGAGAAGCTCTTCGCCGGTGTCCGTCTTCCAAATCCGGATCGTACCGTCGTAGCCGCCGGATGCCAGCCGAGCTCCGTCGGGCGCAAAGGCCACCGCCATCACCCCGAGCAGGCTCCGCCCGTGTCCGCGAAGCGTTCGCTCTTCCTTCCGCTCCGGTACCTTCCAGATCTTGACCGCGTTGTCCTCTCCGGAAGAGGCGATTCGCTTCCCGTCCGGGCTGAACGCCAGGCTCATCACCATCCCCCCGTGGCCGCTCAGGGCGGATACCGGCGCTCCGCTTTCGCCGTCCCAGATCTTGATCGCGCCGTCTTTTCCACCGGAGGCGGCTCGCGCGCCGTCCGGGCTGAAGGCCAGGCAGCGGACCCAACTCTCATGCGCCTCCCGGGATCGAACCTCCCCGAAGCGACGCGGATCGAAGTCTGCCTTCCCCGCAGGAGTCGGCCCGGGATCGGGGGCCCGCCGAGGCCACCATCGGAAAACTCCGAAGGCGATTCCGCCTCCCAGGAGGAGGAGCAGCAAGGGGAGTACCCACGCGCGGCTCTTGCGGGCGAATCCCGGATCGCGGAGGAATTGTTCCAACGCCTCGCCGAGCTCCTCGCAATCGGCATAGCGGTCTTCCCGTTTTTTCGCCATCCCCTTGAGGAGGAGCGAGTCCAATCTCTCCGGGACGTCGGGGCGGACCTGGCGAACGGAGGGCGTCGGCTCCGTCGCGATCTTGACCATGATGTCCTGCGGCGACTCGCCGCGATGGGGAAACAGACCGCTCAGGGCAAACCAGAGGGTGGCCGTCATGGAGTAGACGTCCGTGCGCATGTCGATTTCCGTCGCCATCCCGCGCGCCTGTTCCGGGGACATGAAGGCCGGGGTTCCCATGAGACCTTGAGTCGCGGTCAGGCTCGGGCCCTTGGCCTCGAGCGTCTTGGCCAATCCGAAATCCAGAACGACCACCCGTCCGTCCCGGTCGATCATGATGTTCTGGGGCTTGAGATCGCGGTGAACGACGCCGCTCCGGTGCGCGTGGGCCACCCCTCGGCACGCCTCACGGAGAACGCGGACGACGTCTCGGACTTCCTTCAATCCGGCCGTATCGAGCGTTCTTCCGTCGACGAACTTCGTCACGATATAGTGAGTCCCGCCGATCGTCTCCACGTCGTAGATCGGAAGGATGTTCGGATGCTCCAGTCGGGCCGCCGTCTTGCCCTCCCGACGGAAACGCTCCAAGTCTTCCGGCGCGGAGGAATGGGGAAGGAGCATCTTGATCGCGACCCAACGTCCCAGCTCCTCGTCCCACGCCCGATGGACGACGCCAGTGCCGCCTCGGCCGAGCTCGCGCACCAGCGTATAGGTCCCGATTCGATTCGCGGGCTTCTTCCGCGCCTCCACGACTTCCGGGGGTACGGGCTCGTCCGTCGAGGGAGACAGGGGGGCGTTCGAAACGACCGTCCTCGTCGTAAGAGCCGTGGAGCACTCGGCGCAGATATAGCTCCTGGCGGGGTCATAGTGGGACACCCAATGGTCCTTGCGGCACGTGGAACAGACCAGGAGGGTGGGGTCGGCCTCGGATGCCATTTCAGGTATTGTATCTTGGGAACGGTTCCGAAGTTAGTGTCCAACCCGCTCTCCTCCAATTACTAGCCACCTGCCGTTGGTTTACCTTGACCTAACTTCTTCGGGAACATACAGTAATGAACTGTCGGGGGCTACCTGCAGCCGCCGACCGAAGTACTGAGGACCCTGACGAAAGTGGGACTCGAAAGAAGCCCACTTTTTTTTTCGGGGAGATGCGGCCGCAGGAGACCGAAATCGTCCCGTCTCCGAAAGGATGGAATCAGCCATGGCCGGCCTGCCTACCCAGGGGGAAATCCTTCGCTTCGTGGAGATGATTTCCAAGGAAAAGGCCGTAGAACGGGACGTCGTTTTCGAGGCTCTCGAGCAGGCCCTGGCGCTGGCGGCGAAGAAACACCTCCAAAAGAAGGATCTGCCGAGGGTGAGGATCGATCGGGAAACGGGCGCGATCGCCGCGTGGGACGGCGAGGAGCCGATCGACGCCACTCATTTGGGACGAATCGAGTATCAGGCCGCCCATCAGATGTTCATCCAGAAGCTGCGGGAGGCCGAGAGCGAGACCGTCTTCACCGAATTCGCGCACAAGAAGGGGGATATCGTCACCGCGACGGTCGTCCGCTTCGAGGGACGCAACCTGATTTGCAAGATCGGCGAGAAGGCCGAGGCGACCATGCTCAAGCAGGACCAGGTTCCGGGAGAGAACTACCGAATCGGGGAACGGCTTCGGGCCTACGTCTCCGAGGTCGAGAAGCGGGGGAAGAGAGTGGCGGTCTTTCTGTCCCGGGCTCACGAGGAATTCGTCGGAAGGCTGTTCTCGTTGGAGGTTCCCGAGATCGCGGACGGCACGGTGGTGATCAAGGGAATCGCGCGCGAGCCCGGATACCGAACAAAGATCACGGTGCATTCGGTGAACGACCGCGTGGATTGCCTCGGAGCCTGCGTCGGGGTGCGGGGAAGCCGCATCCGAAACGTCGTCGACGAGCTGAACGGGGAGAATGTGGACATCGTGCGGTGGAGCGGCGTGTCGCTGGAACTCATCCAGAACGCGCTCAAGCCGGCGGAGGTGGCGGAGGTCATTCTCGACGAGCCGCGCCAGCACGCGACGGTCTACGTCCTCAAGGAGCAGTTGTCCCAAGCGATCGGCAAGGGGGGAAGGAATGTCCGGCTGGCCTCCAAGCTGACCGGGTGGGAAATCGACATCTTCGAGTTGGGAGCGACGGTAGAAGGGGCGGTCGCGCCCGCAGAAGCGCCGGCGATGGAGCCGCCCGCCGAGCCGGAGCCCCCGAAGACTAGTTGACTTGGATCCTGAGGGAAGACTACATTATCGCCTCTTCTATACTTTATGCGCGTAAGTGAACTCGCCAAAGAACTCGGGTACAAGGCCGCGGAGTTGATCGAACTCGCCAAGGACAAAGGCATCAAGATCGAGAATATCCGCGCGATGGTGGATGCCCGGTCCGCGATGCAGATCAAGGCCCACGTTCCGCACCGTTCCAAGCTCGCCGGCGCCCTGTTGGATCACTATCATAAGATCCAGGCGGAGGTGGCGGCCCAGGAGGCGACGCGGGTCACCGATATTCGCCGGGAGACCAAGAAGAGGGAGCCGAAACCCGAGGGGGGCGAAACGAAGACGCGGCGCACCGTACGGAAGGAGGCGCCCGTCGCCGAAGCGACCCCGACACCCGCGCCCGTGGAGGCCGCTCCGGCCGCAGAGGCACCGAAGAAGCCCAAAGTGGTCGAAGAGTTCCGGCTGGCGGACGTGGTCGCCGCGAAGGCGGACAAGCCGAAGGTGGCCGTTCCCCCTCCGAAGGCGCACCCGGAGCCCGTTCCGATCCCGGAAGAGGCGAAAAAACCCCTCATCGACGTCGACAAGGTGATCGGACAAGCCAAGGAAGTCCACGCCGTCCGCCCGCAAGAAGTCGATCGATTCCAGAGCGACAAGCCTGTGGTCGAGGAGAAGGAAAAGCGCGTGTTGCGTCCGGCCCCTCGGCCCGCGCCGAGGCCGACCGGCGTCACGGGACATACGACCATGTACCGGCGTCCTCCTCCGAGGCCCATGTCGTACTCGCGTCCGGCGCCCCAGCCTCCCAAGCCTCGTCCGGTTGTTCCCTCTCCTCAGGAGCGCAGGCTCGAGGTCTCGGTTCCGATCTCCATCAAGGACTTCTCGCAACTCTCCGGCATCAAAGTAAACCTGATCCTGAAGAAGCTCATCGAAATGGGAGTGATGGCGACCATCAACCACGCGTTGGACCAGACGATGATCGAGATGATGGCGATCGAGTTCAAACGCGATATCGTCGTCGTCCAGAAGCAGAAGCTCGAAGAAACGGTCGTAATGAAAGCCGAGGAGAAGGACGATCCCAAGAACCTCACGCCGCGCGCTCCGGTGGTGACCTTCCTGGGCCATGTGGACCACGGCAAGACGTCGCTCCTGGACCGACTTCGCGGCACGAACGTCGCCGCGGGCGAGCACGGCGGGATCACCCAGCACATCGGCGCTTCCAAGGTGACGCGGAACGACCGCTCGGTGGTGTTCCTGGACACTCCGGGCCACGAGGCCTTTACCGCCATGCGCGCGCGCGGAGCCCAAGTCACGGACGTCGCGGTGCTGGTCGTGGCGGCGGACGACGGGGTGATGCCCCAGACCGAAGAGGCGATCAACCACGCCAAGGCGGCGAACGTGAAGATGGTCGTCGCGCTCAACAAGGTCGACAAGCCCGGCGCCAACGTGAACAAGGTCAAGGGCCAACTCGCCGCGCTCGGTCTTCAGCCGGAAGACTGGGGCGGAACGACCGTGTGCGTCGAGGTCTCCGCCCTCACCGGACACAACGTGGACCAACTCTTCGAGATGTTGGCTCTGGAGGCCGACATGCTCGAGCTCAAGGCCAACGTCAAGCGGCCCGCCACCGGTACGGTCCTCGAAGCGAGAAAGACCGAAGACCGGGGCGTGGTCGTCACCCTCCTGGTTCAAAATGGGACCCTCCGGCGTGGGGATATCGTCCTCGGCGGTCGGTCCTACGGGCGCATTCGCGCCATGCACAACCATCTCGGGCGCGAGGTGAAGGAGGTCGGCCCGTCGACTCCGGCCGAAGTGCTCGGGTTTGTCGATGTCCCGGATGCGGGCGACCGATTCATGGTCGTGGCCGATTTGACGCAAGCCAAAGAGATTTCCGGGTCGCGCGTGAAGAAAGAGCGGGAGGCCCAGCTCCTCGAGCGGCGCCACCTCACCCTGGAAAACCTCTTCACGAAGATCGAAAAGGAAAAACTCAAGGAAGTCCGCGTCATCGTGAAGGTGGACGTCAAAGGATCGTTGGAAGTGCTCCGCGATGCCCTGGCCAACCTCTCGACGAGCGAGGTGACCCTGCGGATCCTTCACGCGACGGTGGGCGCGGTGAACGAGAGCGACGTCGTGCTGGCGGACGCCTCGGATGCGATCATCATCGGATTCCATGTGGAGGTGGAGGAGCGGGCCCAGGATATGGCGAAGCGGCTCGGAGTCGAGATTCGGCCCTACACCGTCATCTATCAGGCCATCGAGGAGATGAAGGCGGCGCTCGAAGGTCTCTTGGAGCCCGAGGAAGTCGAAGCGCGGCAGGGGACGCTCGCGGTCAAGGAGGTGTTCCGCATCTCGCGCGTCGGCGCCGTGGCCGGCTGCATCGTCTCCACCGGGAAGATCGAGCGGTCCAGCTCGATCCGGATCGTGCGCGACGGCAAGGTCGTCTACACCGGGAAGGTGGAGACCTTGAAGCGCTTCAAGGAAGACGTGCGCGAAGTGCAGGAAGGCTTCGAGTGCGGCGTCAAGATCGCCGGGCACGACGACATCCGGTCCGGGGACATCCTCGAGGCCTTCACGATCCAGAAGGTTGCGCGCAAGCTCGAGAAGAAGTAACCTCCGACGGCCATGATCGTGGGGACCCTGCGGCTCCGGCTTCTCCTTCGCGACTCGCATTCTCTCAAGCAGAAGCGCAGCGTGATTCGGAGCCTCAAGCAGACCCTGCACAACAAGTTCAACGTCGCCGTGTCGGAGACGGATCACCAGGACGTGTGGCAGACGTCCGAGATCGGCGTCGCCACCGTGGGAACGGATACGCCGTTCGTGAGGGACGTGCTGCAAAACGTCGAAAACTACGTGCGGTACTTCGGAGGAGTGGAGCTGGTCGGGGCCAAATCGGAAACCTACCAGGATGACGCATGAGCGATCCCTACCGCCGCCAAAAGCTCGGGAGCGAGATCGGGAAGGAGACCGCGGAGATCCTCCGGCGGGACGTCCGCGATCCTCGGCTGGGGTTGGTCTCCATCACCAAGGTCGACGTCTCTTCGGATATGCGGGTGGCGAAGATCTTCGTGTCCGTCTTCGGCAACGACAAGAAGAAGAGGCTCTCGATGTCGGGGCTGCGCCACGCGACCGGTTTCGTGCAGAAGGAACTCGGCCGGCGCATCCGACTTCGGGTGTTCCCGGAGATCTCGTTCGTGCTCGACGAGTCGATCGACAAGGCGTTCAAGATCACGAAGATCATCGACGATCTCGCCCGCGAACGTCAATCGAAGGCGCCCGGCGCCGAAGAAGAATGAGGGGAGGGGAAATGCCGAGAAGCGACGGCCGGGCGTGGGACGGACTGCGTCCCGTCCGAATCCTGAGGCGGTTCACCCAGAGCGCCCCGGGTTCCGTTCTCATCGAGTTCGGTCTCACCAAAGTCCTCTGCACCGCGTCGATTCAGCACGACGTCCCGACGTGGCTCAAGGGCAAGGGCAAGGGATGGGTCACCGCGGAGTACGGCATGCTCCCCGGCTCGACGCCGGAGCGCAAACAGCGCGAGCGTGCGGGCAAGGTGGACGGACGGACGAGCGAAATCCAGCGCCTGATCGGCCGGGCCGTCCGAGCCGTCGTCGACTTGGAACTGCTGGGAGAACGAACCCTCTGGCTCGACTGCGACGTCCTCGAAGCCGACGGGGGTACCCGAACCGCCGCGGTCACCGGAGCCTACGTGGCTCTGGTCGACGCCGTTCGCGCGCTGGAGGAGGAAGGGCTGAGATTCGCCGCCCCGCCGGTTCGGGAGAGCGTGGCCGCGATCAGCGTGGGACTCGTCGGAGGCCAGGCGATGCTCGACCTGTGTTACGCGGAGGACTCTCGCGCCGACGTGGACATGAACGTGGTCATGACGGGAAAGGGGCAGCTCGTCGAAGTGCAAGGGACGGCGGAACATACCCCGTTCCACCGAAAGCAACTGAACGATCTTCTGGATTTGGCCGAGCGAGGGATCGCGAAACTCCGGGAATTCCAGCAACAGGCCTTGGCGGCGAAGTAGCCGGAGCCCAAGGGCCCGCGGCTCGGACCATCGCCTACAGGGCGAGCCTCACCGCATCCTCTACCGCCGTCGGACCGCACCGGAGGTGGGTGTGGGTTTCCATGATGTCCTCCTGCGCCAAAGTAATCCAGTCGACGATGCAGATACCGGCTTGCCGTCGCGACTTCGTTCTCATTCCACCGATACCATCGACGTCGCACGGAGGCGGTCTTGGAGATTCCGATGGGCTACTCCGCCGTCGCGAAGGCGGTGAAGAGGAGCACCGATCCCAGAAGAGCGAGACCCACATGCACGGCCAGGATCGCCGGCGGGACCGGTTGTTGCCGGATCGCGAGCGCGCGCATCCGAAGGCCCAACGCGGCGGCTCCGGCGAGGAGTCCCGCCGCGACGAAGGTGAGCGGCGTGCGCGTCCCTCGAGCGATCGCGATTCCGAGGAGCGCCAATCCCGCCAGGGCCAAGCCGCCGTGCGCCCGGGCGAGCGAAGCCACGCGCCGATTCTCGGTCAGATGGAATCCCGCGAGGTAGAGCCCCCCCAGGGCCGCGAGGAGGAACAGGGCCATCGACGCGAGGAGCATGACTACATCATGTTCACCGGATCGACGTCGATCAAGGCCAGAAGGGGGCGCGAAACCGCATGGACGAGCTGGAGTAGCCGTTCGCGCAAGGGGGGCAGGCTTTTCGTCTTGACCAGGAGGTGCATTCGGAATCGTCCTTTGAGGCGGTAGATCGGCGCGGGAGCCGGACCGAGGAGCTTGTCCGTGGAGGGAAGGGACGCGCCAAGCTTCGTGGCCAGCCGTTCGGTCGCCTCCCGGACCTTTTTCTCGTTGGTCCCCTGGACGAGAACGCGCACGAGCTGGGAAAAGGGGGGATACTCCAGCTCGCGCCGCATTTCGAGCTCGCGCGAAACAAAGCCCGCGAAGTCGTAGGCCGCGGCGGTGACGACGGCGTAGTGGTTCGGATTGGAGCTCTGGACGACGACGCGTCCCCCGCGGGGCCCACGGCCGGCGCGGCCGGCCACCTGGGTGATGAGCTGGAAGGTGCGCTCCGCCGCTCGGAAGTCCGGGACGTGAAAGGCCGTGTCCGCGTTCACCACCCCCACGAGCGTCACGTTCGGGACGTCGAGTCCCTTGGCGATCATCTGCGTCCCGATGAGGATGTCGGTGCGTCCTGACCAGAGACCGCCGAGAGATTCCCGGTAATCGCGACGGCTCTTCATCGAGTCGCTGTCCATCCGCGCGACGGTCCGATCGGGGAAGAGCGTTTTCACCTCGTCCTCGATCTTCTCCGTGCCGATTCCCAGGCGCAGGAGCGCTCCGGCGCGGCATTCCGGACACGCCTCGGGGACGGGACGAGCGTCCAGGCAGTAATGGCAGAGACACCGGTCCTGCTCGCGGTGGTGCGTCATCGCAACGTCGCAGCGGCGGCAGCGGAAGATCCACTTGCATCGCGGGCAGGCGATCTGCGTGACGAATCCGCGGCGGTTGAGAAAGAGGATCGCCTGCTCTCCTCGGGAGACGGACTCCTGCATCAGGCGGACGAGCCGCCGAGAGAGGATCGGAAAGCGCTTGAGCTCGGCGCGCTCCGCGACCATGTCGACGACCTCGATCTCCGGCATGGGTCTCCGCTCGATCCGGTGGGGGAGGACCGCCAGCCGAAATTCGCCGGCGCGCGCGCGGTGGAGCGATTCGAGCGACGGAGTGGCGGAGCCCAGAACGACTCCCGCCTTCTCGCGGCGGGCGCGCTCGATCGCCACCTCGCGCGCGTGGTACCGCGGCGTGCTGTCCTGCTTGTAGGTCCCCTCGTGCTCCTCGTCGATGACGATGAGGCCGAGCGATCGCGTCGGGGCGAAGACGGCGGAACGCGCCCCGATGATGACGTCCGCCTCGCCCGCACGGGTGGTCCGCCATTGGGACGCTCGGTCCGCCTCGCTCAGCACGCTGTGGAGGACCGCCACGCGCGAGAACCGCGCGCGGAACCGCGCCACGGTCTGCGGGGTCAGCGCGATCTCCGGCACGAGCACGATCGCCTGTCGCCCCGCGGCCACGACCCGCTCGATCGCGCGCAGGTACACCTCGGTCTTCCCGCTTCCGGTCACGCCGTGGATGAGCGTGACCGACTCACCCGCGACGCCCAGCGCCGTCTCCTGCTCCGGCGTGAGGGTGATCTCTTTCGGCTTCTCGCTCAGGAGATCGGCCAGCGAGTCGATCTCGGCCGGGATCCGTTCGGTGAGAACCAACCCCTTTCGGACGAGCGGCGCGAGGTCGGCGGAAGATCCCAATCGACGGGAGATCTCCGGCACCGAGAGCCTCCCGACCTCCGCGAGAATCTCGAGGATCCGCTTCTGGCGGGGGGAACGTACGGACGAAGGATCGGGCGTGCCCGCCAGCCGCGCTACGGCGATCGTCTTCGCGGCGCGCCTCTTTTTCACTCCCGTCGGGACGCTCGCTTCCAGCGCCTCTCCCCAGCCGCAGGCGTACCGATCCGCGATCCACCGCGTCAGGTCGAAAAGGGCGTCGTCGATCAGGACTTCTCCGGCGTTCAGGATGTCCCGTACCGCGAACTTCGGCGGCTCCTCGGTGCATCGAAGCGCGAATCCGCCCACGGGTTTCGCGCGAAAGGGGACGATGACTCGAGTCCCGCGCGCGACGGCCATCCCCGGGGGGACGGTGTAGGTGAAGGGACGATCGACGGGGAGATTGACGAGGACTTCCGCGTAGGTCACGGCCCGGCTTCGGGGCTCAGGCGAATGGTCTTGTTGAGGAAGATGCGCCCGCCGCCCTTCTCCTCCAGGCGGATCTCCGCCGACTGTCGATGGACCCCCGTCGCGCGGTACTCGAACGAGGCGATCTCCTCTTCGGTGTTCGGCTTGAGGCCCCCGACGCTGACCTGCTCGTCGGGACGGCCGGTGATGCGCAGCCAGCCGCGCAAATTCACGGTGTGATCCGAGCGATTCCGAACCAGCAAGGTCATTCGGCGACGATCGGGATCTCGCCGATCCGGGGTAACCGTGACGGGGACCACGACGATTTCGGGAATCAACGTGATCCCCCGTTTCACCCGCATGACGTAGGGCTTCTGCTGGCCTCCTTCGGTCCGCAGGAACGAGAGTTCGATGGAGACTTCGCGGACTTCTTCCTGCTCCGAAGGGGGGAGGGCGATCGCGAGTTCCCGCTGGAACGATTCTCCCGGGCGCAGGAGGGAGATCTTGTCTTCCCGAGGTCGCATCGTCCATCCTTCGGGAAGCGGATCGAGAATCCGGAAGGAGACGTTTCGCAGCTCATCCGGATAGCGATTGGTCATCCGGAGGATTCGCACGGTGGGGTCGGCGCGAAGGGGCAGCGTCGTGTCGATGGGAGGGACCTGGTCCGGATCGAGTCGCTCCACCTTTCGGTGAAGTTGGACGCTGAGTTGCGTCTGGAGGAGAATCGGATCCGCGCCGACGATGAACAGCGGTCGAGGGCCGACGGAGAATTTCGTTTCCGAATCGACCGCACGAGAGCTCCCGAACGGATCGACGAGCCGCGCCCGATGTCCGAAGAACGACTGAACCGAGGCGGTCCCCGATTCGCTCCAGAGCGCGATGGTCATCCCTCCCTCTTTCTCGAAGATGAAGTGACGGATGGGCGGAGGGAAAAGGGGGGCGCCCGGGACGTACTTGGCCCCGGAAAGGACGTCGTTCGCCGTTCGCACCGCGAGCGTGCCCGCCGTGGGGTAGCCGTCGGTGTCCAGGATTCCGGTTTGAGGATCTCCGGAAATCGGCACGTACACCGGGGCGGGATTGCCGAGCGTGGCGGCGAAGACGAGGCGTCGCAAGAGCTCCGCCGCTTGATCCCGGCGCGCCCCGTCGCGGTCGTCGGCGCCGAGGGCGGGCACTTCCGCCACCAGGTGCCACTCCCGATTTCCCGGAGCGACGATCTTCTCGCCATATCGCTCCGCGCCCGAACCGGGATTCGGCGAGACCGCAAAGAACCGCGCGCCGGGCAAAGAAGCCGAGGGGATCTCGCCGGCCGCACCGGGTACCCCTACGCGGGCCCCTCGGCTCTTCGCGAGAATCCGTTTCGAGACTTCTTCGAAGGTCGTTTCCGAGGCCCCGCCGGTGAGATGAGAATTCGGCCCATCTTCTCCGAGTTGCCAGTCCGTGAAGAGGGGCGCGTAGCGTTCCAAGGTCGCGGCGAATCCCGGCTCCCAGACTTTCTTCGGTTGTTGGAAGAGGGCGAGCGGCGAGTCGCGAAGCGTCCCCGGGTCCGCGGAGGGGAAGAGGGAGGGCGGAGGACGGGCGAGGACGGCCGTGAAGCCGGTGACCTCCGCCTCCAAGGCGGATCGAATCAGCGCGACGATTTCCCCCGGTTCCGGCTCCGACCACCGGCGACCTCCGAAGTGGTCCCAGAGGACGATCTTCGCGTGCTGGTTCCCGAGGAGCGTCGTGAGCCCGCCGGGATCGCGATAAGAATCCAGATGCGGATTGAAGGTCACGCCCACGGCGCGGCCCTCCCGGCGACGATGGAAGAGAGCTTCCGGCGCGAGGACCGGAGTGATCTTGCGCGAGACGACCGTACCGCTCGATACCAGCCGGGTGTGGAGTTCGAAATACCCGGCGCCCGGAAGGTCGAAGGTCACCGTCAGGTCTTCTTTCCCGCGAAGGGGAAGCGATCGCGACGCTCCCGTCTCGCGGCCCGACGCGTCGCGAAGGGAGATCAGGATCGAAGGATCGCCCGGAACCGAGGCCGGGACGGAGATGCGGAAGAGGACAGACTCGGACGGACGAAAGACCGGAAGCTCCCGCCCGACGGGTCGCACTTCGATCCGCGGCTGGCTCAGGAAGGAAAGATCGTCGAAGTGACACTCCCCGCGCACATCCGGTCCTTCGTACGAGAGCCGAAGCTGCGCCCAGACCGCTTCCTTGGGGGGAATCGGGACGTCCACGGAAACCGGAGTCCAGGAGGGCGAGGTGGGGATCCCCAGGGATCGATCGACGCGGACAAGTCTTCCGTGGCGCTCCAGCCACCGGATCTCGACGAGGGCCCGATTCTGACGGGGACGCTCATCGGCTGCCGGCGGGGGAACCCGCACCCATCCGGAGAGCCGGTACCGATGATGCGGGCTGACTTCGTAGGCGTTCCGCAACCGCTATTGAAAGGAAGTGTCCCCTCCGAGGGTTCGCATTCGCAAGTAGGCCTCGCCTCCTTTGGCGGAGGCGGGATCCTTGACGACGTCGGGATCGATCCAGGCGGGGTGCTCCCGATCCCGCACCGTCTCCCAGCCCGGGTAAATTTCGGTCTGGGTTCGTCTCTTCTCGAAGCCCTCGTCCGTCTCCTGTGCGGGACACGCCAACGCCAGGATCCAGATGCGGATCATGACGGGGCCAACAAGTCGAGGGCGTTTCTACGATCCAGCGCGATCGCGGAGAGCGGCGGAGTTCCCGCGGGCATCGCCGGCTCCTCCGTTCCGACCGAAAGGATGTTCTGCATTGCGACCTGGGCGGCGGAGATGGAACGTTCAACGTCTCTCCGCTCCTGCGGTCCGCGGACTCCCGCGAGATTCTCCTGGAGCCGTTCCAACTCCCCGGCGACGCCCGCAAGTCGATGCCGAAGCCCGAGCGATTCCTCGGCAGGAGAAACGGTCGCGGTGGAGCGAGGGGGAGAAGCGGGGCGGCCGGAGGCGGGCGATCCGCGAGGACCATCGAACGTCGGCGGGCGGGTCTCTTCGATCATCCTCCTCTCCCCGGATAATATCGGCGACTTAGGCGAAGAAATCGACGTTTTGGCCTTTTCCCTCCGAATTCGCTCCGCCCGGAACAATCCCTCGACCGGAGGCCTGCACCCGAACCTCCCCAGGGGACACGGAGCCGGGTTGTCCTCCGCTCAATTCCGGTTTCCCGACCGCTTGCTGAAGTGCGCGGTTCTGATCCCGGAGTCGCAGCACGGACTGATTCGATGGAGGCTGCCCGCGAACGGCGAAGTCCGCGATCGGATTCGTTCCCGCCATCACCGAAAACGCCATACCGGAATTATATCAGCGATTTTGGGCTTTCGGGCATTCCGAGGCGAAAATCGAGGCCTCCCAAACCCGCGCGAAGGGGACCCCATGACGATCCGCGATGGCCTTGACGTCCTCATACTCGGGCGCTCGCTTGATCGGCCGTCCCGCGCGCAAACCGATCTTGATTCGCACGTTTCCCCATGGCGTCGCGACGCGCTCCTCGCGCCGATCGAGTTTCGTGCGCTCCATCAGGACGCGCCGGAGTCCGAGGGTGGGAGTTTGCTCCATCAGAATCGACTCGACGCTCTCCCTGCGGTCCGGAGGAACGAGAACCGCCAGGCCGACGCCCGGGCGCGACTTCTTCATCTGGATCGACTCGGTCCAGACGTCCAGAGCGCCCGCGGCGAATAGCTTTTCGGAGACGTATCCCACAAGTTCGCCGGAGACGTTGTCCAGATTCGTCCGGATCTCCCACACGAGATCGCTCTCTTCCGCCGGAGCGGCCGAGCCGAGAAAGACGCGAAGGACATTGGGTCTGGCGAAGTCCGCGGTGCCCGCGCCCGTGCCGACGGCGTCGAGTCGCATCTGAGGAAACCCGCCGGGACGGGCGAGGGCCGAGAGGATCGCGGCGCCCGTAGGGGTCACCAGCTCGCAGTCCGAATCGATCGAGGCGATCGGGAATCCGCGGAGGAGTTCCATCGTTGCTGGTCCGGGAGAGGGGATCGAGCCGTGGTCCCCCCGAATTTCGCCCCGACCGACCGGGACCGGACCGCACGTGACGCGCTCCACTTCGAGGAGATGAAGTCCCGCGCACACGCCGACGATGTCCACGATCGAATCGACCGAACCGACCTCGTGGAATTCCACGTCCATCGGGTCGACGGCGTGGATTTTGCCTTCGGCCCGGCCCAGGGCCACGAATACCCGCTCCGCAGCCTCCCGCACCGGCGTCGGGAGGCGGCTCTTCCTCAGCAGCTTGAGGATCGCCCGGAGCGGGGTGTGATGATGGCCGTGGTCCGACACGCGAACCTCGAACCGAGTCGCAGCGATGGCGCCTTTCATTACGGAGTGGACTCGGAGAGAGTAGCCGGTCAAGGGGAGGGCGGAAAGGGCGCGTTTGAGGTCGCGGAGCGGGAGTCCCGCGTCGAGGAGCGCCCCGAGCGTCATGTCGCCGGAGATTCCGGAGAAGAGATCGAGGTGGGCGATTTTCATTTCTTCTCCCGGAGTCTCGCACCGCATTCCGGACACGTCGTGTCCACGGTCCGTTCCACGAACGGATGGCCCGGGCACGTCCAGCGCCCGATCCGAAATCGCTCGACCTTTCCGCGCTCGTGCGTCTTGGTCTCTTTCCAGATCTTTTCCGTAAGCGGGAGGAGCCCGGCCTCGCCGTCGATGGCGACGACATCCACGCCACGGCGCTCCACCAGCACGACCCGGTCGGAATCCTTGGCCAGGAGGAGTCGATCGGGCGAGGAGACCCTCTCGCGCGCGTCCGGATGGCGCAAGCGGCTCCGGGCCGCCCAGGCGCGCTGAAACTCCCTCGCGTCCTCCTCGCCGTCCCATCGGCTGAACCACACGCTGGACACGATTCCGGCGCGCTCGAAAACGTGATAACGATCCCCGTCCCATCCCGCGGCGGCGGTCTCGCCGACCAGGATCCGGATCGTGAATTCGCCATGGACGTTGATCATCGCCGGAGACCACGCGGACCCCAAGTCGGGGAGGGTGACGACGGTGGGCC
>Ga0114945_10000542_pt1 | contig 24327 bp, 21 predicted proteins | sample OV2TP3_FD_87194 | JGI IMG/M metagenome (GOLD analysis project Ga0114945, IMG submission 87194) | Hot spring microbial communities from Beatty, Nevada to study Microbial Dark Matter (Phase II) - OV2 TP3 | ecosystem: Environmental > Aquatic > Thermal springs > Hot (42-90C) | place: USA: Beatty...
AACAAGAGCAGGTGGCACAGTCCATAGATGCAGTCCTCCTTGAGGGGCGTTTTCCTCAAGATAACTGCATCTTATGTCAATTGCGACCGAAATTTGGGTACCACCCTTTACAGGGACACCACCCAAAATTGGGCCATAGACGGCGTGACTCGTATGTGCGAGATTAGGCGCTTGACTTTCTACTTTTCATGGTGTTATCTTTACCAGCCCATATTTCGCCCTTTCTGAGCGTGTAGGCTGGAGAAAACGCGTACGGCTTGGCAGATTTAAAAATATCAGGGGCTTTGCCAATGCCACTTACAAGCCTGCAATTGCCTTCTATCATGGACACCTCGTCTCACGACCTGGTTTCCGACTTTTTTGTGCCTGCACTGGCAGTGTCGTTGCGATACGACCGAGGTGTGGGCTTTTTTAGTTCCGGGTGGTTGCGGGTAGCAGCGGCAGGAATGGTGTCGTTTGCAGCGAACGGTGGCAAGGCACGTTGGGTTACAAGCCCCATCCTGGACGAAGCTGATTGGGAAGCCCTGCAAACAGGGGATGCTGCGCGTACAGACCCGGTGCTGCGTGACGCTCTGGTATGTAATATTATAGAACTTGCTGAGAAGTTAGAGCGAGATACCCTCTCAGCGCTTGCCTGGATGATTGCGGACGGAATTTTGGATTTTAAGCTGGCTTTGCCGCGAAACAAGTTAGAACGAGGTGATTTTCATGACAAGTTCGGCATTTTCATGGACGCCGAAGGCAACCAGGTAAGCTTTAACGGTTCCTACAATGACAGCATTCAGGGCACGCGCAATTACGAATCCATAAAGATTTTTTGCTCTTGGGATCGGGCTTTTGGGGTCCTTGTAAGAGCAGACGCAGAGCGGTTTGAGCGATTATGGAATAACCTGGACCCCAATGTTCGTGTCTTCGATCTGCCCGAGGCTGCTCAGGCCCAGATTCTTCGCCTCCGTACAGGCGACCGTCCTTATCCCAGGCCGAAATGGGCCAACCTTTCGCGAGATGCTGGTGTACCTGTCTACCGTCCATCCCGGCCTGTTGTCCCAGCGCATATCGTTCTGCGCGACTATCAAGCAGAGGCCATCGAGGCATGGTTCGCCCATGACTGTCGCGGTTTGTTGGAAATGGCGACAGGTACAGGAAAGACGATTACTGCCCTGGCAGCGTCTGCCAGGCTATATGAGCGGGAGCGGAAATTAGCCGTCATTATCGCTGTGCCTTACCAACATCTGGTTGATCAGTGGCACGAAGAAGCAAAGGCATTTGGTTATCAGCCAGTCCTGGCATACCAGAACAAGGCACAATGGTTGGATGAGTTGAACGCTCAGATTTTGGATTTCAATGCCGGTTATCGACAGTTCATATCCGTCATTACTACTCATACCACTTTTATTAGTTCGGAGTTTCAGGGTACTATAGATCGGTTGAATACTCCCTCGTTTTTAATCGCTGACGAAGCTCATCATCTTGGGGCCGAACGCAGCCGACAGAATTACCCCCAACGCATCTCTTTTCGTTTAGGTCTCTCAGCTACACCGGATCGCTGGTTCGATGATGAGGGAACAGCAGCGCTGCGAATGTTCATCGGAGAGACGGTGTTTGCCTTTCCACTGGAAAAAGCCATTGGTCTCAGCCTGACTCCCTACTACTATCACCCACACCTGGTACCGCTGACGGATGAAGAACTGGAACGCTATGAAGAGTTGTCAGCCAAGATTGCCCGATTGATGAGCCGGGAGGACGAGGAAGGGCAGCAAGCGCTTAAGATGCTTCTCATTCGCCGGGCCGAATTGCTGAACAAGGCTGAGAACAAGCTGGGCGTCCTGTCTGAACTGGTGGACGCACAGGAACAGATAAGACACACTTTGTTCTATTGTGCACCAGGGCAGATTGATGAGGTATTACGGCTTTTGGGATGGGGAAAGGGGTTGTTAGTGCATCGTTTCACCGCTGAAGAAGATGCCCAGGAACGTCAGCAGTTGTTGGCCGATTTTGCGAGTGGTGATCTCCAGGCCCTAGTGGCGATGAAGTGCCTTGATGAAGGCGTGGACGTGCCGAGTACTCGAACAGCGTTTCTTTTGGCCAGCAGCAGTAACCCGCGCGAATTCATTCAGCGGCGCGGGCGAATTTTACGGAAAGCGCCAGGCAAAGAATTTTCCTTTATCCACGACTTGATAGCCGTGCCACCAAAGGTCTGGACGGGTTCAAGAGACTCTCCTTCTTTTGAAGCGGAGCGCACCATAATGCGTCGAGAATTACAGCGTTTCAAGGAATTTGCTGACCATGCGCTGAATAAACATCAGGCAATAGATATGGTGTGGGACGTTGCAAAACGATATGGTCTGATGGACTTTTAGGAGACACAGGATGCTTCAAGATCGGATACGAAAGCTGTTCGGGGATTATGATTCAGCCATTCAGTCCGTTATTGCTGGGGTTCTGGTGCTGGAACAGGAACATATTTCTTATAAGCACCCACGTGTCAAAGACCAGATTGACGAGATTATCACGCACACGGCCAGCAAGGAAGCGGAACGGTTGGAGAAGGCGAAAGCCCGGAGGAAGTAGTTCATGAAACTGGAACGGATTACACTGGAAAACTTCCGTCAATATTATGGACGACAGCATCTCAATTTCGCAAAGGCCAAGGAGCGTCGTGTGACCGTCATTCACGGCGTTAATGGCGCTGGGAAAACGTCTCTCTTCCTGGCAATCAACTGGTGTCTGTACGGGAAAAGCGTAGATAACGTAAAGGTTATCGACAATGTGGGCGAGTTGATAAGCAAAGAGGCAATCAATCGTGCAGGGGTAGGTGAGTGTGTGCGTGCGGTGGTGGAACTTGCATTTTTGCACGATGGCAGGCGCTACGTGGTCAGGCGTTCTTTGGAAGGGACAAAGAAGCAGGGCGGCAGCCTTGCATTGAATGACACTGACGACTTTACGATGATGCGCACGGACGAGGACGGCCAGGCAAAGCGAGTGAGTAATCCTATCGGCACTATGAATGCCATTCTTCCCGTCAATATACGCACCTATTTTCTTTTTGATGGCGAGAAGATCGACAACTTTGCGAAACCAGAAGCTTCCGCCGAAGTCAAAGACGCCATCTACCTGGTGCTCAAAGTGGAGCTTTTGGTACGGGCTCGCCGACATTTGGAGGCTATTGCCCAGGATTATCGCAAAGACCTGAAACAAACCTCTGGAGGAGAGCTTCGCGATCTTATTGAACGAGACGAAAATGCCCGCAAGGAACGAGAAAAAGCAGAGAAACGCAAGGCAGAGTTGTCTGACGGGATTGAGTCTGCCCACCGAAAAATCGCTGACATTGACCGACGGCTCCTTGAGATTCAGGGCGCAAGGGCCTTGCAGCAGCAGCGCGACCACCTGGGCCGGGAACTGAAGCAAAGACAGTCGGAGTTGGATAGCCTTGTGAATCAGATCCGCGAATTGACGACAGGGGCCTATCCGATCGTTGCAAAACCGGTTGTTGATCGTGCGCTTCAGATTCTGGATGAAAAACGTGAGCGGGGCGAGATTCCGAGCAGCGTGCGTAAGCAGTTTGTGCAGGATCTTATTGAGAACATGAATTGCATCTGCGGGCGTCCTTTTTTGGATGGAAGCCCCGAACATCAACGTCTGCTGAATCTGATGAGTAGCCGATTGCCTGGCTCTCTGGAAGATGACGTGCTGGATACCAGTGCCGCACTTCGACCCTTTGATGAACGCATCGGAAAACTGCGTAACGACATCGATGCATCCATGAAACGTCGCACAGAACTTATCGGCTTGATAAACGAATTGCAGGCGGAACTGGATGATGTAGGACGTCAGCTAAGGGGTTCACCGCTGGAAGAAATAAGCCGACTGGAGAAACAACGTCAGGAGTTCCGGACTGACGTAGAAAGCTATAATGCTGAGATTGGCTCACTGACAGAGCGGATCAAAAATCTGACAGAAGAGATTGCCCAACTTGAAAAGGATATTGGCAAGGCTCAGAAAGATGAAAGACGCGGGCAGTTGCTGAGCATAAAACTTGATCTGGCGCAACGATCAGCCGATGCGCTTGGACAGATGTATCAGGCATTTTCAGATGATATGCGCGTACGTATCGAAGCAAAGACCAAAGAGATCTTCAAGCGGCTGATATGGAAAGATAGCCATTTTCAGGATGTTCTCCTGGGACCGGATTTTAACCTTGAAGTAATAGACCGCTACGGGATGTTCTCCCGATCAGACCTCTCCGCTGGCGAACGTCAGGTTCTCAGTCTTTCGTTCATTACGGCTATGTCGCGAACCAGTGAAGAGGAAGCGCCATTGGTGATGGACACGCCCTTTGGCCGTCTTTCGTCTCACCATCGCGACAGCATTACCAAGCATTTACCGGAATTGGCGGATCAGTTGGTGCTCTTTGTGACCGATGAGGAGCTGCGTGATCAGGCGCGTAAGAACCTGGAACCTCGCATCGGCACTGAGTATCGTCTGGAGTTTGACCGGAAGACCAGTTGCACTGAGATTGTCGAGGTGAACCGATGACTGAACCTGCGATAAGCCGGGACACGGTTGCAATTGACGAAGCCGTGCATGAGGTCTATCAGAAGCTGACAGAAGGCAATGATCCGGTCGATGTCCCTTTTCGGACCATGAAAGATGTATTCATGTGGGCGGCTAGCCTGGGTTATCAGCGAGGCGAGCGCCGTCCACTGACGGGAAAACGTGTGACCATTTTCCGCTGGGCGCAGTTTTCGCCTCAGACGGATATTCCATTGCTCAAGGCGCTGGCTATTGCTGATAGTGGGGATGTTAACGTGTTGCTCAAACAAGACGATATCCTGACCATTGCAGAGGAATATGCCAACGCAGGCATTCATGAATTGCGAACAAGGGTATTGGATGAGTTTGGGCAGCCATTGTGGAATTTGGTGGAACTTTCTCAGTAGGATGCTCTTGGACTGCCACCATTTTTGAAGGAGAATTGGAAATGTACAGCGAAGAGTTCGACGAGATAGATGTTGATGTGGACCAACTCTGTTTGGACCCCAACAATCCGCGTTTCTGGACTGAAAAAACGACCCGCGATGTTGCGGATCGTCGTATTCCAGAGTCAGATATTCAAGAACGGGCTGCAAAGGACATAGAGAGTTACGGGATACAAGAGTTGATGAATAGTGTTTTAAGAAATGGATTTTTGCCGCTTGATCGGATCGTTGTGCGCAGAATCGAAGGGCATCCAGATAAATATGTTGTGGTAGAGGGTAACCGCCGGCTTGCTGCTCTAAAACTTCTACGCCAACACATCAAAAACGAGACAATCGATGAGGAGGGAGTGACATCCGAGTACTTGAATGCGTTGCTCAATAGCACGAATAAAATCCGCGTGCTGGTTTACCGTGGTAGTGATACCAAGGAGATCTCTTGGATTCTCCAGGGTATTCGTCATATTAGTGGCATTCAAGAGTGGGCACCTGCTCAACGCGCCCGCCTTGTGGCTGACCAGATTAATCTGCACGGGCTGAAGTTCCGTGAGGCTGGGCAGAGATTCGGCTTGAGTGCGCAAGCGGTTGGACGTCTTTACAGGGCCTACAGGGCTCTGGAGCAAATGCGGCAAGATGATGAGTTCCAGTCGAAGGCTCGCAATGAATACTTTACACTTTTCGAAGAAGCATCTCGTAACAGAGATGTAAAGAAATGGTTGGACTGGAACGAACAGGAGTACAGGTTTCAGAACGAAGAGAATCTGAAGCAGTTCTACTCTTGGATTACTCCGGACGATGATCATCCGGACAAGCGTCGTCGTATCCACGACCCACATCAGATCAAGCACTTGGGTTCCCTAGTTGCTGGAAACCATGAGGACTTGATTGCGCAAGTGGATTCTCATGAGACATCTATTGAAAGCGCTCACGAACGAGCAACGAGGCAGACCGAAGCTGAGGATTGGAAGCGAGCTTTAGAAAAAGCTACGCAGTTGCTCGGTAGTATCCCTCAAGCGGCTTTTCAGAAGAGCGCCAAAGAACTACGTGAGAAACTTGAAGAGATTTCAGAGTTGATCGAAACGATGAAAAAAATGATAGATGTAGTGATGGGTAATAGAAAATGAACATTCTGAGTGGTAAAGAAGAAGTTCAGAAATTCGTTTTTGGGAATTTGTTCGGCCATGTATCTAGGGTCGATTGCCCTCCGACGTTGAATGTACAACGTGCTTTTAGAGATCATCTTGCCTCGCAACTTCGCGCAAAACTGATGGCGGATGAACTCGCTGAGAAATGGCGCTTGAATCTTCTCCAACTGATCGAGCGCCAGCTCGTTGAGAACTGGGACGGCCTTGGTGTTCCTCGTCCTATGGCCCTTCTTAATGATGAAGAAACGCTGGTCACCTGGACACATCCGAAGTTTTCGGAGCTATCAGGGCTCGACCCACTAAGGAACGAATTTTTCGCTATTATGGACTGGCTGAATGGACTCTCTTCTCAAGAATTCCTCATTCCTTGTGTATGTTTGCTTGCACTGATAGGAGCCGACCCGATTTTTGTCACCGAAGGCTCGGGAGACGGCGGTGTTGATTGTATTGGAAAGATTGAGCGTGGTCCCCTGCGGTCTTTATGTCTATTTGTCCAGGCAAAGACGAGTTCGTCAAGAATCACAAGAGATAGGCTCTTAATGGAGTATGGTAAGTACCAGATGCTTCCCCACTTGGATAGATATAAGCTGTATCGAGAAAACTTGGGTCTGAATAGCTCGTCTGATGGTGCGTCTTTAATGTATATGCTCGTCTCAAATAACGAGTTCGACGCTCCAGCAAGGTCGGTTGCTTCCAATCTCGGTGTACTTTTGCGATCACGGACCCAATTGGCGTACTGGCTTTGGGCTTGTACTTCCCGTGAAGTGCTTGAAAAGCTGATAGAAAACTTACGTCAGTTCGCCCGCCCAGGCGGGTCCTTCACAAACCTGGCCCCTCGAATTAAGTCCCACCTTGGCATTCAAGGGAGCAATTGGCGTCTACCTATTGCCTAATCTGGTCCTATCCCTTTTTCCAAGAGGAGTTGGTTTGGCGTTAATCCCCCCTTGTAGTATTCTTTCCTCGTAAGCCATCTCAGAACGGTTTTTCTGGTTTAGGCCCATCTTTTTATTGACTTCCAAAGGCATATAATTTAACTTCCAATGGAAAACAAAAAACTTCCTATTAGAAGTGGTCTCAATTAGGCGGCTATGACAACAGACTTGGACTACAAGTTCTCCTTCCCCGCAATTCGAGGTATTCAGGCGAAGCGGGAATATTACCTTATTATGTGCCCTCTTCGGCTGATACCAAGACTGTTCGTCTTTGACGAAGTGGGTGAAATCCCGCCAGAGATGCGCGCTCAGCGGGTGCTGAATCGCGCTCGTGTGCCGGAAATTGCTAGATATGTGGTAGAAAATCCTCATGGCTATATCTTCTCAGCCATTACAGCGTCAATTGATGGAGAGGTGCGTTTCGACCCTGTCTCCGAAAAAGGTACTGCTCGAAACTTAGGCACTCTGGTAGTACCTATGAAGGCACGTTTCATTGTCAATGACGGACAACACCGGCGAGCAGCACTGGAGGAGGCGCTCAAGCAACGGCCTGAACTTGCAGACGAAACGATAGCAGTTGTGTTGTTCGTTGATACCGGGCTCAAGTGGAGCCAGCAGATGTTCGCTGACCTGAACAAGCACGCGGTCCGTCCGACGAAGTCGCTTGGCATCCTCTACGACCACCGAAACCCGATGGCGGCCCTGGTACGTAATTTGATCGAACGTGTATCGGTGTTCAAGGGCATGACCGACACAGAGAAGACCTCAATCTCCAATCGTTCGATCAAGCTCTTCACCTTGAGCAGCATTTACCAGGCTACTCAGGCCCTTCTCAGGAAGTCAAAGAAAGATGCCGTTTCTTCCGAAGATGAAGGTCTGGCGTTTGAGTTCTGGACGGAAGTAGCAAAACAGATCCCTGAATGGAATCTGGCTGCGGAACGGAAGGCGTCCTCCGCAGAGTTGCGCCGGGACTATATCCATGCTCACGGCGTGGCACTGCAGGCACTTGGTATCGCCGGTGCTGACCTTATCCGAAGACACTCCAGGGACTGGAAGACCAAACTTAAAGCGTTGAAAAAAGTGGATTGGTCTCGTTCAAACACAGCCCTCTGGGAAGGCCGGGCAATGCACGGAGGCAAGGTCAGCAAGGCGAACGACAGCATTATTTTGGCGGCCAATGTATTGAAGGAACGTCTCGGAATACCGCTTTCAAAGGAAGAGGAGCGGCTTGAAAAAGAGTATCAGCGGAGACGCCGTTCATAAAGGAGGGGAGATGGCTACTCAAGCGGAAAAAACCTCGACCGATGAAATGCGCCTGAGCGGTGCGGAATTGAGGGCGCTTCATGAAGAGGTTCGAGAAATCTATCTTGCGGACGGCCGTCCCTGGATTATAGGCTACAGCGGGGGGAAGGATTCAACAACTGCCCTTCAGGTCATCTGGTACGCCATATCGGAATTACCGCGAGAGAAGCGGGATAAGAAGGTCTTTGTGATCGCTTCGGATACGCTCGTCGAGACGCCGGTGATCGTAAACTATATCGATACGACTCTGGAGCGAATCAATAAGGCCGCCAGAGTCCAGGGGATGCCTTTTCAGGCGGAGAAGGTGAAGCCTCTGATTCAGGACAGTTTTTGGGTAAACCTGATCGGTCGTGGCTATCCCGCCCCTTCCAAGTCGTTTCGATGGTGTACGGATCGGCTGAAGATCGACCCTGCCAACCGGTTTATCCTGGAACAAGTTGCTGAGTATGGGGAGGTTGTGATGGTACTAGGTGTGCGCCGGGATGAGAGCGCCACCCGTGCCCAGGTGATGAGCCTGCATCAGATCACCGGCAACCGGCTCAAGCGGCACTCGTCGCTGCCGAGGGCGTACGTCTACACGCCTATCGAAAGTTTCAGTACGGACGATGTCTGGACTTATTTGCTTCAGTTATCTTCTCCCTGGGGGAATAACAATCGTGATCTGGTCACGCTCTATCGAAATGCCCAGGCGGGCGAGTGTCCCCTGGTGATCGACATGACGACGCCTTCCTGCGGCAACAGCCGGTTTGGGTGCTGGGTGTGTACAGTTGTGACCCAGGATAAGACGATGGAGTCCCTGATCGACAGCGGCGAAGATTGGATGGAGCCGCTTCTCGACATGCGGGATTGGCTTGCAGAGACCCAGGACCCGGAGAAGAAGAGGGAGTTCCGTGACTATAAACGTCGAAGCGGTCGGATCACCCTGGACCGAAACAATCCTCAGAAAGTCATCCCTGGACCCTATTATCTGTCCGTGAGGAAGAATATCCTGCGGCGGCTTCTGGAGACTCAGAAGCAGGTCCGAAAAACCGGACCCAATCCCGATGAGACGTTGATCTCTCCTGAGGAACTTCACGAAATCCGGCGAATCTGGCGGATGGAAGAACAGGACTGGGAGGACAGCGTTCCCAAGGTTTACCGTGAGGCGACCGGAGAAGACCTGGACTGGGCTCAGGACGATGCAGGTACATTTACACCGCAGGACCGGGCTGCGCTGGAACGTCTCTGTAAGGCGAAAGACGTTCCGGTGGAGCTTGCCATGAAGTTGCTCGATGTCGAACGGGAGTTGAACGGCATGCATCGCCGCTCCGCGATCTATTCCAGAATCGATCAGATTTTTCATCAGGAGTGGCAGCCTGAAGAAGAGGCGATTGCGCGGGAGAATCAACGGCTTGCCCGCAAGGAGAAAGTTGGGGCATGATCTTCAACAGACTCTGTATCCGGAACTTCGGCCTCTTTTGTGGGGCGCACGAGTTTGACCTGAAACCCCGCGTCAAGTACCGGCAGCATCGCCCGATCATCCTGTTTGGTGGAAAAAATGGGGCTGGAAAAACGACTCTGCTAGAGGCTACGATGCTCTGCCTGTATGGGCAGAGTTCTCTTGGAAACCGTGTACGTGCTCAGGATTATCAGACTTACCTGGCAGGTCGGATTCACTGTCCGAGAGGGGGCGGTATGGTGGTCCTGAACGATGCCAGCATCCGTCTGGAGTTTTCGCATATCCACCTGGGAGACCAGCACGTCTACACGGTAGAACGGTCGTGGTGGAGACGCGAGGACCGAATTGAAGAGCGTCTCCTGCTGGAGAGAGACGGCCAACCTCTGCCGGATTTAGAGGCTGATTACGCGCAAGACTTTCTCAAGGAACTCATCCCGTTGGGCGTGTCTCAACTTTTCTTTTTTGACGGCGAGAAGATACAGAATCTGGCTGACGAAGAGAATGATGAGACTGCGCTCGCGGATTCGATCAAGGCGATGCTGAGCCTGGACCTTGTGGAACGACTTCAATCAGACCTTCGCATCTATTTAACCCGCCAGAAGAGGCGCGGTCAGGTGGAGGAGTTCGAAAAACAGCTTACAGAATTTGAACGGGCGCAGGGGTCTCTCGAAGAAAAACGTTCTGCCCTGCGCCAGGACCGGGCGCAAACTCAGGCCCATATCGAACGGATTCAGACGGAGATTGAGCGGGCCGAATCCGTTCTTGCGGCTGAGGGAGGAGGCTTTTCGGAAAAGAGAGGGGAGTTGAAAAGTCGGGCGGAGGCTCTGCGAACCGAAATCGAGCAGGTCGAGAACCAGATTCGGGAAGAATGTGCGGGCCTTTTTCCATTTGCGCTGGTTCCAGACCTCTGTCTACAGCTTGAACACCAGATTACCCTTGAGGATGAGATACGAAAAACAAGGGCTGCGCAAGAGCAAGTGAGAGAGAGGTGGCTTGAAATACGTCCTCGAATCCAGTCAGAGGCGTTTAAAGGGATTTCGCTGTCTCCTGCGGATCAGGAAGCCGTCTACGCTCGCATAGGTAAGCTGCTATTTGATGCTCTGAAGTCTCCCCAGGAAGCGGAAATGGCGCTTCTTCACAACCTGTCCCCCTCAGACTCTCAACAGATTTTGGAATGGATCAGGCGTGGCATTCCAACCAGTCGAGGTCTGGTGGTGGAACTGAGTCGGCGTCTGGAGAAGGCGTGGCGGGATCTCCGGGAGGCCGAGCTTCGTTTGCAGCAGGCGCCAGAGGACGATGTGCTAGCTTCACACGTCCAGAGCCTGAACGACCTGAACCAGAAACTTGGGGCCTTGAAAAATATCGCGGATCAGCAGGATAAAGAACTGCGCCAGATGGAATTGCGACTGGAGGAGATACAGCGGCAACACAAAAAGGTTCTGGATGAACTCTCCATTCAGGAAGACTTGGTAGACCGGGTTCAGATGGTGGAGCGTGTGCAGGATGTGTTAGAGGATTACCTGTCGGAATTGGGGCGGCAAAAGGTCACTCAACTGGAACACGCTGTAGCACGTTGCTTTGGACAGCTTTGCCGAAAAGGGGATGTGATTCGCCGGATCGAGATCGACCCGAAGACCTTTTCGGTGACGCTGTACAATCGTGAGGGAAGGGCTATTCCCAAGAAGCAGCTATCCGCAGGTGAAAAACAGATCTATGCCGTCTCAATGCTATGGGCGCTGGCTCAGACCTCCGGAAGGCCACTTCCTATGATCATTGACACCCCATTAGGGCGGCTGGATAGCGATCACCGGCGGTATCTCGTGGAGAACTATTTTCCAAAGGCCAGCCATCAGGTAATTATCCTTTCGACGGATACTGAAGTCGATCAACACTATTTCAAGGCGTTGAGTCCTTCCATTTCTCACGCCTACCATCTGGAGTTCAGCGGAGAAACCGAGGCGACGACGGCCTCTGAAGGCTATTTCTGGAAACGCAGCGGCGAAGGGGTTTCCGATGAAGATGAACAAAGTCCGGCTCTGCTCCGAAGCCTCGGAACGGCTTAAAAACCTCAAAGGACGCACAGGGTTGACGCCGAACATTCTCTGCCGGTTGGGATTCTGTCTCTCCTTGGGAGAGCCTGGTTTGCCGAATCCAGAAGTCTATCCTGAAGACGGCAATGAGTTTAACAGATATACGTTGACTGGCGAATGGGACGCCCTTTTTGTAGCCCTTCTGAAACAGCGGTGCGTGAATGGAGGTTCTGAGTCTCCGAACGGCCTGGGAGATCAGTTCCGCGCGCACCTGAACCGGGGCGTCCTGATGCTCTACAAGGGTTGTAAGGATTTAAGCGATCTGCAACGGCTTCTGCCAAAGGCGTAAAGAGTCCGGCTGTTTTGGAGAAGGAGTGAGAAATGTCTGTGCGTAAAAAATATGAACATCAGATTTTGGAAAAGGTTCGAGAACTGCCGATGGCGAGGGTGGTCGAGACTCTGGATTTTGTGTCATTTCTGGAAGATCAGGAAGAACTCAGGGCTCAGGGGGATACGATAGATGTTTCGGATGAAGAGTTCGAAGTCCTCCTGGCGGACTGCTTTGGCAAATGGAAGGGAGAGGTGGATGGAGTAACCTACGCAAACCGCTTTCGGGCAACCTGGAAAGACCGCTACGGAGGAAAAAAGATTACGTGAACAGATGCCTGCAATTGGCGGATGAGGCGCTGGAGGATGCGAACATCCTGTGGGCCAAACGTCGGGTCAGGGCTACGTGCCGCCCGGAAAATCGCGTTGACATAGCCGACAGGTAGAAGTATATTGTGCAAGGTGGGATTTCACAACTGAGGCAGAGGCAGAGGACGATTGTCGTAAGCGGCCTTTGGGTTACAAGAAAATACGATCAGGCATAAATCGTGCGACAGGTTGAATTCCAACGGTATCTGGACTTCAACAATATCCTGCGTGCAAGGTTCGACCTGGAACGCGGGGAAGTGCTCGGGTTCACAGCTCAACTTGAGTGTCGCTTTGATGATGAGTGGACGCCTGTTGTAAGATACGATACCGCACACGATTTTGCGCATTGCGACAGACTCCATCCTTACGAAGAGGCCGTAAAAACCGAGATGGCGACTCAGGATTACAATGAAGCCCTCACTGTCGCCATGAACGATCTGACAAACAACTGGCGCGCGTATCGGCGGAGGTATGAAGAATGGCTCAAGCAGAAGTAAGCCCTCCCCAAAACGTCGTGGAGCGGAATCTTGCGTTAACAACCGAGATTATGCGGTACTTGCTCAATCAGCCGCAGATTTTTGACGCGCTCCCGGACAATTTTGAACTGGTCATTCTGCCAGATGATGATCCTGAAATGAGGCTATATAACTTAGAGCTACTTGACAAATACGGAAGCGAAGGCAGGCCCGTCGTTTTTGCGCGCATCAAGGCGCATCCAGCAGACGAAGCGAGCCCGTTAAAGCCGAGCATCTTTGTGCCGGTAGCAGTATAAAAATCGCTTGTGGAACCTTCAAAAGATTACGTGAACAAATGCCTGCAACTGGCGGATGAGGCGCTGGAAGACGCGATATGAAGCGCCCTTTTCATAAAGGGCGCTTTTTTGTTGATCAATCCTCTGAAGGACATCAGCCTGTGGGAACGCTCATCGGCGCGGACATCGGGGGGACGTTCACGGACATCGTGGCGCTGGACGTGGAGCGGCGATCCCTGCGGGTGGGGAAGGTCGCCACCACGCCGCAGGACCCCTCGCTGGGCCTGATGGCCGGCCTGGAGGCGCTGGGGGTCCCGTGCCCTGACATCGACCTGGTGATTCACGGGACGACCGTGGCCACGAACGCGCTCCTGGAGCGGAAGGGGGGGCGGTGCGGGCTGATCGCCACGCGGGGGTTCCGGGACATCCTGGAGCTGCGGCGCCGGGACCGGCCCCATCTCTACGGGCTGACCGGGACCTACGAGCCGCTCATCCCGAGGGAGCGGCGCTGCGAGGTCACGGAGCGGATGTCCGCGGAGGGGGAGGTGCTCGCGCCCCTGAATGAGGCGGAGGTGATAGAGGCGGCGGAGCGGCTCATGGCGGACGGCGTGGAGGGGATCGTGGTCAGCTTCCTGAACGCCTACCTCAACCCGGCGCACGAGCGGCGGGCGAAGGGGGTGATCGAGGGCCGGTGGCCCGGCCTGGCGGTGGTGACCTCGGCGGAGGTCCTCCCGCTGTTCCGGGAGTTCGAGCGGACCAGCACGGCGGCTGTCAACGCCTATGTGCAGCCCGTGGTGGGCCGCTACCTGGGCCGGCTGCAGGGGCGTCTGCGGGAGCGGGGGTATCAAAAGGACGTGCTGATCATGCAGTCGAACGGCGGGGTGATGTCCGCAGAGGCCGCCCGGGTATTTTCAGCCCACACGGTCCTGTCGGGCCCGGCGGCGGGGGCCATCGCGGCGGCGCGGATCGGGGCAGAGAGCGGCGTTCAGAATCTGATCGCCTACGACATGGGGGGCACCAGCCTGGATGTGTCGCTGGTCGTGGGGGGGAGGCCGGCCCTGTCCAACGGGATGGAGCTGGAGTTCGGCGTCCCGATCATGCTCTCCATGATCGACATTCACACGATCGGGGCGGGCGGGGGGAGCATCGCCCGCGTGGACGCGGGGGGCATCCTGCAGGTGGGGCCGGAGAGCGCGGGCGCGGAGCCGGGGCCTGTCTGCTACGGGCGGGGAGGGGTTGAGCCGACGGTGACGGACGCCAACCTGATCCTGGGGCGGATCAACCCGGACTGCCCGATCGCCGGCGCGGCGGGGTTCTCGTTCGATGTAGGGGCCGCCCGGTCCGCGATGATGGACCGGGTCGGGAGGCGGCTGGGCCTGTCCCCGGAGGGGGCGGCGCTGGCGGTGCTCGCGGTGGCCAACAACCGGATCGCCGGGAGCATCCGGCGGGTCTCGATCGACCGGGGGCACGACCCGAGGGACTTCGCCCTGTTCGCGTTCGGGGGCGGGGGGCCGCTGTGCGTCGGCTTCCTCCTGCGGGAGCTGGGGATGCGGCGGGGCCTGGTCCCCTTCTACCCCGGCATCGCCTCGGCCTGGGGGTGCGCCGTGGCCGATCTCCGGCGGGACTTCGTGACGATGATCAATCGCCGGCTGTCGGATGCCGACATCCAGGGGGCGGAGGCGATCCTGGCGGGACACCTGGCGGAAGGAGAGGCGTTCCTGAAACGAGAGGGGCTCCGGCTGACGGAGGTGCGGGTCCTGCGGGAGGCGGAGGTCTCCTACGAGGGGCAGACGCACCTCATCCGCGCGGGGCTGCCGGACGGCCCGCTGTCGCGCGCGCTGATCGCGGAGCGGTTCCGGGGCGCGTACCTGCGGCAGTACGGGCGTGCCGAGGCGGGGTTCGGGGGGCTGGAGGCGCTCCTGGAGCGCATCCCCATCCGTCTGCTGAACCTCCGCACGTCGGTGATCGGCGTCCGGCCAGGCGTCGCCCTGAAGGACTTCGTGCCCAGGCCGGAGACGGGGCTGAAGGACGCCCTCAAGGGGACGCGGCCCGTGTATGTGGGGGACCGGTTCGTGGAATGCCCCACGTACGAGCGCGTTGCGCTCCCCTGGGACACGAGCCTGTCCGGGCCTGCGGTGATCGAGCAGCCGGACACGACGGTCTGGATAGAGCCGGGGATGCGGGCGCGGGTGGAGGAAGGCGGGAGTATTATGATAGAGGTTTGCTGACATGGACATCGACCCCATCACCCTGGCGGTCATTCGCGGGAGCCTGGAGCAGGTCGCGGACGAGATGGACGCGACGCTGGAGCGGATGGCGTTTTCGCCGGTGATCTCGGACGGGTTCGACCGGGCCAGCGGCATCTACGGCCGGACGGACGGCGAGGTGATCGTGCAGGGGCCGCGCGGGCTGCCGAACTTTATCTACGTCATGAGCTTCACGGTCCGGTCCGTGATCGAGCGGGTCCGGGACCCCGCGCCGGGGGACGTGTACATCGTGAACGACCCCTACCTGGGCGGCACGCACCTGATGGACGTGAAAATGGTGAGGCCGTTCTTCTACCGGGGGAGGCTGACGGCCTTCCTGGCCAACAGCGGGCACTGGCCGGACATCGGGGGGCGGGTGGCGGGGGGGTTCTCGACGAAGGCCACGGAGGTCTACCAGGAGGGGCTGCGCCTGCCTCCGGTGCGGCTGTTCGACCGGGGCCGGCTGAACCGGGAGGTGCTCGACATCATCCTGCACAACGTGCGGGTGCCGGAGGAGCGGCAGGGGGACCTGATCGCGCAGGTGACCTCCCTGCGCCTCGGGGAGGACCGGCTGACCCGGCTGCTCGACCGGTACGGCGAGGAGGTGGTGTTCGCGGCCATCGCGGAGATGGAGGCGCGCTCGGAGCGGCTCATGCGGAGCCACATCGAGACGATCCCGGACGGGACCTACACCTTTGAGGACCACATGGACAGCGACGGGGTGGCGTGGGAGCCGCTGGCCATCCGGCTCAGGATGGAGATCAAGGGGGGCGAGGCGCACCTCGACTTCTCGGAGAGCAGCCCCCCGTGCCGGGGGCCGCTGAACAGCGTGCTGAGCACGAGCATGGCCGGGGTCTACATCGCGTTCAAGCACATCTTCCCGGACGTGCCGATCAACGCGGGGTGCTTCAGGCCGTTCTCGTTCCACATCCCGCCCACCACGTTCCTGAACGCGCAGCCCCCCCGCCCCGTGTCGGGGTGCGCCGCCGAGGTCTGCCAGCGGATGATCGACGTGGTGCTGGGGGCGCTCAGCCGGGCGATCCCGGAGCGATGCTACGCGGCCCCCATGGGGACGGTGACGAACCTCTCCGTGGGGGGAGAGGACCCGGAGCGGGGGTATTATGTGTTCTACTCCTTCATCGGCGGGGGGTACGGGGGGAACTATCTGACGGACGGGCTGATCAACGGGAACCCGACCATCGCCCTGGCCCGGACGCAGGCGCTGGAGATCTTCGAGTCGCGCTACCCGGTGCTGTTCACCCGGTATGAGATCCGGGAGGGGTCCGGCGGCGCGGGGATGCGGCGGGGAGGGCTCGGGGTGGTGTTCGAGTTTCAGGTCCGGCGCGGGGAGGCGAGCGCGTCTCTGCTGGGGGACCGGGGGCGGTTCGCGCCGTTCGGGGTCCTGGGTGGGAAATCGGCGCAGCCGGCCCGGCACGCCTTCATCCTTCAGGGGGAGGAGTACCTCCCGCCGCACCTCACCAAGGACGAGGGGGTGCCCATGCGGGCGGGGGACATGCTGCGGCTGGAGACGCCGGGGGGCGGGGGCTACGGGGACCCGCTGGACCGGCCGCCGGAGCTGGTCTTACGAGATGTACGACGCGGGTATTACGACCGGGAGACGGCCCGGCGGGACTATGGGGTCGTCATCCGGGAGGCGCGGTGGGAGGTGGATGAGGAGGAGACGGCGCGGCTGCGGGCCGGGTTGCGCGGCCAACAGGACATTAGAGGACACAGATAAAATGTCCTATCTGCGTATATCTGCGTAATCTGCGGATTATCCTGGTGGTTCGTTTTTCTCACCGATCCGTCGGTCTGTCGAGTTTCTGGTTCTCCGGCACGGCTGCCGCCATTTTGCCGATCTGCCGGAGGGTGATGTCCTGGTAAGAGTGGGGGTCTGGATTGCCGGTCTCCCGGATGCGGCGGGCGACGTGGGCGTCCAGGCGCCTGCGGAGGCGGGCGACGACGTCGGGACGCTGCCTGGCCAGGTTGCGCGTCTCGCAAGGGTCGCGGCGGAGGTCGTAGAGCTCCACGGGGGGGAGGTTGAACGGGTCCTCCATCGCCACGATCAGCTTATAGTCCCTCGTCTTCCAGCCCCGCTTCTTCATCCAGGTGCACTCCGTCAGGTAGAGTCCGCCGGAGGTCCCTCTGTGCGACCGGGAGCGGATGAGCGGGAGAAGACTTGTCCCTACCCCTGACGATTCACCGGATCGTCTCCCCTCCCTGTCGAGACCGTCCAGGCCCTCTTTAAGGCCGAGCAGGTCCAGAACGGTGGGCGCGATGTCCCGCGTGCGGACGAGGCCGTTCAGGCGGAGTCCGGCGGGGATGCGGCCGGGGCAGCGGAGGATGAGGGGGATGCGGAGGTTGGCCTCGTAGAGGCCGTGGTGGTCGTACCAGCAGCCCTCGTGCTCGTGGAGGACCTCGCCGTGGTCGGAGGTGAGGACGACGAGGGTGTCGCCGGCAATGCCCAGTTCATCCACGCGGGAGAGGAACTCGGCCAGGTTGGCGTCGCAGTAAGCGATCTCGGCGTCGTAGAGGGCGTCCACGTAGCCGGCGTCCGTGACGGCCCCCATCCCGCCCAGCCACTGCGCGAAATAGTGCCTCAGCGCGTCGTAGCGCCTCCAGATCGGGGCCATGCTTCTGTGGGACTTCGCCCGCTCGTCCCGGCGACGGCTGTAGAACATCCGGGTGAAGGGGGAGGGAGGGAGATAGGGGGTGTGGGGGTCCCAGTAGTGGACGAACATGAAGAAGGGCCTCTTGCCCTTCGCCAGCCGGTCGAGGAGGGGGAGGGCGACGGCGTTGACGGCCTCGGCCTTCAGCCAGGGCCGGGTCGGGTCCTTCTCCCAGGAATATTTCTCGTAGAGGTCGAACCCCCGGCTGAACCAGCGGCCCAGGTTGTCCGCCGCGCCGGTGCGGTAGCCGCGCCGCCGGAGGCGCTCGGCGAGCGTCGGGATGCCGGGGCTGAGTTCCACCTTCGGACTGCCCTGGCAGAGGACCTGGTGGGCGAAGACGTCCCGGCCGGTGAACATGGAGGTGTGGCCGGGGTGCGTGGGGATGGCCTCGGCGGAGGCCTGCGTGAAGAGGACCCCCTGTCGCGCCAGCCGGTCGAGGTGGGGGCTGGTGAGACGGGGATAGCCGTAGCCGCTCAGGTGGTCCGCGCGGAGGGTGTCGATGCAGATGAGGAGAACGTTCACAGGGTCTCCGGGAGGGGGAATGACACTCGCCTGCCAGTGCGAGCAGACTCATACGCGCCCAGGATCATCTCGACGGATTTTTTGCCGTCCAGGGCCGTGGCCGAAGGGGGCCGGCCGAGCCGGACGTGGTCCACAAAGGGGCGGGGCACGGCGGCGATGCGCTCCCCCTGGCTTTTGGGGATGGGGAGCGGAAACGGCTGCCAGCCCTCCCCCGCGCGGTCTTTCTCGAAGAGGCGGAGGGGGACGGCGTCGGGGGGCCGGGGGAGGGCGCAGGAGGGCATGTCGCCGTAGTTCTGGAGGAGGACGCCCCGGTCGCCGTAGATCTCGGTCGTGTTCTCGCCCGCGAGGGTCGTGGAGGCGTTGAACAGGATGCCCAGCTCCCGGTTCTCAAACCGGTAGAGGGCCACCCCCGTGTCGTCGGGGGCCACGTCGGTCAGGATGTGGTCGATCTCGGCGGTCACGCTGACGGGGTCGCCGAGCATCCAGCGGAACCAGTCGGCGGCGTGGACGGCGTCGTCCATGAACATCCCCAGGTTCCTGTCGGGGTCGAGGTGCCAGCGCGTGGGGCCCTTGACGAAGGAGTCGTTGAACAGGACGTTGATGCAGTGGCGGCGGCGGATGACGCCGACCCGCCCCACGGCCCCGGCGTCGACGAGGTCTTTCATTTTTTGATTCACGGGGTCGTGGCGCATCTGGAAGGCCATCTCGAAGAGGACGCCGGCTCTCTCGACCGCCGCGATCATCCGGTCGCAGTCGGGGAGGGCCAGGGCCATGGGCTTCTGGCAGAGGATGGCCTTCCCCCTCTCCGCCGCCGCGACGACGTGGTCGGCGTGGCGGTTGGTCTCGGAGGTCACGATGACGGCCTGGACCTCCGGGTCGCGCAGGAGGTCCTCCAGGTGGGGGGTGTAGCGCAGGCCGTAGCGTTCGGCGGAGGCGCGCCCCCGCGCTTCGTCGTCGTCCCAGGCGGCCACGAGCCTCACGTCGTCGAAGCCGAGCATCTGCTGGCAGTAGGCGTTCGCGTGGCCGTGGGCGAAGCTGAGGATGCCGATGCCGAGTTTGGATGACATGATTATCTCACGCACACGACCGTCTCCGTGTCGAGCGACTCGATCGCGGCGGCCAGGACCTTCTGCGCGGCCAGGCCCTCGGCCCCGGAGCCGTCGATTTCCTCGGGGCGGACGCCTTCGGACACCTGCTCCAGGAACCGGTGGATGCGGTCGACGAAGGTGTCGGTGAAGTCCCGCAGGCCGCCGAAGAGGGGGTTGGTGTAGACGGTCTTTTCGAGATTCCCCGCCGGGTAGAGCGTGAGTTCGCGCCACATGTCCTCCAGCACGAACCGCCCGCCCGTGCCCGCCACCTCGCAGCGCTCCATCGGATGCCCGCGCTCGATGTCGTAGGACCCGGTGAGGCCCCCGACCACGCCGTTCTTGAAGCGCAGGCTGAAGTGGGCCGTGGACCAGATGGACCGCCCCGGGGCCTTCGTCGCGAAGCACTGCACCGCCTCCACGTCGCCGCAGTAGTAGCGCATCACGTCCACGGTGTGGGGGTGCAGGGCCTTGATCTGGAAGTAGGGGGAGGTCTCGTTCGGGTTCTTGATCCACATGCTCATGTTCACGAACAGGAGGCGCCCCAGCCGGCCCTCGTCGACCCACCTCTTCGCGAGCCGGGCCGCGGGGGTGAACCGGTGGTTGAGGTTCACGCCGAGACAGAGGCCCTTCTCGCGGGCCTTCGCGACCATCTCCTCGGCCCTGGGGATCTCGTTGGAGATGGGTTTCTCGCACAGGACGTGGCAGCCCGCATCGAGGGCCTGCATCGTAGGCTCGCAGTGGTCGCTGCCGTATTCGTAGCCGCCCGTGGCCACGCTGCACAGGTCCGGCCTCAGGGCGGCCAGCATCTCCGGGACGCTGTAGCAGGCCGGGACTCTCAGGCGCTCCGCCACCGCGTCGGCCCGTCTCCGGTCGATGTCGCAGACGCCCACGAGCTCGGCAAGGGGGTCTGCCTTATAGATGTCCGCGTGCCGACTTCCGATCGGCCCCAGCCCGATCACACACACCCGTAACATAGGCTGTCCAATCCTCTACAACGTGACGACCGTCCCCTTCTCCCACGACTCGATGACGGCCTCGATGATCGTCTGCACCTTCAGGGCGTCCTCGCCGGAGGCGTCGATCTCCTCCGGCCTGACTTTCTGGAGGTTCTGCTCGACCCACTTGCCGATGCGGCTGTCGAAGGTCTCGTTGAAGCCCATCATGTTGCCGAGGTAGGAGTAGGTCTCCACCTGGCGGGAGAACCGGGGGTAGAACTCCAGGTGCTCGCAGGCGTCGCGCAGGACGAAGCGCCCCTCGGACCCGACGACTTCGAGGGTCTCCAGGCCGTAGCTGCCGCCTGCGTCGTAGCTGCCGGTGAGGTGGCCGACGACGCCGTTCTCGAAGAGCAGGTTGGCCTGCACGTTGGACCAGCAGACGCGCCGCTCGCGGGGGCTGTCCCTCTTCGGGCCGCGCTTGAAGAAGGCCTGCGCCTTCGCGACGTCGCCGGCGAAGTAGCGCATCACGTCGAGCGAGTGGGGGTGCAGGGCCCGGATGTGAAAATAGGGGGAGGTCTCGTTGGGGTTGTTGATCCACATCGTCATGTTGAGGATGTTCAGCTCTCCGAGCCGGCCCTGCTGGACCCACTCCCTGGCGCGGAGCGCGGCGGGCGTGAACCGGTGGTTCAGGTTGATGCCGTAGCGCAGGTTCTTCTGCCTGGCCAGGGCGACCATTTCGCGGGCCTTGGCGATCTCGTTGGAGATCGGCTTCTCGCCCAGGACCGGGAGGCCAGCCTCGAGGAGTTCCATCGTCGGCTGGTAGTGATCGCCGCCGTTCTCCTTGCCCGCGGTGCAGACGCTCACGGCGTCGATCTGGAGGCCGCTGGAGACCAGCTCCTTCACCGAGTAGAAGGCCCTGCATTTGTAGCGCTCCGCGGCCCTGTCGGCCTTCTCCTTGAGGATGTCGCATACCGCGACGAGTTCGGCGTCCTGTCGTTTCTCATAGACCTGGGCGTGGCGATTGCCTATGCCGCCCATTCCAACGATGGCGACGTTAAGGGGCATCATGAGACTCCTTTCGGGTTCGAGAGCCTGACTAAAAATCGCTGTGGCTCTGGCCCTCACCCCGCCTCGCTGACGCTCGGCTTCCCCTCTCCCATTTATGGGAGAGGGGTGGACCGCGCAGCGGGCCGGGGTGAGGGCCTGTGCGCCAGGCGACGTCGTTCCAGGCACAAGATTCAGGCGAACAGGGGCTGGAAGTAGTCGAACGACCGCTGGATGACGTCGTCGACCTGGGCGACGGCGTAGGCCTTCGTGCCGACGATCTCCAGGACGGCGTACCGGACGCCTCTGATCCTCTTGAACTCCGCCACAAGGGCGGGGAGGTTGAGGTCGCCGTTGGGCGCGATCTGCCCCTCCACCGGGCCGATGGCCGTCTGCCGGCCCTTCACGTCGCGGATGCGCAGGCTGAGGATGTGGTCCAGGATCTTTCCGACGGTCTGCTCGGGGACCTCCATCTTGCCGCTTCGCCAGATGTGGGTGGGGTCGTAGTTGAAGCCGACCCACGCCCGGTCCACCTCCTGCATGAAGCGGCAGGCCGTGTCCGTGTCGTAGACCGCGTTGTTGACGTGGGGCTTGACGCTCAGCTTCACCCGGCGGGCCCTGCACTCGCCGACCGCGTCGTTGACGGCCCGGACGACCTCTTTGAAGGAGGCGTCGTCGTCCATCTTGCCGCCCGCCCCGGTGGTGACCAGGGGCGCGCCGACCGCGACCGCCGCGTCCAGGACCTGCAGGAATTTGGCCCGGTCCCCGAAGGTCCCGCTCGCGCCGATGGACTCGACGACGAGGCCGCGGCTCGCGATTCTGGACTTCACGTCCTGGTAGTAGGCGGCGGACTCGCCCAGTTTGAGATGCGGCGCCATGCCGGGGATGGCGCAGAGTTCGACGGCGCTGTAGCCGACGGACCTGATCCGGTCCAGGGCGACGTCCAGGTCGTGCCCGCCGTAGAGGATGGTGCTGCAGCCGAGTTGCATGAGGGAGGTCCTTTCAGAATGAAGACCCCTCCCCACACCCCTCCCCTAAAGGGGAGGGGAACCCCCCCTTTCCTTCAGGAAAGGGGGCCGGGGGGATAGGTCTTTCCCATACTTCGCTTCATAATATCGCCTTCCGAGCGTGATCCCCTGCTCGACGAGGGGATCGGCGGAGCGGCCCGACGCCTTCAGGCGGTCCGCGATCCACCCCTCCAGCTCCGCCTCCATCTCCCGCGCCAGGTCGGGGCGGTCCGGGGCGAGGTTGCGGGTCTCGCCGGGGTCGGCGCTCAGGTCATAAAGCTCCCGCGCCGGGGAGCCGTAGAGGTCGGGCTGCCGGGCGAGGATGAACTTGTAGCCCCCCTCCCGGAGCCCCCACTTGGCCTGCCAGGTGCACTCCTCGGCGATGAGGCGCGCGTGGGGTCCCTCGGAGGAGGCCCCGGTCAGGAGCGGCAGGAGGCTGCGGCCCTCCATGGCCTCCGGTATGGGGAGCCCGGCGGCGTCGAGGATCGTGGGGGCCAGGTCCGTGTGCTGGACGAGGTGCGGGAGACGCCGGCCGGGGGGGATGCGGCCCGGCCACCGGACGATCAGGGGGACGCGGAGGGTGCAGTCGTAGAGGCCGTGATGGTCGAAGTATATGCCGTGCTCGGTCAGGCTCTCGCCGTGGTCGCCGAACAGGAGGACCAGGGTGTCGTCCGCCGCGCCGGTCTCGTCGAGGGCCTGCAACAGACGGGCGATTTCGTCGTCTAAATACCGGATCGCCCCGTCGTAGAGGGCGGCCACGTAGGCGGCGTCGGTGACCCGGCCGCCCAGCCATTTGAACCAGGTGTCCCGCCAGACCTGGCCGAGGGGGGTGTCCCAGAGGGGCTCCAGGGAGCGGTTGCGGGGGTCGCAGGGGTCGCCCTCGTAGAAGAGGTTCCGGTACCGCTCCGGGGGCAGGTAGGGGGTGTGGGGATCCCAGTAGTGGAGGAAGAGGAAGAAGGGCTCGCGGGTGTGGGATTTGAGCCAGGGGATCGCCCGATGGTTGATCTCCTCCGCGGTGACCATCAGGGCGTGGCTGCGCCGGACGCTCGGGTCGATGTAGAACTCATATCCCCTGCTGAACCAGGGCTTGAAACGGGCCAGGTTGTCCACGGCGCAGGTCGCATAGCCGGACCTGACCAGGAGTTCCGGGAGGACGGGCGTGTCTGCGGACAGGGTTGCGCCCCCGCCGTGCGCCACGATGCCGTGGGAGATGGGGTGCTGGCCGGTGTAGAAGGTCGTGTAGGAGGGGTGCGTGGGGATGGCGGGGCAGAGGAGCTGTTCGCACAGGGCGCCCGAGGCGGCCAGGCGGTCGATGGCCGGGCTGGTGGGCCTCTCGTAACCATAACAGCCGAGGCGGTCGGCGCGGAGGGTGTCGATGGAGATGAGGAGGAAGTTCATACAATCAGTCCTGAGTCCTGAGCCTGCCCTGAGCCGTGTCGAAGGGTCCTGAGTCCTGAGTCCTGAGTCCTGAGTCCTGAGTTGAGAGGCTTTTGAATTTCCTCAGCACTCAGCACTCAGCACTCAGCACTTTCTTCTGGCACTCAGC
>Ga0114945_10000545_pt1 | contig 24281 bp, 21 predicted proteins | sample OV2TP3_FD_87194 | JGI IMG/M metagenome (GOLD analysis project Ga0114945, IMG submission 87194) | Hot spring microbial communities from Beatty, Nevada to study Microbial Dark Matter (Phase II) - OV2 TP3 | ecosystem: Environmental > Aquatic > Thermal springs > Hot (42-90C) | place: USA: Beatty...
GGGCAAGGTGCGCGTCGATGCGCGCCATATCGCGTCGGAAGGGTCGGTCTCCGTCCTGGATCTCGAAACCGGAAAGCTCCTGCGTGAGATCGTAGTCGGGCCCCATGCCGCGGGATTGGCCCTCGCCTCCAACCAGGTCTTCGTCGCGTGCGCCAACGCGGACCGCGTGGACATCATCGACCTCGAACGCCTGGAGGTCGCGGGTCGTCTCGATGTCCGTCCTCTGGAGCGATTCCCCTTCGGAAGCTCCCCCAACGCGCTGGCGATCTGCGGAGACAAGCTCCTGGTTTCGAACGGGACCAACAACGCCGTCGCGGTCGTCGATCTCCCGTCGAAAAAGGTCCTCGGCTTCGTGCCGACCGGATGGTATCCCGCGGGGATCGCGGTTCAGGGAGACCGAGTGGCCGTGGCGAACGTGAAGGGAATCGGATCCCGGGACCGACGCCGCGCCAAGGGGTGGAACGTCCATGACTTCCGCGGGAGCGTGACGATCTTCGAGCTGCCGGGTTCGTTCCAAGCACTGACCCCCAAGGTGCTCCAGAACATGCGCGCGACGGAAATCCTCTCCTCGCTGGAGCCGCCTCGGAAGGAGGCCAAGCCCCGCCCTGTTCCGGAACGGCATGGGGAGCCGTCCGTATTCGAGCACGTGGTCTACATCATCAAGGAGAATCGAACGTACGATCAAATCCTCGGAGACATGAAAGAGGGGGACGGCGATCCCGCTCTCTGCGAATTCCCCGAGGCCATCACTCCGAACCACCACGCGCTGGCTCGGGACTTCGTGCTGCTCGACCGGTTCTTCTGCAGCGGGGCCCTGAGCGCCGACGGACACCAGTGGACGAACGAAGCGTACGTCACCGATTACCTCGAGAAGTTTTTCGGCGGCTGGGTGCGGAGTTATCCGTATTCGGGGGGCGATGCGCTGGCGTATGCGGCCTCCGGATTCCTCTGGGACAACGCCTTGGCTCGGGGGAAGTCGCTCCGGATTTTCGGGGAATTCGTCGAGGCGAAGATCGCCTTCCGGGACGGCTCGAAGCGCGCCCCGACGTATCAGGAATGCCTGGAGGACTACCGGAGCGGCGCAAACAAGATCGAGATCCGGGCCATCCCGAAGATCAAGACACTCGAGCCGTACGTCTGTCCGACGGCGATCGGATTTCCTCTGACCGTGACGGACCAGCATCGGGCGGATCAATTCATCCGAGAGTTGGAACAGGGAAAGCTCGCGAACCTGACGATGATGCTCCTGCCCGCCGATCACACCGCGGGGACGAAGGCCGGCCTGCCCACTCCTCGCTCCTGCGTCGCCGACAACGACCTCGCGCTCGGACGCGTCGTCGAGGCGATTACGAAGAGTCCCTTTTGGAGCAAGACGTGCATCTTCGTCGTGGAGGACGATCCGCAAGCAGGGTTCGATCACGTGGACGGGCATCGGACGGTCTCATTCGTGATCAGCCCGTACACCCGTCGCCGCGCCGTCGTCCATTCCGAGTACAACCAGACGAGCCTCGTGCGGACGATCGAACTCATCCTGGGACTGCCGCCGATGAACCAGCTCGATGCGAGCGCGACCCCGATGCGCGACTGCTTCGTCGACGTCGCGGATCCGTCGCCCTATAAAGCCCGACCCGCGGCGGTCCCCATCGACGAGCGCAACGCGCGTCTGGAGGACATTCGCGATCCGGACCAGCGAAAGTGGGCCGAGAAATCCGAGATGTTGGCGCTCGACGACGTGGACGAGGCGGACGAAGATACGCTCAACCGCATCGTCTGGCATGCGATGATGGGATGGAGGACGCCGTACCCGGAACGACATGCGCTGACGGGAAAAGAGTGAACCGGCGTCTCCGCGGACCGTTTCTCACTTTGCGGGGAGGTGAACCATGACCCTTTATCGGGGGATGTCCGCGGGCCTTCGGCAGATGACCGACGATTTGCGCGAGCTGCTCGCGTTGGGGGAGCGAATTCACGAGCGAGCGCATCACGCCAAAGTGCCGACGGGCCATCCTGCGGGTTTCGTGAGCTTCCGCGATTCCCACGGACGATTCGAGCTTTCCTATCCTCCCGATTGGGACCGGCGCGGGGAAGAGCCCTTTCAGGCGTGGTCGCCCGGCACCGGCAGCTTCGTTCGCGTGGACGACGTCACGGGGTCTTCCGCTCCCTGGCATGAACTGGAGCAGGCCTTCGCCGGAGTCGGAGGGAGGGTTCTCGTTCGCCCCCAGGATCTTGGAAAGCTGGGCCCGACCCAGGGCACGCTCCAGATCGGACCCGTGTGGTTCGAGTGGGAAGCGCATCCGTTCGAAGCGGCCGGGCAAGCGCTTCTCCTCTCTCTGGGCCGAATGATTCGACCGCCGCTCTCCGATGCGTTGGACCGATACGAGACTCGCGTGCTCGAGGCGATCCGGACGGAGTTCCGCGCGGGCGAATCGACAAAGACGTCAGGGGCATGATGCGGGGTAGAACTTCAGGCCGCAATACGGAGCCAGCGTCCGAAAGTCCGAGTCTTCGCTCATCAGAGGGACGCGGAGGCCGGACAAGAGCTCTTGCGACACGATTCCCGGTATTCCGAGCGGAATGCCAGAGACAATGCCGAGGTGTCCAGGAGCATCACCGCCGCCGCGCCTTCTTGTAATCGTAGCGGGGATCGAATCGTACGGTCCCGAAGGCTCGAGGCCGCCCCCCGCTTGCGAAGACGGATGAATTCGCGCATCGCTTCGGTACGGCTCTCGCGTTTCGGGGTCACCCCCTACCCGATCCTATGCCTTGGTAGATTCGGAGTTAAACCCGCCGCCATCGGACGGGGCGGCCTTCCGTGCTCCGAATCGCTCCCGCGGCCTCGAGCTCCTCGAGATGGCCGAGCGTCTCGGCGAACGACACCCACCGGCGCGCGACGTGTTCCTTCGGGAAGGCGACCGTCGAGAGCTCCCACGCCGTCTTCTCCCCCTCGATCGCGCCCAGGACCCGGCGGGTGCGGAGTTCCAGATGTCGCTCGATCCGCGAGACCGCCCCGGCAAAGTCCGCGAACTTCGGACGGTGACCGGGATACGCCATCCGGACCTCCAAGGACTTCAAACGCTTGATCGAGCGACGGAACTCGCCCGGCCCCATGCGCGACCGGCGGCCCTTGAAGAAGGTGATCGGCGTGATCCGCTCGAGCACGGTGTCGCCGCAGAAGATCCTCGCCCCGCCATGATAGCAGACGGAACCGTTCGAGTGGCCCGGCGTATGGATCGCCGTCAGCCGAAGCGATCCGAACTCGAGCGTTTCTCCGTCGGCCAGGGCGCGGTCCACGGGGGCGGACTCCGCGATCTCTCCCTTGGATCGGTACTCGGCCACCGCGTCGTCGAACCGATCCGGAGGGAAGCCGTGGGTGGAGGCGATCTCGGAGAATCCTTCGAGGATGCGGCGATGCGTGGCGGGATACCCCTCCACCAGTTTGCGGTCCGCTTCGTGCGCGTAGACGCGGGCGCCGCTCTCGTCGCGGATCTCCCGTGCCAGACCGAAATGGTCCGGATGGCCGTGGGTCAGAAGGACGGCTTGAATGTCCCGAAACGCGACGCCCTCTTTCCGCAAGCCGGCTCGGAGCGTCTCGCGCGCCTCGGGGGTCCGAACCCCCACGTCGATGAGGACGCAGGCCTCGCCGCGAAGGAGCCACGCGTTGACCGGACCGACATAGTAGGGCGTCGGGACCTCGATCCGGACGACGCGGGTCATTCGCGATAGAGCTCGTCGATCAGCTCCTTGTAGCGCTGCTCCACGATGCGCCGCTTGACCTTCATCGTCGGGGTCAGCTCTCCCGTGGCGATCGTGAAGTCCGCCGGAAGAAGATGGAACCTCTTGATCTTCTCGTACTGTGCGAGCCCGGAGTTCAGCTCGTCCACGATCTCTTGGAAATACTGGAGGACGCGCTTGTCTTTCACCAGCTCCTCGGGAGTGCCGGTGACGGTGAGCTTGGACCGCACGAAATCGAGGTTGGGAACGATGAGGGCGGAGGCAAACTTCCGACGGTCGGCGACGAGGATCGCGTTGGCGATCGCGGAATGGCTCTTGAGCTTGCTCTCGATCGGCTGCGGGGCGATGTACTTCCCGCCGCTGGTCTTGGCCAGGTCCTTCTTCCGGTCCGTAATCCGGAGGCATCCCTCCGAGTCCAGTTCGCCGATGTCGCCCGTGTGGAACCAGCCGTTCCGGAGCACCTCGGCCGTCGCCTCCGGCAGGTTGTAGTATCCCTTCATGATGTTGGGGCCGCGCGCGAGGATCTCGCCGTCCTCGGCGATGCGGAGCTCGACGCCCGGCACCGCCGGACCCACGGTGCCGAGTTTGACGCCGCCGGGCCGCGCGATCGTCAGGACCGGCGAGGTTTCGGTGAGGCCGTATCCTTCGAGGATGTTGAAACCCATGGCGTAAAAGAACTGCGCGATGTCCCGTCCCAGAGGCGCCCCGCCGGAGACGAAGAGCTTGATGCGGCCCCCGACGCGCTGGTGGAACTTGCGCAGGACGAGCCGCTTCGCCCACCAGTACTTCCACCGGAGACCCAGTGGAGGGAGCTGCCCGCGCATCCGATAGGCGGCTTCCATGCTTCCGACCACGAGCGCCCAGTTGACGAGGGCGCGGCGGCGCGGGGTCATCGCCGCGATCGCCTCCTGGATTTTCCCGTAGACCTTCTCGAAGAAGCGGGGTACCGCGGCCATGACGGTCGGCGACACCTCCCGGAGGTTGTCGGCGACCTTGTCCACGTGTTCGGCGTACGCCAGTTCCGCGCCGCCGAAGAAAAGTGTGTAGTCGACCTGACGCTCCAGAATGTGGGAGAGCGGGAGAAACGAGAGGCCCCGATCCTCCGGTCCGAACTGCAGGACTTGGCAGATCGCCCACAGATTCGACGCGAGGTTTCGGTGCGTGAGCATCACTCCTTTGGGCGTGCCCGTGGTGCCCGAGGTGTAGATCAGGGTGGCCAGATCTTCGGGCTGAACGCGGGAAGCCGCTTCCCGATGCTCCGTCTCCGAGAACCCGGCGCCCCGGCGGAGGAACTCCTCCCAGGGATCGCCGCCTCCGGTTCCCAAATTGACGACGCGGAGCGAATCCGAGAGGGCGCCGATCTTGCGGAACTGCTCCTCGTCCTCGACGACGACGAGCTTGGTCCCGGAGTCCTTGAGGATGTACTCGCACTGATCGGCCGGAAGGGTGGAGTAGATCGGGACGTTCACCGCGCCGGCGGTCAGCGTGCCGTAGTCCGCGACCGCCCACTCCGGTCGGTTGTAGGAGAGCAAGGCGACTCGGTCTCCGGGGCCGATCCCCGCGGATCGGAGGGCGCCCGCGAAGGCGCGGACCTGATCCGCGAATTCCTTCGTCGACATCGAACGCCACGTTCCGGCTTTCTTGTAGCGGATGCGCTCCGCGGGAGTTCCGCGGGAACATCCGGCGAAGTAGGCTTCGCAGAGAGTGGTCGGTTCCATGGGATCTCTCCGGGGGGCGGCGCTCGGAGGCGCGGCCTTTTCGACGACGGTGGAGCTGGTCACGGGAATTCCTCCAGAAGGGTAGCGGATCATGACGCGGTGCGGCATGGATGTCAAGCAAAACTGAACGATCCGGTGCTGGGGTTCGAGCCCGGAGTGTGATATACTCGCGCCCGCGATGCGCTGGACGGCATTCCCGGCAGCCCTGCTTCTGCTTTCCGGCTGTTTTCTGTTCTCGAGCGGACCCCGGAGCCGAACGGGCGATACGCCCGAGGATCTGCAGAAAACCCGGCCGGTCATCCCCCCCACCTGGGACGTTTTTCCGTACGGGGATCCCGCCCGACTCCAACCCGGAGAATGGGCGCGGTACCGCGTCACCGAGAAGGGAGCCTCCCACGAGATCACGATGGGGGTGGGGGCCCGCAACGCAGCGGGCCTCTGGATCGAAGTCGTGGAGGAATTCGAGACGAGACGCGCCAGCGCGCAGCTCGTCGCCGCCGACGGCGCCGTTTCTAAGGCGTACTATCGCGAAATTCCGCGCCAAGGATCGGCGGGACCCGCCTATGAGCAGGAGCGCAAGCAATACGTCCCGCCCTCGGATCCGACCTTGAGCGAACGCTCGAGAACCACGGACCGCCGGGATCTCGCGGTGGGGAATCGGACCCTACCGGTCGTCGAGGTCAAGGTGGCGTTCGAAGACATGAGCGGCCGGAGGATGGAAGAGGAGTGGATTTGGTCGGCGGGAGTCCCGCAGCTCTTCGCCGGGGGCGAATTGGGCGGGCTCGTCCGGAAGAAAACCGCCGCTCAGTCCGTCGAACTTCTGGATTTCGGGACGGGGTACAAGCTCGTCGTGGACATTCCGCGGTAGATTCCGCCCGCTCGTTGTCGTAGAATTTCGAACGAACCTTGTCGCTCCGCCGACGTTCGTAGACACAGGGGCGGTATGTTCCGACGAGAGCGCGCGGCGTTTTGGATCACCCTCATTCCCGGTACCGCTCTATTCTCCTATCTATTCCTTCGGGCGGATTCCCCTCGTCCGGAGCCTCCGGCCCCGCCTTCCGCTCCGCCCTCCGTTCCCGAACCGAAATCGCTTGCCGTGGTCGAGAAGGAAGTCGATCCGGAGGCGGGGGAAAAGTCGATCGTGGCCGGGCTCGGATGGCTCGAGCGGCACCAGTTCGCCGAAGGGATGTGGAGCTCTCGTTCCTATATGCTCGGATGCTCCGGGACCTTGTGCTTGGGCAAGGGGGGGGAAACCCTGGACGTCGCCGTGACGGCGCTCGCGGTCTTGGCGATCCTGGAGTCGGGATACGCTCATGCGAAGTTGCAGCGGGAGTCCGCGGAGCGAGCCCTGCGATGGATGGCGTCGCGCCAGGATTCCGAGGGATGCTTCGGCCCGCGGGAGGGCCGGTTCATGTACGGCCACGCCCTGGCCACGTTGGCCTTTGCGCGCGCCTATCGCGTTCTGGGCGATCCGATGGCCAAGGTTCATGCGAGTCGAGGCGTCCGATTCCTGGAAGCGGCGCAAAATCCCGGCCGGGCTTGGCGGTACGGCGTGCGCGACGGAGAGAACGATACGAGCGTGAGCGTCTGGGCGGGCGCGGCCCTGGCGGCCGCCGCGGAGATCGAGATCGAAGTCCGGCCGAGCGCCGTCTCCGGACTCCTCGCGTGGCTCGACGAGGTCACCGGGCCTCTCGATTGCGAGGTATCGTATCTTCGACGCGGCGGCGGCCCGGGCTCCATCGAGGGGCGGAACGATCACTTCGATCCCAACGCCGCCCTGACCGCGCTGGCGGCGGTCGTCCGATTCCGGTTCGGCACGGCGGCGTCGGACCGGCGCCTCCGCGAGGCCGTGCGCGCGCTCGCCCGAAACCTGCCGGTGTGGGATCCGCGCCGCACCTCGGTAGATTTTGTGTATTGGTTCGCCGGCGCGCGCGCCGTGACGCTTCTCGCGAAACCGGGCGACGAAATCCGGCGGGATTGGTGCGTTCGATCCCGCCGTCTGCTGACCGCGCACCAGCGCGAGGTGGATTGCACCCGCGGGAGCTGGGATCCGATCGACAAGTGGGGCGAACAGGGGGGGCGGGTGTACGCCACCGCGATGAATGTCCTGACGCTTTCCCTGGCGAGGGACTAGCGGATATCATTCCCCCCATGGCCCGGTTCACGACCCTTCTCCTCCTCGGCGTGTCGTGCGGCGGCTATCTGGTCGTTCCGCTCTATGACGAAGCGACGGTGACGGTTCGTCATCCCGGACTCCGAGGCCGCATCGTGCGGGCCGATACCTACACCCCCGGTCCGCCCCCCGCGGTCTCTCCGCGGTGGGTGGGAGAAGGACATGTCATCGCCTTGGACGATACGCTTCGGCTCCAAACGGGGTCGCTTCAGAAGGACTTGCCGGTTCCGCCGGATGGGCGGGTCGATTTCCCTGGAGTGGGGAAACTGATCTGCGCCCGGCGGCGGGTGGAGGAGGTGCGAGCGGAACTGGCGAAGCTCCTCCGGGATCCCGAGGTGAAGCTCGCCGTGGCCGTTCCGGATCCGGAGACGGACGTCGCGGTCGTGGGACTGGTCAATCATCAATGCCGGCTGCGTCGCGGGACCAGCAACCTCCAGCAGGCGATCGCCTTTGCGGGAAGTCTTTCGATGAAGTCGTGCCTACCGCAGATCATCGTGGTCCGCCCCGCGGAGGGCCGGGTGATCGTATGCGACCTCTATCGGTACGCCAAGGAGCGCGACGAGCGACAGAACCTCAAGCTCTTTCCCGGCGACGTGATCGTGGCCACGGCCCTCTATGATCCGGAGCGAACACCCTGTGCCCCGGAGTGGGCGGCGATCGAGCGCTTCTGTACGAGCACATGGAATCGGGAAGCCTTGATCCAGGCCCTTCGCCGATGAGGATCGCCTACAGCACCAACGCCTACGTCGAAGGGACGCTGGAGCGTGCTATCGTGGAGATCCGGGATCTGGGTTTCGACGGCGTGGAGATCCTCGCGGACGAACCGCACGCCTTTCCTCCGGCCGACCCGACCGCGATCCGCGCCGCCTTGGGGACGTTCCCGGTCTCGAATCTCAACGGCAACACCTTTCGGGGAGGGTTCCTCCCCAACCTGGCCCATCCCGAAGTCTCGGAACGGCGTCGTCGAGTCGAATACCTCAAGGGGGTGATCGACCTTGCCCGCGCGATCGGGGCGCCGTGCGTCTGCACCTCTTCCGGTCCGTTGGCGGCAGGCCAATCGAGGCGATCCGCGCGCGAACTCCTTCTGACCTCTTTGGAGCCGATCCTGTCGTACGCAGAGAAACCGCCGGTCGTGCGTGTCGGCATCGAGTACGAACCAGGCCACTTCGTCGCCGATTTTCGTGCCCTCTCGGAGGTTCTGGAGGAGATGGATCACCCGCTTCTGGGCGCGAACTGGGACGTCGGGCATGCGGTGTGCGCCGGCGAGGATCTCGGGGACGCGGCGGAAGTCCTGGCGGGACGAATCTGGAACGTCCACGTGGAAGATATCGAGGGGCGCGTCCATCGCCATCTGATTCCCGGTCGCGGATCGATCTCCTTCGAGGAACTGCGCCGCGCGTTGGAACGGATTCGGTACGAGGGGTTCCTGACCCTGGAAATCTATCCCTACCGGGATCGACCGACCGAAGCGGGGAGGGAGAGCCTGGCGTTTCTGCGTCGAGTCTTCCCCCGCTAGGATGCGACGTCCGTCTCCGCTCCCGGATCGGGCTCGGAAGGGATTACCCGTCCGGTCAGGAGCGTCACATCGTCGTGCTGAGGCGCGTCGCCCTGATGCGCCTCGAGGTCCGCGACGAAGAGCGAGAGGAACTCGCTCGAGCCCTGGGGCGCCAGTTGTTTCATGCGAAGGTAGGCGCGATTCGTTCCGTACTGCTCCTCCGAGGCGTTCATGCACTCGACCACGCCGTCGGTGAAGAGGACGAAGCGGTCTCCCTCGTTGAGTTGGATGCGCTGCTCCTTCACCGTTTTCTCGAAGAAGGGGCCCTTGTCGATCCCGAGGGCGAGGCCGTTCGGATTGACGAGGTGGCAGGTGTTCGTCGCCCTGCGCCAAATCACCATCGGGTTGTGTCCGCTGCTGGTGACGGTAAGGATCCTCCGGGGAATCGAGAGGATCATGTAGTACATCGTGACGAACATCCCGCGCTTGATGTCCTGGTAGAGAGTGCGGTTGACGCGAGCCAGCGCCTCGGCGGGCGAAAGGGTGCGGCGAGCTTCGCTCTTCATGAGCGCTCGCGTTTCCGTCATGACGATCGAAGCGGGGATGCCCTTTCCGGAGACGTCGGCGACCAAGAGGCCGAGATGGTCCGCATCGATCTCGATGAAATCGTAGTAGTCGCCGCCGACCTCGCGGCTGGGTTTGTAGTAGGTGCGGATGTCGTAGCCCGGCAGCTGCGGCAGGCGGCGAGGGAGCAGGTTGGCCTGAAGTTCGCCCGCGATGGCGAGCTCGTGCTCCAGGAGTTTCTTCTCGACGTCGTCGAGCTCGTCGTCGGCCGCCTTGTTTCGGAGGAGTCCCATCCGGCTGCGGAGCGCGTGCCGCTTCCCCCGGAGCAGGCTCGACGGGACCGCCGCGCCGGGCGGAGGGACCCCGACGGGACGCGATTCCGGCTTCAGCGGGCGGGGACGATGGAACCTCGACATCGGTCGCGAGAATTATAGGAGGCGATCTTCCCGCCTCGCAAGACAATCGACTCGAACTCCGGCCGATGGTATCATCCCCGGCTCGATGAAGGCGTTTCTCAAGAGCCTCGAACTGTTCCGCGATCTCTCGGACGGAGAGCTCGAGCTCCTCGTTCCTCTTCTGAAGTCGGAGTCGTACAAGCGCGGCGAGGCGATTTTTCGCGAGCGGGAGGCGGGCGGAAAGATCTACTTCGTCGATTGCGGCGTGGTCGAAATCGCCCGTCAGGGGCGCGTCGAGGGAAAGCCGGCGCGCGTAGCCCTCTTGGAGCGCGGCGAGGTCTTGGGGGAGTTGGCCCTCGTGGACGACGGACCTCGTACGGCGACCGCGACCGCGGCGGTGACGCCGGAGACCAAGATGGTCTCGGTCGAGGTGCCGGCCTTTCAAGCGCTCCTGGCCCAGAACCCGGACATGGCCGCAAAGGTCCAGCGGGGCTTGCTCCGGCGGATCTCCTCGCGCCTTCGGGCCACGAGCGAGGCGCTCTACTCGCTGGTGCAGAGCCTCTAGTCGTCGTCCGAAGTGTACCAGTCTCGTTTCACCCGGCGCGCCTTCACCACCTCGCGGCGCTGCGCTTCGGTGAGCTTGGAGTTGCCGAGCGCCTCGCCGCAGGCGAGTTCGATGTGGTAGTCCCCGTCTTCGACGCAGGTCTTGAGCAGGACGTCGTACGCCTCCTTCGTGGGCGCCACGCCGGTCTGACGATAAATCCAGGACATCGACTTTCCGCATTGGAGTCGAAGCGATTTGTGCTTCGCCGCGTCTTCCCGGTTCGCCAGCACCTTGGCGAGGACGTCCAGAGCCCGCTGATCTCCGTAGATTCCGAGCGCCTTTGCGGACGGAACTCGGATGAAGTCTTCCCGCACGGATCCGACGGTGCGGACGAGCGCCTCCACGGCATCTCGGAAGGGAAGGCGGGTGTTCGTCGGATCGACGGCGGCCAACGTCTCCGCCGCGCTCTTGGCGACGAGGTCCGCGCGGTCCTTCGAGTCCTTCTTCTGCTCGGGCGACTCGAAGATCTTCTCGAGAAGCGACTGGAGATCGAGCTTGTGGGTGTTTCGCTTGATGGCCCAGGGGGTGTTCTCCTTGAACTCGGCCTGCGCGTCCGCGAGCTCCTTCTCGTCCGCGCAGAGGAGGATGCGCGGGATGTGTCGGGTCCGCACGTCCAGGGTCAACGTCTGGAGAACGTTCTCGACTTCCTGTTTGCGCGTGATCGTTTCGCGGAAGTAGATCTGGGACGCTACCCGCTTCTGGAGGATGATCACGTCTTCCGAAGGGAAGGACTTCGCCTGGATCACGCCGTCTTCCCCGCTGGTCGCCAAGACCGGGAAGACGTTGAGGGAGATGAGCGTCTGCCTCAAGCGGTTGACGAAGTTCCGATCCTCGTCGCTTCCGATCTCGTGGATGACGAGAGCGACGCGCACGCCCTGTTCCCCGAGGGCGTCGACGAGCGAAGGGATGACGAGGTCCAGACCCACGGTCTCCTTCGGCGGGTTGAGCTTCACCATCGCCTCGGCGGCGGCGTAGCGGACGCGCTTGTCGTCGCTCGTGAGCGCCTCGATGAGCGGATGGCCGACCGGGGTGGACGAGCCCTTTCCGTTTCGGGCGTCCTTTCCCGTGATCGTCGGAAGATCCTCGAACCGACCGTGTTCCTTGATGGCCTCGATGCAGGCGCGGGCGACGAGGGCGTTGCCGTCCTTCATCGATCGGGACAGGGCTTCGTAGAGATACTCCCGACCGGGAACGTTGGCCAAGACGTTGGAGCGGAGGATTCTCGCGGGGAAAGAGAAGTAGCGGAGCACGATCAGGTGTACCGCGTTCGTATCCGAGGCCTTCAGGATCTCGTCGCGGAGCGAGGCGATCGATTTCGCGGACATCCCTTCGATTCCCCGGAGGATTTCGACCAGCCCCTCTCGGGTGATTTCGTCGTTCCGCAACGATTCTACCGCCGCCCGGGCATTGGCCTCGGCCTCGAGGATCTGCTGGAAGTGGTTCATGACCAGGAGAGCCCAGGCGCTCTCGCCCTTGGCGTTTCGGTACTTGGGGTCGAGATCGAGAAGATCGTAGAGCGCTTCCTCGGCCAGTTCCTCGTTGTAGAGGAAGCGGGTGCACCGGCGCTCGGTGATCCGATCGTTCTCGGTATTCCATTTCCAGACGAGGTAGTACGGCTGCCAAACGAAGATCGTCGAGGGATCGCCGTAGTAGAACTTTTGGGCGAGCTCGTAGTAGTAGTCCGTCGCGCGCCTCCAGTCCTTCGAGTCCTTCTTGGTGATCCTCGCGATCGCCTCGTAGGCGGGCTTCTTCACTTCGGGCTTCTGGTTCGGGTCTTCGTAGATCCGCTTCAGGGCGGGCAGGGCGCGGTCGTCCCGGATGTGGCCGAGGACGAAAGCGGCGTTTTGCCGGAGGAACTCGTTCTTCGAATCCAGGCACTCGATGACCGCGAGCGACGCGTCGACGCCCATGTCGATCAGAAGTTGGATGACCCGGCTGCGGAACTTGTCTTGGTTCGCGTCCCCCAGCGCGGCCACGAGGAATCGGCAGGCCCAGGAACCGTAATTCTTGAGATGCCAATGGGCGTTGCGGGCGACCGCGAAGTCGTCGCTCTTGAGATCTTCGACGTACTTGAGGACGATGCGCTTCCCTTCGCGGAACGGTTCGCCGTACTCGGCCATCTTGAGCAGCCGGTAGCCCATCGCTTGGATTTGGGGGTCGGCGGAGTGGATCATGCTCGTGACCACCTCGCTCCCGACGCGCTGGAGGAAGGCGTAGACGAGATCGGCGCTGGTGCGGCGCTGGTCGGCCGGCACCTTGTCGAGCCGCTGGAGCGCCTGCTCGAGCTTGGCGTACGCCTCCTTGTAGCGGGCTGCGGCCTCGTCCTTCTGGCCCAGCCCCTCGGCGGCCAGACCCTTTTTGTAGAGGGCGATGCCTTCGTCCAAGAGCTTGCGGGTTTCGTCTCCGAAGTCGTCCTGTTGGGTTCCGAGAGCGGCGACGACGGCGAATCCGAGCAGACGCATCATCATGGGCGGCTCCCCAGAGAGATGGAATCGAAGATTTCGATCCGTTCCTTCCGAACCAGATCCTCGTACGTTTCGCGTTCCGTGACGATCTTGGAAGTCGTTCCGGCCACGAGCACTTCGCACGCTCGCGGGTGCGAGTTGTAATTCGAACTCATCGTAAAGCCGTACGCGCCCGCCGAGAAGACCGCGAGCAGGTCCCCTCGTTTCGCCGCGGGGAGCCTTCGCTCCTTGGCGAAAAAATCCCCGCTTTCGCAAATCGGGCCGACCACGTCAGAGAGCACGAGCGGACCTTCCCAGCGCTCCTCGTCCGGGACCTCGCCGGTGGTGCCGGAGTCCGTCCGCACCGGCCAGATCCGGTGGTAGGCCCCATATAACGTAGGACGGATGAGATCGGTCATTCCCGCGTCGCAGATGACGAAATTCTTCTCCCCGGATTGCTTCACGTAGAGCACGCGGGTGACCAGGATCCCGGCGTTGCCGACGATGAACCGGCCGGGTTCGAGCACCAGGCGGACGTTCATCGTGCGCAGGAGGGGGACCAGGGCCTCCGCGATTTCGTGGGCCGGCCGCGCGAGCTTTTCCTTGTACCAGATTCCGAATCCGCCGCCGAAATCGAGCCACCGAATCTCGCATCCGAGGGAACGGCACTCGGGAAGGAACTCGGCGATTCGCTGGGCCGTCTCGACGAACGGCTCGAGCCTCGTGATCTGGCTTCCGATGTGGCAGTGAAGCCCCACGAGCTTCGCCCGAGGGAATTCGCGGTGCCGCGCGACGACGCGTCGGGCTCGCTCCAGATCCACCCCGAACTTCGTTTCTTTCTTGCCCGTGGCGATGTAGGTGTGGGTGTGCGGGTCGACGTCGGGATTCACGCGCAGGGCGCAGTGGGCCTCCGTCCGTTTCGACGTCGCGATCCGGTTCAGGTTTTCCAGTTCCTCTTCGCTCTCGACGTTGAAGAGAAGGATGCCCGCGTCCAGGGCGGCGGCGATCTCCTCGTCGGTCTTGCCGACGCCCGCAAAGACGATCTTCTTCGGATCGGCGCCGATCTTGAGCACCCGGTAGAGTTCTCCTCCGGAGACGACGTCGAATCCCGCCCCCTCGTCGCGCATCAGTCGGAGAATCGAGAGATTGGAGTTGGCCTTGACCGAATACGCGATCACCGGCTCGTCGCCCGGTGCGGCGGCGGGACGGAAGGCCTCGGAGAGTTTACGGTAGTGTTCGAGGAGGGTTCGAGCGGAGTAGAGGTACATCGGCGTACCGTGTCTGGCGGCGAGCTCTTCGACCGGAATCTCTTCGCAGCGGAGGCGCCCCTGGAGGTAGTGGAAGTAGTCCACGAGAGGGCGAATTATAGACCGCGTGCGCGAAGAGGGTCAACGGATACGCTCGGCCAGGTCCTGGTCGCCCGAGTCCGAACACTCTCCGTTGGCGAGATACCAGCGGCGTCCCTTTTGGATGAGGAGCTTCCGGAATCGATATCGAGCCGTCTGGAGGGTGACGAAGTACCCGATGAGGCCGAAGAAGAGGAACGCCCAGATCGAGTAGGACTGGATGTCGACTCTGAGTTCTCCTTCGGCGAGGGCGGAACCCAAGGAGCGGCTATCGCCCGCGGTGGCGCGAGCCCAGCGAGGGCGGGTGTCGGCTCGGGAAACGAGGTGCTTCCAGTAGCGGACGAATCCATCGCCGGCGAAGGCAAAACTCCCTTTCGGAGGAGTGGCCTTCACCTGCTCGGGGGTCATGCGGGGCTCGGAGGACTCGAGATCGGGGGCGGCGACGAACTCTCGGGCCAGCTTCCAATTCTTCCGGCGAAGGGCTTGAGCGAACCCCCGGAGCGCCCTCTCCGGAGTAGAGCAGCTCTCCGGGTAGATTCGCGAGACGTCCAGGCAGAAGAAGATGAGCGGGATCCAGGCGAAGAGAAACGCGATCGCGCAGGCGGCGCCGCCGGCGTCGGAGGGACGCTTCGAGGTGAGGAGGGGGATCGCGATGAGCCCGGCGACGAGGATCGTCGAGATCCAGAAGCCGATGGAGAATCGACGTCGCGGCGGGGCGGCTTCTTCGGGACCGCGTTGCCATTTCCGGATCTTCTCGACCAAGGCCGATTCGCCTGAGCCGAGGTCGGACTGGCACCACGGACACTTTGCGGCTTCCGCCTTGACAGGCTCGGCGCAGAAGGGGCATGTCGGCACGGCGATAGTATATCGAGAAAATTCTGGCTTGGAGACCGGTTCCAATCCTAGAATTCCCCTCTGATGGGTGCTGCTTTGAAGGTCGGGGTCGATTCCGTCGATGCGGACGTCGTCTCCGAGCCCTATGTCGTGATGACGTTTCGCGGATACTCCCCGGTCGTCGATGTGCAGAGTGCGGGAGGGAGCTTCGTTCTGCACATCAGCGCGAAGTCGCTCTCGATGGCGCTGGAGCCTCTCGTAAAGGCGAACGAAGGGAAGTTTGCGGGGCTCAAGCTCCGGCTCAAGAAAGAGTCGGCGGACAAGATGGCGCCGTACGTGGTCGAAAAGCGCTGACTCAAATCTTGCGGTGGGACAGGGCGGGGAGGGTGAGTCGCGCCTCCGTAACGCGCGCGCGATCCACGTCCGCGACGATGGGCCCTTCTCCCGAGGCCTCCGCGAGTACGCGTCCCCAGGGATCGACGATCATCGAGTGGCCCCAGGTCTCCATCCCCGTCGAGAGGATTCCTTCCTGGTTCGGCGCGACCACATAGGCGAGATTCTCGATGGCCCGGGCGCGGAGAAGAACCTCCCAATGGTCGCGCCCTGTCTTTGCGGTGAAGGCCGAGGGGACGAGGTAGAGATCGGCGGCCTGGGCACGGAAGAGTTCGGGAAAGCGAAGGTCGTAGCAGATGGTCAGGCCGACCTTGAGGTCCCCGACTTGGGCCGTGACGACTTCGGTGCCGGGCTTCATGTGGCCGCTCTCGGAGCCGAGCCCGGGCACATCGAAGAGGTGGATCTTGCGGTACTGCGCCGCGATCTCCCCGTGGGGGTCGACGAGGAATAGGGTGTTGTATCCCTTTGCGAGGAGACTGCCCCCGAGCCATATCGATCGCTCCCGCGCCTTGGCGCGCATTTGAGCGACGGCCTCGCCGTCATCGTGGCGCGTGGGGTGGACGAAGACCTCCGGGAGGATCGACATGTCCGCGTCGGTCCGCTCGACGAGCGCGAGGGCCCTCGCGAGATTGACCCCCGGGTCGTCCCCCGTCCCCATCTGAATCGCGGCGACACGCATGATATAGAAATAGCCAGGCTTCTTTTATATCATGATATAGAAATAGCCTGGCTATTTCTATATCATCGAGACTCGAGGCGCCGGAGAGAAAGGAGCGCCATGGCGGTGCCGTAGGGGCGGCCCAGCTCGTGCGAATCGACCCAGGCGCCGTCGGGTTCGAAGATCCCGCGAATGATTCGGGCCAACCGCTCGGCGGCCGCCTTGTCCCCCAGGTGCGCAATCGCCTCGGCGCGCGCGAAAACATCGTACCAGAAGAAGAAGCCGCCGTTACGCCAGGAGTCCGCGTGATCGTCGTACTTCCGGACCCTCTCGAGCAAATCGTGGTGTCGAAAGGATGTCTCCACGGCTGCACGAAGGTCGTCGTTCGTGGAGGCGCCCCACAGGGTCAAACCCAGTTCGCAAACGGGTCCTCGCCCCGCGGCCCCTTCCACGGAGGCCCCTCGGCCCGGGAATCCGTAGGAAAACGCCCCTTTCTTTCCCCGGCAACTCTTGAGCGCGTCCGCGGCTCTCTTGACCATCCCCTCCGGGACCTCGACTCCGACCTTCTTCGCCTCCCCTAGCGCGTGGAGCACGCTCGCCGTTACGAAGGGATTCGGATACTCGTGCGCGAACGCGCCCGATTTGAGCTGCAGATTCCCGAGTTCCCCGATCATCAGGGCCGCCCGCTTCTGATTTCCGGTGCGGACGTAATACAGGAGCCGATAGACATGAGCCCAGACGATCTCGTCCGTATCGTTTCGCGCGATTTTCGACTCGTCCCCAAGGTAGACCTCGGCCCGCTCGAGGGCCTTCGGAATCCGTGAATCGGTTTCGCGCCACGTATGAAGTGCGAGCGCGACGAGGGCCGATTCCGCCATCCAAACGTTCGGAAGGGAGTCGTCCCCCCCGAAGTTGTAATTCGAATCGTCCCATCCTCCATGGGAACGCTGCATGGAGAGAAGGTACCGCAACGCGGCGGACACGTCCGCCTTTTCCACGATCGAGGTGTAGACTTCGAACCCGCGCACGAACGGTCCGTCCTTCGACAATTCCGCCGAGGCCTTCCACGCCCATCTCGATTCGGGACGATCCGCCACGAGCTTCGCCCACACTTTCCGCCCCTCGTCGTCCCGGGCCTGAAGATGCATCGCGACACCGCGGAGATACCGAGCTAGATCCGACGTCCCATCGGCCAACGTCTTCTCTGCCGCGGCCGGGTCTCCCTTCCCCAGCAGGACGAAGGCCCGTTCCTCCACGGGCAAGTCCTCCATCCGGAACTCTCGTCCGAGCCGGCGGAGACAACTCGCACGGAGCCCGGCGCTCGGGTCTCGCGCAAGCGCCGCTTCGTAGGCTCCTTCGAGAAAAAGTTCCTGGGCCGTCGTGCCGACCGGCGGCGCCTTCGCGGCCTTCAAGAGCAAACTCCGCAGATGGTCCTCCTGAAATGTCGTGATCCGATCGAGCCGAAGGATGTCGTCGAGCTTGGAGTCCAGAATGACGAAACCGGGCTCGATGAATCGCATGGGACGGACATTCAATCGCCCCTCCGCGTCCATGCGGAGCGGGACGAATCGACGCGTGACGATGGAGACGACGTCCGGCATCATCCACGGACCGGAAAGCATGTATTTCAGGAGAACGAGCTTCCGATCCATCGGCGAGCCGTCGACCTTCGTCACCCACCAGAAGATGGGCTTCCCCGTACGCTTCGATTCGCGCACCGCTTCCTCCATGTCGGTGAGCCAGGGAATCTCGGTGCCGCATTTCTCTGCAGAGCCGGCGAGGGGACGATCGGGGGACTTGGCCTGGAGGAGCAGGAGGGCCAGGGTCAGCGTCATTTGGGGTATCGGTAGTATACCTCCAGAGTCATCGCGTTGAGGGCCGTCGCATAGACCCGTCCTCCCTCGAACGACCACCGGTCCACGGGCTCCCACGATCCGGTCTTGCAACCGACGATGTTCTGGTTCGCGATCAGCGCGTCTTTCATCGCCTTGTTCCAGCGCGCCCATATTGGCCCCGAGGGACCGTCGTAGTGGAAGAGAGCCATCGTCCCATGGTGCCAATAGTAAAAGTCGACATCGTTGCCTTCCCACTGCGGGAGATCGCGCACCAGAAGCTCTGCCCCTGCCTTCAATCGCGGATCCGCCAGGTTTCGGTCCAGGTAGAGCCGAGATACCATTCCCATCGCGGTCAGAGTCTCGTGGTGATGGAACTGCTCGTTCTTCGTGGGGATGTACACCTTGCCGGTTCCCTTCGTCGTGTATCCGACCCGGTTGTAGTCATCGTCCGTTACCTCGTCGAACCACGCGCGGACTCCCAGGGAGGCGGACCGGGGGAAAGGCAGTCCGGAGATTACAGCGGCCCGGAGAACTTGAGCCGCCCATCCCGTCACCGAGGAGTCGTTGTCTCCGCACTTGAAGCTATAGCGCCAACCCTTCCCCGGATTCTGCGAGGCAATCACGAAATCGAGAGCCTTCTGAGCCGGATCCTTGAACAGTTCCGAGCCCGTGAGCCCGTACGCCTCGATGAGGGCGAAGGCGCAGAGAAGATGGCCGTACATGTACTTGTCCAGCTTCCGACTCCCGATGCAGCTCTCTTGGTCCTGGTTCGTGAGAATCCACCGAAGCCCGCGCCGCACCGTATCCCCGAATCCATGCTCCTTGGTGAGGTGGGAGTACCCGGCTCCGAGAAAAGCGAGAAGGGCCAGCCCGGTGACGCCCGCTTCGACCTCCTCGTTCCCGGGATTCGGAGCGCACGTTCCTCCGGCCTCCGTCTTGCCGCACTCGTCCCCATACGCGGTCGGTTTCCACGAGCCGTCCTTGGATTGGTGTCGCGCGAGCCACGTTAGGGCTCTCTTGACGGCGTCCTCGGTGTTCTGGGCACCGCCTCCCCGGGCGACCAGATTCCGTTTTCCCCCGAGACGAAAGCCGTATCGTCCTCCACTTCCGACTCCGAGCTCGCCCAAGAGCTTCTCGGCCCGACGGCGGAGATTCCGATTATCGGAAGACTCGGCGGACTTGAGATACGGAATCGTTCGCGCCCCCAGCTTCCGAAGCTCCTTCTCGGCCTCTTCGCGTACCTCGTCGTCGGTGCTTCCGAGTCTTTCGAGCAAGACCTTCATCCTCTCCCCGAAAGCGCGAATCTCAGCGAGGATCCGTTCGGCCCACCTGCGGACGTCCGGATGGTCCGACTTGAGCGCCTTCTCGAGTGCAGGGATCGCCTCGCGATCGCGCAAGACGAGCGCGTCTGCTGCGCGCACGGCCGTCTCGAAGGAATCGGAGCCCAGCCTTTGGATCAGGGCTTCGATCGATTCGTCGTCCGATTCTTGGGGATATGCGAGAAGAAGAACCGTGAGGAAGAGTCTCATCGTCGTCCTCCGGAATCAGGGGATTCCCTGACCAACGAGCCGGAAGTCGCCCGGTTCATCCCTTTCGGCTCTGCTCGTCGATCGCCTTGCGCCATTCGTCGGCGTACTTCTTGAGCTTCTCCTCGAGCTTCTTCTGCTCGCTCTGGGTGATCTTGGCCGAATCCGGATTGAAACCCATGTCTTTGAGGGCTTCTCGGACCACCTCTTCCTTCTGGGTGTCGATATCGGCATAATTCTTGATCTTTCCCGACTTGATCCGGGCCATCATTTTTTCGTGGATCTTGTCCGCGTACTTGTCGCCGCTGACGCGGTTGCATCCGAGGACGCCCACCGCGAACGCGCATGCCACCGCCACCAGGACCGTTCTTCTCACATGCCCTCCGGTGAAAGGAATTCCATCGAAGTATGGCACATTTTCTCGGAACTCGCCTGCAAATTGATATAAGGGCTCCATGACCGTCTTGGTCAATGAGTTCTCGTGGTCGCGCACCCGCATGAAGGCGTTCGGAGAATGCCGGCGCCAATACTGGTTCGTGGCGTACGGCGGATGGGGAGGATGGGAGAAGTCGGCCCCGGAGCGTACTCGGGAGGTGTACGTCCTCTCCAAGATCAAGAATCGATGGATGTGGGCGGGCGAGGTCGTCCACGCCGCCGTGGCCGAAATCCTGGAGTCCTACCGCGCCGGGGCGCCGGGGCCGACGATCGACCTCCGGACCCGTATGCGGGAGCAGTGGAAGTCCTCGCGGGACCGCGTGTATCGCCGACCTCGGATGGCCAAGACCTGCGCTCTTTCGGAGCACGAGTTCGAACTCTCGGTCGACGACTGGGCGGAAGTCGCGGATCATGCCGATCGCTGCTTCCGCGCCTTCCGGGAGTCCCCGATTCATGCGGAGCTCAAGTCCCTCGAGCGGGCGCAATGGCTGGCGATCGAGGAGTTGGACTCGTTCGCGCTGGACGGCACCAAGATTCATGTGAAGCTGGATGCCGCGCATCGCTGGAAAGACGGCTTGCGAATCGTGGATTGGAAGACCGGGCGAAGCGGGGAAGAGTCCGATCCGTTTCAGCTGGCCGTCTACGCGCTCTATGCCATCGACGCTTGGCAGGTGGGCCCGGAGGACGTGCGGGTAGTCGAGGCGAATCTCGCGACGGGGAAAACCTTCGAACGGTGGGTGACGGCGCAGGAGATCTTCGATACCCGGCGGAAGATGCTGGAATCGATCGCCGAGATGAAAGGACTTCTCCAGGGTCCGCCCGAGGACAATACGGCGGCGGAAGCCGACTACGCGCCGACCTCCGATCCCCGTTCCTGCCGGCGATGCAATTTCCGGAGGATTTGTCCCGATCAGCCGAAAGAAAAAGGGGCGTCCTTGCGGGACGCCCCCGAAAACTCGTAGCCGCGGACCGCGGCTAGTGGCCGGAGCCTCAGCCTCCGCCACCTCAGCCTCCGCCCTTCTTCTTCTTTTTCTCCGGACCGAACCACTGTACGTCCGAGACCGCCTTGTCGCTCTTCTTCTCGAAGATCGCTTGGAGCGTCCCGGTGAGGTCCCCGAGCTTCACGCCCTTGGGAGACTTCGCGTGAAGTTCGTAGCCGTTGCCCTTGAGCTCGGGGATTTTCACGAGCCCGTCGACCTTTTCCACGTTCTCCAGTTTCCGGAGCGCTTCAAGTCCCTTCGCGGCGAGGGCATCGCCGAGCTGGGTGTGAATCCACACCTTCCCGACGAGAACGATGCCGTCCTCGTCGATCGACGCCTCCTTCGAGACGTTCGTGACGGCGGTGCGGAAGGAGGAGAGCTTGACGGAGGTGTTTTCCTTTACGGTGACTTCTACCATGCCGGTAGCGGCGACCAAGTCTACCGATGCGACGCCCTCCACCCCGGCGAGGGCCTTCTTGTACTCCGCGGCGTCCGTCTCGGCGAATTTCTTCAGCTTGAACGAGATCTTGGTCTGGTCGTCCGCGGCGCGGGCCGCGGTCGCGGCGGCCAAGAGCGCGGCCAGACCTCCCGCGAGAATCCTCATGCGTCTTCCTCCCAAAAAAGGTACCCGGTATTATAATGCGTTTTCGGGTCGGAGCACTCACAATGTCGACTACCGGTCGGCGCGCGTTTCTCCAGTGGGTCTTGGGGGGCGTCGTTTCCCTACCGGGGATCGGTCCCCTCGTCGGCTGCTTTTGGCCTCGCCGACTGGACGCCTCCGAGAGGGCCGTGCTGGTGGCGGCCTCCTCGCGAATCCTCCCTTCCGACGGCGGGCCGGGCGCGCGAGAAGCGGGCGTGATCGAGTACATCGCCCGGGCCTTGGCGGGGCGTTATCATGCGGGATTGCGACCGCTCTTTTCCGAAGGGGTGCGTCGCTTGAACAGGATGGCCCGGGCGGGGTGGAGGCGGCCGTTCGTGGATTTGGAGCCGGAGGAGCAAGATCGAATCCTCCTTCACTTCGAGGTCGGGCGCGCGAATGAGGCGGCCTTCGATGGATCCGAGTTTTTCCACCGCCTTCTCGAGCTGACCTTGGAGGGATTCCTCGGCGATCCGGTTCACGGCGGGAATGCGGGGGAGGTCGGATGGCGCTCCCTCGGCCTTTCTCTGGGGGGGCCCCGGCCCGGACCCTGTCGCCGTCACGGATGATATAGAAATAGCCAGGCTTTTTCTATATCATGATATAAAAGAAGCCTGGCTATTTCTATATCATGCATGATGTGGTGGTGGTGGGAAGCGGTGCGGGAGGCGGAACCATCGCCGCCGCGCTGGCCCGAGGCGGGATGCGCGTCCTGGTCTTGGAGAAAGGACCTTGGTACTCGGAGCGCGACTTTCTCCACGATGAGATCGCGATCGTGCGTCGCGACTTCTTCGTGCCCTCCCCGAGCGACGAGCCGCACGTTCTGGACGGAAAGCGCACCGACTTCGGTTGGATCGCGTGTTGCGTCGGAGGGGGCACGGTCCACATGGCGGGCCACTACTACCGACTCCACCCAGACGATTTCCGAATGGCCTCGAAATTCGGCCGCCGCTACGAGCTGGCCGATTGGCCCTTCGCCTATGCCGACCTCGAGCCGTACTACACGCGCGCGGAATGGGAGTCGGGCGTGTCGGGTCTTGCGGGCTCCCATCCCTTCGAAGGGCCGCGCTCGAAGCCCTATCCGCTCCCTCCGATCCGGACCCATCCGATCGGAACGTGGATCGACGACGCCGGCCGGAGACTCGGACTCCATCCCTTTCCGGAGGCTCGCGCGATTCTCTCGCAGCCGTATCGCGGGCGGTCGGCGTGCGTCTATTGCGATTTCTGCGGGAGCTACGGCTGTGAGGTCGGCGCCAAGTCGAGCACCCACGCGGCCCTGCTGCCGTCCGCGGTCGCCTCGGGGCGCTGCGAGATCCGTCCCCGCGCCATGGTTCGGGAGGTCGAGGTGACCCCCGACGGGCGGGCTCGTGGATGCCTCTATGTCGACGAGGACGGACGAACACATCGAGTGGAGGGAAAAGTCGTCATCCTGGCCTGTTCCGCGATCGAGACCGCGCGGCTCCTACTTCTCTCTCGATCGAAGCGATTTCCCCAGGGGCTGGCCAACGGCAACGGACTCGTCGGACGCCATCTGCAGTTCTCGGCCTTCTCCCGAGGCGAAGGCGTCTTCGCGCCGGATCGTCCGGAATGGAAAGCGCGCGATCCTTTCCTCGGACGCTCGATCGCGGACTACTATTTCCTGCCCGAAGGAGTTGGGGAGATTCCCAAGGGCGGCACCCTTCGGTTCGGATTCCCCCACGCCAATCCGGTCTACACGGCGCTCCGGCTGGCCCATGAACGCACGCCGCTTCGTTGGGGAAGGGCGCTTCAGGAACGAATGAAAGAGTATTGGATTCGCACCCGCACGATCGAATTCGAGGTCTTCGCGGACTTCCTTCCGAATCGAGAGACCTTCGTCGAGTTGGATCCCGAAGTGAAGGATCGGTGGGGACTGCCCGCGGCGCGAATCCATCTCTCGACTCCTCCCCATCACGAGAAGGCCGGGAAGTACCTCGTCGAGAAGGGGCTCGAGGTGCTGAAGGCGGCTGGAGCTCTCGAGGCTCGGGCAACCGTCGTGGGAGGAGTCACCGGTCATCTCGTCCACGGGACCTGTCGCACCGGGACCGACCCCGCCACGAGCGTGTTGGATCCCGAATGTCGTGCGCACGAAGTGCCGAATCTCTACGTCGTCGACGGCTCCTTCCTGCCCACTTCAGGGGGAGTTCCGACGACGCTCACCATCATGGCCAACGCCCTTCGCGTCGCGGAGCGAATCCTTCCTTAGAGCACATCCCGGTAGGCTCGTGAGCCGCGGCGGGCCGAGAAGCGAGCAGCGCAAGGAGCGAGGAGGAGGCGAACCCCATGGGTTGCCGACGACGATGCGACGCCGCGATGCGACGCTTATCGGCCCGTTCCCCTGACGGGGGTGAAGAGACCCGGCGAGCGGGTCCTTGGACGGCCCTCCGGAGGACGTCAGATCATGATCCGAATATCCCCGCCGCTCTCCACGTAATGAGCCCACAGACCAGATGAAGTTGTCCGAGGAAGTTCTCCGCCTTCTTGGCCCAACGAA
>Ga0114945_10000546_pt1 | contig 24281 bp, 24 predicted proteins | sample OV2TP3_FD_87194 | JGI IMG/M metagenome (GOLD analysis project Ga0114945, IMG submission 87194) | Hot spring microbial communities from Beatty, Nevada to study Microbial Dark Matter (Phase II) - OV2 TP3 | ecosystem: Environmental > Aquatic > Thermal springs > Hot (42-90C) | place: USA: Beatty...
CGAACGGCGCCTGCAGCCCGGCGACACCGTGATGGAAATCGGCGCCGGGATCGGATTTCTCTCGGCCTACTGCGCCAGGGTCGTAGGCGATGAGCGCGTGTTCGCCTACGAGGCGAATCCTGCCCTGCTCGAGCTGATCGGCGAGGTCCATGCGCGCAACGGCGTGCGGCCGCACGTCGTCCAGGCGCTGCTCGGCGAAGGCGAAGGCGAGCGCGACTTCTTCGTCGAGCCCGACTACTGGGCTTCCTCGCTCGTGCGCCGCTCGCCGGCGGCGCGCTCGGTGCGCGTGCGCCAGATCGACCTCGCGAGCGAGTTGCGCCGCGTTGCGCCGACGTTTCTCATCGTCGATGTCGAGGGCGGTGAGTACGAGCTGCTGCGGCACGCGGACCTTTCCAGGCTGCCGAAACTGTGCCTCGAAGTCCATCCCGACGTGCTCGGCAATGCGCGGGTGAGCGAACTCCTCGCGCACCTCGTCGGCGCGGGCCTGACGCTCGATTTCTCGCTGATGCGAAAGAACGTGTTCTATTTCTACCGCGAAGCGAAGGCGGCGGGGACGTGACGGCGAGTCCTTCCGGCGCCGGGGCGCGCCCGCTCCTCAGCCTGATCGTGCCGGTCTTCAACGTGGCGTCCTTCCTGCCGCGCTTTCTGGAGAGCCTCGGCACGCTCCCTCCCGCCGTCGCGGAGATCCTCCTCGTCGATGACGGCGGCACCGACGAGTGTCCGCGGCTGCTCGCCGGGTTCGCCCGCGGACGCAGCCACGTGCGCGTCGTTCGGCGGCAAAACGGCGGCCTCTCCGCGGCGCGCAACACGGGACTCGAGCTGGCGCAGGGCCGCTTCATCGCCTTCGCCGATTCGGACGACTGGTTCGACGCGGGCTACTACGAGCGGCTGCTCGACCTTTGCGTGAAGCACGAGCTCGACATGGCGGTGGGAAACGCGATGTACCACTTCGAGGGCAGGCGCGAGGATCATCCGATCTACCGCGACGCGCTTCCGGGAAGCGTGATGCGCGGGGCCGATTTCCTGCGCGCCCGCTTGCGCGATCGCAGCCTGCTGCACATGGTGTGGATGCACGTCTACCGGCGCGAGCTGATCGAGTCGCAGCGGCTGCGTTTCATTCCCCGCCTGGTGCACGAAGACGTTCCGTGGACCACGCGCGTGCTGCTGCGCGCCGCGCGGCTCATGTACGACCCCACCCCGGGCTACCACTACCGCAAGCGGGTGCGGCGCTTCGACGCCGAGGAGTCGGATCGCCGCCTGCTGCGGGTGATCGAAAGTTCGCTGTACAACGCGCGCGACCTGGACGCGCTCGCCCGCGGGCTGGACGAGGATCCGGAGCTGCAGCGGCTGCTGCGCTGGCAGCTGGTGGACGGCGCGCTGTCGATCTTCCACAAGCTTGCCAAGCTCCACTCGCTCGCGGCCTGGCGCGAATGCCAGCGCCGCCTGCGGCGCGAGAAACTGCACGCGCTTCTCTGGCGCAACGCGGTCGAGCTGCGGCAAAAGCGCCGCATCGCGCGCAACTACCTGATCGCGCTGGCGGCGCTCTGAACGAATCCCGTGGCGCCGGTCTGCTATCAGGTCAACCTCCAGCGCGGCTGGGGCGGCGGCGAGGTATATACGGCTTTCTTTTCCCGCGCGCTCGCTTCGCTCGGGGTGCCCACCGTGCTGTTCGCGCATGCCGATGCGCGCGAGTGGGAACGGCATCTGCCCGCTACGGCGCGGATCGTTCCCGTCGCGCGCCTGCAGGCGATCGGCCGGCACCTTCCGTCTCATCCGTGCTGGGTTGCCTTCCACACGCCGGGCGAGGAAAGCGCGGTTGCGCCGCTGCGCGCGGCGGGCCACCGCCTGAGCAGTTTCGTCCACATGCCGCTCTACGGTCGCGATCCGGCGGCACTACGGCCTTACGAGCTTCTTTTCGCCGTATCGGATCACGTGCGCGCGAGCCTGGCCGCGGCAGGATTTTCGAACGTCTATCCCGAGCCGCTTTACGGCATCGCGCAGCTCGAAGGGCGCGCCGCGGGCGAGGCGACGGTTCTTGCGGCGAGCCCCTACGACTGGGACCGGCGCAAACTGCGCGACCGTTTGTTCGGTCTCGGCTACCGGCTGTACGAACGCCGCCGGGCGCGGCGCGCTTATGTGCCGGCGCCGGGCATCGCGCTCGGCATCGTTTCGCGGTTGACACCGATCAAGCAGTTTGCGCTGCTATTCCGCCACCTGGCGCCGATCCTCGCGCGCCATGCGAAGTTCCGGCTGGAAATCTTCGGTGCCGGCGGCTACGCCTCGGTGCGCGACCTGCGCCGCGCGCTTGCGCCGCTCGGCGATCGGGCCCGGTTCTGGGGAGGACAGCAGCATGTCGGCGCAGTCTACCGGCGCCTCGACTACCTGATGACCGGGTTGCCGGAGAAGGAAGCGCTCGGTCTGAACGTGCTCGAGGCGCAGGCCTGCGGCTGCCCGGTGCTCGCGGTCGACGCACCGCCATTCACCGAGACCGTGGCGCCGGAAATCACCGGACTTTTCTATCCGGACCCGCGCGCCGATCGCGGCGCGGGCTTCGAGCGGCTGCTCGCGAGGCTCGCGGCGAAGCCGTTCCGCATCGACCCCGAGGCAGCCGCGCCCCACCTGGCGCGTTTCTCGTTCGAAACCTTTTGCTCCCGCATCGCGGTGCTGCTTTCCTGGCTCGAAGCGCGCGGGGTACTTGCGGAGCGCCAAGCGCAATGCACCTGATTGTCCGTTTCCGCAAGCCCTTCGTTGCGCTGGAAGAGGCACTGCAGGAGGCAGGGTGTGCGCTGCTGCGCGAGATGACCCACGCCGACGAGGCGCTTTGGCGCGCGAGCACGGCGTGCCTGGTCGATTTTTGCGATGCCGCGCGCCAACTGGGCAGGTCGTGGCGGCTGTCGCGGCTCCTGCGAGCGCGTGCTATCGCGCTCGTCGCGATCGACCGCGATGCGCCCTGGCACAAGGGCGTCCGGCGGCGAAAATTGTGGCTGATGGCAAAGCTCGGCCTGCTCGACCTGTATGCTTCGCATTCGCTCCAGGGAGCCGACCGGTACGCCGAGCGGGTGCTGTATCTGCCGAACGCGGCCCGGCTCGACGCATACCACCTGGGGGAGCGCACCCTCGAATCGATGCGCACCGCCGCGGCCTATGAACACGACGTCTCTTTCCTCGGCAACCTCGATGCCGACGGGTACCCGGAACATCGCGCGCGGGTTGCGTTCCTGCACGCCTTGCGCGAGCGGCTGGCGCGCGAGTCCGTGCGGCTCGCGTTGTTCGAATCCTCCGGGATGAGCACCGCCGAACAGGTTCGCGTCATTCAGGCAAGCCGGATCAACCTCAGCGCGGGCGCAGCGGCGGACGACGCGGGCGAGCGCAGTTGGGGCCTGCCGGAGCGCTGCTACGGCATACCGGCCTGCGGCGGATTTCTGCTGAGCGACGCGCGTCGGCATGCGGCCGACGATTTCGCCGCCAACCGGGAGTGGGCCGAGTATTCGGACCTGGACGATTGCGTGGCGAAGATCCGGTACTGGCTGGCACACTTCGCGCAGGCGCGCGCCGTCGCGGAAGCCGCGCATGCGCGGGTCCTTTCACAACATACCTATGCCCATCGCGCAAGACGGCTCATGATTGCGCTCGAGGAGTGGCGCGAGGCGCGCCGCGGCGCGCCAACGAGCGGCGCCGAATGACGGCCTGCGGCATCTGCGGCAACGAAAAGTCGAACCGGCTGCATTATCCGCGCGAGATGATGTTCGGCTGGGGCGAGGTCTTCGAATACCTCGAGTGCGGCCACTGCGGCTGCCTGCAGATCACGCAGGTGCCGGCGGACCTCGGCCGCTACTATCCGCACGACTACTATTCCTACAAGCCGCCCAAGGACAAGCGCCAGCCGCAATGGGTCCTTCGCCTGCGGCAGATGCGTACGCGCGCCTTTCTCGGCGAACCGAGCGCGCTCGGCGCGCTGCTCGCGCTCGTGTCGCGGCGGCCGGAGCATTTCGAGTGGTTCAGCCGCGGCCGCGTCACGCTCGATTCGCGTATCGTTGATGTCGGCTGCGGCGGCGGCGGCCTGCTGCTCAAACTGCAGCGCGAAGGCTTTCGCGACCTGCTCGGCGTGGACCCCTTCATCGAGCGCGACATCGACTACGGAAACGGCGTGCGCGTGCTGAAGAAGACGCTCGCGGAACTCGAGCCACCGTTCGACTTCCTCATGCTGCACCATTCCTTCGAGCACATGCCGGACTGCCTCGGCACGCTGCGCGAGCTGCGCCGCCTCGTGCGCGAGGGCGGAACGCTGCTGCTGCGCGTTCCGGTGGCCGATTCCTTCGCGCGCCGCAAGTACGGCATTCACTGGGTCGCGTGGGACGCGCCGCGGCATCTGTACCTGCACACCGTGAAAAGCCTGCACGTGGCGGCGTCCGCGACCGGATTCGAGGTCGCCGAAGTGACCTACGACTCGAGCCGCTCGCAATTCATCGGCAGCGAACTTTATCTGCGCGGCGTGGCGTTCCAGCAGGCCGGTCCCTACCACGCGGGCAGGGAAAAGGCCGCGTTCAGCGCGGCGGAATGGAGCGGATTCCAGCGCGCCGCGGCCGAACTCAACGCGCGGCGCGACGGCGACACGGCGTGCTTTTACCTCAGGCCGCGATGAGCGCGGCCGAGCGTACGCCGCGCATCCTGGTCATCCGCCGCGACAACATCGGCGACCTGGTGTGCACAACGCCGCTCCTGCGCTCATTGCGCACCCAGTTGCCGCGGGCCCGCATCGCGGCGCTTGCCACGCGCTACAACGCCGCCGCGCTCGCCGGCAACCCGGACCTGGATGCGGTCTATGCGTACACCAAGGCCAAGCACCGCGGCGAGGGTGAAAACGTGATCGCGCTCTACGCTCGCCGCGTGGGCCTCGCACTCGAACTGCGCCGCGAACGCTTCGATTGGGTGCTGCTGCCGGGAGGGCCGCACGCGAGCGCGCTGCGCTTTGCGCGCTGGATCGGCGCGCAGCGCACGCTGGTGCGCGGTCCCGCCGATGCGGCGGCCGGCCCGCACGAAGTCGAGCAGTGCTGCAGCCTGCTCGCGCGCATGGGATTGCGCTACGAAACGCCGCCGCAACGCGTGGTCCCGGACCCCGGGGAACTCGCGGCGATCGGCTCGAGGATCGCGGCGCATTGGCCGGCGCGCCCGGGTTCGCTGATCGCGCTCCACCTCAGCGCCCGCAAGCCTTCGCAGCGCTGGTCGGCGGCGAATTTCGCCGCGCTGGCGCGCGCATTGCATCGGGAGAGCGGGGCAGCGTTCCTGCTCCTGTGGGCGCCGGGAGGAAGTGAGGGTCGGGCGCACCCCGGTGACGACGAAAAAGCGCGGGAGGTGATCGAGGCGGCCGGCGCGGTGCCCGTGCTCCCGCTTGCGACGCGGCGCCTCGAAGTGCTGATCGCCGCGCTCGCGCACTGCGACGCGGTGATCTGCTGCGATGGCGGCGCGATGCACCTCGCTGCGGCGCTCGGCAAGCCGATCGTGTGCCTGTTCGGCCGGTCGGACGCGGCGCGCTGGCGTCCCTGGGGTGTGGCGCACGAGCTGCTGCAGAAGGACTCGCGCGAGGTCTCGGACATCGCGCCGCGCGAAGCGCTCGCCGCGTACGCCCGCCTGCGCGCGCGCCTCGCGGCGGGAAATCCGGTCGATTCGCCCGCCGCGTAGCGCCGCGAGGGCACGGCGCCGCATGCTATCGTCCGGCTCCATGGTCGAGGACCCGGTTCCGCTCGCCGCGCTAGGTAGCGCGCTCGTCATCAAGCTGCGCCATGTGGGCGACGTGCTGCTTTCCTCGCCGGTGTTTTCAGTGCTCAAGCGCCGGGCGCCGCAGGCGGAACTCGATGCGCTCGTGTACGCGGACACCGCGCCGATGCTGACCGGGCACCCGAGCATCAGCCGCGTGCATGGCATCGACCGCGCCTGGAAAACGCTCGGCACACCGGCACGCGCGCGGGCCGAGTGGCGGCTGTTTGCCGCGCTGCGCGCGCGCCGCTACGAACTCGTGATCCATCTCACGGAACATTGGCGCGGCGCCTGGCTTGCGCGCGCGCTCGGCGCGCGCTGGGCGGTCGCGCCGGTGGTCGCGGGCCGCGGCCGCTTCTGGCGCGAGAGCTTCACCCACTTCGTTTCCGAGCCGCGCGCCGGTGGCCGACATATGGTCGAGCGCAATCTGGATGCGCTGCGCCGGATCGGCATCTACCCGGGCGTCGAGGAACGCGGCCTGACGCTGATCGCGGGCGCGGCGGCGGAGGACCGGATTACGCAAATTCTGGCGCAGTGCGGTCTGGCGAGCGGGCGCTTTGTCCAGGTGCACCCTTCATCGCGCTGGCGCTTCAAGTGCTGGCCGGCGGACAAAATGGCGCAGCTCGTCGAGCGCCTGCATGCAGAGGGCTGGCCGGTCGTGCTCACCGCCGCGCCCGAACCCGCCGAAGCACAGATGATCGGCGACATCCTCAAGCACGTTTCGCGGCCGGTGGCAGCGAACCTGGCGGGGCAGCTTTCGCTCAAGGAGCTCGCGGCGCTCAGCGCCCGCGCGCGGCTCTTCGTCGGCGTGGACTCCGCGCCGATGCACATTGCCGCGGCTGTGGGCACGCCTGCGGTGGCGCTTTTCGGTCCGTCCGGCGAGGCTCTGTGGGCGCCGTGGGGTACGCCCCGAACCGCGAGCCACCAGGTGGTCGCAAGCGAAGGCTACAGCTGTCGGCCCTGCGGCCTGGACGGCTGTGGCGGAGGCAAGGTGAGCGATTGCCTCGTGACGCTCGAGGTGGAGAGCCTCTGGCGTGCCGTGCGCGAGCGGCTGGGCGGTCCGCCCGGATGAAGCGGGAAGGGTCTCCGGACGCAAAGGATGCGCTCCTGCGAAAGCTCGCGGAGCGTGCCGCCACGATCGGCATCGTGGGCCTGGGCTACGTCGGCCTGCCGCTTGCGCTGCGCTACGCAGAGGCTGGCTACCCGGTGATCGGATTCGACATCGATCCGGCCAAGGTGCGCTCGCTCGCCGGCGGACGCAGCTACATCGGGCACATCCCGGATGAGTCGGTCGCGGCGGCGCGAGCCAGGCGGTTCGAGGCGACGACCGATTTCGTGCACGCCAACGGGGCGGACGCGCTGATTCTCTGCGTGCCCACGCCGCTCGATCGGGACCGCGCACCGGACTTGAGCTACGTGCTCGGCACCGTGGAGGCTCTCCTTCCGCACCTGAGGCGCGGCCAGGTGGTCTCGCTCGAGAGCACGACCTACCCCGGCACGACCGAAGAGGAGCTCAGGCCGCGCATCGAATCGCGCGGCTTCGAGATCGGGACCGACGTGTTCCTCTGCTTTTCTCCGGAGCGCGAGGACCCGGGCAACCCGAGGCACCGCACCCGCACCATTCCGAAGGTGTGCAGCGGCTCGACGGCTGCCTGCCTCGAAGTCGGTCTTGCGCTCTACGGCGGCGTGATCGACGAGCTGGTGCCGGTCGGTTCGACCCGCGTCGCCGAGATGACCAAGCTGCTGGAGAACATCCACCGTGCCGTCAACATCGGCCTCGCGAACGAGATGAAGATCATCTGCGATCGCATGGGAATCGACGTGCACGAGGTGATCCGCGCCGCGGCGACCAAGCCGTTCGGTTTCGTGCCGTACTGGCCCGGACCGGGGTTCGGCGGGCACTGCATCCCGATCGATCCGTTCTACCTCGCCTGGAAGGCGCGCCAGTTCGGCGTCGAGGCCCGCTTCATCGAACTCGCGGGCGAGATCAATCGCGCCATGCCCGATTGGGTGCTCGGCAAGCTCGGCGAGGCGTTGCGCGCGCGCGGCAAGGCGCTCGCCGGCAGCGCTTGCCTGCTGCTCGGCCTCGCCTACAAGAAGAACATCGGCGACACCCGCGAATCGCCCGCGGTCGAGCTGATGGAACGGCTCGCGGCACGCGGCGCGCGCGTGGCGTACGCGGACCCGCACGTCCCGCTGTTCCCGCCGATGCGCGAGCACCGCTTCGACCTGCAAAGCGTGGCGCTCGACCCCGCGACGATCGCCTCCTACGATGCCGTGCTGCTCGTGACCGACCACGACGCATTCGACTATGCGCTGATCCTCCGGCACGCGCGGCTCATTGTCGATACCCGCGGCGTCTACCGGGAAAGCGCGCCGAACGTGGTGAAGGCGTGAGCATGGATTTCGTCGACCTGAAGACCCAGTACGCCGCGCTGAAGGAAAGCGTCGACGCGCGCATCCGGCGGGTGCTCGAGCATGGCCAGTACATCCTGGGGCCGGAAGTCCGCGAACTGGAGGAGCGGCTGGAGGCCTACACCGGCGCCCGGCACTGCATCGCGGTCGCATCGGGCACCGAAGCGCTGCTCATCGCGCTGATGGCGCTCGGCGTGAAGCGCGACGAGGAGGTGCTCACCACGCCGTTCACCTTCGTCGCCACCGCGGAGATGATCGTGCTCCTCGGCGCAAGGCCCGTGTTCGTCGACGTGCAAGAGGACACGGCGAACATCGATGCCTCGCGCCTCGAAGCGGCGATCACGCCGCGCACCCGCGCGATCCTGCCGGTGTCCCTCTACGGACAGCCGGCCGACATGGACGAAATCAATGCCCTCGGCGCGGCGCGCGGGCTCGCGGTGATCGAGGACGCGGCGCAGAGCTTCGGTGCGACCTACCGCGATCGCAGGAGCTGCAACCTCTCGACCGTCGGCTGCACCAGCTTCTTTCCTTCCAAGCCGCTCGGCTGCTATGGCGACGGCGGCGCGGTTTTCACCAGCGACGATGCGCTTGCCCGGGCGATGCGGGAGATCCGGGTCCACGGCCAGGAACGCCGCTACCACCACTCGCGCCTGGGCGTGGGCGGGCGGATGGACTCGATCCAGTGCGCGGTGCTGCTCGCCAAGCTCGAGCGCTTCGACTGGGAGATCGAGCGGCGCATCGCGATCGGCCGGCGCTACGACCTGCTCCTCGCGCCGCATCTGCGCAGCCTGCGCGTGCGTGCGGACCGGACCAGCGTCTACGCGCAGTACACGGTGCGCGTGCCGGACCGGGCGGCGCTCGAGTCGGCGCTCAAGGCGAAAGGCATCCCGACGGCGATTCACTATCCGCTCGCGCTGCACCAGCAGCCGGCGTACGCAATGTTCGCGCGCGGCGCCACGTTTCCGCACGCCGAGCGCCTGGCGCGCGAAGTCATCAGCCTGCCGATGCATCCCTACCTCGCCGAGGCGGACCAGGACCGGATCGTCGAGGCGGTCGCGCAGGTGCTCTAGAATCGGGCCCGCGATGCTGTTCGTCACCGGCGGCGCCGGATTCATCGGGTCCAACTTCGTGCTCTCGACGCTCGCCGCGACCGGCGAGGCGATCCTCAATCTCGACAAGCTCACCTACGCGGGCAACGCGAGAAATCTGGATTCGCTCGCGGGCGACGCGCGGCACGTCTTCGTGCGCGGCGACATCGGCGACCGCGGCCTGGTCGCCGAACTGCTGAGGCGGCATCGGCCGCGGGCGGTGGTGCATTTCGCGGCCGAGAGCCACGTCGATCGCTCGATCCGCGGTCCGGCCGAATTCGTGCAGACCAACCTGGTGGGCACCTTCAGCCTGCTCGAAGAGGCGCGCGCCTACTGGAGCGAGCTCGCGCCGGCGGAGCGGGCGGCGTTTCGCTTCCTGCACGTGTCCACCGACGAAGTCTACGGCTCGCTTGGTGCGGGCGATCCGGCGTTCACCGAGCGCACGCCGTACGCGCCGAACAGCCCCTACGCCGCATCGAAGGCGGGCTCGGATTACCTGGTGCGCGCGTACCACCACACCTACGGCCTGCCGGTCCTCACCACCAACTGTTCGAACAACTATGGCCCGTACCAGTTCCCCGAGAAACTCATTCCGCTCATGATCCACCATGCGCTCGAGGAACGGCCGCTTCCGCTCTACGGCGACGGGCGCAACGTGCGCGACTGGCTCTACGTGCTCGATCATTGCGCGGCGGTGCGCGTGGTGCTCGAGCGCGGGCGGATCGGCGAGACCTACAATATCGGCTCTGAAAGCGAGCGCGCCAACATCGGCGTGGTGAACACGCTGTGCGAACTGCTCGACGAAGCGCGGCCGCGAAGGCACGGCCGCTATGCCGACCTGGTGACGTTCGTCAAGGACCGCCCCGGGCATGACCGGCGGTATGCGATGGATTGCTCGAAGCTGCGCGCCGAGCTGGGATGGGCGCCGCAGGAAAGCTTCGAGTCCGGCCTGGCGAAGACCGTTCGCTGGTACCTCGAACATGAACGCTGGGTCGCGGATGTGACGAGCGGCGCCTACCGCAATTGGGTCGACGCCAACTACGCCGAGCGCGGCGCCGCATGAAGGGCATCATCCTCGCGGGCGGTTCCGGCACGCGCCTTTATCCGGCGACGCTCGCGGTTTCCAAGCAGCTCCTGCCGGTGTACGACAAGCCGCTCGTCTACTATCCGCTCTCCACGCTGATGCTCGCCGGCATCCGCGAGATCCTCGTCATCTCCACGCCGCAGGACACCCCGCGCTTCGAGCAGCTCCTGGGCGACGGCGCGCGCTGGGGACTGCGCCTTGCGTACGCGGTGCAGCCCTCGCCGGGCGGGCTTGCGCAGGCGTTTCTGATCGGGCGCCGGTTCGTCGGCAGCGACACGGTCGCGCTCGTCCTCGGTGACAACCTGTTCTACGGCCACGAGCTGTCGGGCCTGCTCAAGCGCGCGGTGGCGAAGCCCCGGGGCGCTACCGTGTTCGCCTACCCGGTCAAGGATCCGGAGCGCTACGGCGTGGTCGAATTCGACGCCGGGGGCCGCGCGATCCGCATCGAAGAAAAGCCGCGCCAGCCGAAGTCGCGCTATGCGGTGGTCGGGCTCTATTTCTACGACAACCGGGTGCTCGACCTCGCCGCCGCGCTCGAGCCCTCGGCGCGCGGCGAGCTGGAGATCACCGACCTGAACGGCCGGTACCTCGCGTGGGGAGAGCTGGACGTGATCCCCATGGGCCGCGGCTTCGCCTGGCTCGATACCGGAACGCACGAGTCGCTGCTGGAAGCGTCGCACTTCATCGAAACCATCGAGCGCCGCCAGGGCCTGAAGATCGCCTGTCCGGAAGAGATCGCCTGGCGCCAGGGCTGGATCACGGCCGCAGAGCTCGAAGCACTGGCGCGGCCGCTTGCGAAGAGCAGCTACGGACAGTATCTCCTGAGCGTGCTCTCCGAGCGGCTGTTCTGATGCAGGTCAGGCGCGCCGAAATCCCCGACGTGCTCGTGCTCGAGCCCGTGGTGTTCGCCGACACGCGCGGCTTCTTTCTCGAGAGCTACAACCGGCGCGCCTTCCGCGAAGCGACCGGGATCGACGTCGAGTTCGTCCAGGACAACCATTCGCGCTCGGCGAGGAACGTGCTCCGCGGCCTGCACTACCAGATCGCGCAGGCGCAGGGGAAACTGGTGCGCGTCACCTCGGGCGAGGTCTGGGACGCGGCGGTCGACCTGCGCCGGCGGTCCTCGACTTTCGGCAAGTGGGTCGCTTTCGCGCTCTCGGCCGAGTCCAAGCGCATGGCGTGGATTCCGCCCGGATTTGCGCACGGGTTCCTCGTCGTATCGGATTTTGCCGAAGTGCAGTACAAGACAACCGAGTACTACGCGCCGGAGCACGACCGGACGCTGCTGTGGAACGATCCGGCACTCGCGATCCCGTGGCCGATCGGGGGCGATCCGATCCTCGCCGAAAAGGACCGGCGCGGCACGCCGCTTGCGGCGGCCGATGTTTACCCGTGAGGATCCTGCTCACCGGCCGCACCGGGCAGGTCGGCTGGGAACTCGAACGCGCCCTTGCGCCGCTGGGGAGCGTGATCGCAACCGACCGCGCGGGACTCGATCTCGGCGATCCGGAGACGATCCGGCGGATCGTGCGCGAGGCAAAGCCGGACGTGATCGTGAACGCCGCCGCATACACTGCAGTGGACCGCGCGGAATCGGAGCCCGAGGCGGCGATGCGGATCAACGGCGCCGCGCCGGGCGTCCTTGCCGAGGAAGCGCGGCGGCTCGGCGCGCTTCTCGTGCATTACTCGACCGATTACGTGTTCGACGGGGCGAAGGATTCGCCCTACGTCGAAGACGACCTGCCGCGTCCGCTCAATGAGTACGGCAGGAGCAAGCTGCAGGGCGAGCGGGCGGTTCTCGCGAGCGGCTGTCGCCATCTGGTGCTGCGCACGAGCTGGGTGTACGCCGCCCGCGGCAGCAATTTCCTGCGCACCATCCTGCGCCGCGGCCGCGAGCAGTCCGAACTGCGCGTCGTGACGGACCAGGTCGGCGCCCCGACTTCGGCCGCGGCGATCGCCGGCGCGACCGCGTTGCTGCTCGCCTCAGCCGGCCCGCTCGGCCTTTTTCATCTGAGCGCCTCGGGTGCGACGAGCTGGCACGGGTTTGCCGAGGAGATCGTGGCCCTCGCCGGGCTTCCCGCGCGTGTGGTCGGAATTCGCTCGCAGGACTACCCGAGCGCCGCGCGTCGGCCTCGCAACTCGCTCCTGGACAATGCCCGGCTGAAGGCCGCCTATGGGATTGTGCTCGAGGACTGGCGGCAGCCGCTGCGCGCCACGATCGCGCAAGCCGCGCACTGATCGAAACGGCGGGCGCTACTGGCTGCGTTCGTCCGCGAGCGCGAATTCGTACAGGAAGTCGGGGTAGGGATACTCGGAGGGCCGGAACAGCCGCGCGGCGCGCCTCAGGGCACGGCGCAACGGTTCGCCCGGCAGCCGCTTTGCCAGGGTATAGCGCCTGAGTTCGAGACCTGCGCGACGGCCGATTTCGAGCGCCATCGACGGCGAGATCCAGGCGACGTGATCGAGATTCACCACCATGGTGTCCTCGCGCACCAGCCGCCGGTAGAACTTGCGGCTGAACGGATTCGGGGTGAGCGCAAGCACCGCACCGCCCGCTTCGAGATGGCGCCGCGCGAAGGCGAGCAGTCGCACCGGGTTGTCGACGTGCTCCACCACATCGCCGATGAAGACAGCCTCGAAACGCTCGCCGAGATCGGTGTCGGAGGTCGCGTCGGCCACGCGCACGTTGTAGCCGGCCTCGCGCAGCCGCTCGATCTCTTCCGCGAGCACGTCAATCCCGAGGCAGTGCGCGGCGTGCCGGGCGATGATCGCATGGCGCCAGCCTTCGCGCGCGACGTATTCCATGGTGTGGGAGACGATGCCGACATCGAGCACGCGCCGGCCCTTGAGCCGCCCGATCAGGACGTCGATCAGGTCGCAGTCGGTGCGGATTTCGCGCCGCGCGATCAGTTCCCGCAGCACCCATCGCCGAACCTCGCCATCGTTCGGATCCTGGGTGCGTCGCGTCCAGTCGATCATGGGGCGGCGCACTACGTGCGCCCGTACTGGTCCTCGAAGCGCTCGATGTCGTCCTCGCCGAGGTAGCTGCCGGACTGCACCTCGATGAGGAAGAGCGGGACATCGCCAGGGTTGTGCAGCCTGTGCCGGGTCCCCACCGGGATGAAGGTGGACTGGTTTTCTTCCAGCGTCAGCGTCTCGGCGCCGCGCGTGACGCGGGCGCACCCCGAAACCACCACCCAATGCTCCGCGCGCTTGCGGTGCAGCTGCAGCGAAAGCGCGTGCCCGGGTTTGACCATCAGGCGCTTGACCTGGAAGCGCTCGCCGGCGTCCACCGTTTCGTAGTAGCCCCAGGGCCGGTAGACGCGCGTGTGCGACACGTGCTCGTTGCGATTGAGCCGGTCGAAGCGCTCGACCACTTCCTTCACGTCCTGCGCGCGCTCGCGCGCCGCAACCAGCACCGCGTCGTCGGTTTCCACCACCACCAGGTCCTCGGCACCGAGCACCGACACGTGGCGCCCGTCGGCCCGCACGTAGCAGCGCGCCGCATCGTGCAGCCAGACATCGCCGCGCGTCACGTTCTGCGCCGCGTCCTTCTCGCCGACCTCCCACAGCGCAGACCAGGAGCCGACGTCGCTCCAGCGCATGTCGGCGCGCACCACCGCGCCGCGCTCGGTGCGCTCCATGACCGCGTAGTCCACCGAGTCGGACGGGCAGGCGGCGAATGCCTCGCGATCCAGCCGCAGGAAGTCGAGATCCCGTGTCGCGCACTCGAACGCCCGGCGGGTGGCGGCGAGGATCTCGGGCCGGTGGCGCTCGAGTTCGGCGAGAAACTGCGCCGCGCCGAACGCGAACATGCCGGCATTCCAGAGATGGCCGCCCCGGGCGAGAAGCGCCTGCGCGCCTTCCCGGGTGGGCTTCTCGATGAAGCGCCGGATGCGGAAGGCGCCCCCGTTCCCCTCGATCGGTTCGCCGGCTTCGATGTAGCCGAAACCGCTCGCGGGGTGGGTCGGCGCCACACCGAAGGTGACGAGGAGCCCTTGTCCTGCGACCGCCATTGCCAGCTGCGCCGCGCGCTGGAACGCCCCCACGTCACCGATCCGGTGGTCGGAGGGCAGAACGAGGAGCCGCGCGTCCGGTTCCCGCATCACGGCACACAACGCAGCCGCCGCGACTGCCGGCGCGGTGTTGCGGCCGAACGGCTCGAGCAGCATCGCGTGCGGCGTGACGCCGATCGCCTGGAGCTGCTCGGCGGCGAAAAAGCGGTGCTCGTGGTTGACCACCACGATCGGCGCGCCGAATCCCTCCAGACCGCGCAACCGCAGCACGGTGTCCTGCAGCAGCGTGTGCTCGCTCACGAGCGGCAGGAACTGCTTCGGCAGCAGCCGGCGCGACATCGGCCAGAGACGGCTGCCGGAGCCGCCGCAGAGGATTACCGGAATCTGGGCGGAAGGCATGAAGCGCTTCGCAAAATCAGTTTGCTGCCGTCAAGCATAGCCGTAATAGCCCTTGAACCAGCGCGCGAACTTTGCCAGCCCTTCCTCGAGCGGGGTCGAGGGCGCAAAAGCAATCGCACGGGCAAGGCGCCCGGTGTCGGCGCAGGTTGCCGCAACCTCCCCCGGTTGCATTGGCTTCATTTCCATGAGCGCCTGCTTTCCAAGGGCGCGTTCCAGTGCGGCGATGTAGTCCAGGAGCGGCACCGGGCGGTGATTGCCGATGTTGTACACGGTCCACGGCGCCCAGCTCGTGGCCGGATCGGGTGCGCGCGCGTCGAATTGCGGCGTGGGCGCCGCCGGCAGGTCCAGCACCCGCAGGGTGCCCTCGACCACGTCGTCGATGTAGGTGAAGTCGCGCTGCATGTCGCCGTGGTTGAAAACCTGGATCGGCCGCGCCTCCATGATTGCACGCGAAAAGAGGATCGGCGACATGTCCGGCCTGCCCCAGGGTCCGTACACCGTGAAGTAGCGCAGCCCGGTCGCGGGGATGCCGAACAGGTGGCTGTACACGTGCGCGAGCAGTTCGTTTGATTTCTTGGTTGCCGCATACAGGCTCACCGGATGGTCCACGGCGTCCGCTTCGCGCGACGGCAGCTTGCGGTTGCCGCCGTACACGCTCGAACTGGAGGCGTAGACGAGGTGTTGCGGCGGATGCTCGCGGCAGCATTCGAGCAGGTTCGCGAATCCGACCAGGTTCGACTGGATGTAGGAAGCCGGGTTCTCGAGCGAATAGCGCACTCCCGGCTGTGCCGCGAGGTGCAGCACCCGGTCGGGCCGCGTCGCGGCGAAAAGATGGCCGAGTGCCTCGGCGTCCGCGAGATCGAGCCGCTCGAACCGGATCTGCTCGAGCTTGCGCAGGCGTGCAAGGCGCGCCTGCTTGAGCTCGAGCGAGTAATAGGGCGAAAGGTTGTCGATGCCGATCACGTCGTCGCCGCGCGCCGCGAGACGTTCGGCGCAGTGCATCCCGATGAAGCCGGCCGCGCCGCTGACCAACACCTTCATTTCGCATCCCCGCCCTTGGCTCCGCCTTGCCGCGCAGGGGCGAGCGAGGACGACCGCTGCAATTCGATCAGCCGGGCGTACTTCATGAAGCTGTTCATGCAGCCGATCGAGATGTGCACCAGACCGGCAACGCCGTCGAGAAATCCCAGGCGCAGGACGTAGAACTTGACGAACCGGACCAACGGCGAAAGAACCAGCTCGAGCGCGCCCGCCGTCCGGCCGCGCTCGTGGAGATGCTGCGCGGCGAGTGCCGTGTAACGGTTCTGCTTCTCGAGATAGCGTCCGAGATCGCCGGCGGACTCGTGCAGCAGATCGCCTTCGAGCGTTCCCGGGGTCACCGCGTACAGCACCTTCTCGTGCACGACGTCGTCGCTCCAGGCGGCGCTGTTGCGCTCGAACAGGCGCGTGCACCAATCGGGATAGCCCTCGCCGTGGCGCAGCCAGCGGCCGAGGAAGCGATTGCGCCGCGCGACGCGGTACACCGGCGTGCGCGGCGACTCCAGCGCGGCGCGGATGCTGCGCGCAAGTTCGGGCGAGACCCGCTCATCGGCATCCAGGCAAAGCACCCAGTCGTTGCGCGCCTGCTGGACGGCGAACTGCTTCTGCCTGCCGAAGCCCATCCATTCCTTCTGCAGCACGCGCGCGCCGCGCTGCGCAGCGCACGCGGCGGTGCCGTCGGTGCTGCCCGAATCGACGACGACGATTTCGTCGGCAAACGCGACGCTGGCGAGACACTCGGGAAGCTGCGCCGCGGCGTTCTGGGTGACGAGGACCACCGACAGCGGCTGGGGCAAGGCGGTTTCCGGTTAGAATCGAAGCAAAAGAACGCGGTATTTTACCGCCCCCGGGCGACTCTCCTCCGTGCCGCGCATCCTTTTCGTCAAGACTTCTTCTCTCGGCGACGTCGTGCACAACTGCCCCGCGGTGAGCGACGCCGCGCGCGGGGTGCCGGGCGCCGAAATCGACTGGATCGTGGAAGAGGCGTTTGCCGGAATCGCTGCCCTGCATGCGAGCGTGGGGCGCGTGCTTCCGGTCGCCATCCGCCGCTGGCGCGGCGCGCTGTGGAGCCCGGCGGTCTGGTCCGAGATCCGCGCGTTTCGCCGCCTTCTCGCATCCGGGGCCTACGATGCCGTGATCGATACCCAGGGACTGTTGAAGAGCGCGATGCTCTGTTCGCTCGCTTCCGGCCGCAAGCACGGGATGGACCGCGCCAGCCTGCGCGAACCGCTTGCGGCACTTTTTTACGATGTCCGCCATGTCGTGCCGCGCGACCGGCACGCGGTGGCGCGCAACCGACAGCTTGCCGCCGCGGCGCTCGGTTACACGCCGGACGCCGGCTGCGACTATGGACTGCGCCCGCCGCGCGCCCCTCTGCCTTCGCCGGGTGCCGCGTATGTCGTGCTGCTGACCATGACGAGCCGCGCCGACAAACTGTGGCCGGAGGAGCGGTGGGTGGCGCTCGGCCGCACGCTTGCCGGGCGCGGCATACGGTCGGTGCTGCCGTGGGGAACGCATGCGGAGCGGATGCGTTGCGAGCGCATCGCGCAGTCGATCCCGGATGCGCGGGTGCCGCCCCGGCTCTCGCTCGCGCAGATCGCAACGCTGATGCATGAGGCGCGTGCTGGCGCGGGCGTGGATACGGGACTTACGCATTTGTGCGCGGCGCTCGATGTCGCCACGGTGGGGATCTACAGCGCCACCGAGCCCGCGCTCACTGGACTGTACGGCACGTCGCGCGTGCGCAACCTCGGCGGCAAAGGCGCCGCGCCCTCCGCCGGCGCGGTGAGCACCGCGCTCGAGGCGATGCTGTGATCTGGCGAACGCTCTATACCGCGCTGCTCGTTGCTGCGCTTCCCTGGTTCCTCGCCAGGCTCTGGTGGCGCGGACGCCGCGAGCGCGGCTACCGGCGCCAGATCGGCGAGCGGTTCGGCTGGTACCGGATTGTCCCCGAGCGCGCGACGCTCTGGGTGCACGCGGTGTCGGTCGGCGAGGCAAGAGCCTGTGCGCCGCTGGTGCGCGCGCTGCGCGAAGAGTTTTCCGGCTGCGACCTCCTGCTCACGTGCTCGACCGCGGCGGGGCGCGAGGTGCTGACGCAGCTCCATGCCGGCGCGGCGCAGATCGTCTGGATTCCCTACGATTTTCCGGGGGCCGTGTCCCGCTTCGTGACGCATTTCCGGCCGCGTCTCGGCGTGCTCGTCGAGACCGAGATCTGGCCCAATCTGCTTGCGGCGTGCCGCGCCCATGCAGTGCCGGTCGTGCTTGCGAACGCGCGCATGTCGGAAACGTCTGCCGCCGGCTACCGGCGCTGGCGCGCGATTGCGCGGCCCGCCTTCGCGAGTCTGGCCGCAGCCTGTGCGCAGGGCGAGGCGGACGCCGGGCGGCTCGCTTCGCTCGGCACAGCGAATGTGAGCGTGTGCGGAAATCTCAAGTTCGATGTCGTGCCGGACGCGTCGCAGGCGCAGGCGGGCCGCGCCTGGCGCCGCGCGCTCGCCCGGCCTGTGCTGCTGCTCGCGAGTACCCGTGCCGGCGAGGAGAAGCTGCTCCTCGAGGCGCTCGCCCGCGCCGCGGCGCCGATGCTCGTCGTCCTGGTGCCCCGTCACCCGCAGCGCTTCGAGGAAGTGCACTCGCTGCTCGATGCCCACCGGGCGCGCTTGAACGGCGGACTGCCCGTGGCACGGCGCAGCAAGGGCGAGGAGCCGCACCCCGAGCACAGGCTTTATCTCGGCGACACGATGGGAGAAATGGCGTTCTATTACGCGGCGGCCGACGTTGCCATCGTGGGCGGGTCGATCCTGCCGCTCGGCGGACAGAACCTGATCGAAGCCTGCGCGGCGGGAACCGCGGTCGTGTTCGGCCCCTCGATGTACAACTTCTCGGACGCGAGCCGTCTCGCGCTCGAGGCGGGTGCGGCGCTGCAGGCGGGCGGAGCGCAGGAGGCCGTGCAGCTCGCGCTCGGGTTGCTCGAGGATGCAGCGAGGCGCGCGCGCATGGGCGCCGCGGGCCTGGATCTTTGCGCTGCGCACCGCGGCGCCACGCAAAGGCACCTCGCCATCTGCAAGTCGCTCGTGCAGGACCGCAGCGCGGAGGGCTTGCCGCCCGCTACGGCGCCAGCGCGCGGCTGACCTCGTCGAGGTCCTCCTCGCGCAGGCTCCCTGCGGCGGCCTTGAGTCGCAGGTGATTGGTGATCGTGTTGTAGCGCGCGACGGCGAGATCGCGCCGCGTCGAGAACAGCTGCTGCTGGGCGTTGAGCACGTCGATGTTGATGCGCACCCCCACTTCGTAGCCAAGGCGGTTCGAGTCGAGCGCGCTCTGGCTGGAGACGAGCGCCTGCTCGAGCGCCGAGACCTGCGCGATGCCGTTGATCACCGCGAGATAGGACTGCCGGGTCGCGAGCGCCGAGCCGCGGCGCGCGTTCTCCACGTCCTCGACCGACTTCTGCAGATTTGCCGCCGCTTCGCGCTCGCGCGAAGTGATCGCCCCGCCCTGGTACAGGGGCACGCCGAACTGCAGACCGAAGGCGGTGCTGTTGAAGGCCGAAGCGCTCGCCGCGATCTGCGAGGCGGTCTGGTTCGTATACCCGTAGGTCGCCACGAAATCGAGCGTCGGGAGGTGGCCTGCCGCCTGCTTTTTCACCTCGAGCCCGGCCACCGCACGCACAGTTTCCTGGATCAGCACCGGATAGCTCTGCTTTTCGGCCAGGTCGACCCAGGTTGCCATGTTGTTCGGATTCGGCGGCGAGAGCTTCACGTCGGGGCGCAGCGGCCGGAGATCGGCATACTCCCGGCCGGCGATCTGCTGCAGCGCCCGGTGGCGCGCCTCGAGATCGTTCTGCGCCGAGATTTCCTGCGCCACCGCGAGATCGAACCGCGCCTGCGCTTCGTGCGTGTCGGTGATCGTCGCGGTGCCGACTTCGAAGTTGCGCTTGGCCTGCGCCAGCTGTTCGCTGATGGCGGCCTTCTGCGCGCGCACCAGCGCGAGCGTATCCTGCGCCGCCAGCACGTCGAAGTACGCCTGCGCAACCCGCAGGATCAGGTCCTGCGCTGCCTGGGCGAAGACCGCTTCGGCCTGCTTGACCAGAAAGTCGGCCTGATCGTACGTCGCGTTGTTCTGGGGCCGGTAGATCGGCTGCGATAGCGCGAGGGAGTACCCGTACGAGCGGGCGTTGCGCACGAAATCCGGAACGCCGGGCGCGCGGGAGTGCGAATCGATGCGCTGGTTGTTCGTGCTGCCCGAGAGCGTGAGGCTCGGCAGGACGAGCGCACGCCCCTGCGGCACCTTCTCCAGCGCCGCCTGCAGGGCGTAGCGCGCCGAGGCGAACTGCGCGTCGTAGTTCTTCGCATCGCGGTAGACCTGCTGCAGATCCTGCGCACGTGCCGAAAGAGGCAGCAGAAACACGATCGCCAGGGCCATGCGGCCCACTCCGTGGAACCGCTGCTCGATCAAGTTGCGGCTGGCGAGGCTGAGGTTCATCGATTGGTCGGGAATTAACGGCAGGAGCTACGGATAGAACGGCCTAAATTGTAGTGCATGAAGGGATCCGCCGGTGACTCCCGGTTGCCAAACGATGTGCTGATGCTGCCGGTGCCGGAGCGTGAAACGGCGGGGTTTTGGCCCCGGCGCTGTAGCGCTGCGATATTCTGCAGGGGAGCGGCGGTTACCGCGCCAACAAAGGCCGCAGCGCCCGCCACACGTTGTCGAGCAGCGCCGGCTGCGCGGCCTCGTTGGGATGGATCCGGTCGGGCTGGAACAGGTCGAGCCGCTCGCCGATTCCCGCCGCGAGATCGGGCGCGAGCGGCACGCGGTGCCGCTTCGCAAGCTCGGCAAAGGCGGCTTCGAACGCGCGCGTGTACTCGGGCCCGTAGTTGGGCGGCATGCGCGTGCCGACGAGCAGCACCCGCGCGCCGGCCTTTTGCGCCTCGCCGATCATCGCGCCGAGGTTGTTCTTCATCTCCGCGACCGGCAGGCCGCGCAGACCGTCGTTGCCGCCGAGTTCGAGAATGACGAGCGCGGGCTTGTGCTCGGCGAGGACTTTCGCAAACCGCGACAGGCCGCCGCGCGTGGTCTCGCCCGAGATGCTCGCGTTGACGACGCGATAATCGAGGCGTTCGCGCTTCAGCCGTTCTTCGAGCAGCGCGACCCATCCCCGCCGCCCGGCGATGCCGTAGGCCGAGGCGAGGCTGTCGCCGAATACGAGGATCGTCCCGGAAGCGAGCGCCGCGCCGGGCGCCGCCGCGAAAATCGTCCCGGCGAGGGCGAGCGTCCAGAGCAGTTTCCGAGCGCGCCGCATCGGGCGCATTGTGCGCGAAGTCGCGGCCGGCGTCATCCCGGTTGACCGTCCGCGGCGCGCCCTGTATCCTCTGTCATACAGCGTTATACAGAAGGACATCGTATGCTCGCACTGCGCCTGGAGAAGGAACTCGACGCGAAGCTCGGCGCGCTCGCCCGCCTGAAGCGGCGCAACAAGAGCGAGCTGGTGCGCGAGGCCATTCAGCGCCTGCTCGAGGACGAAGAGGACCTCGAGCTGGCCGAGCGCGCTCTCGCGAAAACGCGTTCGGCCAAGCCGCTCCGGCAGCTGAGGAAAGAGCTTGGCCTGGACGGTTGAGGTTTCGGCGTTTGCGGAGCGTCAGCTCAGGAAGCTCGACCCGCCCGTCCGGCGGCGGATCCTGGATTACCTCGACGACCGCATCGAGGGCTGCAAGAACCCGCGCCATTTCGGCGAACCGCTGAAGGGCGGACGGCCCGGGTTCTGGCGCTACCGGGTGGGGGATTACCGGATCGTTTGCCTGATCCGGGATGACAGGCTGACGGTTCTGGCGCTTGCCGTCGGGCACCGCCGCGAGGTCTACCGCCGTTGATGGATACCCAACGCACGATGGTCGACGGGGGCGCGATTCTGCAGGCGCGCGGCATCGGCAAGACGGTAAAAAGCGGTGCGGACGACCTCGTCATTCTGCGCGAAATCGGGCTCGACGTCGTGGCGGGCGAGGCGGTGGCGATCGTCGGCGCCTCGGGCTCCGGGAAATCGACGCTGCTCGCGATCCTCGCCGGGCTCGATACGCCAACGGCGGGAAGCGTACGCCTCGACGGCACCGATCTCTTCGCGCTCGATGAGGATGCGCGCGCCGAACTGCGCGGCCGCGCGGTCGGATTCGTGTTCCAGTCGTTCCAGCTCCTCCCTGCGCTCACCGCGCTCGAAAACGTGATGCTGCCGCTCGAACTCGCGGGGCGCGCGGAGGCCGAGCGCGAGGCGCGCGCGATGCTCTCCCGCGTGTCGCTCGGCGAGCGCCTCGGCCATTACCCGAAGCATCTTTCGGGCGGGGAGCAGCAGCGCGTCGCGCTTGCGCGCGCATTCGTCATGCGACCCAAGCTGCTGCTCGCCGATGAGCCGACCGGGAGCCTCGACACCGAGGCGGGCGAAGCGATCATCGAGCTGATCTTCGAGCTGAACCGCGGTTTCGGCACCACGCTCGTCATGGTGACGCACGACGAGCACCTGGCCCAGCGCTGCGCCCGCATCGTGCGGCTTGCCGGCGGCAGGATCGCGGCATGAACCTGCGCCAGCCGCTCGCGATGCTGGCGCGCGACTGGCGCGCGGGCGAGCTGCGCGTGCTCGCGATTGCGCTCGTGGTCGCCGTGGCGAGCGTCACGAGCGTCGCGTTCTTCGCCGACCGGGTGAGCCGGGCGCTGGTGCGCGACGCGCATCAGCTCCTGGGCGCTGATCTCGTGCTGGTGTCGGACCACGCCTGGCAGCCGGGAATCGCGGACGAGATCGCGCGCCGGGGGCTCGCGCGCGCCGAGGCGCTCACCTTCATCAGCATGGCGATGGCGGGCGAGGGCGATGCGGCGCGCGGGCAACTCGCCGGCGTCAAGGCGGTCACGGAGAACTATCCGCTGCGCGGGCGGCTGCGCATCGCGCCGGCGCCGAACGAGCCCGACGCGCCCGCGGAGAAGGGGCCCGCGCGCGGCACGGTATGGATCGAGGAGCGGCTGGTGACCGCGCTCGAAGCGCCTGTCGGCACGCGCCTGCGCCTCGGGGCGAGCACCTTCGAGGTCGCGGCGGTGATCACGCTCGAACCCGAGCGCGGCGCCAATTTCTTCAATATCGCGCCGCGCCTTGTGATGAGCCTCGCCGATGTGCCGGCGACGAGCCTGGTGCAGACCGGAAGCCGCGTCTGGTATTACCTGTACGCCGCCGGCGAGCGCGAAGCGGTGAGCGGACTCGAGGGCTGGGCGAGGCAGCGCATGGACCGCGGCCAGCGCGTGGACAATCTCGAAAGCGGCCGGCCGGAAGTGCGCGCCGCGATCGAGCGGGCGCAGCGTTTCCTCGGCCTCACCGCGCTCCTTGCCGCGATCCTCGCCGGCGTGGCGATTGCGCTCGGCACGCGCCGCTTCGTCGAGCGCCATCTGGACGGCTGCGCGGTGATGCGCTGTCTCGGCGCGACGCAGCGCCAGCTTCTCGCACTCCACGGCGCCGAGTTCCTGCTGCTCGGCGCCGCGGCGAGCGCGGCTGGCTGCGTGGCCGGAATCGCGGCGCAGTTCGCGATCGCGCAAGCGCTCGCCGAACTCCTGCGCGGCGGTCTGCCGCCGCCTTCCGCGCTTCCCGCGGTGCAGGGGTTCCTGGTCGGTCTCGTGCTGCTGCTTGGTTTCGCGCTGCCGCCCCTGGTGCAGTTGAAGAACGTTCCGGCGGTGCGCGTCATCCGGCGCGAGTCGGGCGCCCCCAGGGGCGGGGCGATCGCCGCGTACGCGGCAGGACTCGCAACACTCGCCGGACTTCTCGTCTGGCAGGCGGGCGACGTGCGGCTGGGCGCCTTCGTCGTCGGTGGATTCCTCGCCGCGGTGGTCGGTTTCGCCGCCGTGGCGTGGGTCGCGCTTCGCCTCGTCGCGAGCGCGCCGCTCGCGCGGCGCCTGAGCGCCGGCAGCGTGGCGCTGCGCTACGGCCTTGCCAATTTGCGGCGCCATTCGCGCGGTAACGCGATCCAGGTTGCAAGCCTCGCGCTCGGCCTCACCGCGATTCTGCTCCTCACCTTCACCCGCAACGACCTGGTGAACGCCTGGCGCCGCAGCGCACCGCCCGACGCACCGAACCGGTTTCTGCTCGGCGTGCAGCCCGAGCAGCTTGCGCCCGTGCAGCAGTTCTTCGCCGCGCAGCGCATCGAGGTGCCCGACCTGTATCCAATGGTGCGCGGCCGGCTCACTGCGGTGAACGGGCGCAAGGTGTCGGAGAACGATTACGGCGAGGAGCGCGCGCGGCGGCTGGTGGAGCGCGAGTTCAATCTTTCGTTCGCCGAGGAGCCGCCGGGCCACAACACGGTGAGCGCCGGCCGCTGGTTCCGGGCGACGCGCCGGAACTTTCGGTGGAGGAGGGCATCGCTCGCACGCTTGGCTGGACGCTCGGCGACGAACTCACCTTCGGCGTGGGCGCGCAATCGTTCAGCGCGCGGATCACGTCGATGCGAAAGCTGCGCTGGGACTCGATGAAGGTGA
>Ga0114945_10000549_pt1 | contig 24247 bp, 21 predicted proteins | sample OV2TP3_FD_87194 | JGI IMG/M metagenome (GOLD analysis project Ga0114945, IMG submission 87194) | Hot spring microbial communities from Beatty, Nevada to study Microbial Dark Matter (Phase II) - OV2 TP3 | ecosystem: Environmental > Aquatic > Thermal springs > Hot (42-90C) | place: USA: Beatty...
GCTCATCAACCACTTCGGCCATTCGGGCAAAATCGAGGCGCAGAAGCAGCTCGAGCGCCGCGCCTTCGACAACAAGCGCCTGCTCAAGGCCTTCAACGACCCGGTGCAGAACTGGCTCGACTTCTACACCTACACCGACTTCGTCGACCGCGACGGCAAGTTCCAGCTCACCATGCTCAGCTACTCCGGCTTTGCTCCGCTGGCCAGCTCGATGATTCCCATGCTCAAGGAAGAGTCCTTCCACCTCGGCACCGGCCACGATGGCCTGCGCCGTGTGCTCAAGGCGGGCAAGATTCCCGTGCCCATTATCCAGAAGTACCTGAACAAGTGGATTCCCGCGGCCTACGACCTCTTCGGCGTCGACCATTCTTCTTCGGCGCACTGGTTCTACAACTGGGGCCTCAAGGGCCGCTACGACGAGCATGCTGGCCACGAGGGCGTCGACGTCGAGCACCTGAACGAACACAGCCGCGGGCTCTACCACCAGGAGTGCGAGATGCTGGTCGGGCAGCTCAACAAGCTCATCCCGCAAGACCAGCCCAAGCTCTTCGTCCCCGACCTCAAGTTCTACCGCCGCATCGGCGATTACGCCCACCAGCCCTACAGCGTCACCGGCGAGCGGCTGTCCGAGGACGACTTCAAGAAGCACCTCGCCGACGTGATGCCGGGCGAGCAGGACCTGGCCGCGCTGGCGTCCGTCTTCGAGGCCAACGACTGGGTCGAGCAGAAGCAGGCCACCACCCGCGCGCAGTAGCGCGCGGTAACGCCATGAAAACGTCCGGAGGTGCAACATGGCACCCTTCCTCGAAAGCCCCACGGAGCACATCGAGCTCGAGCTCGACGGAGCCGTCGCCCGCGTCTGGCTCCAGCGCCCCCCGCTCAACGTTCTCGATATCCCTATGCTGGAAGAGCTGGGCACGGCGCTCGACATGCTCCGCGCGCCGCCGCATCTGCGTTTCGTGGTCTTTCAGGGGCGTGGCGAACGCGGCTTCAGCGCCGGCGTCGAAGTCCGCGACCACACCCCCGACCGCGTCGGGCTGATGCTCGAGCGTTTCCACGGGGTTTTCCGCAAGCTCTGGTCGTCGGACTGGATCAGCGTCGCAGCCGTGCACGGCAACTGCCTGGGTGGCGGGATGGAGCTGGCGACCTTCTGCGATTTCTGCGTCGCCACCCACACCGCCCGCTTCGGCCAGCCGGAAATCAAGCTCGGTTGCTTCCCGCCGGTGGCGGCCGTTCTCCTGCCGCCGCTGGTGGGTCCGCGCCGCGCGCTGGAGTTGATCCTCACCGGGCGAACGCTCACCGCGGGCGAAGCGCATGCGCTGGGCTTGGCCACTGAAGTCGTCGGCGAGGGGGAGCTCGACTCAGCGGTGCAGAAACTCATCCAGCAACTGCAAGGCTACAGCCCCGCGGTGCTCGGCCTCACCAAGAAAGCCGTGCTGCGCGCCGCGGGTCTCGACTTCGACAAGGCGCTGGCGGAAATGGAGAAGGTCTACCTTGAAGAGCTGATGCAAACGGCCGACGCCGCCGAAGGCATCCGCGCCTTCATCGAGAAGCGGCAGCCGGTCTGGGCCGGGCGTTAGCGAGGCAGCCCAGCAGGGCTCCGAGCTCTGGTTTCGTCAGCGCACGGCTTCAGCCGTGCCGAAAGGGCTCGGAAGGAGATCGGCTTTAGCCGCTGAGGTTTGCCGCATTCGAGAACCTCAGGGGCTAAAGCCCAGGAACAAGGGTGGCCGCGTTCGGCACGACTAAAGTCGTGCCCTGACGGTAACAATGGACAACGAGCTCCTTCGCCTCAAGGTCAATGGCGAGCGGTACGACGTTGCCGTCCCGCCGAACAAGCTGCTGCTCGATGTGCTGCGGGAAGACCTGCGGCTGACGGGTTCGAAGCGCGGCTGCGATGACTCGAGCTGCGGTTGCTGCACCGTGCTGGTTGACGGGGTTCCGCAGCTCTCCTGCGTCATGCTGGCCGCTTCCTACCCGGAGCCTGAAATCACCACCATCGAAGGAGTGGCGCGGGGCGGGGAGTTGAGCCCGCTCCAGGAAGGCTTCTGCGTCGAAGGCGGCGCGCAGTGCGGCTTCTGCACGCCGGGCATCGTGTTGGTGGCGAAGGCGCTGCTCGAGCGCAACCCCAACCCCACGCGCGAGGAGATCGCCGCGGCGCTCTCCGGCAACCTCTGCCGCTGCACCGGCTACGAGCAGATTTACCTCTCGATCGAGCACGCCATCAAGAAGCTGCAGCCGGCGCCGCTCGAAGCCGTCCCGGGAGACGACTGATGGCTGAGTTCTCCGTCATCGGCAAGCGCCTGCCTATGGTGGACGCGCCGGAGAAGGTCACCGGCGCGGGCATCTACACCGACGACATGGCATTGCCGGGGATGCTGGTGGGCAAGATTCTGCACAGCCCGCACGCCCACGCGCGCATCCGCAGCATTGACACCCGCAAGGCCGAAGCGCTGCCGGGCGTCCGCGCCGTCGTCACCGGGCGCGAGTTTCCCAACAAGTACGGCATCCTGCCCATCGGGCACGACGAGACCGCCTTTGCCACCGACAAGGCGCGCTACATCGGCGACAACGTCGCTGGCGTGGCCGCCGTCAGCGAAGAGGTGGCGCGGCAGGCGCTGGAGCTCATCGAAGTTGATTACGAGGTGCTTCCCGCTTGGTTCGACTCCGAAGAGGCCATGAAGGCGGAGTCAAACTGGCTCCACGACGACAAGCCTAACAACATCGAGAAGGAATACCACCACGCCTTCGGCGACGTGGAGGCGGCGCTGGCGACGGCCGACGTGGTCCGCAGCCAACGCTTCGTCTGCCCGGAAGTCAACCACGCCGCCATGGAGCCGCACTCCACCCTGGCGCACTTCGAGGACGGCCGCATCACCGTCTGGTCGTCCACGCAGGTGCCGTACTACCTCCACCGCACGCTCGCCAACGTGCTCGGGATGCCGATGAAGCAGATTCGCGTCATCAAGCCGCTCATCGGCGGCGGCTTCGGCGCCAAGAGCGAGGTCTGCCCCATCGAGGTGCAAGCGGCGTGCCTCTCGCGCAAGGCGGGCGCGCCAGTGAAGGTCACCTACACGCGCGAGGAAGTGTTCTACGCGCACCGCGGACGGCCGCACCAGATCGTTGAAATCACGCTGGGGGCGAAACGCGACGGCCGCATCACCGCGGCCAAGGCGCGCATCATCCAGGACGGCGGCGCCTACTGCGGCTACGGCCCGGTGACGATTTTGTATTCCGGGGCGTTGCTGGGCGCCATGTACGACATCGCCAACATGCAGTTCGACGGCTACCGCGTGCTCACCAACAAGCCCGCCTGCGGCGCCATGCGCGGCCACGGCACCGTCAACACGCGCTTTGCCTTCGAGTCGCTGCTCGACATGGTGGCGGAAGAGCTTGGCATCGACCCGGTGGAGATGCGGCAGCGCAACCTGCTCCGGCCGCCGTGCCTGACGGTCAACCAGCTTCGGGTCACCAGCTACGGCTACCCCGAGTGCATCGAGAAGGTGGCGGCGAAGTCACGCTGGACGGAGAAGAAGGGCAAGCTACCGTTCGGCAAGGGCATCGGCTTCGCCGGCAGCCACTACGTCAGCGGCGCCGCCAACGCCATCGTGCGCGCGCAGATGCCGCACACCACCATCAACCTCCAGGCCGACCGCGACGGCACGGTCACCGTGTTCAGCGGCGCCTCGGAAATCGGGCAGGGCTCGGACACCATCCAGGTGCAGCTTGTGGCCGAAGAGCTGGGCATTGACCTGAATCGCGTGAAACTCGTGGCGGCGGACACCGGGCGCACGCCGGTGGACTTGGGCAGCTATTCGAGCCGCGTGACCTTCATGGCCGGCAATGCCTGCCTCGACGCCGCACGCAACCTGAAGAAACAAGTCTTCGGAGCCATGGCGAAGCGCTGGGGCGTGCCGGCGGACGAGCTCGCGTCGCGCGACGGGCGCGTTTTTCACCGCAACGGCACATCGGTGAGCTTTGGCGAGGCCGTAGCGGCGGCCATCGAGGAGCTGGGCGAGTTGAAGGCCACCGGAACCTACACGCCGCCGGTGGAAGCGCAGGGGGGAAAGTTCAAAGGTGCAGGCGTGGGGCCGTCGCCGTCCTACAGCTACAGCGCGCAGGCGGTGGAAGTGACGGTCGACCCGGAGACGGGCGAAGTCAAAGTCGACCGCATCACGGTGGCGCACGACTGCGGGCGCGCGCTCAATCCCATCACCGTTGAGGGCCAGGTCATCGGCTCGGTGTGGATGGGGCTCGGCCAGGCGGTGCAGGAGGAGATGCTCTACAACCAAGGCCGCCTGATGAACCCGACCATGCTCGAATACAAGGTGGCCTCGACGCTCGAGTCGCCGCCGGTGGACACCATCATCGTCGAGAGCATTGACCCGGAAGGCCCGCTGGGGGCCAAGGAAGCGGGCGAGGGCTCGTTGGCGGCGACCATTCCCGCGCTGGCCAACGCGGTCTATGACGCCGTGGGCGTGCGCATCACCACGCTGCCCCTCACACCGGAGAAGATTCTGCGCGCGCTGCGCGAGAAAGAAAAGCAGAAGGCGGGGAAGAACGGAGGCGCGCGATGAGCCTGCCGCCGTTCGTCCTGCTGCGGCCACGCACGCTGGACTCGGCGCTTGGACACCTGGCCCAGCATGGCCCCGAGGCCATGATTATCGCCGGCGGGACAGACGTGGTGCCGAACCTGCGCGCCGGCTTGTTCGCCCCGCGCGCGCTGGTGGACATCAAGGGGCTGAGCGACCTGAGGGGAATCCAGTTTGACCCCGAGCAGGGCATGCGCATCGGCGCGTTGGCAACGATTACAGAAATCGCGGAGTCGCCGGTGGTCTTGAAGCACTACCCTGTGCTTGCGCAGGCCGCCGGCACGGTCGCCAGTCCCGTCCTGCGCAACATGGGGACGCTGGGCGGCAACCTCTGCCTCGAGACACGGTGCCTCTGGTACAACCAGTCCTACTTCTGGCGGAAGTCGTGCGGCTTCTGCCTGAAGAAGGACGGCACGGTCTGCCACGTGGCGCCGGGCGGGCAGCGCTGCTGGGCGGTGTGGTCGTCGGACACGGCGCCGGCGCTGCTGACGCTCGAGGCCGAGCTCGGCATTGCCAGCCCGCGCGAGACGCGCTGGCTGGCGCTGGCTGAGTTCTACAAAAACGATGGGATGGATCGGATGCGTTTGGCGAAGGACGAGCTGGTCATCGGCGTGCGCGTGCCGGCGCACACCGCCGGCCAGCGCGGCAGCTACAGCAAGCTGCGCATCCGGAGCGCGATTGACTACCCGCTCGCAGGCGTGGCGGTGGCGATGAAAGTGGAAGATGGAGTTTGCCGCTCGGTGCGCATGGGCCTGACCGGCGTGAACCCGGCACCGATGCTGGTTCCTGACGTCGCGCGGCTGCTCGAAGGCAAGCCCTACTCGACGGAGCTGGTCGACCAGGCGACGCACGCGGCCATCCGCGCCGGCAAGCCGCTCAAAACCAGCGTCTCGACGCCCGAGTACCGGCGCGACATCCTGCGCGTGTACGCCCGGCGCTCGCTGACGCGCTTGTGGACCGGCAATCGCAGGCAATAGGAATAGAATTGCCCTCAGCGGCTAAAGCCGTGAAATAATTCTCGCACTTACGGCACGGCTGAAGCCGTGCCCTGACGATAACAATGAAGGCCATCGACATCCACGTGCACGTGCAGCCGCTGGAGATGATGAAGCCTGAGTGCCGGGCGCTGATGCGCAGCCGGCCGCAGGAGCTGGAGACGGTGATGGAGCTGGCGGCCGACCCGCGGCGCTTCGTGGAGTTGATGGACAAGGAAGGCATCGAGCGGGTGGGCGTCATCAACTACGTGGCGCCGGCGGTGATGGGCTTCACCGAAGAGGTGAACCCGTGGGCGGCCAACTACGCGCGCGATTTCCGCGACCGGCTGATTCCCTTCGGCTCGATTGACCCGACGACGGCGAAGGACGCGGCGGCGACGATGGGCCGGATCCTGAATGAGTGGAAGCTCCCGGCCCTCAAGCTGCACCCGCCGCACCAGCTTTTTTATCCCAACCAGTACCGCAACGGCCTGGAGTCGCTCGAGACCGTGTACCGCATGGCCGAGGAAGCACGGCTGCCGGTGATGATCCACACCGGGACCTCGATTTTTCCCGGCGCGCGCAACGTCTACGCCGACCCGATCTACACCGACGACGTCGGCGTGGACTTCCCCAACCTGCCCGTCATCCTGGCGCACGGCGGGCGACCGCTGTGGACGGAGGCAGCGGCGTTCGTGGTGCGGCGCCACAAGAACTTCTGGATGGACATCTCGGGCATTCCGCCACAGAACCTGCTCAAATACTTCCCGCGGCTCGAGCAACTGGCCAACAAGGTTCTGTGGGGTTCGGACTGGCCGGGGCCGGGCGTGCCGGGGATGGGCTCGAACCTGGAGAAGTTCTGCCAGTTGTCGTTGAGCGCCGAGGCCAAGCAGAAGATTCTCTACGACAACGCCCTGAGGTTGTTTCCGCGCTGAGTGACGACGATGGATGTGAAAACGATTGGCGTGATTGGCGCCGGCACGATGGGGCGGGGAATTGCTTACGCGGCGGTTGCGGGCGGATTCCAGACAACTCTTACTGACGTGAGCGAGACCATACTCGCCCAGGCGGAGAGCTACCTCCGCGAGACGCTGCAGGGCGCCAAGGAGCGCGGCAAGTGAAGCGGCGACGTGGAGCAGGCGCTGGCGGCGCTCAGCGTTACACCGCGCTTCGAAGAGGTCGCGACTGCCGACCTAGTCATCGAAGCAGTGCCGGAAGACATTAAGCTCAAAGTAGAAACCTTCGGCCGCTTGGACAAGCTGGCACGTCCGGAGACGATTCTGGCGAGCAACACGTCGTCGCTGAGTCTTTCAGAGATGAGCGCGGCCGTGAGCCGCCCGCAACGGTTCGTCGGGATGCACTTCTTCAACCCCGTACCGAAGATGAAGCTCATCGAACTGGTACACACGGCGGAGACTTCCGATGAGACGCTGCGAAGGGTCGAGACGGTGGCGCGGCAGATGGGCAAGGAAACGGTGCGGGTGAAGGAGTCACCCGGGTTCGCCACCAGTCGCATCAACGCGCTCATCGGCAACGAAGCCTTCCGGATGTTGGAAGAAGGCATTGCTTCGGCGGAAGACATCGACAAAGCGGTGAAGCTGGGGCTGAACCATCCGATGGGCCCGTTCGAGATGGTGGATCTGGTGGGGCTGGACGTGCGCCTCGCCATCCTGGAGTATCTGCACAAGACGCTCGGCGAGAGGTTCACCCCTTCGCGGCTGCAGCGCGAGCTGGTCGAGCGGGGGCGGCTGGGCCGGAAAGCGGGACGGGGCGTCTACGACTACGAAAAGAAATAGGAGCGGCGATGGCGGACACCAAAACGATTCTGTTGGATGTCGAAGGTGGAGTGGCGACGCTGACGGTGAACCGGCCCGAGGTGCGCAACGCGCTGGGAAAGGGGACAGTCGAGGAAATGCACACGGCGCTGCGCGAGCTGGCGGCGCGCGAGGACGTGCGCGTGCTCATCCTGACCGGCGCGGGCGACAAGGCCTTCGTGAGCGGCGCCGACATCCGGGAGATCCAGCAGCGCGGCAAGCGCGAGGCCCTCGAGGCCATCAATCAGGAGCTTTTCACCGCGGTGGAGAACTTCCCCTGGCCGGTGATTGCGGCGGTCAACGGTTACGCGCTGGGCGGCGGCTTCGAGCTGGCGCTGGCCTGCGACCTGCGCGTGGCCGCCGAGGAAGCCAAGTTCGGCTTCCCCGAGACCGGGCTCGGCATCATGCCGGCGGCCGGCGGCACGCAGCGGTTGCCGCGGCACATCGGGTGGGGCAAGGCGAAGGAGTACATCTTCACCGGAGAGATGATCGACGCGCGCACAGCGGAGCGGCTGGGGCTGGTGAGCGCGGTGGCGCCGCGCAGCGAATTGATGGCGGCGGCGCGGGCGCTGGCGGAAAGAATCCTGGCGCGCGGCCCGCTGGCGATTCGAATGGCGAAGCTCTCGCTCAACGTGGCGGCGCGCGCCGGGCTGGACGCGGGCCTGCAGGTGGAACGGCTGGCGCAGACGGTGCTGTTCGAATCGAAGGACAAGCTCGAAGGCACCACGGCGTTCCTCGAAAAGCGGAAGCCGAAGTTCCGGGGTGAGTAGACATGGCGGACCTAGATGACAGGGTTGTGATTGAGCAGGGCGACCTGACCGAGGCCGACGTGGACGCCATCGTCAACGCCGCCAACAACGACCTGCAACTGGGCGGCGGCGTGGCGGGCGCCATCCACCGCAAGGGCGGCCCGGCGATTCAAGAAGAGTGCGACCGCATCGGGGCCATCGCCATCGGCGAGGCGGCCATCACCACGGGCGGGAAGCTGAAGGCGAGGTGCGTCATCCACGCCGCCAGCATGCAGCTCGGCGGGCGGACGACGGCAGAGTCGCTGCGGGCCTCGACGCGCAACTCCCTGGCGCGCGCGGCGGAGAAGGGCTTGAAGACGATTGCTTTCCCCGCGGTCGGCACCGGCATCGCCGGCTTTCCCATGCGCGCCTGCGCCCGAATCATGCTGGAGGAAGTGGTGCGGCACTTGAAGGGGAAGACGTCGCTGGAGCAGGTGCGCTTCGTGCTGTTCGATTCCGCCGCGCGGAAGACGTTCGAAGAGGTCCGGGCTGAGCAAGAGCTCGCCGGGCCGCGCTCCTAAAGGACCGGCTTCCCGCCCTGCCACTGCGCTTCTTAACCGAAATTAAGGAGGTTCATTAATTTAGATTAATTCTATTTGTCTCTTGACAGCCCACATGTACCGTAGTACACCAAGGTGGGTTCCCAACGAGGGGTGACGACCAGAATCATTCTGCCGTAGGACGACATCTGGCAGGTGTCGTCGCTAGTGGTGCAAGGTGTAGTGGATGCCTCTGGCAGAGCGCCGGGGAAAAATCTCTGTCGGGCTACTGGCCAGCAATCCGTTGGCAACCGAGCAGCTACGGAGTTTGCTGAAAAACGACGCCGCCCTGCGCGTGCAAGAGGGCGGCGAGACTCCCTGTCGGACGTCGGCGGCGAGGCCGGCTCCGTCCGTCGTCGTGATCGACCGGGGAAGCCTGCCTCAGCCCCTGAGCGGATACCTTTGCGCTCTCCGGCTTCGCTACCCGTCCGCCCGCACGCTGGTCCTCGATCAACCGCAACCCTTGAGCGAGCTGCTGAGTCTCCTGGTGCTGGGCGTGCACGGCTTCGTGGCCTATGAGAACGCGGGGGAAGAGTTGGTCGCAGCCATCCGGCGCGTGGGCGAAGGACGGCTGTGGTTCGAGCCGGACGTCTTGGAGCGGTACATCGCCTACACCCGCGGCGTGGAGCGGCTCAAGCAGGGAAACCTCCTGACCCGACGCGAGCGGCACATCCTGGAGCTGCTTCAACGCCGGCTGGCCAACAAGGAGATTGCCACCATCCTGCGCATCAGTGAGAACACGGTGAAGTTCCACCTCTCCAACATTTACTCCAAGCTGGGCCTGCACGACCGCCATTCCGTCCTGGAGTTCGCCAAAGAGCGTCTGCTCTCCGACACTGTCGTTTCCGAAGTCAGCTAGCCCCGCCAGGCCTTCCGTCCCTTGAGCCTTCTACGGGTAGGTGCCACCTACCCGCATGGGTAGTAGACAAGGCTGCAATGTCCCGCCTAGAGTCGCGGCCTGCCCGGGGTTGTGCGCAAACAGGTTCAACCACGTAGCCCAAGCAAGGAGAACAGGCGATGCACCCTTTGAAATACCATTGGCCTAAGATTCAGCGAATCGCCTTGAGAAACCGCCAGGAGGTCCTGAGGTCGGGCCTGGGACGGCGGGAACTGTTCAAGATGGGGATCCTCACCAGTGCCGGCTATCTGGTTGCGAAAACCGGCCTGAGCGCGTGGGCGAGCGGCGGCTGCAACGAAGGTGAGTGCGAGCTGGGCTGCAGCCCGCCGACGGTGAGGTTCAAGGACCCGCTGGTCATCCCGCCGGTTCTGCCCCTCCGGGACGTCAACACCGATCCGGGTTTCACCTTTTCCCCTCCCACGACCCAGCCCAACCGGAACATCAACCCGGCCACCGGCATTCCGTTCGAAGGCCGGACACAGGAGCACCAGTTCCGCGATCGGTTCCCCGTCCAGGAGCATTTCATCACGCGCATGCGGCCCAACTTCAACGCCACTTTCAGCGACTGGCCGGCGAACCTGGCCAACATCGGCCCGCAGCTCATCTGGGGTTTCAACCTGGGCGGAGAGAGCGCCTCCGACGTGGCACTTTCCCCCGGCCCCACGATTGTCAGCCGGTACGGAAACCCGATCCTGATCCGGCGCTTCAACGAGCTGACCACCAACACGTTGGGGTTCGGCGTGCCGGAAGTTTCGACGCACCTGCACAACTTCCATTCGGGGCCGGACAGCGACGGCGGCCCCTGCGACCCCAACACCGGCGGCTTCAGCACCAACCCGCTGGTGCAGGGGCGGTTCTTCTTCATGGGCCAGTTCTACGACTACTACCACACCCTGGCGCGGGCCGGGTTCGACACGCCGCAGTTCACCGACACCGACGGGGACGTCCGCGAAACTCTGACCACGCTGTGGTACCACGACCACCGCGTCGACCACACCGCCGAGAATGTGTACAAGGGTCTGGCGGGAATGAATTTCGCCTTCAATGACTTCGACACCGGAGATGAGAACACCGGCTTCCGTTTCCCCAGCTTTCCGCAGTTTGACATCCCGCTGGTCCTGACCGACAAGCTGTTCACGCCGGAAGGAGAGCTGTGCTTCGACGCCTTCGGCTTCGACGGTCTGATCGGGGACAAGTACGTGGTCAACGGCAAGATCCAGCCTTTCTTCGAAGTCCAGAAGCGGCGCTACCGCTTCCGCATCCTGGACGGCGGGCCCTCGCGCTTCTACGAGCTCTATCTCACCAACCCCAGCAACCCCAACCAGAGCATTCCCTTTTTCGCCATCACCACGACGGACGGCAACCTGTTGCCTCGGCCCGTCCGGCTCACCAAGGTCCGCCTGAGCGTGGCCGAGCGTGTCGACATCCTCATCGACTTCAAGGCCATCTGGAACAGCTTCGGCAATCCGTCGACGATCTGGCTGGAAAACCGGTTGCGGCAGGACAACGGCCGGGGACCCACCAATCAAATCCTGCCGCCCGGAAACCCCAACAATGTGCTGGTCGAGTTCCGTCTGGTGGGCCCGAACAATCCCACCGACAACAGCTTCGACCCGGCCCCGGTCTCCTTCCCCACCGTGCCCTGCAGCCCCGATGACTGCGTTTTCGACCCCATCTGCCTGGCGGTGCTGCCGAGCGACAACGCGCCCGCGCAGGAGGATCGCATCCGCATCACGCGCACGTTCCGTTTCGAGCGTGGCAACGGGCAGTGGCAGATCAACGACCAGTTCGTGGATTGCAACAACTTCCGCTTCACCGTCCAGCGCAACACCGCCGAGCGCTGGATTCTGCAGAACAACTCCGGCGGCTGGCAGCATCCCATCCACATCCACCTGGAAGAATTCCGGATGATCCGGCGCAACAACCAGCAGATCCAGTGCGGCAACGTGGAATTCGGGCGGAAGGACGTGGCGCGCCTGCAGACCAACGAGGAGATCGAGCTCATCATGCGTTTCCGCGACTTCCGCGGCGGCTGGCCCATGCACTGCCACAACACCGTCCACGAAGACCACGCCATGCTGCTGCTCTGGGAGGTGGCGGACGTGGGCGACAACAACGAGGAGCCCTGAGCGAGACCCTGCGTGCGAGAAACCCGGAGAGGAGGAGACCGATGGCTGGGATGACGAGGCGAATGTGGCTGGCGAGCTGGGGCGTGGCGCCCCTGGCGGGAGCGGCGACGGCCTGGGCGCTGGCCGGGAAACCCGGCGACGCGGCCGGACCCAGGCTCACGCCGCGCCAGCGCATCCAGAAGTACCACCTGCTCAACGTGGAACTCACCACCCACGAAGGGAAGAAGGTGCGGTTCTACGACGACCTGGTCAAAGACCGGAAGGTGGTCATCAACTTCATGTACGCCAACTGCGAGGGCATCTGCCCTCCGGTCACCTCCAACCTGGTCCAGGTGCAGAAGATGCTCAACGGCCGCGTGGGCCGGGACATCTTTTTCTATTCCATCACGCTCAAACCGGAAGAGGACTCGCCGGAAGTGCTGAAGCGTTACGCGGAGCTGCACGGCGTGGGCCCGGGCTGGCTGTTCCTGACCGGCAAGCCGGAGGACGTTGAAGCGCTACGGCGCGGGCTGGGTTTTGCCTACTCCGATCCCGTCGAGGATGCGGACAAATCCAACCACGTCGGGATGCTCCGCATCGGGGTCGAGCCGGCGATGCGCTGGGCGGGAATGCCGGGGATGGCCCGGCCGCAGCAGACCCTCCGGACCGTGCTGTTCGAGTTCGACTCGCCCTCGCTCAGAGACATTCCGATTTACGAGAGCCGGTAAGGGCGAAACGGAGAGGCGTACGGGAGGAACCACGATGAGAAAACCGACTGTGATCCCGGGCTTGCTGAGCGCCGTGCTCCTGGTCACGCTGGCGGCGTTTGCCGCCTCGCTCACGCAGATCTCCCTCGACAGCGGCTCCGGTGGGGCGGCGCAAAGCAGCATGCTGACGAGCGAAGGAGGGACTACGGCCTCGGCCGCCCGCTCCAGCGGTCCCGAGGCGGTGGCCTTCGACGGGCAGTACATCTGGGTGACCCGACAATTCTCCAACAATGTGACGCGCATCAAGGCGTCCGACGGCTCCTGGGGCGGCACCTTCGCGGTGGGGCAGAACCCGGTGGCCGTCATCCACGACCGGACCGGCATCTGGGTGGCCAACCTGGAGAGCGACACTGTCATGCGGCTCAAGGCCAACGACGGCAGCATCCTGCTGACGGTGAACGTGGGCGATGGCCCGGGCGGACTGGTCTCTGACGGCTCCTACATCTGGGTGGCCAACCGCAACGACGGCACCGTGACCAAGGTGCGCGCCCGCGACGGCGTGGTGGCCGGCACCTTCACGGTAGGGACGCGGCCGCTGGGCCTGGCCTACGACGGCGCCAACATCTGGGTCGCCAACGGCCAGGACAATACGGTCACCAAGCTGCGGGCGAGCGACGGCGCCACCCTGGGCACCTTCGCCGTGGGTCGCGGGCCTTTTGCCGTGGGATTCGATGGCAAATACATCTGGGTGACAAACTTTTTCAGCGGGACAGCCAGCAAGCTGAACCCCGAAAACGGGAGCACACTGGCGACGGCGCCCGTGGGCGATGGCGCAGCCGGGATTGCCTTTGACGGCCTCACCGTCTGGGTGGCCACCAACGGCACGGATTCGTTGTCCCGGGTCGATCCCGCGACCGGCTCGGTGATCGCCACTTTCAGCACCGGCAAGAGCCCGATGGGCGTGGCCTTCGACGGGGCCAACATCTGGGTGGCCAACTTCGGCAGCAATTCGGTGTCGACGACCTTGGTCAAATAGCTCCGACAGCCTTCCCCCAACACTGCGGTGTGGCCCGGCAGCCCGAAAGGGCTGCCGTCTCTTTTCCTGCTACAATTCGGTTCATGCGAGTACTTTTCGTGTGCACGGGAAACCGGGCGCGCAGTCAGATGGGCGAAGGCTGGGCGCGGCATCTGGCGCCGCCGGGCATCGAGGTCTTCAGTGCGGGAACGAAGCCGAACCCGAAAGGGGTGCATGCGCGCGCGGTGGAAGTGATGCGCGAGCGCGGCGTCGACATCAGCGGCCAGCGCACAAAATCGCTGAGCGAACTGCCGCCGGGCTTCGATTACGTCATCACCGTCTGCGCGGAGGCCGACGCCGCCTGCCCCACGCTGCCGGCGCGCCTCCAGCGCCTGCAATGGCACCTGCCCGACCCCGACCGCGCCGGCGTAGGCGAAGAAGAGGAGCGGCAGTTCTTCCGCGAGATTCGCGACGAGCTGGAGCGGCGCGTGCGCGCGCTCTTCGCCGACCCGGCCTTTCTCGAATCGCTGCAAACCCGCAAGGCCGCGCGATGAGCGAGCGCCTCGAAAAAGTCCGGCAAGCGCTGGCCGACTATGAGCACCCGCTGTTCGAGTTCGCGGCCAGGGGCGATGAGGCGGCTGTTGTGGTCGAGATCCGGTTCAAGGATCCGCCGGTGCCCGTGCACGTCTACGAGTTCACCCTGCGGCCGCGGGAGATCGACCACCCGCAGTTCGTCTGGAGCTTCCAGCGCCAGCTCTACGATTGCCTGCACGACTACGTCATCGAGATGTTCACCCGCAACCCGCAGATGAAAGCCCACTGAACCATGGGGCGGCGCACGCCTCTCACCGACCTCCTCCTCGAACGCATCCGGCGCGAGGGACCGCTGACCTTCGCCGCCTTCATGGAGGCCTGCCTCTATCATCCCGAGCACGGCTACTACACGCGCGGCCGTCTCGCCGAAGGCGCGGGCGACTACTACACCAGCCCCGATGTTGGCCCGCTGTTCGCCCGCCTCCTGCTGGTGCAGCTGCGCGAGATGTGGGCGGCCCTCGACCGCCCGAACGTGTTTGAGTTGGTGGAATGCGGCGCCGGCCGAGGAGAATTGGCGGCTCAGCTATTGTCGGAGGTTCCGAAGGTGGTGGATGGATTCGAGATTTCGCTTTGGCTGGTTTTGGTGGAGAGGAGCGCAGAGCTTCGGGCCAAAGCGGAGGAAAGGCTGTACGGGGAAAGTGTTCAGGTGGAAGTTCACGCCGACTTTCCGAAGCCAGGCGGTGCGGGTTGCGTCTTCTCCAATGAGTTGCTGGATGCGCTGCCGGTACACCGCGTGGTGCAGCGTGAGACTGGCCTGCGTGAGGTGTACATCGCTGTCGAACAAGAAGAGTTGCGCGAGACCGAGGGGCCGCTTTCGTCGCCCGAAATCGCGCAGTACCTGGAACGCTACGGTGCGCCGCTGGAGGACGGGCAGTTCGCCGAAGTGAGTCTGGCGGCCCTGGAGTGGCTGGAAAAAGCGGCCGCGGCGCTGGAGCGCGGCTTCCTGCTGACGATTGACTACGGCCACCGAGCCCGCGAGCTCTACGGGCCCGCGCACCGCCGCGGCACCCTGCTGGCCTACCGCGGCCACCGCGCCGAGGAGAACTGGCTCGAAGCGCCCGGCGAGCAGGACTTGACCGCGCACGTCAACTTCACCGCGCTGGAAGAGCGCGGCAGGGAATTGGGGCTCGAGCCGCTCGGCTACACGACTCAGACCAACTTCCTGCTAGCGCTCGCGCGCGTGTCGAGCCTCGCCGACCTGGTCGAGGACAGCGGCTCTCGCCGTCAGCTGATTCAGCTCGTTCATCCCGAGGGAATGGGAGAGACTTTCAAGGTTCTCATCCAGGCAAAGGGAGTTCCCGGCGCGCGGCTGAGCGGGCTCGAGCCGCTCTAGCCCCGCACCAATTCGATTGAGAATGGTGCACTGCGTGAGGCCAAGCCAATCGGATTGGTGCGGGGTCTAATCCCGGCGTTCGATCTGCTCGATGGTGCGCTCTTCGCGGCGGTAGGGCTCGCGGAGGTACTTGTCGGCCTCGGCCAGCGCGCCCTGCGTGTCGTCCTTGGTTTCCAGCGCGCGGCGGTATTCGTTCACGGCGCGTTCGCGCTGGCCGCTGATGTCGAAAATCTTCCCCAGGAAAATGTGGCTCCACACCACCGTCCACGCGGGGTCGCGGTCGCCGTTCAGCGCCTCGCGGAAGGTGTTGGCCGAGGACTGGTAGTTGCGCTGCGAGAAATAGGTCTCGCCCAGCCGGTAGTGCGCCAGCGAGCTGTTACGCTTGATCTCCAGCGCGCGCTGGTACTCGCGCGCCGCCTCGAAGTACTGTCCGCGCTCGAACAGGCTCTCGCCCCGCGCGATGGCCACCCGCAGCCGCAGCGCCGGCGTGTACTTCAGCACCGTGAAGTCGGGGTCGATCTCGATCTTGGTCGGCTTGCCGAAGGTCTCTATGGAGAAGTCGGTGCGCGGCCCGACGACCTCAACCAGTTGCGTCACTGGCGGGCCCTCGGTTTCGACGTGCACCGGGATGGGCATGCGAAAGATTTCAAGCTGCTGCTTGAGCTGCCCCGAGACCCGGAAACCTTTCTGCGTGCGGTAAATCACCCAGTCAATTTCAAACTGCGGCACGCCCGTCGAGCGCAGCCACTCGCTGAAAAAATAGTCCAGCGGCTGGCCGTGGACTTCCTCGGCCAGGCGCTCGAACTCGTCGATAGTCGCCGCACGGCCGGCGAAGCGCTGGCTGTAGGTGCTGAGCAGGCGGTTGAACGGCTCGTCGCCCATCACCACGCGCAGCATTTGAAAAACCATCGCGCCTTTGTCGCGCGCCACCGAGTTGAACTCCGGCGAGAACGGCGCCAGGCGGCCCGCGTTGGCGATAGGTGCCGCGGCCTCGTCCACCAGCGAGGTGATGGTCAGGTCTTCCAGCACCTGCTCGAGTGCCGCCGGGCCCGCGGCGTGCTCCATGTAGACCGCTTCGCAGTAGCGCGCCAGCCCCACGCCCAGCCAGGAATCGTCTGCCGTCGCGGGGCTGATGCGCGCCGCCCACCACTGCGCCGCCAGGCCGCGCGCCAGCAGCCGCGGGCTGATGGAGGAGCTCCACTGCCGCGGTGGCAGCAGCAGCAGGTTGGGCGCGGCATAGGCTTCCCAGGAGTCGTCCCCGGCTTCGACGATGGCGACCGACGCGTTCGTCAGCGCACCGAAGCGGTCGGAGAAAAACGCCAGGATGTCGGAGGCTTTGTCGGCGTTGCCGCTGGCGTAGCCTGCGGGCAGCGCGCGCAGGTAGAAGGCGATGGGCGCGCCCACCGCCGGCGCCAGCTTCTCGTGGCGCCCGGCGACCAGCGTCCCGGCCAGCGTCGGCTCCGCCGCGCGGAAAACGGTGCGCGCCTTGCCGCTGGAAGTTGTCGGGGCGTCGGCGCGCCCGGAGGCGAGCGCAGTCTCGCCTTCGGGGACGGTGACCGTCAGCGTCATCGCGTAGCGCTCCCAGCGGTTGGTCCCCTGCGGGTACCAGCGCGACTCGCGCAGCAGGTAGGACTGGCCGGGCGCGATGGAGGCGAGCTTGGGGCCCTGCTCGGGCCGCAGCGCCGGGTCGAGCACGCCGCCGTACTCCACGCTCACGGTCGTCGACGACCCGCCCGCCACCGTCTGGGGGAAGTTGACCGTGAACGACTCGGCGCCCGCGGCCTGCTCGAACACGAGCGGCTTGCCTTGCCCGTCCAGCACCCGCTCGACCTTGAGGTTTTTGTTCAGCAACAGGTTCACCGCGGCGACGGGCTGCGTGGCGCGGATTTCCAGGCGAGCCTTGGCCAGCAACTGGTGCGACTCGGGGCGCAGCTCGGCGTCAATCTCGTACCGGACCACCTGGAACGGGGAAGCGTCCTCCTGCGCGCGCAGGGAAGCGGCGGAGAAGACCAGCAGGACGGCGGCGAGCAGCAGGCGGGTCGGTTGTGTCTTCATTCCCTCAGCTTGTCTCCGTATCTAGCCCCACGGCGGCGGCCAGAGCGCGGCTGGCGCGCTCGATGGCGCCGGGGGGCCCCAGGCGTTGCGCCACACTCCTCAACACTTCTTGGATGCGGCCGCGCTCCACCGGGTCGTCGAGCAGCCGCGAAACTTCCGCCGCCAGCCGCGCCGGGGTGAAGTCGTGCTGGATGAGCTCCGGCACCAGCCGCTCCCCCGCCAGCAGGTTCACCATGCTGTAGTGCGGCGTGCGCACCAGCGGCCGCCCCAGCCGCCAGGTGGACGCCGCCACGCGGTACACCACCACCATGGGAACCCGAAGCAGCAGGGCCTCCACCGTGGCCGTGCCGCTCGAAATCACCGCCAACTCGGAGGAAGCCAGAGCATTATACGGGTTCTCCGCCACCACGGTAAGAGGAACGCCCGGCGCGCGGCCGGCCAGGCTCTGGATGAGCTCGGGTTCAACCGTGTTGGCGCGGACGAGCGTGAACTGGAGTTGCCGGTTGGTGGTGAGCTGGGCGGCGGCTTCGAGCATCCGCGGCAGGTGGCGCCGGACTTCCTGCTGGCGGCTGCCGGGCAGCAGGCAAATCGTCGGCACGTCGGGGTCGAGCTGGTGCCGGGTGAAGAATTCCTCGCGGCCCAGCGTCGTTCGCGCCGCGTCGAGCAGAGGATGGCCGACGTATTCTACGTTGACGCCCCGCGAGCGGAACCACTCCTCCTCGAACGGAAAGATGCACAGCAGCTTGCGCACGTACCGGCGGAGCTGGGTAACCCGCCCCGGCCGCCAGGCCCAGAGCTGCGGCGCCACGAAGTAGACCACCGGGATGCCGCGGCGGTGGAGCTGCCGCGCCAGCCGCAGGTTGAAGTCGGGGAAGTCGATGAGCACGGCGAAGCGCGGCCGGCGCCGGTCCACCTCGGCCAGCAGCCGCCGATAGAAGCCGTAGATGCGCGGCAGATGCCGCACCACTTCGAAGATGCCCACCACGGCCATCTCCCGCGCGTGGGTGACCAGCTCCACGCCCGCCGCCTGCATCTGGTCGCTGCCGATGCCGAACCACTCGACCGCATAGTGCGTCCGCACCTCCGTCGCCAACGCGGCCCCATACGTGTCCCCGGACGCCTCCCCGGCGACGATGAGAGCTGTTGTTGAGCCTTGGCTCATTGGTTTAGGCGGGCAAGTCTACCCGAAGGAAGCAGAGGAAGCATAGGAAGCAGAGGAGGCAAAGGAGAAGGTTACGAGGCGGCGCCGAACGCCTGCTTCACTGGTGCGCTCAGCATGTAGCGCACGATAAGTGCGTTGGCTACAATTCCGATGGAGAATCTCGCTATGAACCGAAGGTAAAAGGGCAGGTCCGGGAAAACAAGCATTGCCCCTTTCCAGATTGGCCATACGGCCAAATCGTACGGCAGCGATAGGGCGCGCATCGTCAGAATGTCGTACATATCAAATGTATCGATCCGATCGCTAGGCGGATACGGAGTTGCGTTGGCGAAGAAGCTCACAAGGAAAGCGACCACGCTCAGGGTCGCTAGGGCGACTGTTAAGGCCCGTGCCCACCTGCGTCGGCGCCACAGACCATAACCACCCGCCAGAAACAGGCCAGCCAAGGCAATGAACACAAAGCCTTCGAGCAGAACGCTGCCCACTACCGCCGCGATCACAAGTGGATCGTCCATGTCCTCAAAAGGATGGGTTGAGAGATGAAGCACGAACGTTGATGCAAACGCGAACACCGAAAGCCAGCCGAGACCGACGATCGACTGCAGAATGGAAACAGCGATGATTCCTACCGGCCGCTTCATTACAAATCAGTCGTCGTCGGCCACGGCGCCGACTTCCTGGTCGCGGTACTGGAGCTGATAGAGCTTGAAGTAGAGCCCGCGCTGCGACAACAGTTCCTGGTGCGAGCCCTGCTCGCGCAGCCGGCCCTTGTGAAACACCAGGATGCGGTCGGCCCGCTGCACGGTCGAGAGCCGGTGGGCGATGACGATGGAGGTCCGCCCGGAAATGAGCCGCTCCAGCGCGGCGCGGATCTGAAACTCGGTCGCCGTGTCCACGCTCGAGGTGGCTTCGTCGAGAATCAGGATGCGCGGGTCGTGCGCCAGCGCCCGGGCAAACGAGAGCAACTGCTTCTGCCCCACCGAGAGCGTGGCGCCGCGCTCGCGCATCTCGTGGCTGAGGCCGTCGGGCAGCGCGCTGATGAAGCCGCCCAGGTTGACGTTCTCCAGCGCGCGCTGCACGCCGTCGTCGCCGATCTGCTCGGTGCCGAGGCGCACGTTCGAAGCCACGGTGCCGGAAAAAATGAACGGGTCCTGTAGCACGATGCCAAAGGGCCGGCGCAGCTCTTCGAGGTCGAGCTCGCGGATGTCCACCCCATCGAGCAGAATCTGCCCCTTCTGCGCGTCGTAGAAGCGCAGCAGCAGGCTGATGAGCGTCGTCTTGCCCGCGCCGGTGTGGCCGACGATGGCGGACATCTCGCCCGGCTCCAGCGTGAAGGAAACGTCCTGCAGCACCCAGTCCTCGTCCTTGTAGGCGAACCAGACGTTGCGGAACTCGACCCGGCCCGCGCCGCGCCCGTCGGTCGAGGGCAGCCGGCGCGCCAGCGGTGGGGCCACTACCGCCGGCTCGGTGTCGAGCAGCTTGAACACCCGCTCGGAGCTCGCCAGCGCCTGCTGCAGGATGCCGTACTTTTCGCTCAGGTCCTGGATGGGGTAAAAGAATCGCCGGGCGTACATCAAGAAAGCAACTACTGTGCCGAGACCGGCCTCGCCGATCCGAACCTGCCAGCCGCCGTAGACCACGATGGCGGCGATGGCGAGCACCGACAGCACTTCCACCGCGGGATAGAAGAGCGCGTGGGCCAGGATGGCGTCGCGCCAGGCCTGCCGGTTCTCTTCGTTGACGGCGTCGAAGTCGCGCGCGGCGCGCTGCTCGCGGTTGAAGAGCTGCACCACGCTCATGCCGCTCAGGTGCTCGTTCAGGAAGGCGTTGATGCGCGCGATGGCGGTGCGGGTGCGGCGGAAGGCGTCGCGGGCGTAGTTGCGGAAGGCCACGGTGACGGCGCCGATGAGCGGCAGCACCGCCAGCGTGAGCAGAGCAAGCTGCCAGTCGTAGTAGAACAGCACGGCGACAATGCCCAGAAGCACGATGACGTCGCCGAAGAGCGCGTTGACCCCGGCGGTGAACAGCTCGTTCAAGGTTTCGACGTCGTTCGTTACCCGCGTCACCAGCCGCCCCACCGGGTTGCGGTCGTAGAAGCCGATGTGCAGCCGCTGCAGGTGGCGGAAAATCTCCCGCCGCAGGTCGTACATCACGTACTGGCCGGTCATCATCGTCAGCAACGCCTGCACGTAGCCCATCACGAAGCTGACCACCAGCAGCGCGCCGAACGTCACCGCCAGCAGGTTGAGCCCGGCCAGCGGGTCGGCGGGCAGGTAGGAAGCCAGCCACGGGTGCTCCGTCGGGCCGGTCGACGGCTCCAGGTAGCGGTCAATCGCCACCTTGTAGAAGATGGGCTGGATGATTTCGAACCCGGAGGCGATAAGCAGCAACACCACCGCCACCCCCACCCGCCCCGCGTACGGCCGCAGGTAGCGGAACAGGCGCGTCACCGGGCGCCAGTCGGTAATCTTGCCCAGCGACTCTTCTTCGTGGTGGGCGGCGTCGCTCATTCGCGTTCCAGTTCCTCTTCGAGCAGTTGCTTCTGATAGAGATCGTTGTAGTAGCCGCCGCGCGCCAGCAGCTCGTCGTGCGTGCCGCGCTCGACGACGCGCCCCTCGCGCAGCACCACGATCTGGTCGGCGTGGCGCACGGTGGAGACGCGGTGCGAAATCAGGATGGTCGTGCGCTGCCGCATCACCTCCGCCAGCCCGCGGAGAATCTTCTCTTCCGTCACCGTGTCCACGCTCGAAAGCGCGTCATCGAGAATCAGGATGCGCGGGTCGCGCAGGATGGCGCGCGCAATGGCCGCGCGCTGCTTCTGCCCGCCGGAAAGCGTGATGCCGCGCTCGCCCACCAGCGTGTCGTAGCCTTTGGGGAAGCCGGCGATGTCGTCGGCCAGCCCGGCAATCTCGGCGGCGCGGCGGATTTCCTCTTCCGGCGCCTCGGGCGCCCCCAGCGCGATGTTCTCGCGCAGCGACGTGGTGAAGAGAAAGGTCTCCTGCGGCACGTAGCCGATGGCGCGGCGCAGCGCCTCAAGCCGGTGCCCGGTGACGGGCCGGCCGTCCACGAGCACGGCGCCTTCGGGCGCGTCCCACAGCCGCCCGATGAGGTGAACCAGCGTGCTTTTGCCCGAGCCGGTGGGCCCGACGATGGCGGTCGTGGAGCCGGCGGGAATGCGCAGATCGATTCCCTGCAACACCGGGACGCCGTTGTAGCGGAAGCTCAGGTCGCGCAGCTCGATTTCGCCGCGAATCTCCTCGGGCGCGTCATGCCGCGCGCGGTCGGTAATGTCGGGCTGCGCGGTCAGCATCTCATTCAACCGTCCCAGCGAAGCTGTTCCGCGCTCGAAGAGGTTGATGACCCAACCGAGCGCAATCATCGGCCAGGCCAGCAGGAACATGTATTGCGTGAAGGCGACGAAGCTGCCGACGGAAATCTCTCGCGCCAGCACGGCGCGTCCGCCGAACCACAGCACCACCAGGAAGGCGAAGGTCAACAGGCCGGCCAGGGCGGGGAAGAACATGGCCTGCACGCGGATAAGCCCGCGGTTGGTCTCGACGTAGTCGCGGTTGAGCGCGTCGAAGCCGGCTGCCTGCGGGCGCTCCTGGGTAAAGGCCCGCAGCAACCGCACCCCGGCGATGTTCTCCTGCACGCGCGCGGTCAGGTCGGCCATCTTGGCCTGGATGCGCTCGAAGCGCACGTGGATGATGTGGCTGAAGTGCTTGACGGCGACGATGACCACCGGGACCGGCACCAGCACCAGCAGCGTCAGCTTCCAGTCGATGTACAGCATCCACCCGATGGCCAGCGGGAAGGCCACCAGCGAGTTGGCCGAGTACATCACCGCCGGGCCCACCATCATGCACACCGCAGCCATGTCGTTGGTCAGCCGCGACATCAGGTCGCCGATGCGCCAGGTGCTGTAGAAGCCCGCCGACTGCCGCTCGAGGTGCAGGAAGAGGTCGTTGCGCAGGTCGAACTCGATGTCGCGGCTGATGTTGATGAGGATCCAGCGCATGGCGTAGAGGAAGAGGCCGCGGCCGGCGGCGATGCCGAGCAGGGTGGCGGCGTAGAGCGCCAGCGTGCGCACCGTGGCGCCGCGCGTGAGCGCGTCGATGGCCATCCCCAGCACCAGCGGGAAGGTCATCCAGATGCCGTTGTTGGCCAGCAGGCAGACGAAGCCGAGGGCAAAACGCCGCTGGTAGCGTCGCAGGTAGGGAAACAGCGGGCGCAGGCGCTCCCGCGCCGGCAGACGTGTTTTGGTCTCGCTCATCTGGCTATTGGACGCGCCGCGCATGCGCGCGGCCACAAGAGAATCAATTATACGGGGCGCGCCGGCCTTTGACTACGGGCGCGCCAGCAGCCTGCTTCTCGCTGGTCGCCTCTAGGGGTTGAGGGGCGATGGGGTTGCCACTTCAGTAGCGACAGGAGCGGCAACACTCCCCGCCCCTGTCATTCCGAGTCTGTTCCCGCCGCAGGCGGGAGCAGACGAGGAATCTGCTTTTCGCTCTCCCCCCGCGACCTCCGCGTGCCTCTCGGAGCGAGGCGGAGCCGAGCGGAGACCCTGAGCAAGTCCCGACGTAGTCGGGACGCGCCGAAGGGTGCGTTCTCTGCGGTAGGTTTTGGGTCGTTGTTGCACGTCCTGTCAGCGCTGCTCAAGCAACTCCCCGGTGAGCCGAGCAAACTCTTCGTTGCCCTCCGACCACAGCGTGTGCCGCTCGACCGGCAGCGACTTCTTCAGGTCGTGCAGGAGGGCATACATGCGCTCGACGTTCCCGCGCAGCGGCTCGCGGCTGCTCTCTTGCGGCACCACGCTGCGGCCGATAAAGAGGTTTTCGCGCCCGACGCCAATTTGCAGGTGCTCGCGCGTGGCCGCGTCGCTGCTCGGGTCGTACTCCGCGCCCATCAGCAGGAATTCGACCTGCGAAGGCCCTTGCTCCCACCGGTTGCCCGCCGCGGCGGGCTGCGGCTGCCACAGGTCCCAGAAGACGGTGACTTCGTAGGCGGTGTCTTCGTGGAGGAACTCGGCGGCCAGGGCGTGGACGTCGGCGGGCGCGGCGATGAGGTCGCGCTCCAGCGTTGGGCTTTCCTCCGGCCCCAGGCTGCGCACGGTCAGGCGGAAGCCCGGCCGCGCCGCCGACTGTGGGAACAGCGTCAGCGCGGCCTCGAGGTGCCGCAGCCCCCGCTCCACCGTGAACTCCCGAAACCACACGCTCAGATACGCGTAATCCGCCATCAAGAGGATTATAGGGCAGGCCGGCCTAGGCTTTGCCGTTGAAGCCCGCTAGAGTGTGGCCAGAATCCTTTGAGCGAGTGTTATTAGGGTGTCGGCCTGAGCATCCGTGATTTCATCCCCCCTCTGGGCATTCACTTCGTTGATGAAGGCCTGAAGCTTGTTGGCGGCGTCCTGGCGCTGGCCGGCATTGGCGGCGTCCAAGGCTTCGCGGGTGCGCTGGAGCTTGCCGTCGAGTGAATTGGCGATGCCCTGCTGGAAGTTGAAGCTGGCGACCAAATCGGACAAAGACTGAATGGCCTGCGAAACCGTCTGGACGGTAACTGTGGCGGAGTCGTCATCCGTGGCTCCGTCATCGTCGGTGACGGTGAGGGTCGCGGTAAACTGCCCAGCCGTGGTGTAGACGTGGCTTACGATGGCACCGTTGGCGCTCCCGCC
>Ga0114945_10000550_pt1 | contig 24219 bp, 24 predicted proteins | sample OV2TP3_FD_87194 | JGI IMG/M metagenome (GOLD analysis project Ga0114945, IMG submission 87194) | Hot spring microbial communities from Beatty, Nevada to study Microbial Dark Matter (Phase II) - OV2 TP3 | ecosystem: Environmental > Aquatic > Thermal springs > Hot (42-90C) | place: USA: Beatty...
GAGCACTACAATATCTTGGTCACGAAAGAATTTCCCAAGGATTTTCCCCAAGCGCTGGCCGACAAAGTCCAGATGGAAGATATCTTCCTGAACCTTTTCGTCAACGCGCGCCACGCCATTAAAGAAAAGGGACAGATCTTCGTCAAGGGATCTGCCGCCAACGGCGAAATCGAACTTTCTGTGAGCGACACCGGCCCCGGCGTCAAGAAGGAGTATTTGGAGAAAATCTTCGACCCCTTTTTCACCACCAAGGACGTCTCGCGCAATCCCGACGAGGGGGCGATCAAAGGCACCGGCCTCGGCCTTTTCCTGGTCCGCGAATTCATCAAGAAATTCGGCGGCCGCGTCACCGTGGAAAGCACCGAGGGAAAGGGCACGACGTTCCATATTTTCCTCCGCGCAGCGTAGGCAGGCGGTACGATGAAAAAAAGAAATCCTTCAGTGACATCTTTGCGCTTCTTTTAGCGTGAGACAGTTTGCTTTGCGCTTCTTTTAGCGTGAGACAGTTTGGTTGTAGAGCGTTTTGGGGTAAGATGACAACCGAACTGGAGGCCAGAAATGGGGAAGAGAAAGTGGACGGCGCAAGAGAAATTAAACATCGTTTTGGCAGGACTGCAGAACAAGACCGGGATCACGGAATTATGCCGCTCGCACGGGGTTTCGACGCCTTTGTATTACCAGTGGCGTGATGCCTTTTTGCAGGGAGGGAAAGCGGGACTTGAAAAGGGTCGTAATCACGTGGACCGTGCGAAGGATCAGGAGATTGACCGGCTCTTGAAAAAGATCGGCGAGCTTTCGGTCGAGTGTGACCTTTTAAAAAAAGTCGAGGGCCTCTAAAGCTTGGAAAACTTGAAGAGGCCAAACGCGAGGAGCTGGAAGGATTCAGGAAAGAGAAACGAATGAGCGTGAACCGGTTCTGTGAGATTCTGAATGTGCCGCGGGCAAGTTTCTACCGGGCACGCTTTGACCGTCCGAAGGAGAAGCGTGCGCCGAGGAACCGGATCCGGGAAGCCTTCAAGCCCTTGCTCCGCCAAACCTGCCTTGAGAATCCCGTCTACGGCTACCGGAAGATTTGTGCGATCACCCAAAGCGAGCATCTCTTGAGCCCTTCCAGCGTCTATCGCAATCTCAAGGAGGAAGGCTTAAAGATTCTTCCTGAAAGGCACTTGAGGCGGACCGCCAAGCGAAACGCCAAAGAGCCGCTCCCGAAGGCTCAATATCCCAATCACGTGTGGATGATCGATATCACGGAGATCGATATCTGGGCGTTTGGGAGGTACCGTGTCATTTCTGTGATCGATTGCTTCTCAAGGAAAATCCTGGCACACATGTTTCGGATGCGGATGAGGGCGGAGGAAGTGATCGAGCTCCTTCAAGAAGCGCAGGAAAACGCGATGAGGTTACGAGGTGAACTGCCCGAGAAAATGTATCTCATTACCGACAACGGAACGCAATTCACGGCCTGGCAGCTTCAGAGGTACCTGGCCGGCACTCCCTTGATTCATCTTCGGATCATGTATCGGAGCCCGAATGGGATTTCAAACATGGAGCGCTTTCACAAGAACTTGAAGTACGAAAAGATTTACCGGGAATCGTACCAGGACCCGGTGGTGGCAGCCCAAGAGGTGGCCAAGTACATTGACTGGTACAACACGAAACGGATCCATCAGGCACTCGACTACCGGACCCCTGATTGGGTCTACTTACACCCTGAAACCGCTAAGCATTTTCAGCCTGAAACTGTCTACAAAACCTGAAGCGCTACGGGTCGAGCGCATTAATTAAAGCTGTAATCCCAAAATGATAATGTCCTGATTGACCAAAGTAGAAATGTCCTGTTTTTACCTTTGTTTATTGATCGAGACTTTCGGACGATATATGATTTGACGCGATGAACGGGCCGATTCTCCTCATCAATCCCCCTTGGATCACCAGAGACGACAACATCTGGCACGGCATCAAAGGCGCCATGCCGCCCTTGAGCCTTCTTTCCATCGGCGCGGTGCTGGAACAGGCGGGTTTTAAAGTCTCCATCCTCGACGCTCATGTCCGCCAGCTTTCGGAAGCCGACGTGGCAGAGGAAATCGCCAAACTCAAACCCTCGGTCGTAGGTCTTACGGTCATGACTTCCACGGCCATCGTTTCTCATCGGATCGCCCAGATCGCAAAAGCCGTCGATCCGCAAATCAAAGTGGTTGTAGGAGGAGTGCATGTGGATGCGCTCACCGAGGAGGCCTTGCGCAATCAGGCCGTCGATTATGCGGTCCGCGGCGACGGCGAATACACGATGCTGGAATTTTGTCGGGGAAAAAATCCGGAAGAAATCAAGGGCCTGAGCTATCGGGAGGACGGGCGCGTGGTCCACAATCCTCCTCGGCCCATCTTCATGGACCTTGGCGAGCTTCCGAGATACGCCTATCACCTGGTGCCCATGCACAAGTATTATCCCGCCGTCGGCGCTTACCGGAGACTTCCGGCGATCAATATGCTGATGACGCGCGGGTGCCCGGGGAAATGCATCTTTTGTAATTCGGCGGAGACGGCGCTCCGGACCCGTCCGGCAGCGAAGGTGGTGGAGGAAATCATTCATTTGCGCGACACTTACGGCATTCGGGAGATTCAATTCTATGACGACACCTTCACCGTGATGAAAAAAAACGTCCTCGAATTCTGCCGTTTGATGGGCGAGAAAAAAGTCGGCGTGTCTTTCAGTTGTTTCGCCCGCACCGATTGTTTCAACGAAGAGATGGCGCGGGCCTTAAAGAAGGCGGGCTGCCACCAGGTGATGTTTGGGATCGAGTCCGGGAGTCCCGAGATCCTGAAGATCCTCCGCAAGGAAATCGATCTCGACAAAACCAAGCACGCCGTGCAATTAGCCAAGCGGAACGGCATTGAAGTCCGCGCGGCTTTCATTTTCGGCACCCCGGGAGAGACCGAGGAGACGGTTGAGGAAACTTTACAATACGCCATCGATCTCGATCCGGATATCGCCATCTTCAATATCACGACCCCGTATCCCGGGACCCAGCTTTATGCGTGGGCTGAAGAGGAAGGGGTCTTGCTCACCAACGATTGGTGGGAATATGAGTTGGGCGGCTCGATTATCGATCTTCCTGCGTTGGACTGCCAGACTATTCGGGCTGCGTATGACCGCGCATTCCGGGCCTTTTACAATCGTCCCAAGTTGTATTTCCGGCGCCTCAAGAAAATCCGTTCCTTGAGCCTCCTCAAAGATACGGTCGAGGCCTTCCTCTACATTATCCTGCGGCTCAAAGTCGGCCCGCGCGGCCTTTACAAAAAAGAATGGCTCCGCCACCGGCGCGAAGACTTTTTTAATTACGATTTCTCCGTGCCGCGAACGGAGACCGAGGCAAGGTGGGCAAAAAACATCGCCGCCCAAATCGAAGCTCTTGCATCATGAGTTTTGCGAAAGATGTTTTTCTCCTCATGGCCAGCCAATGCAGGAAGGCGGGAGTTCCTTTTGTTTTAGTCGGCGGTTTCGCCGTCAATTTTCATAACGTTACGAGAAATACTGAGGATGTCGATTTTTTAATGACCGAGGAAAATTTTGAAAAAGCCCGTCCCTTCTTGAAAGAGGCTGGTTATTCCCAAGTGATAAAACAGCATCTCTTTGTTAGGGTGAGAAAAGATGAGGACATCGAAGGGCGCTTTTTAGATATCGATATCTTATTTACTGATTCCCAAACCTTCAATGCTATTTTGAGTGACGCTTGCGACCTGGATCTTGGTGAGGATAAGATCAAAGTCGTTTCTCTGAATCACCTGCTAGCGATGAAGCTCCATTCGCTCAAAAACAATCCTGATGGCCGTGAAGATCCGGACATGACGGATTTGACGAAATTGGTACGATTTAATCGGCTCGATGTCCGCGCTCATCCTTTCAAAGAATTATGTTTGAAGTATGGAAATGAATCGATTTACGATAGAATTCTTAAACGGGTCACCCATGGACAAGCTTAATTTCCCCGTGTTCAAACAGCCGCTTCCGGAGGGCCGGACTCTCCCGATGGAGCAGTATTTTGAGTTTATTGATATGTGCCGCCAGTATTTCTATAAGAGAAAAGTCGATGACTACTGGCGCGAGAAACGCAGGATCACACAGCCTTTCAAACTAAAATGAACAAAGTCCTGATGATCGAGGATGAGGCGGATTTGGTCCGCTTCTTTGAGCAGGCCTTTAAGAATTTCAAGCAGATCCAATTCTTTTCTGCGCTCGCCGGAAGGGAAGGGGTTGAAATCGCGAAGCGCGAGAAGCCGAATGTGGTCATCCTGGACCTTCGGATGCCGGGTTTCAGCGGCGAGGAGGCGCTCCGGGAGTTAAAGGTTTTGCTGCCCGAGACGAAATTTGTGGTCTTGACGGCCTGGAATGACGGGGTGACTCGGGAACGGATCGAAAAGGAGATCGGGGTTGCGGCCTATTTTGAAAAACCGGTGGATTTGGAACGGGTGATCGGAAAGATCATGGAACTCTTGATGGTGAAATGACGGCCGACGCTACGGCAAAAGGCACCATCCTCATTGTGGACGACGAGCCCGATGTCGTCTTCTTCATCAGCAAAATTTTTCAGCCGCAGGGCTACCACACCCTTACCGCCGCGAGCGGCCTCGAGGCCCTGAAATATGTCCAGGAACTTCCGGGCCGGATCGATCTGGTCCTCCTGGACCTTCGAATGCCCGGCATGGGCGGCATGGAAGTCCTCAGGTCCATCCGCAAACACAACCCCGATTTGCCGGTGATCATCCTCACGGCCCTCACCGACAAACGAAAGGAATGCGAAGCGCTCGGGATCGAGGCTTACATTACGAAGCCTTACAGTATCGAAGAACTTTACCGGCAGATTACGCGCGTCGTGGGAGAACAGTCTGAGATCAAAGAGGAGCTCCGGCTCCCACCCGGCCACATCCCGGCGGCGAAGGTGCTCATCGTGGATGATGAACCAGAGGTCTGTGAACTTCTGACGCTGGCTTTGACGGAGGACGTCGCCGACGCCGATTTCAAAGTCCGGACGGCCTCCAACGGTGACGAGGCGCTCGCCGTTGCCAACCAATTTGAGCCCGATGTCGCGATCGTGGACATCAAAATGCCCCACATGTGGGGCGACGAGCTGATTGATAAATTTAAGGGCGGCGTGGCCTTTCCGCCGAAAGATTTTATTGTCTTCACCGGGGCCGATGCGCCGGAGGAGAGAAGCAAGGTCCGCCGCGCCGGGTACAAAGTCCTGTCCAAACCCGCCAAGATCGAAGAAGTGATCGAAGTCCTCAAAAAAATCTGCATCCGCCACAACCTTATCAAGAAAAGAACGTAGCAGGCGTCCTGCAGGCGGACACCCTGCTGTAGGGAAGGAAGGCGCAGGGTGTACGCGAGCAGGACGCCTGCTAATGCAAGGGGGGACGGGTGACGAGGAGGAGGCGCGCTTCGATGGAGTCGATGTTCCTCAGCTTATGGGGAATCCCGCCGTCAAAGTAAACCGATTCGTTCGAATGGATCTTCCTTACGCGGTTCGCGAAAGTAATTTCTAGCGTTCCGGACTCCACAAAAAGACAGACCGTCGAATTTTCCTTAAACTGCCACTTTTTGAGTTCCTTGAACGGCTTGATGGTCATGATGCCGACAAAAAAATCCCGGTCGTTCTTCCCCGGTGGGCTCAAGGACTGGATGGCGAAGCCGTGCTGGCTGTATTCAATGTAACCCCGCTGGGCGAATCCCGTCACAAAAAAAGCCCCTTCGTAGTCACCCATCGCCCTCGTTGCCAGCTCGCCGAATGAAACGCCCAGCGCCTCGGCAATTTTCACGAGCTTGTCGGAGGAAGGGTCTTGGATGCGGCGGGCGACGATATTGAAAAGGTGCTTATCGTTGATTCCCGTCTTCTTGGCCAGCCAGGGAATGGTAAGCGCCTCGCCCCGCGCCTGCCTCTCTTCCATCAGGCCCTTGATGGCCTGTCCCCAGTGGGGGGGCCTTCTTGCGCGGGAAATCCTTGTATTGTTCTGCTATGTCATTCCTAATGTCGTCGTACATTTCATTAAGCAGGCGTCCTGCCGGCGTACCCCCTGCAAGTACATGGGGTAAGCAGGGTGTCCTCCAGTAGGACGCCTGCGGTTTTGTTAACGAACTAAGCGTTAATTTGGCCTAACCAAAAGCCTAGCCTCCATTTCCTGGTTTGTCAAAAAAACCGCTGGTTTATTTAAAGAAATTCAAGGGCAGTCTCTTGCCTTTGCGAGTGAGAACAGGCAGGTTTGAGATATGAAGCATAAGAGAGAAGTTTACGTTGAGCCCTTGGCCGGAGACAGGCTGGAGGAACTTTTTCGGGCCTATTTTAACAACCGGATGATGGTTCTCTTGATGATGATCGAGCATCCCGAGATCAGCCGGCAGGTGCTTTCGATTGAGCGGCAACGATTTTTTCTGGACGACCTTTATCATCATTTCCTCCCGTCGGGCTGCCCTTCCAAATACCGGCGCGCCTTTGAATGGCTGTTCCGTTTCCTGGACGTTTTCCCCGATATCACGCCTCTGCGAATCTATCAGGCGATCCGGAAGGTTGAACTCGTTTACGAAGTTTTCGGTCTCAAGCTGCCACGGCGGGCCGAGTCCGTAAGACTTGAGCGCGAAGGGATGGCGAAGAGGAAAAGGCATGATTAAGAAGAGACGTGTCGTGCATTGTGTGATCCTGAGCCGGTTCCATAAGCCGGCGGTCGTGTGGCGGTTTTTCAGGCGGCGCTATTTCTATCGTTTCAGCCGCGCCATCGAGCGGTTACCCGGGCTCGTGATGGGGGCGGGGAGAAGATTCCATGGCTGAATTGGTCCGCGGTCCCTATGCGCACAATCTTGTAAGTGCTCTTTATGCGATGCGGAGTCTCCTTGAGACCTATCTCTCAGGCCAACCGGAAGGGAAATCACCGGAGGTCTTGGCGCGCGCCTGTGACCAGGCAGATCAGGCCTTGAACATCGCCAAGCGGCTGGGGACCGTGTGCGTTTCAAAAAGAGAGAGTAACGGTGAGCCGAAGGCTGGCCGAGCCTCTTTGAAATCGGCGTGGCAGCAAACCGTGGGTCTTATTAAAAAGGAGTTCTTGTTGACCGGAATCGAGGTTTTGGAGCGGATCCCCGATCCTTTTCCACTCCTCCTATGCCGGCCGAAAGACTTGCGGGAGATCCTCTATCACTTGGCCAAAAATGCTTTAGAGGCCATGCCGGACGGAGCAAAACTGATCATCCGCGCCCAACTTTCCTTTTCTACCCGGGAAGAAGCTTTTGCCACGATCCAGGTCGCGGACACGGGCCCAGGGATTCCGGAATCCAAACTGTCCTGTCTTTTCCAGCCTTTCTACTCGCACACATAGCAGGACGCCTGCTAAACTATCCCCTATGGATGCGATCATCGTTAAAGGGGTGCGGACCCATAACCTTAAGAATTTCGACCTGATCCTGCCGCACGGCAGGTTTTACGTCATCACCGGGGTCTCCGGGTCCGGCAAGTCCTCACTCGCTTTCGACACCCTTTATGCCGAGGGCCAGCGCCGCTATGTGGAGAGCCTCTCCGCTTACGCCCGCCAGTTCCTGGAGCGGATGGAAAAGCCCGATATCGACGGCATCAGCGGGATCCCGCCGGCCATTGCCATCGAAGCCAAAAATGTGATTACGAACGCTCGCTCCACGGTCGGCACGCAGACGGAGATCAACGATTACCTTCGCGTTTTCTTTGCGCGCGTCGGAAAAACATTTTGCATGCGCTGCTCCCGGGAAATCGAAAAACAGACGCCGGGAAAAGTGGTTGCACAAATCCTAAAGGCATTCACCTCGAAGAAATGTTTTCTTCTCTTTCCCATCCGGCTCGGCAAGCAGGGCGGTGCTCACCTTAAAGAATTTCTCCCGGAGCTCACGCGGCAGGGGTTTACGGAAATTTTTCAAAAGGGAGAATTGATGCCGATTGCTGATTTCAAAGCCAAGGGAGATACCGAGCAACTTTGGGTGGTGATGGACCGCCTGCCCCTCGAGGAAAAGGTCCGCAAACGGCTCGTGGATTCGATCGAGCTTTCTTTTCAGTTGGGAAAAAGTGAAATGGCGGTGGCCTTGGAAGGCGAAGAGGAACCGCGCCGTTTTTCCGAACGTTTTCGCTGCAACAGCTGCGGGATTGATTACCGTGAGCCGACTCCGAATCTTTTTTCGTTCAACAGCCCTTTGGGTGCCTGCCCGACCTGTCAAGGTTTCGGAAGAGTCATCACCATCGATTGGGACCGGGTGGTGCCCGACCCGCGCAAGACAGTCGAAGCCGGTGCCATCGCGCCCTGGAGCAAACCCAGCGCGCATCGGGAGTTTCGCCAGCTTATTGCCTTTTGCCGGAGGAAGCGCATACCACTTCAGACGCCTTGGAAGGAATTATCAGAAGAACACCGGAAGTGGATCTTGGAGGGAACGGGCAAAAAGGGAGAAAATTATTTTAGCGTATCCGATTTTTTTGATTACCTCGAACAGAAGACTTACAAGATGCACGTCCGGATTTTTTTGAGCCGGTACCGGGGCTTTATCCCTTGCGGAGCTTGCGGAACAAGCCGCCTGAAACCCGAAGGCCTGGCCGTGCGCATCGCGGGAAAGAACATCGTACAGATCAGCGCGCTACCGATCGGAGAGTTGGACACGTTTTTCAAAGACTTACGTCTCGATTCTACGGATGAAAAAAAAGTCGAGCCCGTTCTGTTGGAAATCCGCAAGCGCGTCCGTTTTCTCAAAGAAGTCGGCTTGCCTTACCTCACCCTCGACCGCCTCTCCCGCACCCTCTCGGGCGGCGAGGTAGAGCGCATTCATCTGGCCACATCGCTCGGCTCAAGCCTGGTGGATACCCTTTACGTTTTGGATGAGCCTTCCATCGGCCTTCACGAACGCGACAATGAACTTCTCATTCGCCTTCTGAAGGAACTTCGGGATTTGGGAAATACGGTGGTGGTGGTCGAGCACGACCGGACCATGATGGAGGCGGCCGATGAAATTATTGACCTGGGACCGGACGGGGGGGAGAAGGGCGGGAAGGTCGTTTTTCAGGGGCCGGTTGGAAAAATTACGGGAGAAGAGCGTTCGTATACTGGGCGATATCTGGCCGGCGGGCTTGCGATCGGTTGGAAGAGCCGAAAGGCTCCGCGTCTGGATGGCGGGAGGCAAATTGAGATCCGCGGGGCGAGCGAACACAACCTCAAGTCCATTGACGTGAAAATTCCTTTGGGCCAATTTGTTGTGGTCACCGGCGTTTCAGGTTCAGGGAAAAGCACGCTCGTCTACGACGTGCTGTACCAAAATTATCTCCGCTGGCGGGGCCGGCCGGTCCAGGATTTGGGAAGAGTTAGGGACATCCGGGGGTTTGATCAAATTGATGAAATGATTCTCGTCGACCAAACGCCGATCGGCCGGACACCGAGGTCAAACCCCGTCACTTACTTGAAGGCCTTTGACGAGATCCGCAGAATCTTCGGATCCTGTGTGGGAGCGCGCGAAGCGGGTTTTGAGGCGCGCCACTTTTCTTTCAACGTGGAGGGGGGGCGCTGCGACGAGTGCAAGGGCGACGGCCGCATCAAAGTGGAGATGCATTTCTTGGCGGACGTCTTTATCCCTTGCCAGGCGTGCCGTGGGAAACGCTTTAAACCGGAAGTGCTCGAGGTGCGTTATCAGGAAAAGTCGATCGATGATGTTCTGCAAATGACCATTGATGATGCGGCAGCCTTTTTTGAGGACCGACCGCTACTGAAAGAAAAATTGGGAATCCTTCAGAAAGTAGGATTGGGGTATCTCCGCCTGGGCCAGAGCGCTCCCACGCTTTCAGGCGGCGAGGCCCAGCGTTTGAAGCTGGCCCACGAAATGGCGGCCCGCCCCTATCAACGGATCCTCTACCTCTTCGATGAGCCGACCACCGGCCTTCATTATCACGACATCTCCTATCTCATGGAGGCTTTTGAGGAACTTCTGGAGCGCGGCCACTCCATCCTCATCATCGAACATAATATGGAAGTGATCCGTTGCGCCGACTGGTTGATTGATCTTGGTCCCGAGGGCGGGGAGGGCGGAGGCAACGTGGTCTATGCCGGAGAGCGTGCAGGAATTCTCAAATACCGAGCTTCGCATACGGGCCGATACCTCAAAAGCTATTTTGAGAAAAAACCGAAACCTTGCCTCGAGCGCCCGGTTTGATTTTCGATATTTCGGAGAGTATGTTGTAAATGGGAAAGTGGGTGTTCAATAAAGTGCCTGATCAAGCGCCACGATTCGTTAGTCTTTTTTGCCTTCTCGGAATAGCTTTCCTTTCCACAGGTACGGTTGTAAAAAGGAAGAACGCAATTCAAATGACGCAGACCGATCCCGTAGGTGTCAATGAAGCGCTTAAGGAACAAGAAGATGGTAAGAAAGGGCCACCGGTCCCTACCCTCAAGCTCTTCCCTAGGGAGCGCTTCCTTATCGAGGGGCCGGTAAACAAGGGAAAGAATAAAGAGGATGAGGCCGAGGAGCTTGAATTCAAGGAGGCGGAGGAGGACCAGGAGGGATTAACGGAAGAATTTAAGGCAGAAGAACTTACAGACGATACCTTCGATATGGAGGAAGAAGGCTGGGACTTTGACGACGCTGAACCGAGGGAGGAAGAGAAGCCCCTTCCTTGACACGGCTGCTATTTGGAGTTATAGTTTTTTTTGACCTAGGGAGTAGCAGGCAAGACTTAAGTTAAGACACAAGAAGGAGATAGAAACAAAAATGAATTACTATCGCAGATTTAAAATGCATTTTGTAAACCACAGAACAAAGATTTTGATCACTGTGGGAGTTATAGCACTCATCATTCTTTCCATTTATGGAATGATGTCTTTGGAAAGCTATTACCGCAATATCACGCTCGCCCAGATGCCCATTTCAATTCTGCTCGTCATGGTGAACGCCCTGATTTTTGTCTACCTGTACGTCGTGGTCCTTCGAAACGGTTTTACGACGTTGGATAAGAAGAGCGTTAAGGGCCGCGAAGTCAACGTCCGTTTTTCCGATGTGGTGGGAATTGACGAAGCCAAAGAAGAGGCTTGGGAAGTTGTCCAGCTTATTAAAGACCACGCGCGTCTGAAGAAAATCGGAGGAAAAATTTTGCGGGGAATTCTGATGGTCGGGCCCCCGGGCTGCGGGAAGACCTACCTGGCCAAAGCCATTGCTACCGAAGCCGGCCTGCCTTTTCTTTCGATGGCCGCAAGTGAATTCAACGAAGTTTTCGTCGGCGTGGGCGCAAGCCGTGTGCGGAAACTTTTTTCCAAAGCGAGGAGCCTCGCCTACGGATTCGGAGGCGCCATCATCTTCATTGACGAATTGGACGCGATGGGGCGGACCCGGACCTTTAACCAATTCGGCGGCTCGGAGACCAACACAACCCAAAACCAGCTCTTAGTCGAGATGGACGGTCTCGGCTCGCGACAAGAAAACATTATTGTGATCGGCGCGACCAACGCGCAGGAAGAAATATTGGACCCGGCCCTTCTTCGTCCCGGACGGTTCGACCGAAAGGTTTACATCACGAAACCGGGTTTGGAGGGGAGAGAGGCGATCTTTCGTCTTTATTTGAACAAGGTGAAGCACGAGGCTTCGATCGACGTAGGGCGTCTGGCGCGCAAGGCAGTCGGCAAGTCTCCGGCGGAGATCGAGAACATCATCAAAGAGGCCGCTCTCATCGCGACCCGCAATGGCAAGGACGTGGTGTCCCACAAAGAACTGGCCGAAGCGATCGAGCGTATCGAACTCGGCGTGAAGCACAAAGTCAAAATGACCGAGCGTGAGAAGCAGATGACCGCTTATCACGAGACGGGACATTTGATTACCACTTACTTGCTGCACCCCCGCAACGACGTTTTCAAAGCTTCCATCATTCCGCGTAAGTCGTCCTTGGGCGTGGTCCATCCCCAGCCGCGGGAGGAATGGTTTGCGGATGACCGGGAAAAAATCCTGGCGGACATCAAATGTTTCCTGGCCGGTTATGTGGGAGAGAAGCTGAAGTTCAACCAAACCTCAAACGGCGTGGCCGCTGATTTCCAGGCGGCGATGCATTTGGCCCATAATATGGTGTGGAGATACGGCATGGGAAAATCCGGCCAGGTGGGTGATTTTACCGTCATTCCTGAAAATCAGATTTCCGAGGAATTAAAACACCGCCTGAATCAAGAGACCGGTCAAATTGTGCAAGAATGCTTGAAAGAGGTAGAAGAGCTGCTTACCAAGGAAAAGGAGCTGGTGGAGAGATTCGCCCACGAGCTTTTGATGCGCGAGGAGCTCGACTACGACGAGATTGAGTTGATTTTTTCTGAATACGGAAAGGCCAATCCGCGCGTGATACCCGGGAACGTGGCGCCGGAAGAAAAAGAAAAAGGAACCGGGAAGAACTCGTAATCCCCGGAAGGGTTAAGTTGTGGTGGAGGCCCCGCGTCGGGGCCTTTACCTTTCTTAGCGACGGTTTGTATGTTATTGATTTTAATGAGGGAAAAAGATGCCGCTTCAATCTAAAAAGTTAGTTCCGATATTTCTCCTGGCTTTCGCCCTCACCGGCTGTTCGCAGACTTATCCCGGTGATCAGGTCAAAGAATCCATCCAGGAAATTTGCAAGAAAGAATACGGCATCGAAAATATCGATGTCAGGACCGTCGGAAAAACCATCGGGGTCTATCTTCCCATTAAGAAACTCTTCGCCACGGATTTCAAAGAAACCCTGATCAAGAAAGACGGCGCGGCGCTGGAAAATTTATTTCAGCCGGCCCCTGAGGCCTTAGATCAGGTTGAAGACGTTCTATTTTCCATTTCACGAGTGCTGCTCAGCACCGATCTGAAGTTTCAATTTTATATCCTGCAGGCCACGGATGTGGAGAGGACGGGTCTCCAATTGGTCCTGTCGGGTTACGTCGATGATATTAAACGCGTCCGTCTCTGGGACATTTCGCGCGACGAATACCGGAAAAGAATTATGCACGAGTTGCGCTTGAACCGGGCCGTGATTTGGCACCGGCCGGTGAGAGGATTGTTCCGGGATCTGAGCAAGTCTCCCTCTTTGGCCAGCGCGAGGCCTTACTTTATGAGCCCTTTGACGTCAGAAGTTTTCCAGTCCCTTTTCTTCTTTAAACCCGAGATTTTGAAAAACAATCCTGCCGAGTGGCATGTGGGAGAACTCCGCAGCACTCCTCTGGAGTCCGCGCAGGTTTTGGTTTATGCGCCGGTCACCGTGGATTATGATCCCAATGCGGTGCCGTCCGGTTCCTTTCTCGTGGCACCCGAGACTTCCGTGGAGTACCTCTTTGTCGTTTCGTTAGCTACGGAAACTCCCAAGATCCTTCGGGTCATGCCCCTTTCCTACGTCGACGAATCGGGCCAGCTTCGGAAGGCCAGCGTTCCTCCGGAACTGGATATTCACCAGGAACTCAATACTTGGGAAGGCGAATTTTCTGTCTCGGAAATTCATTTGGGAGAATTTCTGGCGGAGCAGCTGACGCGCCGGACCCAAAACCTTCTCCATGCGGACGAACGCATCCAGAACACCTTTGACGCCGTCCAGTTGGCCTTTCATTATCAGGATCCGAGAGGAGAAGGCCAAAGCGAAGGGACAATAGCCGGGCGTTATTTCTCCATGGAGTTGGATTTGAAGCCCAAGACCGCGGCGGATGTTCTCCTGCCGCCTTCGGCGCTCGATGAAGATGTTCTCTACCTTTTAAACCTGGTTTCAAGGGAATTTGTCAATGTCCTGAGGAGCTATAAATTTTCCGATTACGATTTCCTGCAACTTAACTTAACGACGGATCCCTCGTCTCATATCTTGGGGCGAGAAGACCTCGAGCTCTTCCGCCGGAATAAAGCCGACCTGTCCGGACTATTGGGAGGCGTTTCCCCCTTCTAAATTGTTCGTCTCAGGCCCGAGCCCTCGCATTGAAAATTAACCAACGCTATGTTACATTGCTTTGGCACTCCTCCCTTGAGAGTGCTAACACCCTATGGATGAACTAACTTCCCGCCAAAAAGAAATCCTGATCTGCATTATCGAATGCCACATCGAGACCAAGCTTCCTGTAGGCTCTCGGATGTTGGCGGAGCGATACTGGCTGAACCTTTCTCCGGCTTCGGTGCGCCATGAAATGGGCGTTCTGGAAGATATCGGGCTTCTGACCCATCCTCACACTTCCGCCGGAAGGATACCGACCGACAAGGGTTACCGTTTTTATGTTAGAGAAGTGGCCAAGGAACCGGTTTCCCAGGCTCTCGCGAGGCTGATTTCGCAGGAACTCGAGAGGAAGATTGAAAGCCTTGAGAGTTTGATGGAGCACGCCTCACGCATCCTTTCGGCCATGGCCGAGGAGGCCGTCGTGCTGACCGCTCCTGAGTTACGGAAACTTTATTTTAAGGAATTGAACCTTATGCTGTTGGCCTCGAACCGCCTTCTGGTGGTCTGGTGCAGCACGTCCGGTTTGATTCAGAACTGCGCTGTCGAGATGGATTCCCCGATTTCCCGTGAAGAGCTAAACCGGATCCATTCCTTTATCAACCGAGAGTTGCGGGGGATCCCGATCGAAGATTTGGAGAAAGAGCTTTTGGGGAGGATCGAGAGCCGGCGCGATTCATTGAGACAGGTGTATGAACAGGCGCTCAGAATTATTCAGAGCAGCATCCCTTTTCTGGCAATGCCTCGGGTGTTTGTGGAAGGATCCCGCTACATTTTGGGCCAGCCCGAGTTTCGGGATGTCAAAAAGTTCCAGCCCCTAATCGCGACGTTAGAAGAAAAGATTTCATTGATCGGCCTGCTCCGAAGCCGTTCTCTCGGGCCGGGGGTCCATGTGGCCATTGGAGAAGAGGAACTCTCCAAAGAGATTTGGGATTGCGCGTTAGTGAGCGCTCCTTACCTCTGGCATGGGAAATGCGTAGGAACTTTAGGAATCCTTGGTCCTCGGAGAATGCCTTACGGCCGCATCATGGGCCTCGTCCATCAAATGTCCGGGGAGATGAGCCAAGTTCTGGAGAGATGGGGTTCGTGATTTTTTAGAGACATATGGAGAAATCGAAGATTCACAAGGAAGCCAAGGACAAAAAGAGCACGGAAGAGAAAGAGGTGGTTACACTCTCCAAAGAGGAACATGACAAGCTTCTGGAGCAAGCCAAGGAGCTTGCGGAAATCCGAGACCGGGTTCTACGAAGCGCCGCCGACTACGATAACGCCAAAAAAAGGCTCGCCAAAGAACGGGAAGAATTTATTCGATTCAGCCAAGAAAGGCTCCTCCGGGAATTGCTTCCCATCCTCGACAATTTCGAGCGGGCGTTAGCCCATGCGCCGGCGTCCGAAAAGTCACCTGTGTTGGCCGGTGTCCAGCTTATCTGGAAACAGCTTCTGGAGATTCTGACCGCGCAGGGTTTGAAACGTATTTCTTCGGAAGGACAAGTTTTTGATCCCCACCTTCATGATGCGGTAGACCAAGTTGAGGAAGAAGGTCTGGAAGGTGTGGTGGTGCACGAGATCGTGCCGGGATATTTTCTTCATGACCGTGTCCTCCGTCCGGCAAAAGTTCAGCTCCGTGTCCGTCCGCAGGGCAAAGAGAAAGAAGAAGAAATTACGTAAATAAAATGACGATGCAAACGAAGCGCGATTATTACGAAGTCTTGGGAGTGGCGCGGGAGGCCAACGCCGAAGAAATTAAGAAGGCGTACCGGAAATTGGCTCTCAAATACCATCCCGACCGGAATCCCGGAGACAAAGCCGCCGAAGAAAAGTTTAAAGAGGCGGCGGAAGCTTACGCAGTCTTGAGTGATGCCGAAAAGAGGGCCCAGTACGACCAGTTCGGGCATTCCTTGGGAGGGGGCGGGTTCCAAGGATTTCAGGGTTTTGAGGATGCCTTCCGCGGATTCGGGGACATTTTCGGTGATCTCTTCGACGACTTCTTCGGGACAAGTGCGAGGACGCGGGGAGGCGTTCGCGGGGGAGCGGATCTTGGAGTTTCGGTCGAGATCAGTCTCGAAGAGGCCAGCCGGGGGAAAGAAGTGACGATCGAATTTCCTCGGCGGGAAACTTGCGGATCCTGCCGGGGCAGTCGGGCTGCTCCGGGCTCCAAGAAATCTGTTTGTCCAGAGTGCCGGGGAGCCGGAGAAGTTCGGATCACTCAAGGTTTCTTTTCCCTGCGCCGGACCTGTCCGCGTTGTCGGGGAGAGGGGGAGAAGATTGATAAACCCTGTCCGGACTGCCGAGGCCGAGGCCTTGTGGAAAAAACCCGGAAGCTGAATGTGAAGATCCCGCCGGGCGTGGACACGGATGCTCGATTGAAAATTATGGGCGAAGGGGAGACGGGTGAACGCGGAGGAGCGCGCGGAGATCTTTATGTCCGGATCATGGTCAAACCCCATCCCTTTTTGGAACGCCAAGGCGACGATCTCTACGGTGAGATCCTCATTCCTTTCAGTATCGCGGCCTTGGGAGGTGAAGTTGCAGTTCCCACGCTGGACGGAAAAGTCAAACTCCGGGTGCCCGCAGGCACGCCTTCGGGAAAAATTTTTCGTATGAAAGACAAAGGAATACCCTCCCTTCACGGAGGCCGAAAGGGCAGCCAATTGGTCCGGATCGAGATCGAAGTGCCCACCCGTCTCAGCGAGAAGGAGCGGGCCATTCTCGAAGCTTGGGCGAAAGAGCGGAAAGATTCGGAGGGGACTCCAAAGGAGAAAGGGATATTTGACCGTTTCAAAGAGTCTCTCTGAGGTTTTTCGCTGGCCCCTCTTTATTACCTACGTTGTTTACCTCTATTTCATCTTTACCGCCCCTCCCGAGAAGATTCCCCCGGCGGTCTTGGCCGCAAACGACAAAGTACTTCACCTGCTGCTTTTCTTGATCCTGGCTCTCCTCGCCTTTCGGACGTTTTTCTACTCAGCCGTTTCTTTCTTCCGCGCGCACGCCGTAGCAAAAGCGGTCTGGTTTTCTGCCGCTTATGGGATGTTCTTGGAATGGGCGCAGATGGCGGTTCCCGGGAGAGGCACAAGCTTCGCCGATTGGGTGGCGGACAGCTTGGGGATTTTGGCGGCTTTTGGCATCGTCAAAATTTCGCAAAAGAACCCGTCTCCCTCATTGCCGGTTTAGCTTTTCTGCGTTGACCGAGTTCCTTCGGCGTGCTACATTACCACCCGCTGAAAACCCTGAAATTTCAAGGAATTTTGAGTGAATAAAACTTATCGCGTTTCAGTGCTGGGCGACGGCGGCTGGGGAACGGCGCTGGCGCTCGTGAGTCAAAGGAAAGGAAACCCGACGCTTCTCTGGAGCGCCTTTCCCGAATACGCGAAGATTTTGAAAGAGAAGCGGGAGAATCAAAAATTCCTTCCTGGCGTTTCCATCCCGGCTTCCCTTGAAATCACATCGTCGTTGAAGGACGCGGTTGAGTTTGGCGAGATCCTCATCCTGGCTATCCCCACACAATTTGTCCGGAACATTCTTTACAAGCTGAAGGACTTCGATCTTTCCAAGAAAATTTTGGTGAGCGTCGCCAAAGGGATCGAAAAAAAAACCCATCTCCGTCCCTCTCAAATCATCGAGTCTATTCTCGGCAAGGTCAATCTGGCGGTGCTCTCTGGACCTTCGCATGCGGAAGAAGTGGCGCGTAAAATTCCGACGCTGATTGTTGCGGCCAGCAAAGATGAAAAGTTAGCGGCCCAAGTGTGCGAGGCGTTGAAAGACCGGGGTTTTCGGGTTTATACGCAAACGGATGTGGTGGGCGCGGAGTTGGGAGGGTCTTTGAAGAATGTGGTGGCGATTGCCGCAGGGATCTGTGACGGCCTCGGTTTCGGAGACAACACCAAGTCAGGTTTGCTGACGCGGGGGCTTTTCGAGATGACGAAACTAGGCATCCGACTCGGCGCCAATCCCAATACTTTTTTTGGCCTCTCCGGCATCGGGGACTTGATGACGACTTGTTTTTCTGCCCACGGCCGCAATCTGCGGGTGGGGCGGGAGCTGGGGCGGGGAAGAAAGATTAAAGACATCCTGGGGGAGATGGAAATGGTGGCGGAAGGAGTCGATTCATCGGAAGCGGTGGTGGAGCTTGCGGCGAAGGTGGGAGTCGACCTTCCCATCATGACGGAAGTTTACAACGTACTTTTCCGCGGTAAAGATTGTGCGCGGGCGGTCGAAGATTTGTTATCCCGCGATGCCCGCGAAGAATGGAAACAGTATTAAAAGCAGCATTAAAAGCAGGCGTCCTGCAGGCGGACACCCTGCGGTTTTCTTTCCTGCAGAGTGTCCGCCTGCAGGACGCCTGCTGGTCAGAATTGCTAAAAGGAAAGGAGGTGCTACATGAATAAAGCGGAACTTGCGAGTGAAATTGCGCGCAGAGCAAAGCTTTCCAAGTCCAAGGCGGTTGAAATCCTGAACGCCACTTTTGAGTCCATCAAAACGACTCTAAAGAAGGGACAGAAGGTCCAGCTCGTCGGATTTGGAAGCTTTCTCGTGAAGCAGCGCAAGGCCCGGACGGGCCGCAATCCGAAGACGGGCGAGACGATCCAGATCAAGGCTCGCCGTGTTCCTGCCTTCCAGGCTGGAGCTGAATTGAAGAACGCGTTGAAGTAAAAAGTACTGGCGAAAAGTTGGTACATCAAGGGCGGGTGCGAGGATCACTCCTTTCACCCGCCCGCTTCAACCCGCTGTCCCACCACCTCTCCATCCTTAAAGTAAGTGATGACGGTTTCTTCTTGAACTTCTTCCTCCTCCGCCTCAACCGTGGCCCCGGGCCTGACGAGCAATTCGGTTACTTGGTCGGCAAGGTCATTACGTTGGAGGCCCTTTAATTTTTCAATCAGTTCTGAGACTTCCCCCGTACTACCTTTCTTGATGTAAGTCCGCCCCAAATTTTCCAGCAGGAGCGGGGAGTTGGGATCCACCTTTAGCCCCATTTGAAGGTATTGGATGGCGGCGTTGAGATCTCCCTTTTTTTCGTAGACGACCGCGAGCTCGTTGTAAGAGCGGATATCTTTCGGGCGGCGCAGGACCGCTTCGAGATAATACCGAATGGCCTCCCCGAATTTTCCTTCTTTGGCGTAAACGGAGCCCAAACTGAAGTAAGCGTCAAAGTAATCCGGATAGATTTGGATTAATTTTTTAAACTGGGTGACCGCCTGCTCAGAGGCTCCGCTCAAATAGTAGGCCGTGCCGAGCCCGTGGTGGGCCCTTCCGTGCATAGGGTCGATTTCCAAGGCCTTCTTGTAATAATCAATCGATTTCTCATACTGGCCCATTTCTCCGTGAATTCTTCCCAGTTCGTCGTAAGCGCCTGCGCTGCCGGCCCGCTGGCGCAATTCTTCCTGAAAAGATTCAATCGCCTTATCACGCTTGCCCATTCGGGAGTAAGTCAGCCCGATATTGTGACGGGCATCCGCATCATAAGGAGCAATCTCAACGGCCTTCTGAAAGTTTTCCATCGCCTTCTCATAATTTCCCTCTCCATAGTAAATCACTCCCAACGAGTTGTAGGCCGGCGCGTGACCAGGATCAATCTCCAAAGCTTTTTCGTGAAGCTCCCTTGCTTTCTTGGAATTCTTGGCGTCCCGGTAGGCCATCCCCAGGTTCACGTAAGGACGTGCTTTCCGCTGTGATTTGTTGACCACGTCCTGCCAGAGCGTGATTTCATCTTTCCAGACGAAATTGCGGTTGAACGTGAGAATCGAAAGAACCAGGACCATCACCGAGCTTATCGCCGTAAATTCTCTGAGGTTCTTGGAAAAGGAATGGAACAGAGAGACCGCAACCAGCCCAAAGCCGAAGAGGGGAAGGTATAAGCGGTGTTCGAAGATGACGTCCATGATGGGGAAAAAGCTGGATTCGATCGATAGGGTAAGGAAAAACCAAAGGATGCCGAAAGAAATCAAACGGTCCTTTCTGGCCGTAACGAGTGCGAAAAGAAAAAGGCATGCCAACAAGGCAAATGAGAGGAGAGTTCTCGGCTCAAAGAAATGCGTAGAAACCGGATAATCATAATCAAGGTTTTGATGGATCGGCAGAAGGAGAAGCCTCACGTAGGTCCTGAGAACGTTGAATTGGGTCAGGAGATAGTCACTGCGGGAGAGCGCGGTGCCGCCGGCCTTCATCACACTTTCCGCTTCGCCGCCTTTGACGAATCCGTGGTAAGCGGCGAAATAAATAGCGATCAGCGGGAGGAAAAAGAGACACAAGACAGGAAGGCGTTTCCAGGTTTCTTTGCCGAAACCAAAGAACATGATTTCATAAAGGATAATGGCAAAGGGCAGGGTGTAAGAGTTTTCTTTCGAGAAGACAGCAGCGAAACCGCTCAACAACGCTAAGAGATAGAAAACCACCTTTCCTTCCACCCTCGCCTTGGCATAGAAAACAAGGGTCGCGAGATAAAATAGCGCCACCAGCGAGGCCGCGCGCTGGACAATATACGTAACGGCTTGCGTCTGGATCGGATGGCAAAGAAAGACCAGGCCCACAAAAAGGGAAACGATTTCCCGCCATTTGCCCAAGGGATGGCTGGCCATTTGCGGCGTTCTGAACGTCAGCAGCGCGAGCAAATAAGCCAGGTAACTTCCGATGATATGGATCAGGATATTCGATAAATGGTAACCGAAGGGATTGAGTCTCGAGAATTGATAGTTTACGGCGAAACTCCAATAGGTGAGGAACCTCGTCTTGTAGTACTGCCAGAGCATCGATGCTCGCCCCGCCCCGCGGATCGCGGGATTGGTGATGATGCTGTCTTTATCATCCAGATGAAATGCCTGGTTAAAGGTATTGGAGTAAATCGTGATCCCAATCAGCAAAACGGTCAGGAAAACGGCAAGTTTGATGGAGAATTTTGGAAACGCCGGCGTCGCCTTCATGGTTATCATTTCGTCCGACTAGCCAAGTTCGTTTAATGCCGCATCGCGGGAACTCATCCCGAAGGATCTTAGCCACCGCTCGAATTCTTGCCAAGTCCGTTTTGATTTCTTCCGGATTTTTCCCCGCTGAATGATGAGATAAGGAAGGAACCAGAGGGTGGAGAGATAAACTTTGATCAAGATCAGAAACAAACTCCAAGGAGAAAAACGATCAACGTACTGTGAAGCCGGACCTTTTTTGGAGAAGAGGCCAGCAAGATGATAAAAGTAGCGCTGGACCGTGTAGAAAGGCGCAAGAAGGAGATGAGGCAGCGGGAAACATTTGAGGACCACCCACAAACGGTTTCGTTCGACGTAGAATGCCTTTAAAGGAGAAACCAGGCCCGAGGAATGAGAAAATTTATGGATGACCACTGCGGAGGGAACGTAAACACAATCATAGCCGATGAGGCGTCCCCGCAATCCGATATCAATATCTTCGGCATAAGCAAAGAAGTATTTGTCCATCCCCCCGGCCTCTTCGAGCATCTTTCTCCGGTACAGGGCCGCGCAGCCGCTGGGACAAAGCACTTCAGGAGAAGAATCGTATTGCCCCTGGTCTTTTTCGAGGCGACCTCTTCCTCGTCCCAATCCATCGCGGCAAATGACCTCGCCCGTGTTATCAAGGATGCCCGCTTGGCCGGCGAGGTAAATTTTGCTGGCGCACATCCCCACGGATTCCGATTGGCTCATGGACCGGGCGAGTTCTTCAATCCAGTCTTTTTGAGCGGCGGCATCGCTATTCAAAATGGCAATGAGATCACCTTTCGAGGATCTCACGCCGCAGTTGACTCCTTCCGCAAATCCTAAGTTTCTTTCGTTTGTGACGATCTTCAATAGGGAGCCGTATTTGGCCCGGATCATCGCCAGAGAGCCGTCGGTGGATCCGTTATCAACTACGATGATTTCATGAGGGCGGTAGGTCTGGGTGAGAAGGCTTTCCAGACACTCGCTAATGACGTTTTTCCCGTTCCAGTTGAGCACGATAGTCGATACCAGCGCTTGATTGGTCATGACAAAAGACAGATCGTCGGAAATTCGAGTAATCTTAAACCCCCAAAATCCGATATAGATAGGGAGACCCATATATCGCTTATGACTCCTGTGCAAGCCAAAAAAATCCTGGTGATTATTCCGGCGTTCAATGAAGAACGCAGCATCAGACTTGTGGTCAAGAGGATCAAGAAACTTTATCCCGACATCAAAGCCGTGGTGATCAATGACGGCTCCTCCGACAACACTACGCAAGAGGCCGAGTCTGCCGGAGCCCCGACCGTCTCGCTCCCTTACAATTTGGGGATCGGAGGAGCGGTCCAGACGGGCTTCAAGATTGCGGAAAAAGAGGGTTTCGAGATCGCCATTCAGATCGACGGGGATGCTCAGCACGATCCCGCTTACCTCAAGGATTTGGTGGCCCCTTTATTGAGAGGGGAGCTTGACATGTGCATCGGCAGCCGCTTCCTTTCCGAATCCTCCGTCTTCAAATCAACTTTTCTCAGAAGGATCGGAATCAATTTTTTCTCGGATCTTCTTCGTGTTCTGGTGAGAACCCACCTGACCGACCCCACTTCAGGATTCCGCGCCATCAATAGAAAACTGATCAAGGAATTTGCTGCCAGTTATCCAGTAGATTTTCCTGAGCCGGAAGCCATTGAGATGGCACGGCGTTTTGGAGCAAGGATCGGCGAAGTGCCGGTGCGCATGCAGAAACGTTTAGGCGGGAAGTCTTCCATTCGCTATTTCAAGACGATCTATTACATGATCAAAGTCACCCTGGCCATATTGATCGATACTTTAAAGAGGAAAAAATAGGAGGGAGTCATGAATGTTAAATACTTCGCGATAGCCTGTTCCCTGGCGGTTGCGATTTTTGTCATCGAGTTAATTCGCCGGGAGAAGATGACTTTCAAATATGCATTGACGTGGCTGGCGACCTCATTCGTGGTCGTTTCGTTCGCCGTGTTTGACGGGGCGCTGCATCGCGTGTCTCAACTGGCCGGTTTCGCGCTGCCGAGCAATTTCATTTTCTTTCTTTTGCTCCTGTTCACTATATTCTTCAGTTTGTTGCTGACGATCTATATTAACGAGCAGAACAAGCGCAGCGAGATCCTGGCGCAGTCCTTGGCGATCCTGGAGTATCGGCTCAACCACGAGGGGGAAGAGAAGAAAAAAACTTAATCGGGACGGCGGGATTTGAACCCACGACCCCACGCACCCCAAGCGTGTGCGCTACCAGTCTGCGCTACGTCCCGGAAGGTCGAAAGTCTAACAGATTCCCGTATAAATGTCAGCCGGGAAGCTGTTTTCAGAAGAAATTGTCATAACTCTTTAATAAGAAATGGGTTAGGCTATTTTATCATTCCGGCCGCCGTATAGGACTCGTGTGGTATAATACTTTTGAAAAAACATTAAACGGACTCTCTCGAAAGAGTTGAGGACGTAAGTTCAAGAGAGAAGCGGGATTAGTCGTTTATCAAAAGGAGTTTAATGAGATGGACGAAATGAACCAGCTCAAAGTATTTACGGTCGAAGAGGCCAACAGTCTCCTGCCGAGACTCACCGAAATGATCGCGGAGATTCGGGCGAAACAGCAAGCGATTTTAGCGAAGGAAGTCGAAATCGATATGTTAGAAATTCTCTATCCGAGCCCAAACGGGGAGGAGGGCAAGCCGTCCCCCGAAGTGGCGCGCGAAGCCGAAACTTATAACCAATGGGTGGACCAGCTTTACTGGACCATTGATGAAATTCATGAAATGGGTTGTTTTTTGAAGGACATTGAGACGGGATTGGTTGATTTTTACACTCTCCATAACGGCCACGTCGTTTATCTTTGCTGGAAGGTAGGAGAGCCCGAAGTCGGTTATTGGCATGAGGTGGGCCGAGGGTATGCTTACCGCCAGCCGATTTTTCCCGGCGATGAGAAGGAGTCTTCAGGATGAGAACCGATATCGTTTTTCGCATTGGGGGCGAGGGAGGGGAAGGGGTCATCAGCTGCGGCGAGATTCTGACGCTCGCCGGTGCTCGGATGGGATTGGAAATCTACACCTTCCGTAGTTATCCGGCTGAAATCAAAGGCGGACCGGCCATGTTTCAAGTCCGCATGTCGAGGGAAAACCTTCTTTCTCAAGGGAGCGAAGTGGACGTCCTCGTTTGCTTCAATCAAGAGGCCTATGATCGTCATGCAAAAGATCTCCGGAAGGATGGGAAGGGAATGATTGTTTACGATTCCACTTCCGCGAAGCCGGAAGACGGCATTAACGCCATCCTTTATGCCGTGACGGTATCCGAAATGGCCAAGCTGGAGCTTCGGAATTATCTGA
>Ga0114945_10000551_pt1 | contig 24218 bp, 20 predicted proteins | sample OV2TP3_FD_87194 | JGI IMG/M metagenome (GOLD analysis project Ga0114945, IMG submission 87194) | Hot spring microbial communities from Beatty, Nevada to study Microbial Dark Matter (Phase II) - OV2 TP3 | ecosystem: Environmental > Aquatic > Thermal springs > Hot (42-90C) | place: USA: Beatty...
CTCGAACAGGCCCTCGGCAAGGTCCCTTTCGTCGTGAGTTTCTCGCCCTATCTGGATGAGAAGGGCGCGTTTGCGGACCTGATCCTGCCCGATCACACCCCGCTGGAGAAGTGGCAGGACGCGGTCCCGACGCCCTGGGCGGGGTCGCCGGCGGTCGGGGTCGGCCAGCCGGCCCTCCCCCCCCTGCTGGACACCCGGCATACAGGGGAGGTCGTCATGGCCATCGCCCGACAAATCGGCGGGGCCGTGGCCGCCGCGTTCCCCTATCAGGACTACCGGGAGGTGATCCTGCACGGCCTGCGGGGGCTCTACGACGCGCAGCGTGGGACGGCCTACAGCCCCCCCTTTGAGAGCGCCTGGATCAGTCAACTGGAGCACGGGGGCTGGTGGGCGCCGGGCGCGGGTTCGTTCGAGGAGTTCTGTGCGCAGGTCGTGGACCGCGGCGGGTGGTGGGACCCGGCCCCGGCGCACGGGTCCGGGAATATGAGGTTCGAGACCCCGTCCGGGCGGTTCGAGTTCTTCTCTCAGACGCTCCGGCGCGCGCTCGCAAGGCGCACGGGCGGGGCTGAGGCCGCGCTCGTGGGGCTGTTCGAGGAGGACCGCCTGCACGCGCGCGGGGATCGCGCCTATCTCCCCTACTATGAACCTGTCCCGTGGGTCGGGGAGGAGAGGGACTATCCCCTCTTCCTGAACGCCTTCGAGGTCCTGGCGCTGGGCGGGGCGCGGGACTCGAACCGGCCTTTTCTCCTGGAGGTCCTGGGGCCGCACCTCCAGGCGCGGTGGGAGACGTGGGCCGAGGTCCACCCTGCGACCGCGAAGGCGCAGGGGATCGCGGAGGGGGACCGGGTCTGGGTGGAGTCCCCTCTCGGAAGGATTCAGGCGCGCGCCCGTCTCTACGCCGGGGCGATGCCGAATGTCGTGAGCCTGCCTCTCGGTCTCGGCGCGCCGGGGGGGGGGCGCTGGAGCCGGGGGCGCGGGGCCAACCCCGCGCGGATTCTGGCGGCCAGCCGGGAGCCTTTCGTGGGCATCCCGACGGGATGGACGACCCGCGTCAAGCTCGTGAAGGCCTCCCATGCATAGAAAAGACGGGGCGCCCCGGTGGGGCATGGTGATCGACCTGGACCGGTGCACGGGCTGCCAGGCGTGCGTCGTGGCCTGCAAGCAGGAGAACAATGTCCCGTTCTCCACGCCGGAGGAGGCGGAGATGGGGCGGATGATCGCCTGGGTCCAGGTCCTGCCAACCGTCGAAGGGGAGTATCCCGACGTCAAGATGCGTTTCATGCCTCTGCTCTGCCAGCAGTGCGACCATCCGCCCTGCACGAACGTCTGCCCGACGGGCGCGACCTACAAGAACGCCGAGGGCATCGTCGCGCAGGTCTACCCCCGCTGCATCGGCTGTCGCTACTGCGCCAACGCCTGCCCCTACAGCGCGAAGTTCTTCAACTGGTCCGAGCCGCAATGGCCCGAGTCGATGCGGGCGTCCTTCAACCCCGACGTGTCGGTCCGGCCCAAGGGGGTGGTCGAGAAGTGCACCTTCTGCCATCACCGGCTGATCAGGGCCAGGGAGCAGGCGAGGGCGGAGGGCCGGGAGATGGTCCCCGCCGACTACCAGCCCGCCTGCGTCCAGGTCTGCCCGGCCGAGGCGATGACGTTCGGGGACCTGAACGACCCGCACAGCGAGGTCGCAGCGCTCGCAAAAGACTCCAGGGCATTCCGGCTGCTCGAAGACCTGGGCACGGAGCCGAAGGTGATCTATCTCCGGGAGGGGGTCTGAGAGGCAAGGAAGAAGCGAAAGGGCGAATGGGAGAGTGGGAGAATGGGTGACGAGACACACGTGTACACCGGGGCTGAGAGGACTTCGCCTGCCGCAGAGGATGCGACCCTGTTCGCCCCCGTTCAGCAGACCGGGCCGCTGTTTTTCCGGGTCGCGCTCGCGCTCATGGCCGTCGTGGCCTGGGCGGCGTTCGCCTACGGCTGGCAGCTCTGGCACGGGCTGGGGGTCACGGGCCTCAACCGGCCGGTCTACTGGGGGATCTACATCACGAATTTCGTGTTCTTCATCGGGGTGTCGCACGCCGGGACGCTCATCTCCGCCATCCTGCGCATCTGCCAGGCGGAGTGGCGGCGGGCGATCACCCGGATGGCCGAGGTCATCACCGTCCTGGTGCTGTTCTTCGGCGTCGGCAACGTCCTGATCGACATGGGCCGGCCGGATCGGATGCTCAACGTCATCAGGCACCCCCATTTCCGCTCCCCCCTGCTGTGGGACGCCTGCAGCATCACGGCCTACCTGACGGCCAGCACGATCTACCTGTATCTCCCCCTGATCCCGGACATCGCCCTTCTGCGGGACCGGGTGGGCGGCTGGCGGGGGAGGCTCTATGTATGGCTGGCGCTCGGCTGGACGGGGAGCGAGGCGCAGCAGCGGCGGCTGAAGCGGGCGATCGGCGTCATGGCCGTGCTCGTGATCCCCATCGCGGTGTCGGTGCACACCGTGGTCTCGTGGGTGTTCGCGATGACGGTGCAGCCGATGTGGCACTCGACGATCTTCGGGCCTTACTTCGTCGTGGGGGCGATCTTCTCCGGGATCGGGGCGATCATCACGGCGATGGCGATCATCCGGAGGGTGTATCGCCTCGAAGATTACCTGAAGCCGGTGCACTTCAACAACCTGGGCATCCTGCTGCTGGTGATGGCGCTGCTCTGGTTCTATTTCACGTTCGCGGAGTACCTGACGACCTGGTACGGGCGGGAGCCGGTGGAGATGGGGGTGTTCTGGGCGAAGGTCGCCGGGCCCTACGCCCCGTTCTTCTGGGCGATGTTTCTGTTCTGTTTCGTCATCCCCTTCGGCGTGCTGTGCCGGCGCCGGACGCGGACGGTCGCCGGGACGGTCGTGGCCTCGGTCTCGGTGAACGTCGGGATGTGGCTGGAGCGGTTCACGATCGTGGTGCCGACGCTCGTCAACCCCAGGCTGGCCGCGGTGCGCGGGGTCTACACCCCGACCTGGGTGGAGTGGTCGATCATGGCGGGGTGCTTTGCGGCCTTTATCCTGCTGTATATGGGGTTCACGAAGCTGTTCCCGATCGTCTCGATATGGGAGGTCCGGGAGGGGCAGGAGGAGGGGATCCCGGAGACCCTCGAACGCATCCAGACCTACCTCCCCGGAAAGGCGGTGAACGCCGAATGATCCTGCGATTGGTGTGTGGGCTTAGCCTTCTATCGTTGATCGCGGCGACGGCGCTCCCGCTCCCGGCCCAGGAGGAGGGCCCGCTGCCGGAGAGTCCGATGGAGGGGGCCCGCCTGTTCCACCAGAAGGGGTGCGTGCAATGCCACGCCGTGGGGGGGCAGGGAGGGTCCATCGGCCCGGACCTGAGCCGGATCTACCTCAAGGGGAGTCTGCTGGACGTCGCGGGCACGATGTGGAACCACGCCCCCCGGATGGTCGAGAAGATGCAGGAGCGAAGGGTCACGCCCGCCCTGTTCACCAGCCGGGAGATGACCAATCTGATCGCCTTCCTGAGCGCCTATCAATACTATCTGAGCGAGGTCGGGAGGCCCGGCGACCCGGCGGTCGGGAGGCGGCTGTTCGCCGAGAAGGGGTGCGCCCGGTGTCACGCCCTGGGGGATGAGCGGTGGGAGAAGCCCGGCCCCACCCTCAAATACTACAAGGGCGACGCCCCGATCCGCATCGCGCAGGCGATGTGGAACCACGGGCCGGAGATGGTGAAGGCCATGCGGCGGAACGGCGTGACTCTGGTGAAGTTCCAGGGGGACGAGATGATCGACCTGATGGCCTACGTCCGGACGACCGGGAGCGGGGGGCCGCAGGAGCGCAGCTACGTCCAGCCGGGGAGCCCGAACCGGGGAAATCGCCTGTTCCGGCAGAAGGGGTGCATCCGATGCCACGCGGTGCGCGGCGTGGGCGGCCGCGACGGGCCCGACCTGGGACAGCACAGCGGGGAGTTCGTGCGCAGCGTGTCCCACCTGGCCGGGCTGCTGTGGAACCACGGCCCGGAGATGTGGAACACGATGCAGTTGAAGGGGGTGCCTCTGCCGGTGCTCTCGAAGGAGGACATGGCCGACCTGATCGCCTATCTCTATTTTGTCAACTACTTCGACCGGCCGGGGGATCGGGTGAAAGGGGAGCGCCTCTTCGCGGCAAAGCAGTGCGCGCAGTGCCACGCGATCCGGGGGAAGGGGGGGACCGTCGGGCCCGACCTGGCGACGGCGCCGGGCCTCGATTCGCCCATCACCATGATCGCCGAGCTGTGGAATCACGCCCCGTACATGGACCGGGCGATGCGGGAGAAACACCTCACCTGGCCCCGCTTCCAGCCGGGCGAAATGGCGGACATCCTCGAATATCTGTTGAGCGCGCGAGGCCCCTGGCAGGGCAGCCAACCCTGACGAAGCAGGAGGGAGGGCCTGGAGGCCGAAGGGCATCCCATCCTCTCATGATCGACCTCAATCGAATTCTAAAGCTCAACATCCGGAGCAAGCTGACGGTCGCCTTCGTGGGGATCGCCATGCTTCCGCTGTTGATCGTCGGTCTCTACGCCATCCGGATGCACACCCGCTCCCTCCAGGACAGTCAGATCTTACACCTGGGGCACGACGTGCTGACGATCCGGGAGCGGACGGAGACGTTTCTGAATGGGGTGGAGGGGGACGTCCGCTTCCTGAGCCGGTCGCCCGCGCTCCTGGCCCTGGTGGAGGGCGAGGGGGATGAGATGCGGCGCCAGAGCGTCGCGGACCACGTCGCGGCCTTTGCGCAGGCCAAGCGCATCTATTACCAGATCTGGTACGCCGACCGCGAGGGGCAGGTGATGATGAAGGTGCGCTGGCAGGGCAACCGCTACGCGGCCCTGCCCCAGAAGGGGCCGGACTGGACCGGGGCGTCTTACTATCTCCACCTGATCGAAGGCCTCAGGCCGGGTCAGTTCGCCGTAGCGCCTGTGGAGCTGACCGGGGATGGGGAACTGGTCGCGGCGATCAGCTATGCCCTGCCGGTCTTCGGGCGGTCCGGGGCCTTTGCCGGGATCGTCGTGGCCGACGTGTTCGCCCGGGACCTCTTCCGGGTCGTCGAGCGGTCCCATTCCAGCCTGGGGGGGAAGATCATCCTGGTGAGTCAGGAGGGATATTACCTCTATCACCCGGACAAGAAGCGGGAGTGGAGCAAGCTCCTGGCCTCCCGCCACGAGGACACCCTCCAGCGCGACTATCCGCCGGAGGTGACCGCCTCCATCCTGTCGGGACAGGCCGGCACGGCCTTCAGCAGCGAGTCGGTGATCGCCCACGCCCCCCTCCTGAACCACGGCCCCTCCATCTACACCGTCTTCGAGAGCGTCCCCATGTCGGCCATCTTCGCCCCGGTGGCCTCCTTCAAACGGTTCTTCTTCATCTTCTTCATCCTGTTCGTGGGGGCGTCGGCGGTGCTGGCCTATTTTGCGACCGTGCAGTTCACGCGGCCCATCCGGGGGCTTCAGGAGGGGGCGGAGGTCATCGCCGCGGGGGACTTCGGGCACCGGCTGCGCACGGGGACCTACGACGAGATCGAGCGTCTGGCCGAGGCGTTCAACCGGATGGCCGAGTCTCTGCAGGACCGGGAGGCGCAAATCAGGAGGCACGAGTCCGAGCTGGAGGCCCTGGTGGCCGAGCGCACGCGGGAGCTGTCCGAGGAGAAGGGGCGGCTGCAGGCCGTCCTGGACAACGTACCCAGCGCCTTCGTCATGCTGGACCCCGACCTGACTATCCGGTCGGCCAGCGCCGCGTTCGAGCGGATCACCGGCCACGCCCTGGATCGGGTGAGAGGGATGAAGTGCTACGACCTCCTCTGGGACGAGAGGGCGTGTTCCAACTGCTCGGCGAGGAGGGCCTTGCAGTCCGGTCAGATCGTCGCGGATGTGAGCCAGGTGGCCGGGCAGGAGGGGGACGCCCGCTACATCGAGCGCGTGGCCATTCCGATCCGCGCCAACGGCAGGGCCGAGCGCGTCCTGGAGGTGATCACGGATGTCACCGAGCGGAAGCGGATCGAGGCCCAGATGATCCGGTCGGAGAAGCTGGCGATCGTGGGGGAGATGGCCTCCGTCATCGCCCACGAGGTGAGAAACTCCCTGACCTCGGTGAAGATGATCCTCCAGCTGGAGATGGAGCGCCAGGACCTGAACGAGACGGACCGGGAGGCGCTGGAGGTGGCGGTCAGCTCCGTGCGCCGGATGGAGTCGATGGTGTCGGACCTGCTCAGGTTCGCCCGTCCGACCCCTCCTGTCTTTGCGCCCCACGACGTCAACCGGATCGTGGAGGAGGCCATTGCCCTGGCGCAGTACCAGCTCAATCGAAAGGGCGTTCGGACCGCCGGCCGGTTGACTCCGGGCCTGCCGGCCGTGACGGCCGACGAGAGCCATCTGAAGGAGGCGTTCGTCAACCTGATCCTGAACGCCTCGGCGGCGGTCCTGGAGGGAGGGAATGTGGCCGTCGAGACCCGACGAACGGATGCCACGGTGGAGGTGACGGTGAGCGACGACGGGTGCGGCATCCCCGAGGCGCACCTTGGCCGCATCTTCGATCCCTTCTTCACCACCCGGCCTGACGGGACCGGGCTGGGGCTGTCGATTGTGCGGCGGGCGGTAGAACAGCACGGCGGGACCATCTCCGTGGAGAGCCGGGAGAGACAGGGGACCCGTTTCACCGTCCGACTGCCGGTATCTAAACCTTTGAGCGTTGAGGAGGGCCTGAAGGCGTCGTGAACGGCGAGAAGATCTTGATTGTGGACGACGACGCGGCCATTGTGTTCGCGCTGAGGCGGACCTTCGAGAAGGAGGGCTACGCGGTCGTCTCCGCGAAGGACGGGGTGTCCGGCCTGGAGGCGGTCCGGTCCGGGGCGCCGGACCTGGCCTTCCTCGACATCACGATGCCGGGGCTGGACGGGCTCTCCGTCCTGGCCAGGGTCCGGGAGGAGCAGATCGACGTGCCGGTGGTCATCGTGACGGGTTTCGGCACCATGCAGACGGCCATCCGGGCGGTGCAGCTCGGGGCCTACGACTACATCACGAAGCCCCTCGACGTGGATCAGGTCCGGTCCGTGGCCCGGCGAGCGCTGGAGCTCCGGTGTCTCCGGGAGGAGGTCCGGGGGCTCCGGGCGCGCCTTCAGGAGCGACCCTCCGAGGACATCGTAGGGGATGACTCCAAGATGCAGGAGGTCTACAAGGCTATCGGGGCAGTGACGACAACGCCCAACGAGACCACGGTGCTGATCACCGGCGAGAGCGGGACGGGGAAGGAGCTGGTCGCGCGGGCGATCCACGCCCACGGCCCCGCCGCTCGCGAGCCGTTCGTGGGCATCAACTGCGCGGCCTTGCCGGGAGACCTCCTGGAGAGCGAACTGTTTGGACACGAGAAGGGGGCGTTCACCGGCGCGACCGACCGCAAGCCGGGCAGGTTCGAGGTGGCCGGAGGGGGGACGATCTTTCTGGACGAGATCGGGGGCCTCTCCTCGGACCTCCAGCAAAAATTGTTGCGCGTACTCCAGGAGCGGGAGTTCGTGCGGGTGGGAGGGAACGCGCCCATCCCGGTCCGGGCGCGGTTCATCACGGCGACCAACAGGGACCTGGAGGGGGAGGTCCAGCGGGGGGCCTTCCGGGAGGACCTCTACTTCCGCCTCAACGTGATGAGGATACACCTCCCGCCCCTGCGGGAGCGGCGGGGGGACATCCCTTCCCTGGTGAACCACTTCCTGTCCAGATACAGCCGAATCCTCAACAAGCGAATGTCGGGCATCGTCCCGGAGGTCCTGGACATGCTGGGGCGCTACGGCTGGCCCGGCAACGTGCGGGAGCTGGAGAACGTGATCGAACGGTGCGTCATCCTGGCCCGGGGGGAGGTGGTTCTGCCAAACACCCTGCCGGACCAGGTCCGAGGGGACAGAGGGGCGCAGACGATCGACGTGCCGATCATAAGCCCCCGGCTGGAGGAGGCGCGGCGGGCGGTGGTGGAGGCGTTCGAGCGAAAGTTTGTCGCGGAGACCCTGAAGGCCACGCAGGGGAATGTCACCGAGGCGGCCCGGCGGGCCGGGATCGAGCGGCAGAGCTTCCAGAGGCTCATGGGAAAATACGGAATCGCATCCGAGGCGTTTCGGGGAGATGCCGGGCGAGGGTAGGGGGCGAGGGTCGCCACGCGGTCGGTGGCATCCATGCCACGTTCTAAGTAGCAGGTCTAACGTCCTGAGAAGCGTTGTTTTTCTTGTCTTGCTGATGGCTGACGGCTGACGGCTGAACGCTTACCTCTTGATTATCAGGCCACTTGCTCTCGGAGCGGGTGGCCTTTCCGCTTTCCCCTTTAGCCTGTCTGCCCGTCGGCGGACAGGCGGCACGGCCCTTGCTCACCTGCACAGAGGAGAGCGGAGGGCTGCCTTGTCCAGGCGGGGCAACAGACTGACTGAAGGGAGACGGTCGTGGGGAATCGCAAGACCATTCTGGTTGTCGATGACGACCCGCTCATCCTGGACGCCTTTCGGAGTTTCCTGACGCAGGAGGGGCACCGGATGATCGGCGTCCGGGGTGTCTCGGAGGCAGTCGAACGGCTTTTCACGGAGCGAGTGGACCTGGTCATCACGGAGGTCGATCTGATGGGGCTGTCGGCCACGGGCCTCCCCGGCCTGATCAAACAGATCGACCGTGACCTTCCGGTGATCGTGATGAGCGATCGCGCGGAGGTGATGGGCAGCGTGTCGGCTGTCAAAAGACAGGCCGACCTCCTCCTCAACAAGCCGCTGGACCTGGGCGAGATCCGGGCGGCGATCACCAGACTCCTGACAGCCGGGACGGATGCATAGACAGAACGGCATCCATAAGGAGCAGGCGAGACGTTCATAACAACACCCAAATGTTGTCGAGACAGGAGAACATGCTATGGCCATTCCAAATCTCAAACCGCTTGTTCTGTCTCCCATGGGCGCGACTTTACTGGTCGTACTGATCGGGTTCGCCCTGCCCGCGTCGGCCTCCGGGTCTGTGGGCGACCCGCAGGCAGCGGAGCGGGGCAGACAGGGCTTTGAAAAATACGGCTGCTTCGTCTGTCACGGCAACGAGGGGGCAGGTGGGGTGAGAAACAGGCATTCGGCGACGGGTGTCGTTCCCGCGCTTACCTTCACCTCTCGCGCCTTCAACGATGTCGCTTTGAAAGCGAGAATCATTCAAGGTCCGATCCCTGTGAAGAAAGCGGACCCCAAAGGTCCGACCCCACCCCTTTCCATGCCTCACTTCCGGGGCCTGATCACGGATGAAGAACTGACCGACCTGGTGGCCTACCTGCGAAGTCTCACGCCTCCGGAGGGTGAAGGGCCGAAGCCCGTGAGCAAGGAACGACCGCCGACGCCGGACTTCATGCTGGGAAACGACAACTGTCAGGTTTGCCACAGCCTCGTCACAGAAAACTTTAAAACCAACCTGCATTACGGCGCGCATGCGACGCGAAACGGCTCTTCGGAAGGGATCGTATGCGCCACCTGTCACGGTGACGGGAGAAATCATGCGGCCAGATATGGGAGTCCCGAAGCCATTGTGCGCTTCAGCAGGGAGTCGTCCGCATCGATGAAGGAGAAAAACGACGCGTGTCTCAAATGCCACGAGAGAGGCATTCGCCTCTACTGGAAGGGGAGCGCGCACGAGTCAAAAGGCCTCGTCTGCGTGGACTGTCACAAGATCATGGAGCCGGCATCTCCGCAGAGGCTCTTTGCTAAAGTCAATGAGCTGGAGACCTGTTTCCAGTGTCATCAGCAGCGAAGGGCGCAGATGCAGCGATCCTCTCACATGCCCTTTCGGGAGGGGAAAATAAAGTGCAGCGACTGCCACAACCCCCACGGCACGGCGAATGAAAAGCTCCTGACGGAGGCGATCGTCAACGAGAATTGCTACAAGTGCCACGCCGACAAGCGCGGGCCATTCCTCTGGGAACATCCGCCCGTAGCGGAAAACTGTCTGAACTGTCACGACCCGCACGGCTCCAATCACGACAAGCTGCTGACGATGGACCGACCCAGGCTCTGTCAGCGCTGCCATATCGAGTCGCGACATCCGACCACGCCGCAGGCGGCGGCCACCCGGTTTGTGTTCAACCGCTCTTGCCAGAACTGTCACTCCCAGATCCACGGTTCAAACAGTCCATCCGGGGTGAGGTTCCATAGATAACCAAAAGACTCCACCACGCTTCTTCCACATCGGAGACCGAGCGTTATGAAGACGAGACATCTCCTCTCAATGCCCCTGGCATTTGGCCTGGCGCTCTGCTGGGCGCCGGCGCTTTGCGCGCAACATGTCATCAGCGGAGGCGCGGAACTGGGTGGGCGGCAGTTCAACGGGACGCTGAGTTCCTCGAAGTTCACCGAGTATCGGGACCTGCCCGCCGGAATGTTTGTCAACGCCTTTTCGCTCAATCTGATGAACACCGGGCACGTCCATTTCCTCTCACTCGGGGGCTCCCACGTCGGGCAGCAGGACCAGAACTTTGCGGCTCAACTGGGAGTGCGCGGAAGATTCAAACTGGAGCTGGAATGGGGTCAAGCTCCTCACAACTACACGAACACGGCAAGAACGGTGTTTACCAACCCTGGGAGCGGTGAACTGGTGATGCCCGATCTCCTTCAGAACAGGTTGAGGACGATCCTGACCACAGACCTCAATCCTCGCGTCTCCGGGGTGCAGTTCGATACACTGGCCATCACCGATCTTGTGCTGGGCAGCGCGCGCGGCGTTGACGTCGTCTCACGGCGAGACAGGGGGAAGGCCACGCTTAACTATTCACCGACCGAAGAGCTGGACGTCAAGGTGCACTACTCGAACGAGCAGCGGTCCGGCACCAAACCCCTCGGAGGGAACTTCGGCTTCAACCCTGTTGAACTTCTCGAACCGACCGATTATCGCACCCAGGAGGTCCTGACAAGCCTCGAGTATGCGGCGAAAGGCGGGAACGTTCAACTTGGCTACTCTGCCTCTCTCTTCGACAATAACGTTGACGTTCTCGTCTGGGATAATCCCTTCCGTGAGATAGATGCAGTTAACAATCCATCGCGCGGCAGGACCGATCTGTACCCGAACAACACGGCGCAGAAGGTGAGCTTTTCCGGGGCGGCGAACCTCCCTTCGTCCACCCGGTTGATGGCCACTGTGTCCTACGGCTGGCGGCGACAGGATGACAGGTTCATCCCCTTTACCATCAATGCGGCGCTCGATACACTGAGGAACTTCCCCAGACTGCCGGCGGCGAGTCTGAACGGGAAGGTGGGCACGACGCTGGTGAATTTCTCTTTAACCAATCGCTCCTCCTCTTCGGTGTGGCTGAGCGCACGCTATCGTTTTTTCGACTACAACAATCAAACTCCCGGCCTGGTGTTTCCGGGCTATGTGGGTTATGATAACAACGTTAGTTCTGTGCAGCGGCGAAATGTTGCGATCGGTTACAAGAAAATGAACGCCTCGGCGGATGCGACCTTGCGTCCGATGAGGGATGTCTCTTTGAAGGTTGGATACGAGAGGGAAAATTGGGATCGGACACATCGAGATGCAGAGAAGACCGAAGAAAACATCTACAAGGCCTCGCTCGATTACACGCCCCGTTCGGGGCTCCTCCTGAGAACATCCTACTCCTTCGGCGCCAAGAAAACGCCCCATTATGATTGGGAAGAAGTGGCGCACGAGGCCTTTCCAGGAGGTGAACCCGCTGGAACGCTGGGACAGCTCCCGCAATTGCGAAAGTTTGACATGGCGACCCGCGACAGAAACCGGGCGAACGTCCTCGCCCAGGTGACGCCGTCTGACAGGGTGACGTTTACAACCTCGTTCGGGCTGGCGAACGACAGGTTCAAGGAATCTGAGTACGGGCTGCGCCGGAACAGATCGAACAACGTCTCGTTCGACGTCTCCCTCAGCCCGACGTATGACCTGGCCCTCTTCGCGAGCTATACCAGGGAGAACTTCAATTACGCGATGAGGTCGAGACAGCGGGTGCCCCAGGCAGGGGCGACGCCGGCGAATGACACGCCGAACAACGACTGGGGCAGTGACCTGAAGGATGCGGTGAACACGTTTGGCGCCGGGCTCTCCTGGTCTGCGGTCCCGGAGAAAGTGGATGTGTCGCTCGACTTCAGTTCCTCCGACGCAAAAGGCATCATTGCAACGAAGGCGCTTGGTAATTCCGCAACTCCGGGATTTCTCGTAACAACCGCTCAGGACTATCCGGATACCAGAAGCAGACTTCATCAACTGCGGTCCTCCGTCGGCTACCGGCTCAGCGAGCATTTCACCCAGCGTCTTGAATACCGGTTCGAGCGCTACAAAGAGTCGTACTTTAACCAGGACGTGATGACGCCGTATATGCTCCCCGTCGATCCGGGCACAGCGGGCGGGGTGTTCCTCGGGGCGAGACAGCCGGGGTACTCTGCGCACATCCTCTATCTTGTCCTGTCCTCTTATTTCTAAACGGAGGCCTTCATGAAAAGGTTTAGCTTGCTACTGACCGCGCTGATCGCCATATCCCTCTTGTCCATCCCGGGGGCGCTGACCGCCGGGACCGTCGAGGGGACGATCACGGTCAAGGGCGCCAGGGACGCCCGCGATGCGGTGATCTACGTCGACAAGATCGACGGCAAGGCGTTCGAGGCGCCGAAGGAACACGCCAAGATAGACCAGAAGAACATGGTGTTCATCCCCCACGTCCTTCCGGTCCTGGCCGGGACAAGAGTGGACTTCCACAACTCCGACGCCGTGCTCCACAACGTCTTCACGCCAGACAGGGTCGCCGACAAGTTCAACCTGGGGACGTGGCCCCAGGGGCAGGTGAAGTCCTATACCTTCAAGAACGTGGGCAGCGCCGTGATGCTGTGCAACGTCCACCCGGAGATGGAGGCGTTCGTCGTGGTCCTGCCCACGCCCTACTTCGCCAAGACGGGGCCAGACGGGAAGTTCAGGATCGAGGGCGTCCCGGCGGGGACGCACACGGTCAAGGTCTGGCACGAGAAGCTCAAGGCGCAGGCCGTGTCTGTGGCGGTCCCGGCGGAGGGGGCGGCGACGGTCTCGTTCGCGCTGAGCAAGTGAACGTAGGGCGTAGGGTATAGAGCACGGAGATCAGAGGGTCTCCGCTCAACGCCCTTCGAGGGGGTGAGGTCGATGGGGTAGCCTCGAAGTGGAGATGGATCATCCTCGCCGTCGTCGTCGGCCTGATCGTCGGGCTGGCGCTGTGGGGGCGCGGCCGTCAGGGGGGCCAGTCCTCCTTCCTTCAGGGGGATCCCCAGCGCGGCGGCACGGCCTTCTTCGACAAGGGGTGCGCCCGCTGCCACGCCATCTCCGGGACGGGAGGGAATCTCGCCCCCGACCTGGGCCGGGTGCCGGAGGAGCACCTGAGTTTCGCTCAGCTCGTGGGGGTCATGTGGAACCACGCCCCGGCGATGTGGCGGAAGATGCAGGAGACCGGCGCCGCCTTCCCTGTCCTCACGGAGCGCGACGTGACGGACATCTTCGCCTATCTCTATGTCCTGCGCTACATGGATGTGGCGGGAGATCCGGAGAGTGGGAGACAACTTCTGAGGGACAAAGGGTGCATCCGCTGTCACGCCGTTCGGGGAGAGGGGGGGACCGCAGCGCCCGACCTGGGACGGGCGGAGGCGTTGCCCCGCACCCTCATCTCAATGGTGGGTCTCATGTGGAACCACTTCCCCAAGATGTCGAAGGTGATGCGGGAGAAGGGAGTGGAGCGGCCCCAGTTTTCGGAGCGGGAGATGGCCGATCTGATCGCCTATCTCTACTCCGTCCGCTATTTCGACGAGCCGGGAGACATCTCCGCAGGGGCGCAGGTCTTCTCGGAGAAGCAATGCGATCTGTGCCACGCCTTAGAGGGGGAGAAGAAGGAGGGGCCGGACCTCAGCCGCCTGAGAGGGCGCTTCTCCCCTGCGAGGATGGCCTACGCGATGTGGGAGCACGGGCCGCAGATGCTCGATAAGATGAGATCCAGGAACATCCCCTGGTCGTTTTTTAAAGGGCGGGAGGTGGCCGACCTGATCGCCTATCTCAACGCAGCAAATGACCGGTAGCGATATGGAGCAGACCAAATTCGTCAACCCCGACTGGCTCAGGAGCAACTTCCCCTGCAGGACCGCGTGCCCTGTGGGCACGGAGGCGGGGCGCTACGTGAACCTGATCGCGCAGGGGCGCTACCGGGAGGCCTACCGCGTGGCCCGGGAGCCCAACCCCTTCGCCTCGATCTGCGGCCGCATCTGCGCCGCGCCCTGCGAGGACGCCTGCCGGCGGGGGAAGTTAGACGCCCCGGTCTCCATCCGGGCGCTCAAGCGCTTCGTGTGCGAGCGCTACGGGGTGGAGAGCATGATCGACATAGGGCGCATCCGGGAGATCATCGGCCCGGCCCTCCCCAGACGGGAGGAGAAGGTGGCCGTCGTGGGGGGCGGGCCTGCGGGGATGTCGGCGGCCCACGACCTGGCCCTGCTGGGCTACCGGGTGACCGTGTTCGAGGCCCAGTCGGCGCCGGGGGGGATGCTCCGCCTGGGCATCCCGGAGTACCGGCTGCCCCGCGAGCTGGTCCGCATGGAGATCAACGTCATCCTGAGCCTCGGCGTGGACCTGAGGCTGAACCAGAGGTTGGGCCGGGACCTCTCCCTGCGGGACCTCCGGGAGGGGTTCAATGCGGTCTTTCTCGCCCTCGGGGCGCACAAGAGCCGGGACCTGCGCATCGAGGGGGTGGGCCTGGACGGGGTGCTGCGGGGGGTGGACTTCCTCCTGAACGTCAACATGGGCTACAAGGTGGACCTGGGCGAGCGGGTGGTCGTGATCGGCGGGGGGAACGTGGCCCTGGATGTGGCCCGGACGGTGGCCCGGCAGGAGCCTCCCGTCAGTCTGACGGCGGCCCGCATGGTGGAGGCCCTGGACGTGGCCCGGACGGCCGTCCGGTTCGGCGCCCGCGAGGTCCACGTGGTCTGCCTGGAGTCCCGCGAAGAGATGCCCGCCGATCCTCTGGAGGTGGAGGAGGCCGAGAAGGAGCGAATTGCGCTCCACCCCCGGAGGGGGCCGGCCCGCATCCTGGGGGAGGGGGGGAGAGCCATCGGCCTGGAGACCCTTGACGTGGCGTCGGTCTTCGACGAGGCTGGCCGGTTCAACCCGAAGTTCATGCCGGGCACGGAGCGCGTCCTGCCCGCCGACTCGATCATCATGGCCATCGGGCAGGCGTCCGACCTCTCGTTCCTGTCCCCGGAGGATGGGCTAACGGTCACGCCGCGCGGGACCCTCCAGGTGGACCGGGAGACCCTGGCGACCACCGCCCCGGGAGTCTACGCCGGGGGGGACGTGGCGTTCGGTCCCCGCATCGCGATTGAGGCCGTCGCAGACGGCAAGCGGGCCGCCCGGGCCATCGACGCTTATCTGAGGGGCGGAGAAGGACACCGGCGGGAGGTCTTCCAGGTTACGGTCCACGAGGCGTTCACCTACCGGCAGGCGGAGGACTTTGAGAAGATCCCACGGCAGGCCGTCCCCTCTCTTCCCATCGACCGGCGCATCGGCGTGGCGCAGGTGGAGCTGGGTTACGACGACGCGACCGCTGTCCGGGAGGCCCGGCGATGCCTCCGGTGCTGGATCAACACGGTCTTCGAGGGGACCGAGGCCCTCGGCTCCGAGTGCATCCTGTGCGGGGGCTGCGTGGACGTCTGCCCGGAGGGCTGCATCGAGCTGGTCGCGGGGGACCGGGCGGTCACGGAAGGGGCGGAGGAGATCCTGCCGGGGGGGACGACGGTCACGCTCGTCGTCAAAGACGAGACGGCGTGCATCCGGTGCGGGCTGTGCGTCAGGCGGTGCCCGGTGGGGTGCATTGCGATGGAGGGGTTTGAATGCGCGGAGGCGATTGCGGCATGAATGAAAGCGACGAAAGGCCGATCTCGCGGCGATACTTCTTCGAGGCCGTCGGATGCGGGGCCGTCGTGGTTTCAATGGCGGGGGGCGGGGTCTGGGGCTGGCAGTTCCTCTCGCCCAACGTCCTGTTCGAGCCTTCCTCAAGCTTCAGGGCAGGCCGGCCCGAGGACTACCCCTTGGGCGCCGTCACCTTCAACCCCCAGCAGCGGGTGTTCATCGTGCGGGAGAAGGAGGGGTATTTCTATGCCCTCTCGGCGGTCTGCTCGCATCTGGGGTGCATCGCCAACTGGAGACAGGAGGAGGGGATCATCGCCTGCCCCTGCCACGGCAGCAAGTTCGCCAGGACAGGAGAGGTCCTAACAGGCCCCGCCCCCCGGCCCCTCCAGCGACTCCTGATCGCGCTGAACGAGGGCGGGGAACTGGTCGTGGACAAGGGCACGGCCGTGGGCGAGGAACAGATTTTAAAGGTGTGAGAGGACGGCATGAGACTTCTCGAACACATCGCGAATTCGCGGGCCTGGCGGTCGGTCTTCCGGACGGGCATCCCGGAGTCCAATTTAGAGCGGTCCGAAGTCATCATGAACGGCCTGTTCCTCCACGTCCACCCGGTCAAGGTGCGAGAGAGGAGCCTCCGGTTTTCCACCACGTTCTATCTGGGAGGCATCTCTTTCGGGCTGTTCCTCATCCTGATCGTCACGGGCATCCTCCTGATGCTGTATTACCGTCCCTCGGTCCCGCAGGCCTACCACGACATGAAGGACCTGCAGTTCGTCGTCTCGCCGGGGAGGTTCCTGCGGAACATGCACCGGTGGGCCGCCCACGGCATGGTGGCCGTCGTCTTTCTCCACCTGCTCCGGGTCTTCTACGCCGGGGCCTACAAGCCGCCCAGGGAGTTCAACTGGGTGGTCGGGGTTCTCCTGTTCATTCTGACGCTCCTTTTGAGCTTCACAGGGTATCTGCTGCCGTGGGATCAGCTCTCGATATGGGCGGTGACGATAGGGACGAACATGGCCCGGGCGACGCCCCTGATCGGGGAGAAGCTCCGGTTCGTCCTGTTGGGAGGCAACGTCGTGGGGGGAAACGCCCTGCTGCGCTTCTACGTGCTGCACTGCGTGGTCCTGCCCCTGTTTCTGACGCTGGGGGTCGGCATCCACTTCTGGCGCATCCGGAAGGACGGGGGGCTGAAATAAGGAGAGACACCGTGGAGCAGGCTAAAGACATCCTCATCGAGGTCTCCGACGACGCGCAGCGGGTCCCTAAACGGATTGCGTATATCCGGCAGGGGACGTCCGCTCAGGTCCGGCGCGAGGCGGCGCCGGAGAGGCTCGTGACGGCCTTCCCCCACCTGATCGTGCGAGAGGTCCTTGCCTTTCAAATCCTCGTCATCGTCCTGGCCCTCCTCTCCCTCCTGTTCGACGCCCCCCTGGAGTGGGAGGCCAACCCGGAGCACACCCCCAACCCGGCCAAGGCCCCCTGGTACTTCCTGGGCCTCCAGGAACTCCTTCACTACTTCCCGCCCGTCGTGGCCGGGGTGCTCATCCCGACGCTGGTCGTCATCGCCCTGATCGTCATCCCCTACTTCGAGATCAACCTCAAGCGGGAGGGCCTCTGGAAAGCGGACCGGCGGCGGACCTTCATCGGCCTGACCGCTGCGGTCGCAGTCATCGCGTCGTCCATGTCGGCCTTCCACGCCTATCCCATCGCTGTCCCCACCCTGGTCATCTACGGCCTGGCCCTGGTCCCGCTCCTGTTCGAGAGGGGTGACGGGTTCGCGGGCTGGCTGGCGCGACGGTCCCTGGCCGAGTGGATCATGACCTGGTTCGTCCTGGTGGCCACGACCCTGACGTCCATCGGCGTCTTCTTCCGGGGGCCGGGCTGGCGGTGGAGCTGGCCGTGGGTGGAGGGGATATACTGACATGCAGAACCTCAGCAAAATCTTTGCCCTGACCAGCCTCCTCTTCCTCTGCGTCCTGGCCGTCTCGCCGGTCAAGGACTACCTGAGCGAGTGGCGGCGTCAACAGCAGGCCTACAACCGATTCATCGAGCAGCAGCCGAGGCGGATGAAGCCCGTTCCCATCCGGGTCAAACAGTCGTGGGCGCCTCAGTTCGGCCGCGTGGACCGCTGCGCCTCCTGTCACCTTGGCGTCAAGGAGGCGACCCTGACGAACGCCCCCCAGCCGTTCCGGGCGCACCCGAGGACCGCCCACGACGTCGAGGCGTTCGGCTGCACGATCTGCCACGAAGGCCAGGGACCCGCCACGACCGCCGAGGAGGCGCACGGGATCGCGGAGTTCTGGGAGCGGCCCATGCTCCCCGCCCGCTATGTGGAGTCCTCCTGTGGCAAGTGCCACGCGGGCGACGAGGTCCCGGATGCCCCTTCCCTGACCGCCGGCCGGAGGCTTCTCAAGGAGGCCCACTGCGTCGGGTGCCATAAGATCGCGGGCGTCCCCAAGTTGTTCGTCCCCGACCTTAACGACATCGGGAGCAAGGTGAGCCGGGCCTGGCTCGTGCGCTGGCTGAAGGCCCCCAGGTCCTACTGGGAGCGGACGCGGATGCCCAACTTCCTGCTCCCCGACGAGGAGGCAGGGGTCCTGGCCGACTATCTGATGACGTTCAAAGATAAGGGGAGGATCGGCCCCCTGCCCGAGGCCCTCCGGGCGATGTCGGACGAGCGACGCGGGAGACTCTACGACCTGGGCCGGACGCGCTTCGGGGAGGCGCGGTGCATCTCCTGCCACGCCGTGGGCGGGAAGGGAGGGACCGCCGCCCCGGACCTGGGAAAGATCGGGAGCAAGGTGAGCCCTGCGTGGCTCTACAGCTATCTCAGAGACCCCCGGGCGTTCCAGCCCGACGTGGAGATGCCCCGCTACGGCCTCTCCGACGAGGAGCGGCTGGCGGTGACGGTCTACATGACGACGGAGTTCACCGACCCGGAGGTCGCGGACGGGCCTGCGATCCCTTCGGACCCCGCCTTCTACGAGAAGGGAAAGCGACTGTTCCGGGCCTACAACTGCGCCGGCTGCCATGCCTTGGAGGGGATCAGACCGGGCGAGGAGATGGGGCCGGAGCTTTCGACTGTCGGGAGCAAGCGGCTCTACGAGATCGAGTTCGGGAGGGCGGAGACCCCCAGGACGCTGCACGATTATCTCCACACCAAATTGACCCGCCCCCGACTCTTTGCCGAGGGCCTCCGCATGCCCGACTACGAGTTTTCCGAGGAGGAGGCCGTCGCCCTCACGAATGCCCTGTTGAGCCTGACGGCGGAGAAGGTCCCGGAGGCGTATCGCGTCCCAATGCCTCCTGAAAGCCCCTACGCCCCCCAGGGGGAGTTTGGAAAGCTGGTCAGGGACTACGCCTGCTTCGGGTGCCATAAGATCCACGGCCGCGGCGAGCGCATCGCCCCTGACCTCACCCGCGAAGGGAGCCAGGCTCAACCGGACTGGATCCGGCGCTACTTCAAGGTCCCTTACTCCCTGCGGCCGACCATGACGGAGCGGATGCCCAACCTGTTCATGAAGGACGGGGAGATCGAGGCCGTCGCCCGCTATGTGGAGATGGTCCTCCTTGACGACAGCCTGAGGGTGGATGCCCCGCCCGGAGATGGTCGGCTCGTCTCGGAGGGCAAAAAGCTCTACGAGGACTACGGCTGCCGGGCGTGCCACCAGATCGGGACGCAGGGGGGCTACGTGGGTCCCCCGCTGACGAACGTGGGATCGCGCCTGACGCCGGGATGGATGTATGGGTGGCTGGAAAACCCCCGGCGCTACAACCCGGATACTGTCGAGCCGAACCACGGCCTGAACGCCGGAGAGCGCCGGGCGCTCACGGCCTACCTGATGAGCCTGAAGGAGGAGGGGCGCCGATGAGAGCGATCTGGATGAGGGCCACAGCCCTGCTCGCCCTGGCCACCCTGTCGGCCTTCGGATGCGCCCGGAGGCAGGGCGGGGCAGAGGTGGCGTCCGCGCAGGCAGTGTCTGCGCAGGCGGCGGACACGGTGAAGGTCGTGTTGACCTACGAGCAGCGGAAGGGACAGCGGGTCTTCACCCGCTACTGTGCCGTCTGTCACGGGGCGGAAGGGGCCGGGGACGGTTTCAACGCCTATAACCTCAACCCCAAGCCGCGCGACTTAAGCGACGCCCAATTTCAGAGGGCCGTCAGCGACGAATGGCTGGCCGAGGTCATCGCCCAGGGGGGGCGCGGGGTCAATCGGTCGCCCCTGATGCCCGCGTGGGGCCACACGCTGACCAGGGGCCAGGTCCGAGAGGTGGTCGCCTTTATCCGGACGCTCTCTGGCAAACCCGCCTCACCCTGAGCTTCTCTCCCAAAGAACATCTGTATGGCGTGCGGGGTTCCCTTCAAGTTGTCCAACCCACTCCCGCCAAAATGTCGATGAGCCTCTTATCTCAAAGGCGTTCGCCGTGGTGTTCCTGTTCGCGCACGCGGCGTTCCTCTCGGCCCCGCCGTCCATCTGGGCCGCGGCCGCCGGGGATGCGGCGATGCTCGCCGCCCTGAGCGCGGCGCTGTTCAGGCGCCGCTGTCTGTGATGTCCAATGGACGGAGGACGAAAAAAAGGGTCGCCGGGAATTCCGGCGACCCTTTACATTTGTGCCCTGAAAGGGCTGTTTTTACCGGTCCCGGAGCGCAAACGCGGGACGTGAGGCCAGCTCCTCTCGCTCCAGGATGTAAGGCATCGGGTTGATCCAGCGCCCGCCCTGCTTCACCCCATAGTGCACGTGAGGGGCGGTCGCCCGCCCGGTCCTGCCGACGTAGCCGATGACCTGCCCTCGCTTGACCTTCTGCCCCGGCTCCACCTCAAACCGCTGAAGGTGCCCGTAGAGCGTCTCCAGGCCGTATTTGTGATTCAGGACGATATGTCTTCCGAAGTAGGCATCCTCTCTCCGCTCTGCCACCACCCCATCCGCCGTGGCCACGACCTTCGTCCCGATCTGGCTGCAGATGTCGAGGCCCGCGTGCATTTCAACCTCGCCTGTGAACGGGTCCCGGCGACTTCCGAACGAGGATGAGACCCAGGCCTCCGACGGGCGCACCGGAGAGATCGACGGGGTGTGATTGCGGAGGTCGATGTCCTTGTCCAGCTTGCTGGCGACCTCCTCAAAACTCCCCTTCACCAGGTCCGCCTCGCGCAGGAGGTGATCCAGGTCCAGGCTCACCTTCTGAACCATTGGATACGAGGCCTGCGCCACTCCCCGAACCGGCGCCGGCCCGCCCACGCCCGGCCCATTGCCCGCCACGGCCTTCTGCGCCTCGCCGTCTGCGGGCTGAAGATTGGCCATCTGGCGGAGCTGCCGGTCGCGAGAGAGCAGGTCGTTCATGCGCTGGCGGAGCTGGAGCAGGTTGGCGTCCACCATCTTCATCTGCTCCACCAGCGCCCGGTTCTCGGCCTCTATAGTCGCAAATTTGGCCTCCCGGTTCAGCCGGACGTAATATCCGACTCCGTAGTAGATGAGCGCCGCGAAGCAGAAGATCAGGATGGCGCACGCCCCCCAGATCAGGGCCCACGAAAGACCGAACTCCCTCACGCGGTCCTCGTTGTGGGGAATGACCATCAGTGTCAGGTGCTTCTTTCTCATCGAGTTCATCCTCATCTCATCGGGTTAGACAGGGACGGAGACAGTGAGGTGAACGGCCAGAGATATCTGGCCGGGCAGACCTCACAGAAGCGTTCCCCCGGGGATGAAATGGGTGAGAAATCCGATGTCCCTCCCTAACAGCGCCTTTCACGAACGATGCACAGGGGATTGAATCGAATCGGATCACCCTCCTCTGCCAGCCCATCAGGACCGGCTCAAACACCACGAAACGACTTCCAGACCACGTTAATAGTTCTGCCAATGTAAGCCTTTTCAATGATTTTGTCAATGAAAAAATGCAACGAATAGATGCACAAAAGGACACTAAAAATGCCCGGTCATCCTGCGCCCCGGATCTCACGCCAGGTAGTTCTTGACGCCCTGCTTGAGGGCCTCCCGCAGGCCCGCGTGGTCGATGCAGTAGACCCGGAACACCTTGGCCTGGGCCTCGAAATTGTCCACGAAGGACTCCTTGAGGCCGGACACCTCCGGGTCGTCAAAGGAGAGCGGGTCGTCCCTGTCCACCGGGATGTGCGGGCCAAAGAAGACCTTCAGGTCCACCTGAGGGGTCTTTGTGAAGCTCGGGATGTCGATCAGGACCTCATCCCCCTTCAGCGGCAGCCCCAGCTTCTGGCCGAAGACCCGGCAGAGTTCGATCTCCTTCTCCCGGCGTTTCTCCGGGACATTGTAAAGCTCGTAGAAATAATGCACAAATGCCTGCTCCCGCTCGTGGGGGAAGAAGACCCTGGCCACCTTGTAGAGCCGGCGACGCCGCAGCCGCCCCAGGAGGTGGCCGTCCAGCTGCGCCCCCTGGGTCGCAACCTCGTCGTGGAGCTTCCGGGTCAGCTCCGACTCGGTCACCCGCTCAAAATCGGACGGGCCGAGACCACAGCGCGGGTGGAGAAGCAGGTCCTGCACCCCCCGTTTGAACATCGCCGTGGCCGCCCGGACGGTATGATGCCAGTAGACGTTCCGGTACATCAGGTAGTGCGTGAACACCAGCGCCTCCATCGCCGACACCCCCTTGTGGGTGATCGCCGGGCGCTGCCGGACCGGGTCAAACGTGATCGACCCGATCAGCCGGTCCCGGTTGACGCTCTCCCCAAACGGGATGCCGCAGTAGCGGGAGTCGCGCAGGAGATAGTCGATCTTGTCCGGGTCCAGGGGGCCGCTCAGGATGTGGGCCAGCAGCAGGTCCCGGGGCGGGACATCCACGTCCCGGTTGCGGAAGTCGATGACGTTGGCCACCCGGCCGGGGTCGATGCCGATGCCCCGGAGGGCCTGGTGAATTTCGGTCCCCGGGTCTTCGAGAATCCGCCTGCCCCGGCGCTCGTGGGGGACGAAGGAGGGGTGCAGCTCCTCCAGAATGTGAGAGAAGGGGTAGTGCCCCAGGTCGTGGAGCAGGGCTGCGGCCAGCAGGACCTTGACGTCTTCCTGGCCGATCTCCACCGGGGGCCGGGCGCGCAGGAGCTGGAACAGAAACCGCTTGGCGATGTGAAACACGCCGAGGGAGTGCTCAAACCGCGAGTGCCGGGCCCCGGGATAGACGAGCAGGACGTGGCCGAGCTGGGAGAGGTCTCGAAGGCGCTGGTAATCCTCCGAGTCGATCAGGGCCATCATCTCGTGGGGCACGTAGATGTAGCCCCAGATGGGGTCCCGGATCGCCTTCCCCTCCTCCAGATAGAGCATATCGACGGACATGTCATCCCTCAAAAAAAGCTGGTCCGGGAGCCCATCCTCCGGACCAGCAGAACCCGTCTTCTTAACCGTGACCCAGGACTGTTTTACGCCTGCGCCCGCTGGGCCGCTGCCCCTTCCTGGCCGGCGCTCCCGTTCTCCGAGGCCGCCGCGCCGTCCCCCTCAGATGGGCCCGGAGGCGGCGGGACCCGCGTGCCCTCCTCCGGCTCGGAAGCCACAGACTCAGGCGCGACAGGGGTGTCGGTGACCCCGAACTGCTGCTTCAGGGACTCCAGCTGCCGCTGGTAGGAGGCGACCTGTTTGTTGTTTTCGCTGATCCGGTCGGTGAGCGTGCCGATCAGGTTCCTGAAAATGGTCAGCCCCGCCTCCGGCGACCTCTTCAGCAGCAGGTCGAACTTCATCTTCTGCAGCACGAGCGTGTTCGACGTCTTGACGGCGATCACCGTGGCCGAGCGGGGATGCCCGGTGATGATCCCCATCTCCCCCACCGTCACAATCGGGTCGATCGTCGCCAGGGGCATCCCATCCCGCGACCTGACGACGAGCTGCCCGGCGAGCAGGATGTACATCTCCGAACTCTTGGAGCCGACCTCGCACACAGTCTGCTTGGGCGAAAAGGTCCTGGCCTCTATCATCCTCAGGACCTCCAGCACCTGCCCCGGCGTCAGCCCCTGGAACATCGGGATCTTGGCGATGATCTTGACGAACTTCTGTGCGGCCTCGTGCATGGCTGCCTCAAATCATTGTCGTAGGGGCGCAGCATGCTGCGCCCCTACTTTTCACATTTTCCGTCTGCCGCCTCACGCCTTTTTATATATCGTCTCTGTTCCCAAAATCTACACCTCTTCAGGAGCCCCTGCTGTGATCCCCCTCACACCCCCTACCCCACGTCCCTGACCCGGACCTCCCGGCCCGTGCGCGCGGACTCGTAGATGGCCAGGTTGATGGCCACCGCGTGCCGGGCGTGCTCGCCGGTGATCGTGGGCGCCCTCCCCTCCCGGATGGCCTGCACCATGTCCTCCACCTGGAC
>Ga0114945_10000552_pt1 | contig 24213 bp, 24 predicted proteins | sample OV2TP3_FD_87194 | JGI IMG/M metagenome (GOLD analysis project Ga0114945, IMG submission 87194) | Hot spring microbial communities from Beatty, Nevada to study Microbial Dark Matter (Phase II) - OV2 TP3 | ecosystem: Environmental > Aquatic > Thermal springs > Hot (42-90C) | place: USA: Beatty...
ACAGGGGTTTACAACCCGAAGGCCTTCATCCCCCACGCGGCGTCGCTGGGTCAGGGTTTCCCCCATTGCCCAAGATTCCCCACTGCTGCCTCCCGTAGGAGTCGGGACCGTATCTCAATTCCCGTGTGGCTGGTCGTCCTCTCAGACCAGCTACCCGTCGTTGCCTTGGTAGGCCGTTACCCTACCAACTAGCTGATGGGACGCGGGCCCCTCCCCAAGCGGCAGCTTCATCGAGTAAAACTCTCAAGTCCATGCTCCTCGCAGGAACGACAGGCTCGAGAGCTCTACGGAATGAGGCGACCTTTGACCGCAGCCTCTGACGAAGCCGTGGTCTTATGCGGAATTAGCTCCCCTTTCGAGGAGTTATTCCCCACTCGGGGGCAGGTTACCCACGTGTTACTCACCCGTGCGCCACTCTACTCACCCAGTTGCCCAGGTTTTCGCGTTCGACTTGCATGTGTTAGGCACGCCGCCAGCGTTCGTTCTGAGCCAGGATCAAACTCTCCGAAAACATCTGTACTGCTCTATTCGAGCAGCTCAAAGGATGCGCTGACCACCACAAGTCTCGCTGTTCAGTTGTCAAAGAGCTTATTCTCTCACAGTGTGCAAGAGAGTAATATACCACTGAGGACATCAAATGTCAAGGGGCTTTTTCTTCAGCATGGCAGCTCTACCCTTTTCCACGCGCCATACCTGCTCCCCCCTCCAGCTCCCATTGTCAGGGAGTCATTACCCCTTGCGGGAAAGCGTCCCCTAGTATAGTCCGCCCTGCATATCTGTCAAGCGCTTTCTGAGGAAAAGCGGGATTTTTTTGTGGTTACATCCCAAGCCGTGTCCGGGCCTCATCCATGACGGCATCGGTGATGGTGAGATGGCCCTGCTCTGCGGCATATCGCTCGATGGCCTTCTGCACCATTGGCCGGATGAAACTGGGGATGCGCTCGACCCGTATCCTGGCTTCCGGAGTCCACGCGGGCGCGTCTTCCGTCTGAGTTGCCTCGGGCTGCCCAAGCATGGCCGCGAAGGGACAGCCTGGCGCGGCGCTCTCTCCCCCCATCGCTTCTGCCGTCTCTTCCACCGGTTGGGCCAGGCTACCGCGCAGCTGTTCATAGGGACTAGCCGGTGTTGCCCGGCCCCCGATCTTCACTCCCAACGTTTGGACCAGCTGCGTTTCCCACGGGTTCGTGAGCAGCACAACCGCGAACCCGCATTGGGGACATCGAAACGTGGCCTCAAGCGACCCCTCATACGGACCCCGCGCACCCTCTAATTTCATGCCTTCATCGCAGTTCGCGCACAGAAATTTCATGGTGTCCTCTCTATGCCCCCGTGCCTTCGGCCACGCCTGTATGAGCCAGCAGGTCCGCAGCGAGCCTTCGAAAAACCCGTCCCGTAGCGCTCTCCCCCTGGAGAGCGACAAAGGGGAGACCACCGTCGGCCGACCGTGCCAATCGAGGGTCAAAAGGGATTTCCCCTAAAAAAGGGATATTAAAATCGCGGGCCAACGCTGTTCCCTGCCCGGGCCTGAAGAGCTCGCCTAGCGCTTCGCAGGTCTCACAATAGTAGCCCACCATGTTTTCGATGAGCCCCAGCACCGGGATCTTCAGTTCTCTGGCAAGCGCCAGCGACCTTCGCACGACCGCATGGGAGATATCGGAAGGGATAGTCACGACCAGCATCCCGGTCAACTGTGGCAGGAGCCCTGCCAGGGTCGCCATGCGGTCTGTTCCAGGGGGCAAGTCTAAGAAGAGGATATCCAGATCCCCCCATGCCGTATCGCTTAACAACTCCCGTAGAGCGGTGGCCTCCATGCTGCTCCGCCATACATACGATTCAGCTTGCGTCGGCGCTTGCCACATCAGCGGGGTATCGGCTCGGGGTAACAGCAGATCCATCGACATAATACGCACACCCGCAGGGCCTTGCACAGGCGACACGCCCTCCACAGTGATGGCCATGGGCAGCCCGCGCACGCCTGTCATTTTTGCGATGGACGGTCCGTTTAAATCGGCATCGAGAATGCCTACCGCGGCTCCCTGGAGGGCGGCCGCTGTCGCCAGATTGACACTGAGAGCACTTTTTCCCACCCCCCCTTTGCCGCTGACGACCGCCACCTTCAGCCGAATCCTACTCATGCGCGCCTGCAACCGCGCCACCTGCTCTGTCACCTGCGCGACAATCCCGGAGCCGCCATCACCGACCAGGTCTTTGTAGGATTTTGCCATCATCTTTATCCCTGTATGGTCTGCAGCGATCTTCGAATCCCTTTTCCGACGCGGAGTGCTTTTAGCATACCTGGGCTGGATGGACACGTCAACCGCTCTGCTCACCCCTTCGGCGTGTAGCGGTGGCTGCGCCCCTCTGAATTCGGTGGGTTCGATGCGTGAGGATATAGCGCTTTCCGCTTGCATGTACTAGAATGGCATGCCTTGCGTCGGGCAGGTGCGAATGCGGAATCCGGCTTGCAGATTCTGCTGGTGGCCTGGCCTTTCCAGGAAAGAAGGTGCGTACCCGTAATGGTCAGCTCGTGATGGCATGGCTTAGCACATTTCTCAAATCCGGTCGGTGCCTGTCCAGTCTACCCCTCGTCCTGGGCTGTTTGCTCGGACTCACCCCCATCCTCCCGGCCGCAGAAGCGCCCACTCCCGTGTATATCCAGGCCGACTACCTGGAGCGCCTCCCGGCGGTTCACCTCTTGCGGTTCCAAGGTGCGGTGGACATCAGACATGGAGACAGCCATGTGGTGGCGGATAGGGTGGAGGTCAATACGGAGACGGGGGAGGGGATCGCAGAAGGGCACGTCTTGTTTGAAGACCCTCAGCAGCGGATTGCAGCAGAGCGCGCCGAGTTCAATCTCTTCACCCGGCTCGGGACGTTGTACCAGGCGACTGGTTCTGTACAAGGGAAAAGCCCTCTGCACCCGAGGGGCCATGCTCCCAAACCCCTTACTTTTTATTTGACCGCGGGGCGGGTGATCAGAGAAACGGAGGAGCGTTCTCGTATCAGCCGTGGCAGCCTTACCACCTGCGCCGGCCCCTCTCCTGCCTGGCGGTTCGAGGCGCGCCGGGCCACTATTGAAACGGAGGGGTACGCTCATCTCCAGCACGCCAGTTTTTGGATCAAAAATATCCCCGTCTTCTATAGCCCTTATTTTCTGTACCCCACCAAGACGGAGCGCGCCACGGGCTTCCTCCCCCCGATCTTTGGGAGCAGCGATCAGCATGGATTGTTCCTGAACAACCGCTTCTTCTGGGCCATCAACGAGTCCTCGGATAGCACCATCGGCCTAGATTTCCTGAGCCAGCGCGGGGTCCGTCCCAGTCTTGAATACCGGTATGCGCTGAGCCCCACGGATCATGGGCAATTCTCCGGGATTCACATAGCTGACAAATTGACTGAACACCAATTCTGGAAGGTTACCGGAACGAGCCAACACAGGCTACCGGGCGATGTGTATGGAATCCTGACGCTCGACCTCATCAGCCGCGAGAATTACGATCGGACCTTTGAGGGCGAAAACACGCATCTACGCACGCGGCGAGAGGCCACTTCGTTTCTCTCCTTGACCCGCAATTGGGACACGAGCGCTCTGGCGCTACGAGTTCAACAGCAGGAGGATGTGGAGCTTCGAGCTGACGAACGGCTTACCCGCTACCCAGAAATGGAATTTTCCATCCTTCCTACTCGGTTGCCATGGGGCCCGTTGGCGTTTGACTTGGACGCCAACGCGGCGCTTTTCCGTTTCGAGCGGGCTGCCACGCGGGGGAGGGATGTGGACGCCCGTCGTCTCGCCCTGCGGCCTCAGGTGGCATGGACCCATGTCTATGGCCCCTGGTTTGCCGTCACACCATTTCTCGCATTTCAGGAAACTCTCTTGGATCTGGGGGGAGAGTCGCCCGGGGCCCAGGGTGTGCCCGTCATCGGTGCGGAGGTGAGCGGTCCGAAGCTCTTCAAGGTGTATGGAGGAGAGGCGATCCGCTATAAGCATCTCTTCGAGCCGAGTCTTACCTACTACTGGATCCCCTCTTTCACCGAGAAGACTCGCCGTCAGCCGTTCGATTTCCGCGATGATGTGTTCCCGCGCAACGACCTGCTGTTCAACTTCACCAATCGGTTTTTTATACGCACCCAGGCTGCGGAAGACTCCCTTGAGATCCGCGAGTTAGGCTTGCTGCGGATCAGTCAGGGGATCGATCTGCGCGGTCAGAAGGGGAGGGAATTCGTGGAGATTGCCCCCGGCCCCTTTTTTGCGGATCTTTCCGTGGAGGCGCGCGTTCAGCTGACCTCGAATCTTAGCCTAAGTGCCGATGCAGCTTACGACTACACCGAGGGACAGTTCGATGTCGCCAATGCCGGCATGGCCCTTCAACCGGTTCGTTTCTTATCGTTGTCCGTGGATCGCCGCTTTCGTAGGGCTCCCGACATCGACTTCATTCTCGGAGGAGTCGGGCTGAACCTACCAAAAGGGTGGAGCCTGTCGTATTCCACGGGCTATAACGCCCGCGACAAGGCGTTTGCGGGGAATAACGTTGGAGTTCTGTACCAAGCCGGATGCTGGAACCTGCGCCTCGGCATGAGTCAGCTGCCAGATGAAACCCGCTTCGTCGTCCAGATTGGATTGGATGCCTTCCAGGGGCCCGCCCTGAGGTTTTAGGCCGCTGCAGATCGACCTTGCCCCGAGAGTGCCATCGCTCGCTGGCCCTTCATGGGAGCCCCTTCCCTGGCCTTGCAGGGACCGACTTCAATACGCGTTCTTATGGAAGAAGCCTTTGACCAGGGTGAGGGCGAGAATCTTGAGATCGAACAGCAGCGACCAGTGCTGGATATACTCAAGGTCATATCGGAGGCGCTCTTCGACGCTCGTGTCCCCCCGATAGCCGTGGATCTGTGCCCACCCGGTCATCCCTGCCTGGATCTTGTGCCGGAGCATATAGCGCGGGATACGCGTACGGAACTCGTTGATGAATTCGGGGCGCTCCGGCCGGGGTCCGACCAGGCTCATCTCGCCTTTCAAGACGTTGACGAGCTGCGGCAACTCATCCAGGCTTGTCTGGCGTAGCAAAGCGCCGATCCATGTGCGTCGTGGGTCATTCTTGGTGGTCCAGAGAGGAATCCCTTCCGGCTCGGCTCCCACCCGCATGGAACGGAATTTCAGCAGGGGGAAGGGCCGACAATCGAGCCCCATGCGCTGTTGTCGGTACAGAACGGGGCCCCGGGAGGAGAGTTTGATCAGCAGAGCGATCAGCGCCATGAGCGGGGAGAAGGCGACGAGGGCCAGCAGGGAGACCGCGAGGTTGAGCCCCCGCTTCAGCACAGCGTTCCAGCCATAGAGCGGGAATCCCTGTAAGGTCACGGCTGGAATGCCCGCCAGATCCTCTATCCCGCTGCGCAGCGCTATGTAAGGAGAAAGATCCGGCACAAGCGTCACCTCAATCGGCGCGTTTTCCACCTGCATAAGCACTGTTTCCAAGGCCTCATAGGCACGGAAGGGCAGGGCAATGATCAGTTGGTCGACTCGCTCACGCGCGGTGATCGATCCTATGGTCTCGTACGTGCCGATAACCTCGATGCCGTCCAGGCGCGTCCCCACCTGAGCGTCGTCCTTGGCGACGACACCCAGAATGTTCAAGCCGGCTTCCGGATGCTCTTCAATCGTTTTGATCACTTGGTGAGCCAGGTGACCGCTGCCGACCAGGAGCACCTGTTTGAGGTAATTCCCCTTGCGCCTGAGGCGACATAGCGTCCTGGGGATCAATGCCCGGCAGGAAGCCATCAGGAGGATGGAGGTGACCCAGAAGATGCCTAATACCAGGCGCGAGATATCGACCTCTTTCACCAGGTAGCTGGCAGCGGTGAAGAGCACCACAGCGAGGCTGACGACTTTACAGAGCAGCCAGAGCTCCTTGCGAAACGAAAAGGCTCTTTTAGGGCTGTAGAGGCCGTAGCATACGCCAGTCATCCCCCAGATGGGAAGAAGGTAGATCAGTGGGAACACATAGCTCTCCAGGGGAGGGATTCCCTTCCACACCGGGATGAGCCCGCTGGTGAGCCGCAGATGATAGGCAAAAAACCAGGCAAGCGTGAGCGAGAGAAGGTCTACACCGAGGAGCAGGGTGCGAAAGAATTGCAGTCGCTGCTGGAACATGCCTCTCCTTGTCATGGGGAGCGGTTCGAGCTTAGCCGATACTCCGTCCCATTCTAGTCGCCAAGAAGGTCTCGATTTTACCCCTGAACACCGGCCGATCGAACTGGAGCGCATGCTGCCGGATAAGCCTGGCGTCGAAGACCTGAGCATGGCGCTCGAAGCACAAGACCGCATCGCAGAGCGCTTCCACGATGGGCTCGTCGAAGAAGATCCCCGTTGGCACGCCGACTCCCCCCACCGCCGCTGTTGCTCTCTGCAGGGGGATCACGGTCTCTAATGCCCCGCCCTTGCCCAGGGCAACGACCGGCGTGCCACACGCCTGGGCCTCCAAGGGCACGATGCCGAAATCCTCCTCACCTGGAAAAATCAGGGCTCGGCAGCGGCGATAATAGTTGCGCACCACCGGATCTGGCTGCCAGCCGAGGAAACGGATGTGGCGCGTCGCCATCCGCTCGAGTTTGCGGCGCTCCGGGCCGCTACCGATGATGAGCAGGGGTCGTTCCAGTCGAGAGAATGCCTCCACTGCCAGATCGACACGTTTATACGGGACGAGCGCACTGACCATCAGATAAAAGGGGTCTCGCGACGACCACAACGCGCCATCCGGTGTGAAAAAGGCGCAATCGACGGGGGGCGAGATGACGGTAGCGGAGCGATTATAATAGGTTTGGATCTTCCCTGCAATATGCTTCGAGATGGCGATGAACTCGTCCACCGTTCGGGCCGATTTGACATCCCAGGCCCGCAAATAACGGAGGAGGGCTTGCAAGAGCACCCAGGAGAGGGGGGAAAAGCGCTCCCGTGGGAAATAGGCAGCGCTCTGGTCCCAAATATAGCGCATGGGGGTGAAACAATAACAAATATGGAGCGTGTTGCCACGCGGCCGCACCCCCTTCACCACGGCATGGCTACTGCTCAGAACAAGGTCGTAGCCTGTCAGAGTAAAGCTCCTGAGCGCGAGCGGCAATATCGGGAGCAGGTAGCGGTAGTACTTCGTCGCACGGGGAATATATTGCAGCATGGAGGGATGGATGGACATGCGCTCGATCGTCGGGGATACGGAACCTTTACGGTGGAGGAGGGTAAAGAGGTCCGCCCAGGGAAAGAGCTCGCAGAATACTTCCAAGCAGCGCTCGCCCCCACGCATGCCGGTGAGCCAGTCGTGAACGAGGGCGATCTTCACCCGACGGCGACCTCACGATACAGCTTCAACGTCTGTTCCGCCGCTGTGACCCACGAGAATTGGGAGGCCCGCTGCAGGCCTTTGGCCCGCAGGTCATGGCGAAGGCTGGAGTCCAGTAACAGGCGTTCCATCTCTTGGGCCCAAGCGTCAGTATCCCATGGATTTACGAGTAGGCCTGCATCTCCCACCACTTCGGGGAGCGAGGCAACATTGGAGGCGAGCACGGGGGTCCCACAGGCCATGGCCTCCAGGGCGGGCAGTCCAAAGCCCTCATTCAAAGAGGGGAAAACCAAAGCCTCAGCAGCGTTGTACCAAAGGGCAAGATGGCTATCGCCTACTTGACGGTAAGCCCGCACACCTTGCACGTGGTTGAGCGCTCCGGGGGGGTCAACACCAAGCAGAACTAAGCTGAGATCCCGATGCCGAGCTCGCACACGACCAAAGGCTTCCAATAACCGCGGCAGATTTTTATGTGGCTTCGCCGAGCCGACATAGAGAAAAAATCGCCCCCCCTGGGTTCTCCGCTTGAAATGTTCGACCATCAGGGGTGACAGGGGACGAAACTGCTCCTCGACACCATGGTAGATGACGGTCGTTTTCCCCCTTGCCTCCGGCAGCATCGTCTCCAGGGCCTGCCGTGTGGCGTGGGAGACAGCGATCAGCTGTGTCGCCCGCCGGACACCCCGTCGCAAGAGCTTTAAGGCAAGTCCCGCTCGGAGTCGGCCGAAGGACTGGGGGAACTGAAAATGCGTCAGGTCATGAACCGTCACCACGCTGTTTCGGGGCAAAAACCAGGGCACATTGTAGTGGGGAAAGTGGAAGAGAGAGGCTCGCTTTGCAGATACCCGACACAGCCAGCTCCCCCAAGCCTGTTCCTGTAGGCTATAAATTTTCGCGGGAAACGGGATGACGTCGGCCTGGCCAATGTCTTGCTGCGCACGACCTGCCTCACGGGGATCGATGAGCAACGCGAGGATGAGCCCAGGTGACTGCCTCAACAACTCACGACTCAGGCAACGAATATACCGGCCGATGCCGCTATGGAAAGCCATGCGTGCGTCAAGCATCACCTTCATAGCTCATCCCGAAGGGCAGCAGTCAATCCTGCTGATCCTGCCCGGGTCCTGTGGGAAAGGGTCGGCTGATGCGGTCACGACCTAACTGCCGGTATAGACGAAGGCTCCGATACGGCCATTGCGCTACACCCAGGAGGTGTGCTCCAAGGGCCCCTGAGTGCTTCCGAAAGAGGTAGCGTTGGCTTGCATAGTATGCGCGCTTCTGGAATTCACGATCGCCCGCAAAGGAAGCACCGGAATAGTGCACAATGACCGCCTCCGGCACATGCCATACCTCCCAGCCTGCCTGGGCTACGCGTAGGCAAAGATACACATCCTCGTGGTAAAGAAAGAAATCCTCGTCAAATCCCCCTATTTCTTCCCACACGCTGCGCATACAGCAGAGGGCAGCCCCCGAGACCCACGCCACAGGCTGAGGACACACCGGCACCCGGTACTTGGCGAGGAGCGCGCCCAGTAACCAGCGAAGCGCACCCTGTCGGCCAGCAAGCTCCGCGCACAGGGCGAGTAGCTTGTCCAGGACAAGGCCCGCGATCGAGGGTCGGTCGCCCATGCACTGGAGAAGGCGACCAGAGGGGTCTACGAGGCGTGCACCAGCAATTCCCGCCCGCGGGTGCTGTTCGAGGAATCCGACGAGGGTCCACACAGGCTCTGGCGAGGCAATGGCATCGGGGTTCAGTAAGAATATAGCATCCCCCGATGATGCCGCGACACCGATGTTGCATGCCCGTCCAAAGCCCATATTCTCCTGAAGGGCAATAAGTCGCACCGAGGAGAGCTCCTGCGCCACCAACGCTGCGGTGCCGTCGCCCGAGCTATTATCGATAACAATGAGCTCGACATCCGGCATGCCGAGCAGCGGCACGAGACAGGCACGGATGGTGGAACGGGCGTTGTAAGTCACGACGATGACTGTGCAGCGGTGAGCCTTCCTGACAGAATCCACGCCAGAATCACTTCCGCTGACAGCGCTATCCCTCGTACCATGCAGAGCCATTCTACCATCTCAGCAAACGGGCGCGGATGCAATGATAGGTCTTAGAGAGAGCGACCCGGGGCCCGCCCTCCCGGTAGCTATCCCAGGTTCGAGCAGGCAAGAGATCCCAGGGAGTCCTATGCACAAATCCCCCATTCCGCTTTTTTAGAAACTCGGACACCTGGGGACGCCTGATCGTTGTATACGCCGCTACGAGGGCTCCGAAAAACCGCGTGATTTCGTGCTGGAAGCTGCGCGCGGGGATCAGTTCCTCCTCTGGAGTCGGTACGCTCCCGGCCTTCACCGGGGGGCCGATGACAGCGGAAGCCGTAAGTCCACAAACTTCTTTCAGCCGTTCTGCCGCATGCTCGCTACTCGCCACGATGGAATAGCTTTGATCAGGGGTCACATATCGTCCGCCGAGAGTCTGAGGGAAGTGGCAGAAGAGCACAGAGAGCTGTGATGTTGGGTGAACCTTGCTCGCCATATTCGCATTCACGAAAATGTTATACTGCGCGCTTTCATCCTCAATCGATTGCGGCAGCTTCGGGCCCAATGAACCTGCAACGTCGCCATCCATGGCCTTGACACACCCCTCCTCGACGAGGGGAACCGGGATGACCTTCAACCGGCACCGACCGAGGTCAAGATGATACCACGTTTCCAATGTTTCAAGAGTGACTGGTGCGTTCGCGAGGAATGTGATGTCATAGGTCTGTTGGAGAGTCTGTGCAACGGTACATCCATATCGTTGCCCCTCACCGGGGATAGGGAGGGCAGCATCATAGATGGCAATGCTTGGCCGCTTCAGGCCCAGCACCACCTCCATCCAGGTGAACAGCTCACCCGTCTTCTCGCTGCCGAAAATCGATGTCAGGATTGTCCGCATCTGTGGCAATAGCGTCTCGACAGCTTCCTGCGGATGATAGTCGTACAGCTTTTTGAGAGCGATCGGGATCGATTCGTAGAGCCACTCGAACTGGCGATTCTTGTAGAAATGCGAGGTCAGAAGACTGCCGGGGAGCGCGTGGGGAAAATACCTGGCGACGAGGAGGAATCGGTTTCGATTACAGAAATAATAGCAAAGGTCTGTGCCCGCGCTGCTTCCATGAAAACAGTGATGGGCGATGCCCAATGGTGTATACAGCATCCGCCAACCGTTTGCCTGACATCGCAGGGCGAGATCCACATCCTCAAAATACATGAGGTAATCTTCGTCGACCGCTCCAATGTCATCGAGACACGCACGGCGCCAAAGGATCGCCCCGCCGGTGATGCCATCTCGGGGCTCGATGCGCTCATACTGGCCCCTATCCTTCTCGCCGTACCCAAGATCGTGGAAGCAAAAATCCGCGCTGCGTTGGATTCCGACGCTATTGATTCTGCCGTTCATGAGAAGGACCTTGCCGCCCACACAGCCAATTTGCTCATCACTGTTCAGCAGCTCAACAAGGCCTGCGAGCCAGTCCTCCTCCACGACCATATCGTTGTTTAAAAATGCGATGCACTCTCCCCGAGCGTGGGCGATCCCTAAGTTCAGGGCCTTGGCATAATTGTTCTCTGAATTCCTCAACACGGTTACGTCAGGATACTGGGCATGCAGCAATTCTACAGAGCCGTCGCGTGAGCCATTATCCACCACCAGAATCTCTATAAGCCCAGCTGTATAGCTCTGCCGCTTCAGGGAGTCCAGGCAGCTGTTCAGAAACCCCCTGCCGTTAAAGTTGACGATGACGATAGAGCAAGAGATATTCTCGCTAGCGAGCTTCATCGGCCTCTTCGCTCCCCTTCCCCACCCTGGGATGCAAGCGACCAGGGTCGGCCATGGGTGGCGTCACGGGAAGGTTGTGGTAGTCCAGGAGAAAAATAACGACGAGGGGGTTGAAATCTGACGGAAAGTTGGCAGAATCGGTCTTTGTCACGGAAAGGAGGCCGATTCCATGGATACCCCAACTTGCCCGCCAGATGCCCAGCACTCTAGCGCATTCACGTGTCCTCAGCCGAGCTGTCCCCTGGGAGGCCAGCGTGGGGCAGGCCACATCGTGCACCGTTCGTGGACCGGCAAGGGCAAAGACATTGAGCGGTTGCGCTGCACGCCCTGTGGGCAAGAGCTCTCTGCGCGCCGGGGCACGTTGCTGCAGGCGACCACGCTGCCGGAAGCGACCGTGGCGCGGCTGCTGAAGTGTCCGCGGTGGGGGGTGTGTGACGCAGGGACCGCCGACATCTAGGCGGTCGACATCAAGACGGTGCATCGCTTCCAGCACGTCGCCAGCCAATGCGCGCAAGCGCATCACGAGCAGGTCCCGCGCGACCTGCGGGGGGCAGGGGTCCAACTGGACGAGATGCACTCCAAGCGGCGCTGCCCCCAAGTCGAGGGGTTGCATACTGCCATCGCCATGCGCAGCCGGTTCGTGCGGTGGGTACGCTGGGGCCCTCGCACCCAGGTGAGTGCAGCCCTGTTGATCGCGCAGGTGGTGGCGCGCCGGTGTGGCTGGCCGGTGTGGCTGAGCGATGGGTGGAAAGCCTCCCCGGCGGCACTCGTGCAAGTCTTGGGGCGGGTCTCCCAGCACCGCCGGCGAGGCCGCCGCGGACCCCACCCCAAGCCCCGCTTGGTCCCCCCGCGCCAGCTGTTCTACGGCCAAGTCGTCCAGGTGCGCGATCGCCAGGGCCACCTCCTGCGAGTCGTGTCCGGGGTCGTCTATGGTGGTCCCCGCCGCTGCTTGCTGGAAATGCGCCGCTGGGGGCTGGGAGCGACCATCCAGACCGCCTTTATGGAGCGCTGGTACGGGACCCTCCGTGGGCTGTGCGTCCCCCTGCGCCGCCGCACCCGCTGCGGCTCTATGAGTCAGCGCCGGCACCAGGCGCGGGTGTGGTTGGTGGTGGACCTCTACAACTGTGTGCTGCCGCATAAAGGTTTGCGCCAGCAAGGCTGGCCGCGTACCCCCGCGATGGCCATCGGCCTGGCCGAGTACGTGTGAAGTTATCGAGACTATCTCTGGTATCCCGTGCATTCGGACCCTCTCGGCCGCCAGCGGATGCAGCAGCGGGTGAAAGAACTCTTAACGCCAGCGCTGGAAGCGGGGTGACCCATGTTATTTTTCTCCTGGACTACCTTTTGCCGCAATATTCTTGGATATCGCGATGGACTCATCCCCCCCCTGGGGGCTGTTAACGTCCTATGCGCGTAGATAGCGGAGTAACGCTTGCAAGAAGACCCAGGCCAGAGGATGGATTTTGTCGCGGGGGAAATACACATGACTCTGGTCCCAGCTGTAGCGCATGGGGGTGAAACAGAAGCAGATATGCCGCGTGTAATTGCGATGACGCATGCCCTTTGCCACGGCATGGCTACTGCTCAGGATGAGGTTGTACTCAGATAGCTCAAACTGTCTGATCGCCAGGGGAAGAATCGGCAGGAAATACCGGTAATATCGTGTCGAGAAGGGGAGAAGCTGGAGCAGAGAAGTATAAATTTGCATTCGCGCGATGGTGGGGGAGAGCCGTCCTTGCTGGTAGAGAAGTGTGAATAGATCGGCTTCGGGAAAAAGCTCACAGAACACCTCGAGGCAACGCTCGCCGCCCCGCATCCCCGTCAGCCAATCATGTACGAGCGCGATCTTCAATGGATAGCGACCTTTTGACTCGGTTTTGGCCATTTTACATGAGCAGGAGAGCACTCTGGAGAGCCCGTCATCCTCCCACCGCCTCTAAGACTCGCAAGACCTTGAGCGCGGTTCTCCTCCAGCTAAACCGTTCAGCCTGTTCAACGCCCCTCCGCTTCATGTCCTCTCTCGTCTCCGAATCTCTGAGAACAGCTTCTATGGCGTCTGCCATCCCCTTGACGCTATAGGGATCGATCAGCGTCGCCGCCTCCCCGGTGACCTCCGGGAGTGAGGCAGCATGCGAGGCAATGACGGGCGTCCCACAGGCCATGGATTCCAAGATCGGTAAGCCGAATCCTTCATACAGAGACGGAAAGATGGCGGCCTCTGCTCCCGCATATAGGGCGGGAAGGTGAGCTGGGGAGATGTAGTCGAGGAACTTTACCCTCTCCGCGAGTCCCAGAGCCCTCGCCTCCGCCTCTAAGGCTGGGAGATAGCGTGGGTCCTTCTTCCCTGCAATGGCCAGTTGATGGGGGACCTTTGTGGAGATGAGGGCAAAGGCCTGCAGGAGCCTTTGAAGGTTTTTATGAGGCAGAAGGTTACCGACATAGAGCAGGTACGCTTCAAGTCCGCACTCCTTTTTCACCGGCGCCGGGTCGATTCCCATCCTGTAGTAGTGTTGGTCGTAGCCCCCTGGAACAATGTGGATGCGGTTGGACTCAAGGCCGTAAAATGTCTTCAGGTCCCGCCTGGTATTCTCCGAATCGGCGACGATGGCACGAGCCCTTCTCAAAATGGCTGGGAGAATATATCGGAAATAATGATAATGTCGAGGGAACGAATCACGGAAGTGCAGGGGGATCAAGTCGTGGACGACGACCACCTGAGGGACAGGGGGCAGCAGCATCCCCTCGGGCACAGGGGATAATATTAGAGAGGCCTTGTCGGCCAGAAGGCGAAGCGGTAAGGAGGCCTGAATCCAGGCCAAGCGTCGGAGGTGGCCCTTGCGACCGTGGGAAGGCCGGACCAGCTGGCTGATCTTCCGCATCCCCGCAAGGTCCACGCCGCAGACCTCTGGGCAAGAGGTGTAAACCACCAGATCGGTGTGAAGTTTGGCCAACTCCTTGAGGAGGTTCACGGTGTAGACGCCAAGACCGCTGAGGATATGGTCGACAATGGAAGCGTTGAATGCGATCCTCATCTGGATAAAGCCCCTCCGGCCATATTGTCAGCGGGAGCATAGGCCTCAAGTCCCACGAGCTGTGCGCTACGTGGAATAATCATCCACCTGCCGCCCCGAGATACATTCAACTACGCGAAGAACCGCTTGGGCATCCTCAAGCCCGGCCGCTGGCGATCGCCCAAGCAGGATATCCTCGACAAACTCGGCGAATTCGACCTCCCAGGAGGTATCGGTCATTGGGTATTCCCAAATGGTCGTTTCGGGGGGGCCCATCTGCGGGAGCATGCGATAATACGCCAGTTGCTCGGTGCCGTAACTGCCGCCGAGTCCAGTAATCTCCAGTTTGCCCTGACGGCCAAAGACCTCAAGTGAAAAGAGGTTTTTCCATTCCGTCCAGCTGACATGCAAGAATGCCACGCGCTGCTTCTCCGTTTTGAGCAGCATAAACCCATTGTCTTCGACAGGCATCTTCCAGTAGAACGTATGTGCAAACCCCTGCACCTCTGCAAAATCGCCAAGAAACCAACGGGCCAGATCGATCAAATGCACACCCTGATCGATCAGCTCGCCCCCGCCTGAAAGCTCTGGATTGGCCCGCCACTCTCGCTCATATCCGATACGGCCGCCGTGCCCGTACCGGCCTCGCACGTACATCAGCTCGCCTAGTTCTCCTGCGTCAACCAGCTCTCTCGCCCGCCGTATGGCGGGATGGTAGCGGTGGTTAAATCCGACGTGGACCCGGACACCGGCCTGCTTGGCTGCGGCCATGACTGGATTCAGTTCTGCAGCCCGCCGGGCGGCCGGTTTCTCAACCAAGACATGTTTACCAGCCGCAATCGCCGCTAACGTGATTTCTGCCAGGGCATTATGAGTCGTGGAGACGATGACGATATCCACGTCTTGTCGCTCAACGGCCGCCTGCCATGGAGACACCGCCCGGACGCCAGGAAGCACGCGGGCAAGTGCCGCTGCGCGCTCTGCGGTGATGTCTGCGCATGCAACGAGCCGGCACCCTGCCAGCGCTTTCGCGCGCTTATGTGCAATGAATCCACACCCAATGATCGCCACTTGCATCAACTCACCCCCATGCTTGCCGCGGTGGCTGGGCATGATGCGATGCAGTGTGTAAATGTCCGAATCCCTGCATATCTGGTCCTAGCGACGCGAGCTTCTGGACCTGTGCTGGAATGCCAGAGCCCAGCGATCGTGATTTTCATTGACGTCGCTCCAAAACCCAGGGATTTTGCGCGAGATATTGTACCGTTCGGATCACCCCCTCACGGATGCTCAACCTGGGCCGCCAGCCTAACCCCTGGATACGCGAGCAATCGAGAAAGATGAACGGGCTATCGCCCACCCACCCGCGTTCACCCCCCCTATAGATCCGCTGGGGGGAGACCCGCAGATAATCACAGATCCAGCCAATCGAGTCATCGACCTCGCAATATTCGGCAGTCCCCAGATTGAAGATGTGGACCTCCCCCTGCACTTTCTCGATGGCGAGCAGCATGGCGTCGATACAATCCTGGATGTAAAGGTACGATTTGCGTTGCTTGCCGTTCCCTAGCACATATAACCGGTCCGGATGCTCGAGCAGTTGCTTGTAAAAGTCAAAGACGTGCCCATGGGTATAGCGCTCACCCAAGATGGACACGAAGCGGAAAATGTAGCTCCGAAACCCGAACCCTTCGCAGTAAGCTTCGATCAACCCCTCGGCCGCGAGCTTGGACGCTCCGTAGAGCGACGTCTGCCTGGGGAAAGGGGCATCCTCGGGTGTGGGAAAGATCTCCGGCTCGCCATATACCGAACCGGTTGAGGCGAATGCGATCCCTTGGAGAGCATTGGCCCGCATTGCTTCCAGCACGTTAAACGTTCCAAGCGTATTCTGTTCCAAATCTTTCGATGGATGCTGCGTGCCGAAGCGGACATCGGCATTGGCCGCCAGGTGAAAGACGAATTCACACTGCTTCATCGCCTGAGTCAGGGTTGCAAGCTCAAGGATATCCCCATGGACCAGTCGGAAATGGGCTGACCGGTGCGCCAGTCTGAGAAACTCCGGCTGTCCCGTCGACAAAGTGTCATACGCCACAACCTCGTGCCCACCCTGCAGAAGCCGATCGACAAGGTTGCTTCCGATGAATCCCGCCCCGCCTGTCACAAAGTAACGCATGACATCGCCCTCAGGCAACGCCCGCCCCCAGCGCGATCGAGCGGGAGGCACCTCAACCGAGTTCAGGAGGTTTCAGGCATCGTATCTGCCTCAGTCTCTGACATGCTTGGGATCAACTTGTCAGAGATTGTGGTCAAGGACCGCCCATGAATTTGCAAAGTGACTTGGGAAATCACATTGATGGGATATTGAGAGTCGTCGCTCGGTTTATATTCATTATGTTTCTCGCGAGTGACGAGCCGGATCAATCAGCTCTAACCGGCGATTGACTCGCCAATAACGCCTCAGCGCACCCCATCCGCACAGCAGTTGGCTCCTCAGGTCGTTTGCTCGCCGCCCTCCATGTGCTATTCGCCATGCGTACGCGGCTTCGCTGAGGCACCAGCTCCAGGGAATATAGCCCAAGTGCCGCTGAAGCACCATAAATGCTTCCCGGTAGACCTGGTCGTGCTGGGTCCGCGTCTTAGTTGCATCGTGGTCGCGGGAACTGGCGACAAACTCCCCCAGGAAACCGATTGGTCCGACCTTAGCTAGCCGCCACCAAAGATCATAATCCAGGCATATCTGCAAGGATTCGTCGAGCCCGCCGACAGCTGCCCAGGCGCGGGCACGGATAAGACTAGCCGGCTGGCAAATGATACAGGTCCGTGCCAGGCGTTGCCGATTCAAGGGCCTGGTCGGATACGGCGCAATGACACATCCCGCCTCATCGACGATGTAAGCCTTGCCGAATGCAGCTACACACTGCGGCTGTTGCTCCAAGTAGACGACCAATCGGTGTAAGCCTCCAGGTAAAAGCAGGTCGTCTGCGTTGAGCCAGCCCACGTAGTCAGCCTGAGCGAGGCGCGCCACCCCTTCGTTGATCGCTGCCGCCTGGCCTTGGTCCGGATGTGACCGCCAGTAGGCCAACTTCCCTTCATAGCGATGGATCACTGCCAGCGAGTCATCCGTCGACCCCCCATCTACCACCGCAACATGAAGATCCACACTGGCTTGGGCAAAGACGCTATCGAGAGCCTCCGCCAGGAAACGGCCTTGATTAAAATTGGGGACCACTATAGCAATCACTGTGCGACCCAGTAGGCGTTTGCAGGAGCAGAATTCATCTCAGTGCCTCGAGTCTTGATCCCGCCAGCCCGTCGAAACATACAATCCAGCTCACAGATGTTCAGCATGGCGCGCCTGCCGCCGTTGCACAAAATACCCAACATGCGACTTGACCCACCGCCGCCACTATAGCGTATACCCTGCCTTAACAGCGTCTTCCCTGAACATTCTAACGGTATCGAGTGAATACTCGTGCAGGTCCTTACAAACCAGGGCGAGCTTCTTAAGGATATCATTGGTGGCGGTAATAATGTGACAGCCAATGGCATCAGCCTGAAAGATGTTGAGCAGTTCGCGCGGGCTGGCCCAGATCAATTCAACGTTCGGATACAGACCTACGAGGTCCACCGCCGCGGCCATGAGGGGCACTGGATCGCGCCCGGTATCAGCCACCCGGCCTGCAAACACTGACACAAACGCGGGAGCTCCCCCGGCTAACGCGGCACTCACGTCGCGCACTTGATCTAGTGCCATCAAGGCCGTAACGTTTAGTTTCACCCCAGCGCGGGCCAGATTGTGGACCAGCTCGGCGGATGATTCGCCCCAGGTGTTTGTGACCGGGATTTTGACATAGACATTGTCACCCCAGGTGGCGATCTTACGGGCCTGATATTCCATTTCAGCGAAGTCGTCCGAGAAAACCTCGAAGGAGATGGGACGATCGGGTACGGCGCGCAGGATGTCGTGCGCAAACGCCTCATAATTCGATACCCCTGCGTTCCGCATCAACGTCGGGTTGGTGGTAAAGCCTTTGATCAGCGGATTACAGTACATCTCCAGCATGCCGGCTTTATCTGCGCCATCCGCAAATATCTTGACTCGCAGATCGGCCAGGGTCTTCATAGGGCGCTCCTCCCGATAGAATAATGTGAGCTGCTTCCAAGAGGTCTGCAGCAATCTGGTCCGGCTGACATCGTTCCCGGCAGCTGTACTCCCGCTCGATCAGGATACTGGCGCAACCCGCAGCCCGACCGGCCTCGATATCACTCCACCGATCCCCGATCATCACACTCCGATGCAGATCGACCGCCAACCGGTCTGCCGCCTGTAACAGAAGCCCTGGCTTAGGCTTTCGACACGCGCAGCAGTCCGCATCGTCGTGGTAGCAGGTTAAAACATCTTGGACCGGCAGGGTGCGTCGGACCCAGGCATTGATGGCCTCCACAGCTCTGCGACTTTGGCGGCCACGCACCACATCCGGCTGATTGGTCACCACGATCAGTAAATAACCAGCCGTCTGGAGCATCTGGCATGCCTGGCCGACGCCGGGGAGTAACTCGCATGCATCCACATTCCCAGGGGGGTGCGGCACGCCATTCCGCACGCTCACCTGGTTGATCACCCCATCCCGGTCAAGAAACACGGCGGCCTTCACCGGACCGACTCCCATTTCGTCTGGGACCGTTTCAGATCGGGGTGGGATACCAATAAATGCCAGATGACAGCCTGAAAGGCCTCTGTATGTGGCGTAACATGCTCGGGATTAACGATCGGTACACGGATACACGCGTCGGCAACCTGCGCCGTATAGCCCCCATCACGCCCTACGATTCCAATGATCCGTGCGCCGATCTGGGTTGCGTAGCGCAACGCCGCGACGAGATTAGGGCTGACGTTTTGGGCAACATTCCCGCCTCCCACGGAAAAGACGCAGACCAGATCTGGAGCGCTGAGCCGGCTGGTCTCGAGCCATTTTTCAAAAACGCTCGCCCAACCCTCATCGTTCGTCCGCGCGGTTAACTCCGCGACGTTATCGGTCGGAGCATACGCTTCGAGTCCGACGATCTTGCGAAAGTCGTTGACCGCATGCGACGCGTTCGCTGCACTCCCGCCAACCCCCAGAATAAAGAGCCGCCCCCCTCGGGCGCGAGTCTCGGCCAGCAGGGCGACGACCTGGTCGATGACGCGGGTATCCAATTGCTGGAGGATTTGACAGGCCTCGGCGAGATACTGCTGGGTGAAACTCATAGCCTGCTCCTCGGTGAAGGGAACCGCGTCGCGAGGTAGCGGCGCGTCTCCTCCAGACCAGCCAGCGAGCCGATCTCATAAAAGCGCTCTTCGACCTCATGGGCAGCGAGGTCACCTCGGCTGAGAAGATCACGATACAACGCGGCCAGATCAAAGGGTTGGCCCTCTGGAACTATCTCAAAGGCGGACTGGTGGAACACCGCAAGCCCGTAATCGATATGACGCATGTCTTGGGTCGGGTGCTGTTTATCATACGCCAGAATGTCTCCATCGACAAACTGAACGTTACTACCGTCCCAACGACCGTCGTTTCGAAACACCGTCATGAGCGCCGGCTTACCGCTCTTCTCAAACGCCGTTTGCGCGGCGCGATAGTCGCAAGGCAAATATGAATCACCATACAGGACGAAGAAGGTTTCTCCCAGCATCGACAAGGCTCGTTTGACCGCTCCAGCCGTCCCAAGCAAGCGAGGTCCGTCAAAGGAGAACTCAACCCGCAGCCCGAAGCGCAGGCCGGTGCCGACAAACGTTTGGATCATCTCGCCTAGATACCCGGCGCACACGACTGCCCGCTCAACACCATTCGCCTGCAACAAACGCAATTGATGCGCGAGGAATGGCTCCCCATTCACATCCATCAGGGCTTTGGGGATAGTCTGCGTTAGTGGGTGCAAGCGCGTGGCTACCCCACCGGCCAAAATCGCCACCGGCAATAGGCCCTGGCTCATGACTGTGCGATGACCTTCGTGCCTTCAAAATCGAATCGGAAACGGACTTCCTGCAGACCAGCCTCCCGCATAGCCCGTCGCAGACGAACCTTATCTGCGGCGTAAAACATCAAGAAACCACCTCCACCTGCCCCGATCAGCTTACCTCCCAGGGCGCCATTCTGGCGCCCCAGCGCATACCACCGATCGATTTCCTCGTTGCTCATATTGGCGGACCGTTCCCTCTTGTGCTCCCAATGGACATTCATCAGCTCTGCAAAGCGTTCAAGGTCACCCGCTTCCAGCGCTTCTCTGCTCTCGCGACCGAGTTCCTTCACGAAATGGAGGTTAGCGATCATCTCCCGATCATTCTGTTTGCTTTTTGTATCCTGTTCTCTCAGGATCTCGGAGGCAGGGCGGGAGTACCCGGTAAAGAACAACAGCAAGTTGTCCTCGAGATTGTACAAAGTATCCGTATCGATCTTGAGCGGCCAGACCTCGACCTGATGGTTGGGGAGGAACCGGAAACAGGTGAGCCCTCCGACGGAGGCGATGTACTGGTCTTGTTTGCCAACGGGCTCCCCAAGCAGATCGATCTCGATATGGCAAGCCTGCTCAGCCAATTCCCGCGGATGAATCAGGTCCTTTTTGAGCGTGTGCAGCGCCTTTAACAGCGCTGTAATAAAGCTGCCAGAGGATCCCAGGCCAGTTCCGGCCGGGATATCGGCCATGCTCGTGATTTCCAGATAGGGGGCTTCGACTCCCGTGAGTTTCAGCGCTTCGCGAATGAGCGGATGCTGCACTGCATCGACCGATTGGACCCGTTCCATCCTGGAGTATTTGATGATCAATTCCTGTACAAAGGTTTGGTGTAGGGTAATATATACATATTTGTCGATGGCCGCGGCGATCACAAAGCCGCTATGCTCACGGTAATAGGATGGCAGGTCGGTTCCACCCCCACCGAGCGAGATCCGCAAGGGACTGCGTGTGATAATCATTGGACAGAAATCTCCTCTGGGCACTCGACGCCCTGCATGAGCGCCCAGACATCCTCTCGATTGGCTCGATGACTCTGCGCCCCAGAATGGCCATGCGCACAGGCTCATTCCCAGTGCTTGCCACGATCTTCTGGCACGATTCGGCGCAGGGTGTAGATGTCGGTGTCGCGCAGCTCGCCCAGATGCTGAGGGAGCCCTTGCCATGGGTCCCATACCGCGCTGATCAATTTGCCCGTAATACCGTCACTGGCCGAGGAAGCCAGGAATACGCACAGCGAAGCTCCACGGGCCAACGGAGTGCCCCCCTCTTGTTTCTGCCGCAGGGCCTGCTCGTAGAAGGTACGTCCTACCTTCGTGGGGCCTGCCTGCAGCACCTCCTCAAGGAGCCTGGTGTTGAGGGCGCCGGGTGCCACTGCGTTGACGTCGATTCCCAGGTCCCGCACCTCTTCGGCTAAGGTTTCGCCAAAGCGCACAACGGCGGCTTTCGACGCGGCGTAGGCGCTGAGGTAGGGCAGTGCCCTTGTGGCTCCGCCCCCCGACAAGAGCACAATCTTCCCGTACTTTTGCTGTGCGAAATGCGGCATGATTTCGCGGCATGGCAAGACGGTTCCCATGAGGTTAATCGAGATGGCGTGCGACCACTCCCCCCAATCGGCTTCCTGAATCGGCCCTTTCGGCCCATACACTCCCGCGTTGCAGACCAGGATGTCCAGGCCGCCCAGTTCTGCCAAGGCCATCTTAACCAAGGCCTGGACGTCGCGCGGCTGGGAGACATCTGCTGGCATCGCGAATACACGCGCCCTGTCACCGGCGCACTCGGCCACCTCCTTGTTAGCTTGCTGGAGTTGGTCGGCGCTGCGGGCGCATAAGACGACATCTGCGCCCTCTTCTACGAAGGCACGGGCGATTGCCAATCCAAAGCCCTGACTGGCACCTGTGATCAACGCACGCCGATGAGCAAGCTTCATTCCGCTCTCCCTACGGCCAAATAGCGAATCCGCGTTTCACCGCTCAACTCAGTGGCCAGGAAACGCCCCGGATCCAGAACGATCGGTTGCTGCATCCAAACGACGAGGTCATCCGGTCGAATCGACTTGAGCTCGGGCCACTCAGTCGCGACGAGCACCGCGGCGACCCCTTGCAAGGCCTCCTGGATGGAAGTACGCAGCTCGATAAACCTTGTCAATTCGATGGGTAGCGCCCGTACAGCAGGGTCGTATGCGACCACGAAAGCACCTTGCTCCTTTAGCCACCGGCAGGTTTCGATTGCACTCGACCGACGCAGAGTATCAGTCCCTGGCTTGTAGGTCAAGCCCAAGACCGCGATGGATTTTCCGTGCAGCGTGCCGAGGACTTCCAGGAGTCGGTGCCTCGGCCAGTGCTGATGGGCGTCGTTGCTCGACCGCACCCCGGATAGCAAGTGGGTGGGAAGCTTGTGCGCGTGCCCTAAATCCGTCAGGAACGAGAGATCCCGCGCAAGTGTACCGCCTGCAAAGGCGGCCCCCGGCCGTAGATATGCCCTAGGCCCGATTCGCGGATCGCTCTTTAAACCCCGCGTGACCTCCTCGGCGTCCGCCCCCACTTGTTCGCATAGCCTGGATAGTTCGTTAATGAAGGCCACGGACGTCGCAAGGAACGCGTTTAAGGCATGTTTCGTCATTTCGGCTGATTCGATGGACATCCACTCAATGCGGTCGGTCAATGGCGTCAGAAGCAACGCGATCCGTTCCTTAGTCGTCGTTGTGTCGACGCCGACGACCACCCGGTCGGGTCGCGTAAAGGCTTCGATGGCTCTTCCCAGGCGTAAGTTTTCGGGCGAGTATGCGAATGTTGCCCTTCCCTCCGGCCTGATGCTGTAATACATGGCCTCTAGCCTACGTGTTGAGCCAGCCGGCAATTGCGACGAGATCAGTACCAGCGTTTCCTGGCCGACATAAGGGAATATCGCTGCCAGACGGTCAATGACATATTGCGTATCGGCGACATCGTTCTCGTCGACGGGGGTATCGTATGTGATCCAGATGGTTTCAGCCTGTACAAGGTCCTTTGGGTCGGATGAAAAATGCAGCCGGCCATTTGCCCTCTCGCGGAGAATCAAATCCTCAAGGCCCGGCTCGAATACTGGCAACCGGCCCTGTTGTAGGCCGCTGATCGTGTCAGAATTTTCATCGAATCCGATGACCGTATATCCTGCGGCGGCCAGGCATGCAGCTGTTACCGTACCCAGATGCCAGAGGCCAACGACGGCGATGTTCACAAGCATCCCTCCAACGCCCACGGGTTTTATGGGAGTACTGTACTGCACAGATCAGACCGTTCCGAATGCTCAACTGAGGCGACCGGCCTCATTCAAGCGCTCACCTGCCAACAGGGCGTGAAGATTCAAAAGTTTGCCTTGCGATCGATAATGAACATCGGGCGTCGCTTAAGTTCGTCATAGATGCGTCCGATGTATTCTCCCATCAAGCCCAGGGATAACAGTTGGACACCCGAACAAAAGGTGACGACTAGCACGGTGGTAGGTAATCCAGGCGTTAGGTCAACACCGATGACTTTCTGGAAAACATACCAGACACCCAGCAGAAAACTAAAGCCCGAAAAAAGGGCGCCTGCAATAGACATCAGCTGCAGAGGTTTACTGCTAAAACCAATTAAACCATTTAGCCCTATTTTGAGCGAACCCACAAAGCGGTTGTAATGTCCCCTCCCGTGAATCCTTTCATCACGGTTGTACTCCACAAATGTCTGTTTGAAGCCTACATATGCTACCAGCCCTCTCAAGAAGCCGTGCGTCTCATTCAAGCGCCGCAGCTCCTCCATTACCCGACGCGTCATAATACGGAAATCGCCGGTATCACGGGGAATCTCCACTTCGCTCAGCATGGTGATTACTTTGTATCCGAACTTTGCCACCATGCGTTTGATCACTGTCTCACCCTTGCGCGAACGTCTTTTGGCGTAGACCACTTCGTAACCTTCTTGCAACTTCCCATACATGTCGGGGATCAATTCAGGAGGATCCTGCAGGTCTACATCAATGACTACACAGCTTGCACCACTACATAGCAAGAGGCCTGCCATGGTGGCGGCGGGCT
>Ga0114945_10000555_pt1 | contig 24159 bp, 21 predicted proteins | sample OV2TP3_FD_87194 | JGI IMG/M metagenome (GOLD analysis project Ga0114945, IMG submission 87194) | Hot spring microbial communities from Beatty, Nevada to study Microbial Dark Matter (Phase II) - OV2 TP3 | ecosystem: Environmental > Aquatic > Thermal springs > Hot (42-90C) | place: USA: Beatty...
GAATGCGGCATTCGGGCAATCCCACAAATTCGGACGCGTGCAGCGCAGCCGTGGCTACCACGAGCGCTTGGGGATCGGCGTTCCCCACATCTTCAGCCGCGCAGATCACAATGCGCCTGGCGATGAACCGCGGATCTTCACCGGCGTAGAGCATTTTTGCCAACCAGTAGAGGGACGCATCCGGATCCGAGCCGCGCATCGCCTTGATGAACGCGGAGGCGGTGTCGTAGTGCGCATCCTCAGCGCGATCGTAGACGACGGCCTTCTTCTGAATCGAATCTTCCACGATGGCGAGCGTGAGGTGGATGGCACCGTCCTTGCCCTTGGGGGTCGTCAGCGCAGCGACGTCCAGCGCGTTGAGGGCGCGTCGGGCATCACCGTCGGAGACGTGCGCCAGATGCTGGAGAGCCTCCTCAGCGACGCGCAGGGGTAACGCGCCTAAGCCGCGCTCCGAATCCTGCAGCGCTCGGCGCAGCAGGGTCAGCACCTGCGCTGCGGTTAAGGGTTTCAGCTCCACGACGATGGAACGCGACAGGAGCGGCGACACCAGCGCGAAAAACGGATTGTGGGTCGTCGCGCCGATGAGGATGGGGTTGCCGGCCTCGAGGTCCGGCATGAGGCAGTCTTGTTGGGCCTTGTTGCAACGATGGATCTCGTCAATGAACAAGATCGTGCGGTTACCGTCGAGCCGCTGGCGCTCTTTGGCACGCGCGATCGCCTCGCGCAGCTCTGCGACACCGGCGGTCACCGCATTGATGCGTTCCACCGCGGCCTGTGTCCGCGAGGCAATGAGTTGGGCGAGGGCGGTCTTACCGCAGCCCGGCGGCCCGTAGAGGATGACCGAGCTGAGTCGGTCGGCTTCCATCGCTCGGCGCAGCAATTTTCCTGGACCGACCACGTGCGCTTGGCCAACGAACTCCTCGAGGGTGCGCGGCCGCATCCTGACCGCCAGCCCCGCCCCAAGGGGCGGGGCCAGCGGCTCGTGGGTTGACGCCGGGGGCTGCTGGCGCGCTGTCGGAAAAAGATCGTGTACGGTGGGAGGCTTCGTCACGGGGTCACCTCACTCTCCGCCGTCGCCCGAACCGACGCTAGGTCAGGCACGCTGGGCTACGGCGGATGCTGTTCGGTTAACGCACGGACATGCGCGATCGCTCCGTCAGTGCGGGCCGCAAATACAAATGCCCCGCGCCTGCCGTTGGATTGAATCGTCATGAACCCTCAAAGTAGGTGGGTGCCTTCCCCCGCCACCCACGGGCGACGGGGAGATGAGCTCCCGAGTTCATGTGTGTTGGCTCAAAACTAATCCAATCACAACGCGCAGGGCAGGGCAACGAGTAGCGTACTGCAAAACGTGGGCGCGGTCAACCCCTTTCGGGGTCCTCACGTGCGCTGGGGAGAGCACCGGTGGCTGAGGTGGTGCGAATCGTCGCTTGGAAGTTCGTCGTAACTGCTTGAGCGATCGCCTGTTGGCATTGGTCAACCTCAGGATCGGTCAAGGTGCGTGCGGGGTGTTGAAAGGTCAGTGTGTAGGTGAGACTCACGTGGCCTGCTGGCACTGGGGCGCTGGTGTAGCGATCCTTCAGGTGCACGTGCGTGAGGTATGGGCCGCCGGCGCTGCGGATGGCCTGGGCGATCGCGGCGTGGGGATGGCGCTGAGCAACGATGAGCGAGAGATCACGCCGCACCACCGGCACGTGTGGTAGCGGCGTGTAGGTGGAGGTCAGCGTGGCCTGTCGCTGTAACACCGCCACGCGACACTCCGCGATCACGATCGGCTGCTTCACCTCAAAGTGGGCTAACACGGCAGGATGCAACACGCCGAGCCAGCCGACGGGTTCCTCCTGCACGCGCCACGCGACACTCCACTGCGGATCGAGTGCCGGATGCGCCTGCGGCAGAAACTGTGACGCGGGCAACCGCCAGCGGCAACTCAGGCTCTCGAGGAGGCCTTTGAGGTGGAAGTAGTCAGCTTCGCGCACGCCTTCTTTCCAGTGCTGCGTCCACGGGCCAGTGAGAGCGATCGCGATGTGGAGTTCTGCCTGACAGTGCGCCTCCGCGCGCGTGTAGACGTTCCCCACCTCAAACAGTGCGACGCCAGGCACGTAGCGATGGAGGTTGGTCGCCACCGCCTCCACCAGTCGCGGCCACAGCAGCGGGCGTAGGTAGGCGTGTTCTTGACTGAGCGGATTAGCGAGGCGCACCGCCGTCGTGGGACTGACCCCACCCACACGCAGCAGGGCATCCGGCACGAGGCTCCACGTGACCGCCTCCTGCAGTCCTGTCCGCAGGAGGAACGTGCGCAGGGCTTCTCGCAGGGTGCGTCCTGCTTCGACGAGCGGCACCGCTTGCGTGAGCGGTGGACGTAGAGCACGCGCAGGAATTTTCGTGTAGCCCACGAGCCGCGCCAGTTCCTCGACGTAGTCCACGGGTTGCAGGAGATCGCGACGATGGGAGGGCGCTTGCACCACCCAGCGTGGGCCGCGCTGGCGCACCGTGCAGCCCAGCAACTGGAGGGCGCGCTTCATCCGAGGTGCCACGAGTGGGATGCCGATCACACGGGACAATGCCTCCGGCACGAGTACCACCGTCCGTGGGAGACGTGGCCGTGTCCCGGCAAAACACCGCGCGACCTCGTGGCCCCCCGCCAGTTGCGTGATGAGCTGCGCTGCTCGTCGTGACGCGCGCTCGACGCCCTGCGGATCAATGCCCCGCTCAAACCGATAGGAGGATTCGCTGTGCAGACCCAGCCGCCGCGCGGTGAGGCGAATGGAGCGCGGCTCAAACTGGGCACTCTCAAGGAGGAGTTCTCGCGTCTGGGGCGTAATGGCTGTGGCCTCACCTCCCATGATGCCGGCCAAGGCGATGGGCCTCTCGGCATCCGCGATCACTAACATCGTGGGCTCCAACGAGCGCTCAATCCCATCAATCGTCCGCAGCCGCTCACCCTCACGTGCGCGGCGCACGATGACGGTCCCGCGATGGATCGTGGTCCAGTTGAACGCATGCAGCGGCTGGCCCCATTCGAGGAGGACGTAGTTCGTGATGTCAACGAGGTTATTGACTGGTCGAATGCCACAGGCCATCAGACGCTGCTGCATCCACGACGGTGACGGCCGCACCGTGACCCCGGTGAGCCAGTGCCCGATGTACTGCGGACAGCCGGTGCGGTCACGAATGTGAATCGCCAGGGAACGACCACTCTGGTGGCGAGTCGCTGGTCGCTGGCCCATGCGACTCCACTCAGGACTGGTCGCTGGTAACCGTAACTTGGCACCAGTGACGGCGGCCACTTCACGAGCGATGCCGATGATCGAGAGGCAATCCGCACGGTTCGGTGTGATCTCGCAGTCCAACACGACGTCGCCATCCACCCGCGCTACGTTGGTCACTTCGGTTCCGCTCATCGTGAGGACGTGAACCAACTGGTCCGGTGGCAGTGTGACGGGGACCAGCTCACGCAACCACGCATACGGGACACGCATTAGAGTTGCTCCAAGAATCGGCGGTCGTTCTCGAAGAACGACCGAATATCGTCCACCCCGTACTTGAGCATGATCATTCGCTCGATCCCCAGTCCAAAGGCAAACCCGCTCCAGCGTCGAGGATCGTAGCCCACGGCCCGAAACACGTTCGGATGCACCAACCCGCAGCCGAGGATTTCCAGCCACCCCTTCCGCCCACAGACGCTGCATCCCTTCCCGTGGCAGCGGTGACAGGCCACATCCACTTCCGCGCTCGGCTCGGTAAACGGAAAGTAGTGCGGACGAAACCGACTGCGCGTCGTCGGACCAAAGAACTCGCGGATGAAGAGTTCGAGAGTCCCTTTCAAGTCGGCAAACGTCACGGCACGATCCACCAGGAGGCCTTCGAGCTGATGGAACACACAGGCGTGTGAGGCATCCACCGCATCGGGACGAAACACTTGGCCAGGGACGATGATGGCCAGAGGTGGTGGGTAGTGTTGCATCGCGCGGATCTGCACGGGTGAGGTGTGACTCCGCAGGAGCCAGCGTCCATGACGGCGCGGCGGTGGCAAGTCGAGATAGAAGGTTTCAAAATTATCGCGCGAGGGGTGGTGTGACGGAATGTTCAGGGCATCGAAGTTGTAATATTCTTGTTCCACCTCCGGTCCCTCGACGACGCGAAACCCGAGGTGCATGAAGAGCTGCGTCAGTTCCGCCAACACCCGTGTAATCGGATGGGCCCGCCCAACGGGTTGCGGCGTGCCTGGCAACGTCAGGTCTATCATCGGCGCTTGCGGCACTGTACGCACCGCAGCCTGGCGCTTGGTGATCGCTGTTTCGAGCGCAGTTTTGAAGGTGTTCGCTGCCTGGCCGACCTGGGGACGCAGCGCTGGATCAAGCGCACTCAACGATTTTAAGATCGCCGCCAGCGGCCCCTTGCGACCGAGGTACTTGATGCGGACCATCTCCACCTCACCGGCCGTGTTCGCTCGGGCGAGCGTGCGCTCCGCTTCCTCCTGAAGCTGCTGGAGTTCGTCGGGTGGCGAGGCCATCGGGAGTTACTTGGGCGTCGTGGCGAGCGCGACGAGTTGCTGGAATGTCAGCTGGTCATGGGCGGCCACGTCGGCTAAGTGTTTGCGATCCAGTTGTACCTGCGCGACGCGCAGGCCGCGCATTAACTGCGCGTAGGTGATCCCCTGCATTCGGCAGGCCGCGTTCAACCGTGCAATCCAGAGCCCACGGAACTCCCGTTTACGGTTGTGGCGATCCCGTCGGGCATAGACGAGGCTCCGCATGAGGGTCGGAATCGCGTGACGCACGAGGCGTTTCCGTCCCGCCCGAAACCCTGCCGTGGCTTTGAAGAGTCGTTTGCGGCGCCGCCGTGCAGCGACCGCCCATTTCGCTCTGGCCATCAGTCAACCTCCTTCGTGCATGCAACGTTCGTGTGCGCGTGATCCTTGGACGGTACACGGGTACTCTTACGCATACGGTAGCCACGGGCGGATTTTGTCGCGATCCGCCGCGGCCACAAACTGCGGTCGGAGCAACTGCCGCTTCCGCTTGGCGCGCTTGTGGGCCAAGAGGTGACGCATGCCTGCTCGCTTGTATTTCAAGTGACCCGTCGCAGTGACGCGAATGCGTTTGGCGACGGCTTTCTTCGTCTTCATTTTCCCACGATACATGCGGCCTCCTTACTGGTTGGGCGCGACGATGATGGAGAGGAAGCGTCCTTCGAGCAGGGGCGTGCGTTCGACGCGTCCGACGGCCCCGAGGTCAGCGACGATGCGATCGAGTAACCGCCGGCCCAGGTCCAGATGTGACATCTCGCGTCCACGGAACATGAGGGTCACCTTCGCTTTGTCGCCGCGTCCGAGGAACTTGCGAATGTGCCCAAGCTTGACTTGGTAGTCGTGCTCCTCGATGCGCGGTTTAAATTTAACTTCCTTGATGTGGACGACACGCTGTTTTTTCCGCGCCGTCCGTTCTTGTTTCTCCAACTCGTACTTGTAGCGGCTGAAGTCCAAGATGCGGCAGACGGGCGGTTCTGCCGTTGCTGCCACTTCGACGAGATCGTAACCCTCTTCTTTCGCCTGGCGGATCGCATCGGAGAGCGGTAAGACCCCCAGTTGTTGGCCCTCGACGCCGATGACCCGCACCTGTCGCGCCCGAATGCGGTCGTTTATCCGAATGTCGCGCTGAATGGGTTGCCTCCTTGTGGGTTATCTCCGTCCCTGCACATCCTCGCGCACCTGCTGGAGGAATTGCTCGACGGATTGACTGCCTTGGTCGCCCTGCTTCCGATGGCGCACGGCGACATGCGCTTGGCTCTGCTCGCGGTCACCGACGACGAGCATGTACGGAATCTGCTGTTGCTGCGCATCGCGGATTTTAGCTTGCATTTTTTCGTTCCGGAGGTCGGCTTCGACGCGGATGCTCGCGGCGCGCAGGCGCTCGGTGACCTGCTGCGCATAGGCCTGATGGCGCTCGGCAATCGGAATCACCACCGCCTGCACCGGGGCGAGCCACAGCGGAAATGCCCCAGCATAGTGCTCGATGAGGATCCCAAAAAATCGCTCCAGGGATCCGAGGATCGCGCGATGCAGCATGACCGGGCGCTGCTCCTTGCCATCCTCACCAATGTAGCGCAAGTGGAATCGCTCTGGGAGGGCAAAATCGCATTGAATCGTTGAGCATTGCCAGGCGCGGCCGATGGCGTCGGTAATTTTGACATCAATCTTGGGGCCATAGAAGGCGCCGGCTCCCTCGCAGCGCTCAAAGGGGATGTGCACGGCCGTCAGCGCCTGCATCAGCGCGGCTTCGGCCTGCTCCCACGCTGCGGGGGTCCCGATGAACTGGGCAGGCCGCGTGGAGAGTTCCACTTGGTACTGCTCGAACCCAAACTGCTGCAGTAACTCAACGGCAAACGTCATGACGCGCTGGAGTTCTTCCACGAGTTGATCCGGACGACAGAAAATATGCGCGTCGTCTTGTGTGAAGCCGCGCACGCGGAGCAGGCCGTGGAGCACGCCACCCTTCTCGGCGCGGTAGACGGTGCCGAGCTCAAACAACCGGAGCGGTAACTCCCGATAACTCCGCAGGGCCGACTGGTAGATCAAGATGTGGCCGGGACAGTTCATCGGCTTGACGGTGTACTCTTGCCCATCATGCTCAAAGAGAAACATGGCGTCGCGATAGTGTTCGAGGTGGCCCGAGGTGCGCCAGATGTGCGCTTTGAAGAGGTGGGGCGTGCTCACGGGCTGATACCCCCGACGCAGATGCTCGTCGCGGACCCGCTCTTCGATGAGCAGGCGGATCCGGGCTCCTTTGGGAGGATAGAACACGAAACCCGCACCGGCGTCCTCCTCGATGCTGAAGAGTCCGAGTTCTTGGCCGAGTTTCCGATGGTCGCGCGCTTTGGCTGCCTCGAGTTGTCGGAGAAACGTGTCGAGCTCCGGCTGCGTGGGAAAGGCGGTGCCGTAGATGCGTTGGAGCTGCGGGTTCTTCTCATGCCCACGCCAGTAGGAGCCCGCGACGCTGAGGAGCTTAAACGCTTGGACATCGCCCGTCGCCTTCACATGCGGGCCTTCGCAGAGATCCAGGAATTCTCCGTCGCTAAACAGCGAGACGCGATCGGTCTGGAGCTCGCGGATGATCTCCAGCTTAAACGGCTCACCGCGGGACCCGAACAATTGTAGCGCCTCAGCCTTCGACACAAACGACTGCTGAAAGGGATAATTGGCCTCGATGATCTTGCGCATCTCCACTTCGAGCTGCGGCAAATCCACGTCCCGTAAACGCACCGGACAGTCCACATCGTAGTAGAAGCCCGTGTCAATTGGCGGACCAATCGCGAGTTTGGTCTCTGGATGCAGCCGCCGAATCGCCTGCGCCATGATGTGGCTCGCGCTGTGCCGGAGAGCGTGCAATGCGTCGTGCGCTGGGGTCTTCATGTCTCTCTCAATACATGGGCGCAAGAGGATTCGGCGCCTTCCGCTCGCCCGTGGCTCGCTCCAGGTCGGCCAGCCGCCCTCGGTGGTCGCCACGCTCTTGCTCGTCGCGTGGCCCCAAGCAAAACAGGGCTCGGGCTCCCTTCGAATCCTCTCGATGAAGCCATCCAAAAGAATACATGGGCGCAAGAGGATTCGAACCTCTGACCTCTTCCATGTCAAGGAAGCGCGCTAACCAACTGCGCCATGCGCCCTTGAACTCGTCTAGCGTCCAGCGTTCTGCGGCAGCGAACAGTGTATCGTCCGGCGTGTCACGTCCGACGTCAGACGCTGGACGAAACGCTCATCGCCATACGCTGAACGTTTGACGCTGAACGAACCCTGCCGGGGGTGGGATTCGAACCCACACGGGGCCGAAGCCCCTCGAGGTTTTAAGCCTCGTGCGTGCTGCCAGTTTCGCCACCCCGGCGACCCCCAGTGCATCAGGCTGACGAACATCCTTCCATCGCCGATATTCCTTGGTGTCCGCCACCGTGTTGCTCTGGAACTATCCTACGTGTACCGACATCACCGTCTAGACATCCATCGGTCGCACCGACGCCAACAACGTACCAACCGAGTGGTCCGTCCGTCACAAACGGAGGTGGTTTGATCCGACGATCGCTTGTGCCGTTGACCGTCAGTCTGAGGTCTGACTTGTCTTCCCTGGTGCTGTCCGTTACTGCCGAAGTGGAGGCGGGAACCGGATTCGAACCGGTGAATAGCGGTTTTGCAGACCGCTGCCTTACCACTTGGCTATCCCGCCGCACGCTGCTCAATGAACTGGAGAATCTGCTGGGCGACCCAGCGTTTCGAAGCGCGTCGTCGTCGGCACTGCACCCCCTGACGATCGAGCAGCACCACATCGGCCAGCGGCTGTGCACCAAACGTCACGTGGCCAGGTCGCACCGTGTTGCCGATGATACAATCCACACGCTTGGTGCGCAATTTCCGTCGGGCTTGCGTGAGGACGTCAGCGCTTTCCAGCGCAAACCCCACGAGCACCTTCCGTCCACCAAACCGTCGTCCGACCTCGGCCAGAATGTCCGGATTGGCAACGAGGGGGAGTGACGCGGTATGGTGGGCGCGCTTGAGTTTCGCGGGATGCACGCGTGCCGGCCGGTAATCCGCCACCGCTGCGGCCATCACCAAGGCATCGGCCTGCGCCAACGCCCGGAAGGTCGCGGTGCGCATCTCCCTCGCTGTCGTGACCCTGAGGAGGCGCACACCGCGCGGTGGCCGGAGCGACGATGGCCCGCTCAGCAACGTCACGCGATGCCCTCGTTGGCGGGCCACCGACGCGACCTCATATCCCATCATTCCTGTCGAACGATTGGTGAGGTAGCGCAGGGGATCCAGGAATTCCCACGTCGGTCCAGCCGTCACCACGATGTGGAACCGAGGCGCGGTTCGTGGTCGGCGATGCGCTGCACGATCCACGAATCACGATCCGCGGCGCCGGTGGCGTTGGCTGCGCACCACGGCCTGTACGATGACGTCTAACTCAGCTAAATGCCCCACACCCTCGTAGCCACAGGCGAGCTTCCCCCACGTCGGTTCGATGAGCTGGTAGCCCATCTCGCGCAAGGTCTGCACGTTGCGTTGCACCGCCGGATGCTCGTACATCTTGACGTTCATCGCCGGCGCGATGACGACCGGAGCGCGCGTCGCGAACACCGCGCACGTCAAGAGATCATCCGCGATCCCCTGCGCCAGTTTGCCTAACACGTTGGCCGTCGCCGGCGCAATCACCACGACAGCAGCGCGGTCAGCGAGTTCGATGTGCACGACCCCTGTTGGCGTCTGATCGTGAAACAGATCCGTGTAGACCGGACCACCTGACAGCACTTGTAACGTCAGTGGCGTGATGAAGGCCTGCGCCTCAGGGGTCATCACGACGGTCACGTGGTAGCGCGCCGTCTTGAACGCCTCAATCAAATCGGCTGCTTTGTACGCGGCAATCGAACCGGTGACACCCAGGAGCAGTTCCTGGGGAGGCGACGCGGTCATGCCTTACTCCGTTTACCTTTAGGGTTCTTGGGCGCCTCAGGCACATGGTAGCGCACCTTCCCCTGACGCATTTCTTCGAGCGCGATGGTGCTTAACTGCTGATGCGGGTTCGTCTCGACCAGCGGTGGGGCTCCGCGACTGAGTTCCTGCGCACGCTGCGAAGCTAACAACACGAGCTTGTACAAACTGTTGCCCTGTTTGAGCAACTCTTCGAGTGGGACGTACACCATGGTGAGCACCTATGCGTTGCCGCTGATGTTGAGATGCCTGGAGCGGTGGCGCGTCGCCATCCCCTACCGCTGAGGCAGGCGCAACCGTTCCGCTGTAATGATGGCCGCGAGCTCCTGGACCGCACGCGCCAACTGATCGTTCACCACCACGTAGTCGTACTGCCGCGCTAACCGCAGTTCCTGGCGTGCCACCTGCAATCGGCGCGCTCGTGTCATCGAATCTTCCGTGCCGCGTTGCCGCAGACGATCCATGAGTGTTCGCCACGACGGCGGCAGCAAAAAAATCCGCACGCACGCGGGCTTGCGCTGCTTGACCTGCGCAGCCCCGTGCACATCAATCGCCAAGAGGACATCCTGGCCGCGGGTCAGCGCGCGTTCGACGAGTCGTCGGGGCGTCGCATAGAAAGCCCCATGCACGCTGGCCCACTCAAGGTACGCGCCGCGGACGCGCGCCGCCTGAAACGCGCGTGGTGTGACAAAGTGGTACGCCCGGCCAGCGCGCTCCCCCCGACGGCGTGCACGGGTCGTCACAGACACGGAGCGCACGATACCCGGGATGTGCGCGAGGAGATGACGCACGAGGGTGGTCTTGCCACCGCCGGACGGTCCCGAGAGGACGAAGAGGCGTCCTTCTCGGCGCGTCGTCGTCTGCACCAACCGTGCGATCGCGGCTACGCTCATGACACGAGCTCATCTCGCATCGTCACGCGCTGTATTAACCGCCGTGGCTCCAGGCTTGAGAGCACGACGTGGTCCGTATCGGTGATGATCACCGACCGCGTGCGACGGCCATTCGTAGCATCCACGAGCTTGTTGTGGCGTCGCGCTTCTTCTTTCAGCCGCCGCACCGGATTGGCCAGCGGCTGCACAATGGCGACGATGCGCTCCGCCACGATCGCGTTGTCGTAACCCAACGGAATGAGGTGGAGTTCGCGGTCGGCCATCAGGAGCTATTCAATGTTTTGCACCTGCTCACGCAGTTTGTCCAGCTCGCCTTTGATCACGATGACCCGCTCTGCAATCGGGTAATCGTTCGCCTTGGAGCCCAGCGTGTTGACCTCCCGCCCCATCTCCTGCAGCATGAAGTCCAACGTGCGCCCCTGTTCACCGTCACGACGGAGCGCCTGCTGGAAACTGGCCAGGTGGCTCGCCAGGCGCGTCAGTTCTTCGGTGATGTCTGCGTTCGCAGCAAACGTCGCCACCTCCGTCGCCAGGCGCTGGGCGTCCACCGCACCTGCCGGCACGAGGTCCGCAAGGCGTCGCTGCAACCGCTCCTGGTACTGCTGCACGACGGCTGGGGCGCGCGTCGCAATCGTGGTGCGCGTCCGCGCGATCGTGGCGGCGCGTCGCTGGAGTTCACGCGCCAGGGTCCGCCCCTCGCGACGCCGCATCTGCGCCAACTGCTGGAGGGCGGCGGTCAGGGCCCGCTGGAACACGGGCCAGAGGATCGTCGCCTGCGGGAGTTCCTCGGTCGTCAACACGCGCGGCAAGGCCAGCAGGTGCGTGAGGGTCACCGCGCCCTCGAGCCGCAGGGTGCGCTGCAGATGTCGGAGTTGCGTGTAGTACCGACGGGCCACGGGAATTTTGAGCTGCGCTCCGGCGTCGGCGCGTGCGCATTGGTAGGTGGCGGTACACGTGATCCGCCCACGATGAAACTGTCGTCGAATGAGGTCGCGCGCGCGATCTTCCCACGGCTGGAGCGCCAGCGGCAAGTGGCAGACCACCTCGAGGGAACGATGGTTGAGGCTGCGCAGCTCTACCGTCACCATCCCCGCGGAGGACCGATGGTTCCCCCGCCCAAAACCGGTCATGCTGCTTAGCATAAGGCGCGCACAATCGTCGGGTGCAAGGTGGGAAACTGCTGCAGATGCGTCCGGCGCTCAGCCTTCAATTGCTCGACGAGCGTGGTGATCTGCTGCGGCGTGTAGAAGTGCTCGAGTGCAAAGCGGTCGTACCGTACCCCCTCCACCGCCTGCGGCACCTGCGTGCCGAAGTGTGGCTCTGGCACCCAGGTGATCGCGTGTCGGGCGATGCCGCGGATGATACTCGCCATCTCCGCGATCTCCACGCGCGTGACGTTTTGCTTGAGCTGCTTGGCCCCATCGGGTTGCTGCTCGACGAGCTCGCCGACACCGCCAGTGTTCAGCAGGTAGCACTCGATGCGCTCGGGATGACGTTGGATGAGCTCGAAGAAGCGGTTGCCCTCCTCCGCAGGATCGCCGATGATAAAGGGGTTCATGCCCACCTCGCGCACCGATTCCCCCGCGCGCCGCGGATCGCCACCACTGGATTCAATGGACTCCCCGAGCATGAACATGGCGACGGCCTGCTCGAGCGAGAGTTTCGCCGCGATGGGGACCACGGTGTTGCGGCGAGTGATGAAGGCGATGATGAGCTTATCCAACTCCCCCACCGGGGGCAGATCCAGCGAGGGTCCGGCGAGTCCCAAATCCTTCCGCAGCACCACCGCGCGGCCGTTACTCGTCAAGGTCTCATCGTCAAAATCCACCTGGCCGCGGTACTCCACGTAGACGTTTTCAAAGAGCGCGTTGGGACTGGTGACGGCGCGATAGATCGCGGGTTGGACCTCGGGACGCAAGCCATCCGTCTTGAGGTAAAAGCCTTGCTCGGTGCCGAGGCAGGCACCGTCGTCGCACAGAAAGACGATGTCGTCTTGGAGGATATCAATCCCCTCGCCCGCGTCGGTGAGTCCATGATCGTGGCAGGAGTGCGTGGTCTTGCCCGTCGCCGTGAGGCCAAAGATGATCATGCCGATCCGTTGGAGTTTGCCGGTCTTCGCATCGCGAGCCTTGAGAATCTTCGAGCCAGCGTGTAAGCCTAAGAGCCCGTGGGTCTTCGCCGTGTACATCGCTTGCCTGAGGTGGCCCATCTTCATCTCGCCGATGTAGTCGAAGCCCAGGACATATGTCGTCTGCAGTTCGGGAAACGACAGCACCTGCCGGTCCTTTTCCTGCCACTCGGGGATGTAAATGAGCGTTTGCTCTGGGCCGACACCGGTCGTGGTGTCTGTCAGCGTCTCACCCCACATGTAGGCGATACGCACCATCTCCGGCCGCGCCACCGACAGATACGTCGTGCACAGCGGGCTCAAGCGCTGGTTCTCGCCGATCCGTCGCTGCACGCGAACCAACGGCGCGCGTTGGAGGTACCGATGCACGAGCGCGAGGGTGTTCGGCACCTGCCGCAGAATCTCTTGCTGTCGCTGCGACGGCGCGCGTAGCCGCACGGCTTCACTGCCGACGTAGACGGTCAAGCCCGCACTGCGGCTCTTGACCATCGAACCAAACGCGTAACTCCCGTACACGGTCTTCAGTCCGTGCGCGATGGTGTCCCGCCGCAACGCATCCCGTGATGGCTGCCGCACGTTGGCCTGCCCGGCCAAACGCTGGACGGCAGTCCGCACCTCGGTCATGCTCTCCTGCGGTGCTGTCCCCGCTGCCCTCTCGACGACTGTTGTCACTGCCACACCCGACGCTGCGCACTACTGTTGACGACTTGCGAGGGATACAACTCTACGATGATCTCGTCCGGCTGGAACCACAGTTGAATTTCCCGCTCGGCGTCCGCGCGAGTGGCCGAGGCGTGAATGACATTTTCGTACAGCCCGCGCGTCGTGATGCGTCCGTAGGAACCGCGAATGGTCGTCGAATCCGCCTCCTCGGGATTCGTCGCGCCCGCGATCGCGCGCACTTTTTCGATGGCCCCCTGGCCCCAGTACACGAGCGCCATTACCTTCCGCCGGCCGTGGAGCTCGCCCTGGATGTACCGCACGAGGTCCTCAAAAAATGGCTGGTCTTGCAGTTGCCGATAATGGGCCACGGCGAGTTCTCGTGAGACGCGGACGATTTTCGCGGCGACGATTTCCAATTTCGTCTCTGACAGGCGCGTGAGGATGTTGCCGGTTAACGATTTCTTCAAGCCATCCGGCTTGATGAGGACCAGCGTCTGCTCAGCGGGCGGCGTCGTCATGAGAGGACCGCGCGTGGGCCGTGGAGGATGTGTCGGAGGCGCTCCAGGTCGTCGAGTGAGTAGTACTCGATGACGACTTTGCCTTGCCCACGACGGTGCAGAATCCGGACACGCGTTCCCAGGGCCTTGGCGAGCTCCTCCTCGAGCGCGATGAGTTGCGGGTCTCGCCGAGCAGCGGCGCTGCGCTGACCGGTGCTGGCAGCGCGCGCCTCAGTATCCCGCACCGAGGTGACGGTGCGCTGGAGTAACGCCTTGAAGAGGCGCTGCTGCTGGTGGGGATCGTCGAGGCTGAGGAGCGCTTTCGCGTGGCCCATCGTGATCGTGCCCTCGCGCAGGGCCGCCAGCATCGTCGGTGGGAGCTTGAGCAATCGAATCGCGTTGGCGATCGTGCTGCGGTCCTTCCCCACCGTCTGCGCGATGGCGTCTTGCGTCAGGCCAAAGATCGTCGCGAGTCGTTGGTAGGCCTGCGCCTCTTCGACGGGATTCAAATCGTCGCGTTGCAAGTTTTCGAGGAGCGACAGTTCGAGGGCGTCGCGGTCGGCGATGTCATCGCGGACGATCGCGGGAATTTCGGTGTACCCGGCGGATTGGGCGGCCCGCAACCGGCGCTCCCCGGCGATGAGCTCAAAGCCGACGGCGCGCCGACGTACGACCACCGGCTGAATCACGCCGCGGGCGCGAATGGATTGGGTGAGTTCGTTGAGGCGCATGGGATCAAAGCGCTCTCGCGGCTGCTGCGGGTTTGGCCGGATCTCGGTGATACGGATGGAGGCGATTTCGATGGTGCGACTCAGCCGCGGTGTCAGCCGTGGTGTGTCTGGGATCAGCGCTTTCAGTCCTCTTCCTAACGCTTTATTTTTCATATCATTATGATATTTTCAAAAGCTCATACTAAGTGTGGGACGTGATTGAGGATTTCAAGCGATAACTCGTCGTACTGCTTCGCGCCGGTGGATTGACTGTCGTAGAGCACGATGGGTTTGCCATGACTGGGGGCTTCACCCAACCGCACACTCCGCGAGATCACGGTTTGGAATATCCTGTCTTTAAAGAAGTTACGCACTTCGCTAATGACTTCGTGGGTGAGGTTGGTGCGATAGTCCGCCATCGTCAACAGCAGCCCCTCGATCGTGAGCCCTGGATTAAGGCTTCCCTGCACGAGCTCAATCGTCTGCAGCAATTGGCTTAAACCTTCTAAGGCATAAAATTCGCACTGCACCGGAATGAGCACACGATCCGCCGCGGCGAGGCCGTTGATCGTGAGCAACCCGAGCGACGGCGGCGAGTCAATCGCGACGAAGTCGAACTGCTCTTTGATGGGTTTGAGCGCCTCGCGCAGTAAAAACTCGCGACCCTCGCGCTGCACCAACTCGACCTCAGCCCCGGTGAGATCTATGCTCGACGGCACGAGGGATAAGTTGTTAACTGCTGTGTTACGAATCACTTGGCTCATTGGTAGTTCGCCAAGCAGCACGTGGTAGAGACTCTGGTCTCCGCTCGTCTTCTCGATGCCGAGGCCGCTGGTGGCGTTACCTTGGGGATCAGCGTCCACCAGCAACACTCGCTGGCCCTTCAGCGCCCAGCAGGCTGAGAGGTTGATGGCGGTCGTGGTTTTGCCCACGCCACCTTTTTGGTTGCAGATGACGAGCGTTCGGCCCATTAGTGTTCCACGTGGAACAGTGGGGTGTGGCTGTGTCGTGGCACGTGCTTAGCGGTCATTATACCAAGCGAGTCTCGCGATGCAAGGGGAAAACGCTGTTGCAGCCAGCGGCATTATGCCGCGGTATCGCTGTGGTGTTTGTGCTCGAGGTAGACCAGCAGGAGCGACACATCACAGGGCGAAATACCTGCAATGCGCGCCGCCTGGCCAATCGAGGCGGGCTGAATGCGCGTGAATTTTTCTTTCGCTTCGCGGCGTAGGCCAGGGAGCTTCGTGTAGTCGAGCGACGGAGGAATCGTGCGTGATTCGACGCGTTGGAGGCGCGCGATGTGGGCGCGCTCCTTCGCGATATAGCCCTCGTACTTGACTTCAATCTCAACGGCTCGCTGAATCGTCTCTGGCACGGATGAGAAGTCCCAACCGTTCGTCGGCAAGTCCTGAAACCGCACCTCTGGTCGCTTCAGCAGCTCCTTCAGCGTTGTCGCGCCGACACGCCGCTGGTGTAACTCGGTGATGGTGTCTTCGATGCGCTGGCGCCGGCGCACCATCGCCTCATGGCGCTCCGGTGGGAGCAAACCGATGCGATGGCCATCATCGGAGAGGCGCAAGTCCGCGTTGTCATGGCGCAACAGCAGCCGGTGCTCTGCGCGCGAGGTAAACATCCGGTACGGCTCATCCGTCCCCTTGGTGACGAGATCGTCAATCAAGACACCGATGTAGGCCTCGGAACGCTCGAGGATGAGCGGCGGTTCACCGCGGAGTGTGAGCGCGGCGTTGATGCCGGCCATCAGGCCTTGACAGGCGGCCTCTTCGTAACCGGTGGTGCCATTGATTTGCCCAGCGAAAAAGAGATGTGCGATGCGCTTCGTTTCAAGCGTGGGGTAGAGTTGCGTGGGTGGTGCGAAGTCGTACTCGATCGCATAGCCAAAGCGCATGATCTCGCATTGTTCTAACCCTTTTATTGATCTAATGATATGAATTTGCACATCCTGTGGAATACTTGTGGATAACCCATTGGGGTAGATTTCATCTGTCATCCGCCCTTCAGGTTCGAGAAAAATTTGATGCCGCTCTTTGTCTGCAAACCGCACCACTTTGTCCTCGATGGAGGGGCAGTAGCGCGGGCCGATGCCGACGATTTTGCCGCTGTAGAGGGGCGAGCGATGCAGGTTCGCGCGGATGAGGGCGTGCGTGCGCTCGTTGGTGTAGGTGATGTGGCAGGGGAGTTGTTGCTGCGTGATGCGTTCTGTCGCAAACGAAAACGGTTGCGGCGGCTCGTCGCCGTACTGGGTTTCCAGCTCGGAAAAATCAATGGTGTTGCGATTCAGACGCTGCGGCGTGCCGGTTTTCAGACGCTGCAACTCAAAGCCCAGCTCCTGCAAGCAGTCGGACAGGCCGTAACTAGCCGCCTCGCCCGCGCGCCCACCCTGGACGTTGACATCACCGATGTGGATGAGGCCGCGCAAGAACGTTCCTGTCGTAACGATCACTGCCCGCCCACGAAACGCGAGGTCCGTCTTGGTCGCCACCCCTGTCGCGACACGCCGGCCGTGGCGCTCCTCGACGAGGAGACGGGTGGTCTCCTGCTGTTTGACATCGAGGTGCGGCTGGCGCTCGACGACCTGCTTCATCGTGAGTTGGTAGAGTTTCTTGTCGCACTGCGCGCGCGGGGCGTGGACCGCGGGGCCTTTGGCGAGATTGAGCAGTCGAAATTGTAGCCCGGTCTGGTCGGTCGTGCGCGCCATTTCGCCCCCCAACGCATCTATCTCGCGCACGAGGTGGCCTTTGCCGATGCCGCCAATCGAGGGGTTGCACGACATCTGCGCGATGGTATCCAGGTTCATCGTGAGGAGGAGCGTCTCCATCCCCATCCGTGCGCAGGCGAGGGCGGCTTCGCAGCCGGCGTGGCCAGCGCCGACGACAATGACATCGTAGAATTTATCGTAACGATACATTGTTAAACGCGTGACGCACTACGCAGCGGCTGTGACGGTGCGTGGTCGCTGCACCAGGTAGAATCCGCTCATGACCAGCGTATTCGTCAGCCAGTACAGCACCAGTCCTGACGGCAGCGAATAAAACATGACCGCGAACATCAGTGTCATGATCGTGGTCATGTGCGGCATGCCCGGGGTCGTGGTCGTCGCTTGCATCGGCGAGAGCTTCTGCTGGAGAAACATCGCGCCCGCCATCAACAGCGGCAGGAGATTCACTGGGAAGGACCCCAGCATGAAGGCGCGGTCTGGGTTCGCGAGGTCGCGAATCCACAGGAACGGTGCTCCGCGCAACTCGACGGAATTCAGGAGGGTGCGATAGAGGGCGATAAAAATGGGAAATTGCAGCAGCATCGGCAGGCACCCGCCTGCCTGGGCCAGGGGATTGATGCCGTGTTGCTTGTAGAGCGCGAGCGTTTCCTGATTGAGTTTCTGCGGACTGTCTTTATATTGCGCCTTGAGCCGTTCGAGTTTGGGCTGAATCGTCTGCATTTTGGCCGTCGAGGCGCGCATCAGGCGGAGGTTGAGCCACGTCAGCGGCGATAAGAGCAGACTCACCATGAGGGTGAGGAGGAGGATCGCCACACCGTAGTTGTGCGTCAGGCGGAAGAAGAAATGGAGACACGTCACCAGCCACTCGCCTAACGTGCCCAGCAGCCCCTGCGGAAACAGGTGCGCGAACGAGGTCCCCGCCGCGGCGATCTGGCGGTAACTCCTCGTGCCCGCGTACCAGCGCATCGGCAGCGTCAGCGTCTCTCCTGGCGGCAGCGTCTGGGGCGCCCACTGCGCAGCGATGTGCAGGCCCTGCGCGTCGCCCGACTGAAACGTGAGCTGCTGCGCTGGTTGGTCCCACGAGGCGATCAGCGCAAAGTACTGACTCACTTGGCCAGCGAGCGGCTGAGCGCCGGTGAGCACGTGCGGCGCCTTGAGGGCCTTGGCATACGAGACGCTGTGGGGGCGGTTGTCCACGAGGGCCAGTCCCTGGAGGTTGCGCGTCTCGCGATCCGCCATCGCATCCAGGGGCGAGACCACGATCATCGCTGGCTCGATGGTGACCTCCTGAGCAGTGCGGTTCGTGAGGCGCAGTTCACCGACGAGCACCGTCTCGCGCTCCAGGTGATAGCGCTTGGTGCTCTGCAGGCCGGGAGCCAGGGTCGCCGTGGCGACGACGGTCTCGCGGTCGCGTGTCAGCGTGTAGGACGACTCCACGAGCGGCTGGCCGTTGAGTGTTACGCCGGCCAACGCGCCGAGCCGCTGAGTCAGTGCAGACGGTCGGGTCAGGATCGTCGGCTGGTGGGTGGTAGGATCCAGGTAGTCGCGTAACACGACCTCTTTGACCGTGCCGCCATGGGAACTGATGCGGAGGCTGATTGCTGAGTTTTCTAGTGGCGCAGTTTCCTCTGGCTTCAGTGGCTGTTGATAAGTTATCAACATATTTTCAACAGGCAACTTTTTCTGTTGAAGTTCTGTAACATCTTGTATTACAGGTTGTTGTATTGATTTTATCGGCGGGTAGAGTTTGAGGATGACCAGTTGGTATCCCACCAAGAACGCCATGGACAACACGATCGAGATGAGGACGCGGCGTTCCATCACCTCACCGCCTGCCCTGAAACAGCCTGGGCGAGCTCGGGGTTGGACGTTCGGAGTGCTGGAGTCGGCGAATATCCGTGATGCGTGAACACTCGACACGGCGGCTGAGCAGCAACGGCTGGCACAGGATCCGGACCGGCGGACGCGAACGGATGGCACCGCAGCAGACGGTGTGCGGTGAGCCACCCGCCGTGCCGCCAACCGAAGCGCACGATCGCCTCCGCGGCATACGAGGAGCACGAGGGCACGAACCGACACGAGTCCAGTCGCCACGGGGCTGCGAGCTGCTGGTAGAGGCGCACACCGACGAGGGCGAGGCGATCGAGCGGTGTCAGCGGACGTGGAAGCGTACTGTGCACGACGTCGTTACACCACAATGAGCTGGTGGCGTCCTTTGCGCCGACGGCGACGGAGCGCACTACGTCCGCCACGCGTGCGCATGCGGACGCGAAAGCCGTGCCGCCGTCTGCGCTTGATGTTCGAGGCGGGTCTCAGGTGGAATTTCATCGTGGACCAGCGTAGTCTATCAGGAAACACCTTGTGTCGTCAAGTCAGCGGAAGAAAAGACTTGAAGCCGTGGTTTCCCCTTGCTATAATGACCTTCACCTTCTGATGTGCATAACTTGTGGAAAAGAAAGCCCTCCGTGAGTGATCGCTGGCTGCGCGCCCTGGAAACAATCCGCAGTAAGGTCGGTGAGGAGTATTTTGACCGATGGTTTCAGCCGCTGCGCGCCATCGAGGTGTCGCCCTCGAAGCTCTCGCTCCAGGCACCCAACCCATTTTTCCGCGACTGGATTAAGAGTCACTACGCAGCGCTCATCCAGGAAGCGGTGGGCCTTGAGACCGAAGTGGAGCTCGGCGTGGCCACGGTCGTCGCGCCCTCGGCGCCGTTCCTCACGGCACCTGCGCCCTCGGCGCCGTCGAGTGCTGAGCCGACCTCGCGTCCGGAGGGCACGCTGAATTCTCGGTACACCTTCGAGCAGTTTGTGGTTGGTCCCAGCAACCGGTTCGCCCACGCCGCGTCGCTGGCCGTCACGGAATCCCCGGCCAAAGCGTACAACCCGCTCTTCATTCATGGGGGCGTGGGGTTGGGCAAAACGCACCTCATGCAGGCGATTGGGCACGCGATCCTGTCACGCTGGGGGAACTTACGCGTCTGCTACGTGCCGTCAGAGAAATTCACGAACGAGCTCATCACCGCCATCCAGACACGCGCCACCAGCCGTTTCCGCGAGCGCTACCGCAGCGTGGACGTTTTGCTCATTGACGATATTCACTTCATCGCCGGCAAGGAGTCCACCCAGGAGGAGTTCTTCCACACGTTTAACACCCTCTACGACGCGCACAAGCAGATTATCCTCTCGAGCGACCGCTCGCCGAAGGAGATTGCGCAACTGGAGGAACGGCTCGTCTCGCGGTTTGAATGGGGACTGGTGACCGACATCCAGTTGCCCGATGTGGAAACGCGCACCGCAATCCTGCGCAAGAAAGCGCAGGGCGCCGGCGTGGGCGTGCCCGAGGAGGTGACGAATTTCATCGCCGAGCGGATCACCACCAACATCCGCGAACTCGAAGGGGCCCTCATTCGCGTCGTGGCGTTTGCGCAGTTTGCCAATCGCGCCGTGGATTTAGCGCTCACGCAGGAGGTGCTCCAGGGGACCCTCGACGAAGCGCAGCAGCAGGTGACCATCGAACGCATTCAGCAACGCGTGGCGGAATTCTTTGGCGTGACGATCGAGGAGCTCAAGGGCCAGCGCCGGCATCGCACGCTCATCACGCCGCGGCACCTGGCGATGTACTTAGCGCGCGAACTAACCAGTTCGTCACTTCCAGAAATTGGTCGCGCGTTTGGCGGACGCAATCACACGACCATTTTGCATGCACTGAACAAAATCCGCTCGGAGTCGCAACGCAGCCCGGGGACGAGCGAACTCTTAGAGAAGCTGCGTCGGCAGGTGTAGGTGTTGGGTGTGGTGTGTGGATATGTTGTGCGTTGGTTGTGAATCACCGGAGATGATTTGTAGAAAACTTTCGGCGGCGAGGGGGCGCTTGTGGAAATGGTGTATAAATTGTGGAGTGTTTATTGAGAGTAACTCTTTATTTTTAAACACCTTAATAATTTTCTCAACTCTTTACACACTCCCTACTCCTACAACGATATTCTCTTAAAGAAAGGATAGAGAAGCACAAATGCCCACAACAACAGCTCACCAGAATGTGCAATTCACCATGCCACAATCCCAACTCCTCAAGACGCTCCAACACCTGAGTAGCGCGATCAATGAACGCAGCACACTCCCAATCCTATCCCACGTACTCCTACAGGTTAGTGGGCAGACTTTGACCTGCGCTGCGACGGATCTTGATATGGGCATTACCATCCAACTCCCTGTGCAATCTCAGGAAGAGGGTGGCTTAGCAGTACCAGCGCGCCGATTCCTTGAGATGGTGCGCGAGCTCCCCGAAAGCGACATCCTCCTCCAGACACGCAAGAACCAATCGCTCCTCGTTGAGTGTGGGCAGTGTCTCTTTCGATTAGTAGGACTGCCCACCGAAGAATTCCCGCAACTCCCGCCCTTTCCAACAACTGGCGTTGTGTCGTGTGAGCAGAGCGTTGTTAAGTCTATGCTAACGCTGACAACCTTTGCGATGTCTACAGAGGAAGCCCGCTATGTGCTCAATGGGAGCCTGCTCACGCTCCGCGATCGCCTCCTCACACTCGTGGCCACCGATGGACGACGACTCGCGGTCGCGACCACCGAGCTCCCCATGCCAGTCCCTGAGCTTCGTGCGATTGTGCCAAGCAAGACCCTGCGAGAACTTCTGCGGCTTCTCGACGTGGGGCCCATGGATATCGCCCTCCTTACCGGCAACCAAATCCTGTTTCGGTTGGGGCCCATCACGCTCATCTCCCGACTGATTGAAGGGGAATTCCCCAACTACGAGAAAGCCATCCCCCCGCCGGTCAAAGAGAAGCTCTGCGTAGATCGCGCAGCCCTTCTGGCCGTCGTACGACGGGCGTGTCTCCTCACCACGCCCAACTCGCAAGCGGTGCGATTTGAACTGAACCACAATCGTCTCCACATGTTCAAAGAGGCCGCCGAGATCGGCGAAGTCCGCGAGGAACTCGCCGTCCAGTACACGGGCAAACCCCTCACCATCCACTTCAATCCGCAGTACCTCCTCGATGTCCTGAAGGTCCTGCCAGACGAGGAGGTCGCCTGGGAGCTCACCTCGCCAGAGAAAGCCGGCGTCCTGCGGACGAAGGACTACTGTTACATCGTCTTGCCCATGCAGCCTACGTGAGTCGGCGCGATGCAGCACGCGAAGCGGCAGCCGACGGCAGTCACAACGCTAGTGCCGCGCGTCCTTGAGCAGTTGCGTCAGGCCTCCCGCGAACACCAGCCGATAGATTTCATGACGTGGAAGCGCCTCCTCGGTCCCACCCGCGCGCGCCAGGCGCAGCCGGCATCGCTCCGACGCGGGGTGCTGACGATCCACGTTGCCCATCCAAGCTTGCTCTACGAACTGTCGTTCGAACGACCGCAGCTCCTCAAGGCGCTCCAGCGCTTGCTGCCGGAGCGCACGATTGAGGAAGTGAGCGTGCGGATCGGCGAGGTCAGGTGGTAACGGATGAACGTGTGGTGGGTCGGCGCGCAAACCCTCGTGTGGGGTCCTGAGGTGACAGCGCTCCTCAACCGGCCGCACGGGACGCTCGTGGTCGGGCGATCCCGGACCCCGCGTCTGGTGGCACGCCGGGCACGAGGCATCCTCGCCCACCTGCGACATCGTCCACAGAGGTTTCCAGGCATCCAATGGCTAAAACCGTAACGACCAAACACCCACCGGCCGCTGCGGGCAGCGCCTACGATGCGGCGAAGATCCAGGTGCTCGAGGGGATCGAGGCCGTCCGTCGTCGGCCGGCGATGTACATCGGCGACACCGTCACACGCGGGCTGCACCACTTGGTCTACGAAGTGGTGGACAACTCGATTGACGAGGCGCTCGCCGGCTTCTGCAAAAATATCACGGTGACGATCCGTGAGGATGGCTCCGTCTCCGTTGAGGACGACGGCCGCGGCATTCCGGTGGACATGCACAAGACGGAGAAGAAACCCGCGCTGGAAGTCGTGCTGACGATGCTGCACGCCGGCGGCAAGTTTGATCGGCAGACCTACCAAGTGGCTGGCGGGTTGCACGGCGTGGGGGTGAGCGTCGTCAACGCCCTCTCGGAGTGGCTGGAGGCGGAGGTCCACCGCGACGGCAAAGTCTACCACCAGCGCTACGAGTGCGGCAAGACCGCGACGAAGCTCACCGTCATCGGCAAATCCCAAGCGACGGGAACGCGCATCACGTTTAAGCCGGACACCGACATTTTCAAACAAACGACCAACTTCCAACTGGAGATCCTCGCCAACCGGCTCCGGGAACTGGCCTTTCTCAACAAGGGCCTCGCGATCAAGCTCCTCGATGAGCGCGTCGAGAAAGAGCAGACCTTCCAGTTCGACGGCGGCATCGTCTCCTTCGTCGAGTATTTGAACACCAACAAAAATCCGCTGCACAAAAAAGTGATCGAGTTCGCTGGTGAAAAAGATCAGGTCCAGGTCGAAGCGGCGATCCAGTACAACGACAGCTACGGCGAAAACGTGTTCGCCTTCGCCAACAACATCAACACCGTCGAGGGCGGCACCCACCTCTCCGGCTTCCGCTCCGCCCTGACGCGCTCGATCAACCAGTACGCGCGCAGCCGCAACGTGATTAAGGAGGCGGATCCGGCGCTCACCGGCGAAGATGTGCGCGAGGGGCTGACCGCGGTCATCAGCGCGAAACTACCGAATCCCCAGTTCGAAGGCCAGACGAAGACGAAACTGGGTAACTCCGAAGTGGAGGGCCTTGTCGCCTCGCTCACCAATGACCGGCTCGCCGCCTACTTCGAGGAGAACCCCTCCGTCGCCAACAAGATCATCGAGAAATGCCTGTTGGCCTCGCGCGCCCGTGAGGCCGCACGGAAAGCGCGCGAGCTCACCCGACGGAAAGGCGTGCTCGATGTCGGCTCGCTTCCCGGCAAACTCGCCGACTGCTCCGAGCGCGACGCGGCGCTGTGCGAGCTCTACGTCGTCGAGGGCGACAGCGCAGGCGGGTGTTTTGCGGGAGAGACAAAAGTGGCTGTGGCTGATGGACGGGATATTTCTTTCATCGAGCTGGCGCGCGAACAGTCTCAGGGAAAGCGGA
>Ga0114945_10000556_pt1 | contig 24133 bp, 23 predicted proteins | sample OV2TP3_FD_87194 | JGI IMG/M metagenome (GOLD analysis project Ga0114945, IMG submission 87194) | Hot spring microbial communities from Beatty, Nevada to study Microbial Dark Matter (Phase II) - OV2 TP3 | ecosystem: Environmental > Aquatic > Thermal springs > Hot (42-90C) | place: USA: Beatty...
CCTGGGCGCCGACCAGCTCGCCCCGGGCCGGCCCGGGAACTTCTTCCCCGGCGCGCTGGCCGAGGTGCGGCTCTACGCCCGGCCGCTCGCGGCAGAGGAGATCGCCCAGCTGTACGCCGCGGGTCGGAATTAGCCTCGTACCACACCACGGAATATCTCCCCATAGCTTTCTCCAGACTTTTTGTTGCGATTCCACTTACTTCCTACAGAAGCAGCCATCATGCCATAGGGGTGGTCCTGCCTGATTGACCATTTTAACTTATTTCAAATTAAACAGTTAACCCTATAAACGCCGAGGGAACGCGTCGTTTGGCATGGGAACTGCTTCTATGACTGTCTAGGACAGTCTGGGTAAAAATCACATATTTTTGGAGGGAACTTGGGGATGACGGATGGGTGGTTCAGCGTGACTGATGTGGCCAAGGAGCTTGGGGTCACCACCAAGACGATTACCCGATGGGAGAAGGTCGGGAAGGTCAAGCAGGCCAAGCGGGATTGGCGGGGTTGGCGGGTATATTCAAAGGAAGACCTCGAGGTCATGAAGGGTTTTGTGCAGGCGGTGTATTGAGATGAGATGGCGCATCGCGGTGGTCGCAATGTTGGCGTGGTGGCCGGCTCCGACATACGGGGAGGACCAGTCGCAGCAAGCCCAGCCGTCCCAGCCGCAAGTCGGCTCCCTCCAGCCCGCCCAGTTGGTCGCCTCGCCTGGGGACGTCTTGCCAAACAACGTGTGGCCGAGCGATGCGCGTCCAGGCGACGTCCTGCCCAGCAATGTCCAGCCCCTGAATGTCCTGCCGGGCAACGTGATCCCCCCTGGAACTGATGTCGCCGCCGGTCCGGCGCAGGCCGCGGGGTTCGTGGCCTACCAGCCTATTCCGGAAAGCGTCCTGCCCAGAAGCGCCCAGCCGGCCGACCCCTCGACCCCCGCCTCGCCATCCGTCAGCGTCCCGACCACGACGAACCTTGGCGTGCCGGCGATCAACTGGGGGCCGTACACGCTGGGCCCTGACGATGTGGTGCACATCGTGGTGCGCAACCAGCCGGAGTTCACCGGCGTCTACGTTATCGGCCACGACGGCAAGATCCAGTTCGGCTTCATCGGCGACGTCCAGGCCGACGGGCTCACGAAGGAGCAGCTCGCCCGCGAGGTGGAACAGCACTTACGGCGCTACATCCGCGTCCCCTCGGTGGTGGTGACGATCGTGGGCTTCAACTCCAAGGCGATCTACATCCTCGGGCGGGTCGCCCGCCCGGGCAAGTACGCGATGCGCGGCGACAGCGTGAAGGTCCGCGACGCGGTCATCGCGGCCGGGCTCGTGGTCCGCCACGCCAAGCTGCGCAAGGTGCACGTCGTGAAGTCCGACCCCGCCACCCCCAGCTTCCGCATCATCGATCTGCAGAAGGTGCTCTACCAGGGCATCATGAAGAACAACATCGACCTGGTCGCCGGCGACATCGTCGTGATCCCCACCACCATCTGGGGCGGGATCAACGACTTCCTCTCCGAGCTGATCAGCGCCTCGGGCCACGCCGGCGCGGTGGCCGGGCTGGCGGCGTTGTAACCCCGCATGATCGGCCGAGAAGAAACCCAGATCCTCTGGCAGGACTACGTCGCCGTCATCGTGCGGCGCCGCTGGTACTTCATCGTGCCCTGCGCGGTGATCGTCGCGCTGACGATGGCCGTCGGCCTCATCCTGCCGAAGGTCTACCGCGCCGAAACCGTCGTGCTCGTCGAGACGCCGGAGATCATGAACCCGCTCATCAGCGGGGTGGCGGTGGCCACGAACGTCCAGCAGCGGATGCGGACCATCGTGGATCAATTGCTGGGGTGGACCAGCTTAAGCCGCCTCGTCAACAAGCTGGGCCTTGCCAAGGACATCAAGACCCCGGCGGAGCTGGAGGCGCTGATCGCGAAGATCCAGAAGAGCCTCCGGGTTACCTTCGGCGGCGGCGGCAGCCTCATCAAAATCGCCTACGACGGCGCCGAGCCGCACCTCACCCAGCAGGTCGTCAACACCATCACCGAGGTCTACCTCGAGCGCAACCTCGAAGCCCAGCACGACGAAGCCGAGGCCGCGATCACGTTCATCGAGAGCGAGCTCGAGGTCTACCGGAAGAAGCTGGAGGAGTCCGAGCAGAAGCTGCGGGAATTCAAGGAGCTCCACACGATGGAGATGCCCGTGGCGGTCCAGCTCAACGACCAGCTCATCAACCTAGAGGTCCTCCTGGCGCAGTTGCTCGTCGAGAACACCGAGGAGCACCCGACCGTCATCCAGGTGAAGCGGCAGATCGACGACCTCAAGCGCCGTCGCAACGAGGAGATCAAGCACGTCATCCTCGCGGCGGTCACCAAGGGCCAGAACCCGGAGATCTACGCGGATCTGGCCGCCGCGCTAGACGCGCCGACCGGCCAGGACGGCGCGCCCGCCAGCCCGAAGCTCCAGACCGCGAAGGAAGCCTATCAGATGTGGGTGGCGCGGTTGGATGGCGCGTCGGTCGAAGTGGTGGGGCCGCCGGCGGCAGGCGCGGCGGCCGTGGGAGCGACGCAGCCGCCGCGCGTCGCCAGCGACACCCGCATGGTGTCGCTGACGCTCGGCCCGCGGCAGGAGCAGGAGCTAGCCCGCTTGCAGCGGGACAACGAGATCCATCAGAAGACCTACCTGGAGATGAAGCAGCGCCTGGAGCAGGCCCGCATCACCCAGCGGCTGGGCAAGTCCGACGAGGGCACGAAGTTCAAGATCATCGAGCCGGCGCGGTTGCCGCTCGCGCCGTTCTTTCCGAACCTCGTGTTGTTCTTCTTCGGCTCGCTGCTGGTCGGGATGATGGCGGGCACGACGGCGGCGTTCGCGGCCGAGTACCTCGATGACTCGTTCCAGACGGCGGAAGACGTGCAGACCGTGCTGGCCGTGCCGGTGCTCGGCGGCATCTCCACCATCGTGACCGCCGAGGATGCGGCCGCCAGGCGCCGGCAGATGCGCGGCTGGGTGTCGCTGACGCAACAGGCCAAGCGCGTGCGGTCGCGCGTCGTGCAGCCGGCGATGAACCGGCTGGACAAGACGCTGGCGCGCTGGGGCCTGTGACCAATGCGGAATGCAGAATGGGGAATATGGGGAAGAGGGAATTGACCGAGGGAGCCCGACGCTAATGTACGAATCCTTTTTTGGCCTCAAGGAAAAACCCTTCAGGATGACGCCGGACACGCGCTACTTCTATCCGTCCGAGAAGCACGTGGACGCGCTGAACCACATGGTGTACGCCATCGAGGAGCGCCGCGGGTTCGTCGTGATCACCGGCGAGATCGGCTCCGGCAAGACGACGCTCTCGCGGGTGCTCTTCCACAGGCTGGACCCCAGGACCAAAACCGCCATCATCCGGAACACCCATCTGAGCGCCAAGGACCTCATCAGCGCCACCCTGGACGAGGTCGAGGTCCCGTATAAACCGGGCAGCACGAAGACCCACCTGATCAGCCAGCTGAACGAGTTTCTCATCGACCAGCTCCGGGAGGACAACAACGTCGTCCTCCTGATCGATGAGGCCCAGAACCTCAAGCCGGCCGTGCTGGAAGAGGTCCGGATGCTCTCCAACCTGGAGACGGAGACCGACAAGCTGATCCAGATCATCCTCATGGGCCAGCCGGAGCTGAAGCAGAAGCTGTGGCTGAAAGAGCTGACGCAATTGCGCCAGCGGGTGACGTTGCACTACCACCTCGGGCCGCTGGACGCCAGGGAGACCGGCGGCTACGTCGCGCACCGGCTGCACGTCGCCGGCGCCAACGGGGCGCCGATCTTCAAATCCGCGGCGCTCACCAAAGTCTTCCAGTACACGAAGGGCGTGCCGCGCCTGATCAACGGCCTCTGCGACCGGGCGCTGTTGACCGGCTACGTGCAGGAGACGAAAGCGATCGGCGGGGACATCATCGACGAAGTGGCCCAGGAGCTGCCGGCGCTGTCGGACGGGCCGGGAGATGGGACTGCGTGATACGGAACTGCGTGACACGTGACAAGATGGTCAACGGGGGCCATGCAACAGGTGTCAGACACCTTTCAAAGCGGGAAAGGTGTCTGACACCTGTTGCCTTGGAAAGGAGCGACGTCGCCGATGAGTAAAATTCTGGATGCGGTCAAGCGGGCGGAAGTCGAGCGGCGGCAAGCGCAGGAACCGGTCGAGGAAGGCAAGCGCCGGTCCGGGTACGTCCAATCCCTGAAGGAGGAGCTGCGGGAGGAGCTGCGGTGGATGGGCACGGTCATGGCGCGATGGAACGGCAACCCGCCGCCGTCTTCTCCGGACATGCCGCAAGCGCCCAGCGTGGCGCAGGGATCGCCGGAGGCGCCCGGCGCTCCTGCCGAGCCGGCGGTGCGGGGCCAGGCGGCGGCCGAGCCGTCGTGGGACCACGCCATGGCGCTGGTCAAGCAGCAGCTGGCGCGGTGCGAGCAGCAGGCGATGGAAGAGGCCAGCGCCCAGGTCCGGCTGAAAGCGCAGGTCGCCGAGCTGGAGCAGCAGGCCCGTCGCGTGGAGCAGGAGCGCGTGATCGCGCGCCAGCGGTTCGACCACGCGATGCAGGCCGCGGCCGCGCTGGAGTCGGTTCGCGTGGCGCTGAGCCGGCAGTTTGAAGCCGCGCGGGTGTGCCAGGCGCTGGCCCAGGACGTGCTGGCGGCCGCCCAGGAGTTCCAACGCAACGCCGCCGTCGTAGCCCGCCTGGCGCAGGCCAGGCCGCAGGCCGCCGACCCGGTCGCGTACTACCAGCAGCTGGCCGATGCGCTGCAGCAGCAGATGGCGCAGCTCACCTCGCGGCTGGCGCGCGCTGCGACGCCGCTGAGCGGCGCCACCACCCAGACGACGCCGCCAGCGATGCCTTCATGAGCAAGATCACGCGGGCCCTGGAGAAGGCGGCGCGCGAGCGGCTTGCGCGCGCCGGCGAGCAGGTCACGACCACCGCGAGCCCGATGCTCGTGCCGGTGGGGCCCCTGCCCGAGCCGCTGCCGGATCGCCTCGGCGAGATCTCCGTCGCCGGCCAGGTGAAAATCGACCCGCACATCGTCAGCGCCACCGACCCGCAATCGCCCATCGCCGAGCAGTACCGGATCCTCCGCACCAACTTCCAGTCGCTGCGCCTGAAGCCGGGCGTCAAGGTAATCGTCGTGACGAGCGCGATCCATGGCGAAGGCAAATCCGTCACCGCGATCAATTTGGCGATGTCGATGGCGCGGCAGGAGAGGCTCAAGGTCGTCCTCGTCGACGCCGACATGCGCAAGGGCTCGGTGCCGAAGTGGCTGGGCCTCGGCGCGCGCGAGCGCGGCCTGTCCACCGCGTTGATCCGCGACGGCGAGCTCGACGGCTCCCTCGTGCAGTTCCACGAACCCCCGCTGACGGTGTTGCCGGCCGGCCCCCATCCGGAGCATCCGGCGGAGCTGTTGGGGTCCGTGGCCCTCAAGCGGGCGCTGGCGACGCTCAAGGCGCAGTTCGACGCCGTCATCATCGACGCGCCGCCGGTGCTGCCCGTGGCCGACGCCGGCATCCTCGCCGCGCAGGCCGATGGGGTGCTCCTCGTCATCCGGGCCGGCAAGACGCAGCGACGGACCGTGCTGCAGGCCCACGAGCACGTCAAGAAGATGAAGGCCAAGCTGCTCGGCTGCGTGCTGACGCACATGGAGTACGAGCTGCCGGGCCACGCGAAGTACTACCGCTACCAGCGCGCGGCGACGGCCGACGGCAACGGCAAGGCCGCCGGCCCCACCCCGTCGGCGTCCCCATGAGCCGCGTCAGCGTGTGGGTCGATGCGCCGCCGGTCGCGGACGCTCCCCCCGCGCCTCGCGGGCTCCGTCCGTGGCGGTCGTGGTCGCTGCGGCAGGCGGTGCGATGCGCGCTGCGCGGCCTGGCGGACGCCTGGCGCACGCAGCGCAACCTGCACCTTCAGGTGTACGCAGGGTCGGCGGTGGTCGCGACGGGGCTGTGGCTGCGGCTGCTGCTCACGGAATGGCTCTGGCTCAGCTTCGCCATCGGCCTGGTCATCTTCGCCGAGCTGATGAACACCGCGATCGAACAGACCGTCGATCTGGCGATCGGCCTCAGGCCGGACCCCCTCGCCCGCCAGGTCAAAGATCTGGCCGCCGGCTGCGTCCTCGCCGCCGCGGTCCTCGCCGTCGTCATCGGCGTCTTGATTCTCGGCCCCCACGTCCTGCGGGGATAAGGAGCGCGCCGCCCATGCTCGCGCACCTCAAAGAACTCTACCGGTTTCGCGACCTCCTCTGGAGCCTGGCGGTGCGGGACATCAAGGTGCGCTACCGGCAGACGCTCCTCGGCGTGGCGTGGGCCATCCTCCAGCCACTGGCCTTCATGCTGACCTTCACGGTGATCTTTGCGAAGTTCGGCAAGGTCAGCGCCGAGGGCGCGCCCTATCCCCTCTTCTCCTACACCGCGCTCGTGGCGTGGACCTTCTTCGCCACCGGCCTGACCCTCTCGGTCAACTCGATCGCCGCCAACATCAAGCTGGTGCAGAAGGTGTACTTCCCCCGCGAGGTGCTGCCGATCGGCGCGGTCGTCGGGTGCACGGTGGACTTCCTGATCGCCGGCACCTTGGTGGTGGGGCTCATGGTCCGCTACGGCGTGCCGCCAAGCTCGCACCTGGCGTGGCTACCCTGGCTCATCAGCATGGAGCTCATGCTGCTCGTCGGCCTCAGCCTCGTCGCCTCCGCGCTCAACGTCTTCTTCCGGGACATCAAGTACATCGTGCCGATCGCCATCCAGCTCTGGATGTTCGCCACCCCGGTCATCTACCCCAGTTCCATGATCCCGGAGCGCTGGCGCGGCTGGTACATGCTCAACCCGATGGCGATCATCATCGAGGGCTTCCGCGAGGTCGTGGTCTACCGGCAGGCGCCTGAGCTTCCGGCGCTGCTGGCGACGACCGCCGGCGTGGCGGCGTTCGGCCTCCTGGCCTACGCCTTCTTCAAGCGCGTCGAGCCCAAATTCGCGGACCTCATCTGATGCCGATGAACGCCGTGCTTGAGCGCATCCTGCACACGCGCGAGGTGGAAACCGTAGAGGGGCAGCGTCTCCCGCTGGAGGGGTCCGAGGTCCCGGCAGCAGAGGGGCGCTGGCTGCACGCGATCGTCACTGAGATCAAGCCCGCCGTTAGCCTCGAGGTGGGGCTGGCGAACGGGCTCTCGGCGTTGTTCATCTGCGAGGCGCTCGCGCAGCAAGACCGTGCCCGGCACATCATCATTGACCCCTATCAGGAGACAGACTGGCACGCGGTGGGATTGACCAACCTGCGGCGGGCCGGCTACGGGGGGCTCGTCGAGTTTTACCCGCTGCCGTCGCATCAGGCGCTGCCGCAACTGGAAGCCCGCGGCGTGACGCTCGACTTCGCCTTTGTGGATGGGATGCATACCTTCGACTACGCGCTGGTGGATTTCTTCTACATCGACCGGATGCTGCGGGTGGGCGGCGTGGTCGTCCTGGATGATACGGACTGCTACCCCGGCCTGCGGAAGCTCTGCCGGTTCATCGCCAAGAACCGCGCCTACAGCGTCTATCGGTGCTCGTCGCTGCCGCGAGAGCGGAGGCCCACCCTGAAACACCGGGCCTTTGAAGGGGTTGCGCGGGCCTCCGGGACCGTGAGGCGGCTGGCCCGCCCCGAGGCGCTTGAACCGGACCTCGCGTTGGGGCTCATCCCGGAGAGCCGGTGCATCGCGTTCCAAAAGCAGGCTGACGATGCCCGCCGCTGGGATTTCCACCAGGAGTTTTGATCTCATGCATCCGCTTGAGCTCCACGACGTCTGGAAGCAGTACCGGCTCGGCTCCCAGCACGATAGCCTGCGGGACACCATCCCCGCCTTGGTCAAGCGGATGCTGGGGCGAAACGGCGCTGGCGATGACGGGTTATTCTGGGCGCTGCGCGGGGTGAGCTTCCACGTCAAGCGGGGCGAGGCGCTGGGCATCATCGGCCCCAACGGCGCCGGCAAGAGCACGATCCTGAAGCTCCTGTCCAAAATCATCCAGCAGACCAAAGGTGCGGTCCGCGTGCGCGGCCGGGTGGCAGCGCTCATCGAGCTGGGCGGCGGGTTCCACGGCGACCTCAGCGGCGCCGAGAACATCCACTTGCAAGGGACGATCGTGGGCCTGTCCCGCCAGGAGATCAGGCGGCTCTTCGATTCCATCGTCGAGTTCTCCGGGCTTGAGCCGTTCATCCATACGCCGGTCAAGCGCTACTCCTCCGGCATGGAGGCGCGCCTGGGCTTTGCCATCGCGGCGCACGTCCATCCCGACATCCTGCTGGTCGACGAGGTGCTGTCAGTCGGCGACCTCGCGTTCCAGCAGAAATGCTTCAAGCGCATCGAGGAGCTCAAGCGCCTGCAGACCACGATCATCTTCATCTCCCACAACCTGGCGGCGGTGCAAGCGCTGTGCGACCGGGTGCTCATCCTCCAGCAGGGCCAGGCGCTGTGCGACGGCGAGCCGGCCGCCATGATCCGCCGCTACCGCGAGGACGTGCGCGCGACAACGCTGAAGCTGCGCGGTCGATACCACGGCGCCGCCGACACGCTTGAGATCCGGTCGGTCGTGCTGCGCGACGAGCGCGGGGCGGAGGCCGACGCGCTGGACACCGGCCAGCCCGTGCGGGTGGAGATCAGCTTCGAGGCGAAGCGGCCCATCCGGCATCCGGCGTTCCAGGTCAGCATTAAGCGGGCCGACGGCCTGCTCTGCCACGCCGCCACCAGCCGCCAGAGCCCGCTCGACCGGGACGAGCTCACCGGACAGGGCACGGTGACGCTGGACTACCTGGCGCTCACCCTCTTGCCCAACCTCTACCAGGTGGAGGTGCGGGTGTTCGAGGGCGACAACCCGGTACCGGTGGCCGCCCTGGAGCACGGCTGCTTCTTCCAGATCGAGTCCGACCACCACGAGCAGGGCGCGGTGCACCTCGACCACGCCTGGCAGTTCAAGGCCACCCCATGACGCGGCGGATTGCTTACTATCTAGCGACATCAGGCTTCGGCGGGATGGAGGTGGCATTGCTGGCCATCCTCCGTCAGCTCGACCGGGCGCGCTTTGAGCCGCTGGTCTACTTTCGGTGCGACAACCCGGCTGCCGATGCGCGGATGCGCGGTGAGCTGGCCCGACTCCATGTTGCCGTGCGGGAGCTGAACGAAGACGGGCTGCCGCTGCCGTCCGAAGAAAAACGGGACCGGGTCCCTTTTTCTCCCGGCCTCGTCAAAGAAAAAGGGACCCGGTCCCTATTTTCGCTCAAGCGACTCGTATGGGCAGCGATGCCGCGGACGGTCCAGTCGGCCTGGTACTCCTGGAGGGCCGTGAGAGCGACGGCGGAGGTGTTCCGAAAGGAGCAGCTCCACGTCATCCACTTCCTGCATGGGTGGTATCCCTGCGTCGAGCTGCCGGTGATTGCCAGCCGGGTCGCGGGGATCCCGATACGGCTCTCCGACGTGCATCTGGAACCCGAGCGCGTGTGGCCCAAGCGGCTGGTCCACCGCAGCCTGATCCGGCTGGCTGCGTGCAGCGCGACGCACGTGCGTGCGCTGTATCCGAGCATGCAAGCGCGTCTCGCCTCGGAGTTCCGCATCAGGCCGGAACGGATCACAGTGGTGCCGCACTGGGTGGAGCTGGAACCGTTCGCGCACGCAGACGGCGCCGGGCAGCTTCGAGTCGAGCTCGCCATCCCGTCCCCTTGCCGGGTGGTCACGGTGCCAGCGCGCTTGTCCAAGGAAAAAGGCCACAAGGTGCTTTTCGAGGCGATTGGGCAGCTCAACGGCCTCGCGTCAGATGTCCGCTTTCTCCTCGCCGGGGACGGCCCCCTGCGGGAGGAGCTGCAGCGGGAGGCCGCGGCGAAAGGGCTCGCGGACCGCGTCCGGTTCCTCGGGTTTCGGACCGACATGCCGGCGGTTTTCTCTGCGTCTGATGTGGTGGTCCTGGCATCATTCACCGAGGGGATCCCAGGCGCGCTGCTGGAAGCCATGGCGGCGGCCAAACCCATCATCGCGACGGAGGTGGGCGGCGTTGGTGAGCTCTTCCGCTATGGTCAGATCGGGCGGCTGATTGCCCCCGGTGATCCGGCGCAACTGGCTGGGGCGATGACGGAGCTGCTCACCGCCGATGACGCGGCCCTGAAACGCATGGGCGCCGAGGCGCGTGCCGTGGTGCGGCAGCACTATGCGCGCCCGGAGCTGGTGCGCCGGATGCTCGAGCTATACGACCAGGAGCCCTGCGCATGATGAGCCTATCCAACGACACGCCGGACATCAGCGTCATCGTGTGCACCTACAACCGCGCCGAGAGCCTCCGGGACACGCTGCGCGCGCTGGGGATGCAGGAGACCGCTGACGGACTGTCCGTCGAGATCCTGGTGGTGGATAACGGGAGCACCGATGCCACGCGACGGGTCGTCCAGGAAGAGGCGCAAGGCAGCCGCTGGACGATCCGGTACCTCTTCGAGGCACGGGTCGGCAAGAGCCACGCGCTGAACCGGGGCATCCGAGAGGCCCGTGCGGATTGGCTGGCGTTCACGGATGACGATGTCCTCCCGGAGCCCTCGTGGGCGCAGGCTCTGCATGACGCGGGGCGCGTCCATCCGGCCGACTGCGTCGGCGGGAGGATCCTGCCCCTCTGGGCCCAGGAGCCCCCGGCGTGGCTCGTGGGCCACGCGCCACTGCTCGCCTCCCTGTCACTGCTGGATTGGGGGCCGAACCCTGTGGTCGGCAGCATCCATTGTGCGTACCGGATGTATGGGGCGAACATGGCGTTTCGGAAGCAGATCGTCGAGGCCATCGGTCCGTTCCGGGCCGACCTCGGCGTCACCGGCCTGAAGCGCATGCGGGGCGAAGACACCGACTTCGTTGTCCGGGCCTACCACGCTGGGAAGCGGCTCGCGTACGAGCCGGGCGCAGTCGTCCATCACAAGGTGCCGGTCGAGCGGATGCGCCTGAGCTACCTCCGCCGGCTGCGGTTTTATGAAGGGCGCTCCATGGTGCTGCGCGGCGAGCTGGCGCGTGCGCCGTTTCCCCGATGGCTGGCGCGGCAGTGTGGGGAGCATGGCCTGCAAGCGCTCTGGGCCTATGGGCGGGGCCGGTTCGAGCAGGGGGTCCATCACGAGATGGCCTTCTGGGAACAGCTCGGAGAGCTCGTCGAGATTGTGAAGCCGTCACATGCCAATGGGGCGTTGTGCGCATGAAACGCGACCTCGACGCCCTCTCCACCAACACGTATGACCTCGTCATCATCGGCGGCGGCATCTTCGGCGCCTGCGCCGCCTGGGACGCGGCGCTCCGCGGCCTGTCGGTGGCGCTGGTGGAGCGCGGGGATTTCTCGCAGGCGGCCTCGGCCAACTGCTTCAAGATCGTCCACGGCGGCATCCGCTACCTGCAGCACGGGGACATCGTACGGGTGCGCGAATCCAGCCGCGAGCGACGGGCGCTGCTGCGGATCGCCCCCGACCACGTGCGGCCGCTCCCCATCGTCGTGCCGACCTACGGCCACGGACTCAGGGGCCAGGCGCTGATGCGCGCGGCCATGAGCCTCTACGACGCCCTCACGGCGGACCGGAACGACGGTATCCGCGACCCGGCGTGGCGCATCCCGTCAGGGCGCTGCCTCTCGCGGGCGGAGACGTTGGCGCTCTTTCCCGGGCTCGAGACGCCTGAGTTGACCGGCGCGGCGGTGTTCCACGACGCGCAGATCGCCAGCCCCGCGCGCCTCGTGATGGCGTTCCTGCACTCGGCCGCGCGCGAGGGGGCGGATGCCGCCAACTACGTCGAGGCCACGGGGTTTCTGCGCGGCGGAGACCGGATCACCGGGGTGCGGGCCAGGGATGCGCTCAGCGGCCAGCCGCTCGAGATCCGCGGCCGAATCGTGCTGAACGCGGCCGGGGCCTGGGCCGAGCGGCTGCTCGCGCGCGACCTGGGGCTGGCGCTCCCCAGGCAGCTCACCTTCTCGCGGGATGCCTTTTTTATCATGCGCAAGCGCCTGAACACCGATCACGCGCTGGCAGTGCAGGCGAAGACCAAAGATCCCGACGCGCTCCTCAGCCGCGGCCGCCGGCACCTGTTCCTGGCGCCTTGGGGCGGGTACACGCTCGTCGGGGTCTGGCACAAGGTGCATCGGGGGGATCCGGACACGATGACGCTCACCGAATCAGAGCTGCCGGGTTTCCTCGAGGAGATCAACGCCGGCTATCCGCTTGGCCTCACGCCGGAGGACGTCGTGGGCTGGGGGGCGGGGCTCATCCTGTTCGGCGAGAACGCGCCGGGCGCCACGCATCTGAGCTACGGCAAGCGCTCCATCCTGGTGGATCATCACGCGGCGCACGGCCTGGAGGGGCTGGTGAGCCTCATCGGCGTGCGCTACACCACGGCCCGCGGGATGGCTGAGCGCGCGCTGGATCTCATCTGCGCCAAGCTGGGCGCAAGCCGCCCCTGCCGGACAGAGACCACGCCCCTCCATCACAACGGAGACTTTTCCACAGGGCCGGCTCAATTCGAACCGGCGAAGTGCCTGGCACTTGTGCGGGAGGAGCAGGCGCAAACGCTGAGCGATGTCGTGTTCCGCCGCACCGACCTGGGGACCGCGGGGCACCCCGGCGAGGCCGCGCTGCGCGCGTGCGCCGAGGTGATGGCGACTGAGTTGGGGTGGGACGCCGGGCGCGTGCAGCGGGAGCTAGACGAGGTGGAGCGCGCGTACCCCCGCCGCGGCGCAGCCACACGCCCGCAATCGGCGGGCGCCGCACGCGCCGGCGCGACGCAGCCTGTGGCGGCCTGAGGGACGATGCCCGAGATGCCTGAGATGGCTGAGATGCCTGACGCGATGACGATGGCCACGAAGACGTTGACCGCGAAAGCGGAGCCGTTCGACTCGTTCTGGGAGCTGCCGGGCAACGTGGAGGGCAGCCGGCGGAAGTTCCAGCAGTTCTACCGGCACAACTACCTGCGGCGCTTCCCGGCGGACCAGGCGGCGCGCATCCTCATCATCGGCTGCGGGCCGGGATACCTCACCGACCTCCTCCTCAAGGCAGGGTACACGAACGTCCGCGGCATCGACTCGCGGGCCGAGAAGGTCCGCTACGCCTTGGAGCGCGAGCTGCCCTGCCAGGCCGCCGAGGCGTTCCCGTTCCTCGAACAGGCGGCGCAGCCCTTTGACATGATCTGCCTGGAGTCGGAGCTCAACCACCTGACGAAGGAGGAGATCATCGAGTTCGCGAAGCTGTGCCGGCGACGCCTGCGCCCCGGCGGCACACTCCTGGTCCACTCGCTCAACGGCGCCAACCCCTTCACCGGGACGGCGGCCCTCGCGCAGAACATCGACCACTACAACACGTTCACCGACTACAGCCTCACGCAGGCCCTGCGCCTGGGCGGGTTTGAGGACGTCACCGCGTTCCCGCTGCGCAACTTCGTCTTCTGGACCAACCCGCTCAACTACGTCGGGCTTGCGCTGGAACGGCTCATCGAGCTGGGGATCCGGGGCCTCTATGCGCTGTACGCCAAGAAGCACCCGATCCTGACGAAAAAGTTCGCGGCGATCGCCCGCAACGGAGCCTGATGCGCATCCTCTTCTGCAACTACGAGTACCCCCCGCTCGGCGGCGGCGGCGGCGTGTTCACCGCCGCGCTGGCCCAGGAGCTCGCGACGCGCCACGAGGTCACGGTGCTCACCTCACAGGGGCGGGGCGTGCCGTCGGAGGAGGTGGCGCGGGGGGTGCGGGTCGTCCGCGTGCCGGTCTTCCTGCGCAGACGCCAGGCGGTGGCGAACCTGCCCTCGCTGGCGGCCTACGTCCTGATGGGCGTGCCCGCCGGCAAGCGGCTGCTGCGCGAGCGGGCCTTTGACGTCATCAACACGCACTTCGCGCTGCCCACCGGCCCGGTGGGCGATGCGCTCAGCCGTTGGGGCATGGTCCCGAACGTCCTGACGCTGATCGGCGGCGATGTCTATGATCCCAGCAAGTGGACCTCGCCGCACCGCCACCCGTGGCTGCGCGGCCGCGTGCGGAGCCTGGTCCGCCGGGCGGACGCCGTCGTGGTGTCCTCGGCGAACGTCCAGGGGTATCTCGAGCGGTATTACGCGCCGGGGGTTCCGGCGCAGCGGATCGCGCTGGCGATCGAGCGGCCGCCCGAGGTCGAGGCGGCGCCGAGGGCGGCCTATGGGTTCGGCCCAGACGATGTGCTGCTCGTGACGGTGGGGCGGCTGGTCGCGCGCAAGGCGGTGGACCAGCTCCTGGCGGTGCTCCAGCGGTTGGGGGCGCGGGCCGGGCTGCTGGTGCTGGGCTCAGGGCCTGAGGAGGGCGCGTTGAGGCGCGAGGCCGAGGCGCGCGGCGTCGCCTCGCGCGCGCGGTTCCTCGGGCACATCGACGGCCCGGAGAAGTTCCGGCTCCTGCGGATGTGCGACGTCTATGCGTCCACCAGCCAGCACGAGGGCTACGGGCTGGTGTTCGTCGAGGCGATGACCTGCGGGCTGCCGGTCGTGTGCTATGACCACGGCGGCCAGACCGATTTCCTGGAGGACGGCGCGACCGGCTTCCTGGTTCCGCTGAACGACCTCGCGCAGTGTGAAGCGCGGTGCCGCCAGCTCGCCGCCGACGCCGCCCTCCGCCGGCGCATGGGCGAGGAGAACCGGCGGCGGGCGGAGACGCTCCTCATCGACCACTGCGCGCAGCGCTACGAGGCGGCGTTTGAGGAGGCGATCGCCCGTCGCCGCGCGGCGAGCGGGCCCGCGCCCCGGCGCCTGGCGGCGCCGCGCGCCTTCGCGGAGGCGCACGCATGAAGATCCTCATCACGGGGGGCGCCGGCATGGTGGGCAGCTGCGCGGCGGAGTACTGGGCCGCGCGGGGCCATCAGGTGACCGTCCTCGACAACTTGATGCGCTCGCAGCTCTTCAAGTCGCACCGCGAGAGCGTGGAGTACACCTGGCGCGCCCTCAGCGGGCGCCCGGGGATCCGCCTCGTGAAGGGCGACGTCCGCAACGCGGCCGATATCCGCGACGCGCTGGGCGACGGCGTGGACGTCGTCCTCCACGCGGCCGGCCAGCCCGGGGTGGGGTATTCCATCGAGCGGCCGGAGGAGGACTTCTCGATCAACGCGCTCGGGACGCTGCAGGTGCTGGAGCTGACGCGGCAGCGCTCGCCGAAGGCGGTCGTCCTCTACTGCTCGACGAACAAGGTCTACGGGACGAACGTCGATGCGCTGCCGCTGGCCGAGCAGGAGCGCCGCTACGCCTTCGGGGACGGGTTTGCGGGGATCGCCGAGGCGTTCTCCGTGGACCGCGCCGGGCACACCCCCTACGGCGTCAGCAAGCTCACCGGCGAGCTCTACGTCCAGGACTACGCCCACACGTTCGGGATGCGGACCGGCGTGTTCCGCATGAGCTGCATCTACGGCACCCGGCAGTTCGGGTTCGAGGACCAGGGGTGGGTGGCCCACTTCACGATCGCGACGCTCTTCGGGCGGCCCCTGACCATTTACGGCGACGGCAAGCAGGTGCGCGATGTGCTCTATGTCGAGGACCTCGTGGAGGCCTACGACCGCTTCATCGCGAGCGACATCCAGCACGGGGTCTTCAACATCGGCGGCGGGCCGGGCCAGACCGCGTCCCTCCTGGAGCTGCTCGATCTCCTGGAGCAGTTGACCGGCAAGCGCTCGCCGGTGACGTTCACCGGCTGGCGGCCGAGCGACCAGAAGGTGTACATCTCTGATCTCACGCACATCGGGCGGGTGCTCCGCTGGCAGCCCCGGACCCCGTTCCGGGACGGCCTGGCCAGGCTCATCGAGTGGGTCCGCGCGAATCCAGGGCTCTTCGGCGCGGCATGACCATCCTCGTCACCGGCGCCACAGGGTTCACCCCGCCCCTCCACCCGCGATGACGGTCCTTGTGACTGGAGGGGCGGGGTTCATCGGCAGCCGGCTCGCGCGCCGGCTGAGCGAGGCGGGACACGCGGTGCGCATCCTCACGCGCCGCGCGGATCCCGGGCCCGGGCTGCGGGGCGTTCCCGTCGAGGTGGCGCGCGGGGATGTGGCTGATGCCGAGGCGGTCGAGCGCGCGGTGCGGGGAGCAGAGACCGTCTACCACCTGGCGGGCGCGTTCCAGGGCGTGAAAGCCACTGCAGAGTACCAGCGGACCAACGTCGAGGGCACGAGGCGCATGGTGGAAGCGGCCCTGCGGCACGGGGTGAAGCGGTTCGTGCATTGCAGCACGTGCGGGGTCCACGGCCCGGCGCGCAACGGGCCGATCGCGGAAGCGGCGCCGTTTCGCTACGCGCCGTGGAACGCCTACGAAACCAGCAAAGCGCAGGGCGAGCGGCTGGTCATGCAGGCCGCCCGCGAGCGGGGCCTTGCGGCGTCGGTCGCGCGCCCGGCGATCGTCTACGGCCCGGGCGACCGGCGGCTGCTGAAGCTGTTCACGGCGATCGCCACGCGGCGGTTTGTGCTGCTGGGCGACGGCCGGCCCGCGTATCACCTGGCGTACGTGGACGACGTGGTGGACGGGATGCTGTTGTGCGGCACCCGGCCGGAAGCGGTGGGGGAGGCGTTCCTGCTGGCCGGCGGGGCGTGCCCCACCGTCGGGGAGGTGGCGTCGCTGATCGCCCGGGCGCTTGGCGTGGCGCTGCCGGCGTGGCGGCTGCCTGCCGGTCCGTTCTACGCCGCGGGCGTGCTCTGCGAGCTGGCCTGCCGGCCGCTCGGGATCGAGCCGCCGCTCTCCCGACGCCGCGTGGAGTTCTTCACGAGCCACCGGATCTTCGACATCACCAAGGCGAAAGACCGCCTCGGATACGCGCCGCGGGTCAGCCCGGAGGAGGGCATCCGGCGCACCGCCCAGTGGTATCGGGACCAGGGGCTGCTGGATGGCTGAGCGGGGGCTCACCCAACGGCACATCCGGCTGCTGGGGGCATCGCTGCTGGCGGCGGAGCTGGCGCTGTGGTGGCTCCACGGCGCGACCGCGTCGTGGGCGGCGGGGCATCGGTGGTTTGACCTGGATGTCGAGGGATCCGTGCCGGTGTGGTTTTCCTCAGTCCAGCTCTTCTGCGTCGCAGGGGTCGCCGCTTCCTGCGCGTGGAAGGAGCGGCGCCGGGGTTGGTGGTGGCTGAGCGGCCTCTTCCTCTATCTCTCGGTGGATGAGACGGCCGGGTTCCATGAGGCCATCGGCGAGTGGCTCGGGCGTCGGATTGCGATTCCCGTCTTATTTCCGCAGGGTGGCGTCAAGGTGTGGCTGGCGGCGTTCTCCCCGCTGATCGCGTTTGCCGTGTGGTATGTCGGGAAGTTCCTCTCCAAGGATTTTCGAGGGAAGCTGGGGCCCCGGGTGCTGGCGTGGGCGGGGCTCGCCATCTGGCTTGAGGCGCTGGTGGTCGAGACCGGCTGGGTCTTTCGCGGGACCCCGCTCCCGGTCCTCGTCGGGTGGGAGGAGTTCCTGGAGATGGCCGGCGCCACCTGTTTTCTGATCGCGTTCCTGACGCACGCCGTGATGGCGAGGAAGAGACCTTCATGAGCGGAGCGCAGGCCGACGGCCCGTTGCGCGTGCTGTGGCTGGCCGACAAGCTGGGCTACGGCGACCGGCTGCACGGCGGCGGCCGCTACTACCTCATGGTCGTGCCGGCCCTGCGCGCGGCGCAGGTGGACGTCATCCCGGCGGTGCTGCGCTCCACCAACGGGCTGGCGGGCCAGTTCGCCGCGCAGGGTATCGCGCTGCGGCAGCTTCGCCGCGGGCGCTTCGACCCGCGCGCGCTCTGGGCGCTCATCCGCTGCATCCGACGCGAGCGCGTGGACGTGCTGCATGTGCACGGCTACGGGGCCACGCTGTTCGGGCGGCTGGCCGGCCGGCTGACGCGCACGCCGGTGATCGTGCATCAGCACGACGCCAGCGCCCGCGCGCCCTGGTACGGGCGGTGGCTGGACCGAGGCTTGAGCCCGCTGACGAGCCAGGCCGTCGCCGTCTCCGGCGCGGTGAAGGCGTTCTGCGTCCAGGAGCGCGGCCTCGACCCGGAGCGCGTCACCGTGCTGCCGAACGGCGTCCAGCCGGCCGCGCCCCCGACGCCGGAGGAGCTTGCGCAATGGCGCGCGGCGCTTCGGGTGCCGGCTCGTGCCAGGCTCGTCGGCTCGGCCACGCGGTTCTATCCGGTCAAAGGCGTCCGGTACCTGCTCGAGGCGATGCCGCAGGTGGTACAGGCGATCCCAGACGCGCATCTCGTGCTGTGGGGCGACGGGCCGGAGCGGGAGGCGTTTGAGGCGAGGGCGCGCGAGCTCGGCATCGCGGAGCGCATCCGGTTTGCTGGTTATCAGCCCGACGCGGCACGGCGCCTGGCGCTCCTGGACTGCTTCGCGCTGCCATCGCTCAGCGAGGGGTTCCCCTTCGTGCTCTTAGAGGCGCTGATCGCGGGGCGCCCGGTTGTCTCGACCCGCGTTGGCGGCATCCCGGAAGTCGTGCGGGACGGCGAAGTGGTGCTGGTGGAGCCGGCCAACGCCGACGCGCTGGCCTACGGCATCACGCGCGTGCTGAGCGATGCGGCGCTGGCCGAGCGGCTGCGGCGTGCCAGCCAGCGGGTCGTGGCACGCTTCACGGTGGCGCGCCACGTCGAGCGGCTGCGGCAGCTCTACGAGGGCGCTGTGGCAGGCGGGTCAGGAACGACCGCGATGGGGAGAGCCTGAGATGTTCAGGGCGATCGGCGAGCGCTATCGGAAGAATCGCTGGGATCTTCAGGGAGTGCTCCTGCGCCGCTACCCGGACTTCGTGCTGGACAAGGAGGCCGCGTCGCTGGAGACCGGCATCCCTGTCTTCGTCTTTCACGCGGTGGAGCGCGGGCGGCTGGAGAGCCAACTACGCTATCTCGCGGAGAACGGCTACTCGACGCTGCGCAGCGCTGATGAGCTTCTGGCGCGCCTGCGCGGGGAACAGGTGGCGATCCCGCGCTCGGTCCTGCTGACGTTCGACGACGGGCTGGAGAGCCTCTCCACCGCGGCGTTCCCGTTGCTGCGCGCCTACAACATGGCGGCGGTGGCGTTCATCGTCCCCGAATTCATCGGCCTGCCCGGCTTCTGCACGTGGGAGCAGCTTCGCGAGCTGCACGAATCGGGCGTCATCGACGCGCAGTCCCACACGCTGTTCCACCGCTCCGCGCCCCACTGGCCGCGCATCGTCCCCTGCCTGGACGCCGCCGAGCGCTGCCAAGCTGAGGCCCGGCGCTCCCCGTCGATGGCTGACGATTACCGTCTCGCGCGGGAGCGCATCGAGGACCGCTTACGCAAGCCGGTCCGCCACCTGGGCTACCCGGACTATGACGGCACGGCCGAGAGCGTGGCGGTGTCGCGCCAGACCGGCTACGTCAGCAACTTCTGGGGGCTGGTGCAGGGCCGCGGGGTGAACCAGCCGGGAGACGATTCGTTCCACACCGCGCGCCTGCTGGACGACTACATCTTCCGGCTGCCCGGGCGCGGGCGCCGCTCGCTGGCGTCGATCCTGGCGGACAAGTGGCGCGCCAACAGCGCGCGGCGGCTCCGCCTCCGCGCGGCTTGCGCCAGCCCCCCACCGGTGGCGACGTCATGAGCACGGCCCGGCAATTGGTCAAGAGCACCGGCTACCTGACCGCCTCGCGCTTCGCCGGCGACCTCATCTACTTCGTGTTCTACGTCATGCTCTCGCGCGCGTTCGGGCGGGAGGGGATCGGCGCCTACGCGTTCGCGCTGGAGCTGACGAGCACGCTGTTCATCGTGGCCGACTACGGGCTGAGCGTCTACCTCGTGCGGGAGCTGAGCCGCCGGCGCGAGCGGCTGCCGCAGTACCTGGGGACATTCCTCGCGTTGAAGCTGGCGTTCATGGGGCTCGCGGCGGCCGGGCTCGCCCTGCTGACGCCGGCGATGCGGCTGGATGCCCGTGCGCTCTCCGTGCTGGCGGTGATCGGCTGCGCCCAGGCGGTCTATTACGGCGGGGAGCTGTTCAAGGCCGCCTTCGCGGCGCATGAGCGGCTCAGCCAGGTGGCGTTCGCGGAGCTCCTCTATAAAGGCGGCGTGTTCCTGCTGGGGAGCCTCTTCCTTGCCTGGCGGTGGCCGCTGGAGCGGGTGCTGGGGGCCTTCCTGCTGAGCGCGGTCGCGTACCTTTCGGTGCTGCTGGTCCTGGCAAGGGTGCGCCTGGGGCTTGCGCCGTCGCTGCGGTGGGACGCGGCGATCGCGCGCGAGGCGCTCCGGGGGGCGCTGCCGTTTTTCCTCTCTGCGCTGCTGATGGACCTCCACTTCAGCGCCGCCGTCATCCTGACCAGGCTGCTGCACGGCGAGGCGGCCTGCGGCGTGTTCTCCGTCGCCGGCAAGCTGCTCTCCGCCTTCAGCGTGGCGGTCCTCTTCTACCGCGTGTCGCTCTTTCCCGCGCTCTCGCGATTGCACCACGAATCCCGCGAGGAGTACCGCCACCTGTACCGGAGCTCGTTCAAGTACCTCTTCCTCGTCTTCGTGCCGGCGGCGGCCTTCGCCGGGCTGGCCGCGCCGTCGATCATCCACACCGTCTTCGGCCGCGAGTTCGACGGTTCGATCGCGGTCCTGCGGGTCTTGAGCCCGGTGGTGCTCCTGCTCGCCCTGCGGCACCTGCTGGTGGCGACGCTGGGCTCGATCCACGCGCAGGGGCGGCTGGTGCGCTATCAGGGGCTGGGCGTGCTGACCGGCCTGGCCGCGGGCGTTGCGCTGATCCCCAGATGGCAGGCGGTCGGCGCCGCGGCGGCCTATGGGCTGGCGGAGCTTGTCGTCGTCGCCTGCGCCGCCCGCTACGCCTCCAGGGCGGTGGAGCCCGTGGCCTGGGCCCGGCTGCTGCAGAAGCCGCTCCTCGCGGCGGCGGCGATGGGCGCGGTCATTCTGCTCATGAACGGCGCATCGCTCGCAGTCGTGTTCCCGGCGGCCGTCGCAAGCTGCCTGGCCGCGCTGCTTGTGACCGGCGGGCTCCGGAAGGAAGAGATGGTTTTTGTGAGGGACGCGCTGCGTCCCGGCCTGCGAGGGGCCTATTCATGAGCCGGAAGCCGACCAGGGCATCGGGGGCCGTGCGCGGCAGCGCCCGCCTGGCGCGTGGGCTGGCGTCCGCCGGGGCTCTGTGCGTCCTGGTGGCCTTCGGCCTCAGCGTGAGCTGGGTGGAGCGGACCTTCACGGCGGATGGCTGGGTGCCGCCGCTGATCGCCGAGGGAATCGAGCGGACGCAGTGGGGGCTGCTCTTCGCTGGGGCGGCCTGCCTTATCCTCGCCGGCGCCATGTCCCGGCGCGGATGGGCGCTGGCGTCGGCGGCGGCGCTGAGCCTCGGCGCGGGCGCGGCGTTCGCCAACGCGTTCTACCCGCGCCACCTCCTGTTTCAGCCGAAGCGGCTGGCCGCGGTGGCGCTGGGACAGGAGCTCCTGCTGCGGGATTTCACGCCGCAGCCTACGCTGCGGGTCGCCTCGCATGAGGTGCTGCGGGCGCGCTACCCGGCGATCAACATCCATGCGCACTTCAGCTACCCCGGCCTAGACACGGTGAAGAGCGCTGAGGAGCTGGTCGCCGTCATGGACGCCTGCAATGTGGCGCAGGCGGTCGACTTGGACGGCGGGGTAGAAGAGGCTCTGCAGCAGGAGCTGGACCGGTACGCGCGCAAGGCGCCGGAACGGCTCGTCGTGTTCGCGCACATCTGGTTCGGCGAAGAGTTCTCCGGCCCGGCCTATTTCCAGAAGTTGGTTGGGAGCCTTGATGAGGCCGCGCGGTCGGGCGCTGCGGGCATCAAGATTTGGAAGAACCTCGGCTTGCAGTCGCGGGACAAGACGGGGCAGGTTGTCCCCGTGGACGACCTGCGCCTGGAGCCGCTGTGGCGGAAGGCTGCGGCGCTGAAACTGCCAATCCTGATTCATGTGGCAGATCCTGAGCCGTTCTTCCATCCGGCCGACGCACGAAACGAGCGCTACGAGGAGCTGGCCAACGCGCTCACCGGCGTCATCTTCTCGTTCGCCCATCCGCGCTACCCGCGGCCCTCGCGGATCTATGCGCAGCTCGAGCGGGTGCTGGAGCGGCATCGCGATGTCCCGTTCATCGGGGCGCACATGCTGGTGCTAGGGAATGACCTGGAAACGCTCGGGGCGATGCTGGACCGCCATCCGAACCTGTACGTGGACACCGCGGCGATGGCCCACGAACTGGGGCGGCAGCCCCGCGCGGCGCGCGCGTTCTTCCTGAAGTACGAGGACCGCATCCTCTTCGGCACCGACGGCAACCCGGACGAGGTGATCTACCGGCAGTACTTCAGGTTCCTGGAGACCGCGGATGAGTATTTCGACTATCCGGGCTGGCCTCAGTACAACCCCGGCCGCTGGAAGATCTACGGCCTGGACCTGCCGGACGACGTCCTGCGCAAGGTCTACCGCGACAACGCAGCCAGGCTGCTTAAACGGCGCGAGCCAGACCCCGGCAGGGCGCAGCGATGACGGCGGCCTCCTCGGCGAAGCGCCCACTGGTCGCCATTGCCTTGCTGAGCCTCGGGCTGAACCTCTGGGGGATCGATTGGGGCTTGCCGCAGCGGTGGCACCCGGACGAAATCGTCGGGCGGGCGGAGCAGATGTTCGGGGACCGGACGCTGAACCATCGCTATTTTGCGTACGGGGCGCTGCACTACTACGAGGTGATGGCGGGAGCCATCCTGCCGGTGCGGGTCGCGCAGAAGCTCATCGGCCGGTTCAACACCACGTTTGAGGACGCCCTGGTGACGCTGCTGGCCCGCCTGCTGTCGGTCCTGCTGGCCGTGGGGATTGTCGTGTGCGTGTCCCTGATCGGCACGACCCTGTTCAGCCAGCGGGCGGGGTTCTGGGGCGCGCTGTTTCTCGCCCTCTCGATGGGCGTTGTGAACCTGGCCCATTTCGCGACGACCGAGATCCCCTCGGTATTCTGGTTCACCCTCTCCTGCCTGATGAGCGCCTACGCGCTGAGGCGCCGCGCGCTGCGCTGGTACCTGCTCGCCGGCCTCTGCGCCGGCCTCTCGGCGGCGGTCAAATACATCGGAGGGCTGTCGTTGCTCCCGCTGGTGGCGGCCCATGCGCTGGCCGATGAGCGGCGCCCGTGGCGCTGGCTGCTGGGCGGGGTCGCCATGTCAGGGGTGGGCTTTCTCATCGGGAACCCCGTGACGCTGTTGGCCTTCCCGGAGTTTCTCGAGGGGTTTGTGAAGGAAGGCGCCTACAACACCGCGCGCGGGGAAGGACGGGTGCCGCGGGCGTTTGCGCCGCTCATCACGCACCGGCTGGTCCAGGCGCTCGGCCTCCCGCTGTGCCTGTTCAGCCTCGCGGGCCTGGCGTACAGCCTGTGGCTGGCGAGGGCCCGCGGGCACCGCGCGGCGGTGGCGCTGGTCTGGGCGATGGCGCTGCCGCACTATCTCGTGATGGGGATGCAGTACGAACAAACGATGCGCTACATCGTGCCCATCGTGCCCGCGCTGCTGGTGCTGGCCGGCAAGCTGGCGGCGGACTGGCTCGCTGCGCGGACGCGATGGATCCGGGCGGCGGCAGGGGGGGTCATGGCGGCCGTCCTCGGCTATTCCTCGCTGTATACGATCGCGGCGGACCTCTCGTTCACCAGGGACAGCCGATACCTGGCGCGGGAGTGGGTGCTGCGCCATGTGCCCGAGGGCGCATCGATTGAGATGACGGCCTATGGACCGGAGCTGCCTCGCGGCCGCTACCGGGTCGCCCAACGGCCCATCAATCGGTCGCCCGAGGCGGCGGCGGAGGCCAACGTGGTGAAACAGAAACCGCTCTATCGCGCCATGCAGCGCTGGCTCTCCACGCTCAGCCCCAAGACCGCAGGACCCAGCGCCGATGGGAACCGCGAGGGGTACACGACGTGGTACGAGCGGGAGATCCGCAAGAGTCACGAGGCGGTTCAAACGTTCGACCTGGGCCTGCGAGGACTTGAGGAGCGCCGCCCGGACTACCTGATCATCAGCCGCCTGTACACCCTGCCCCTGCTCAAGAAGGCCGGCCCCGCCGACCCGGAGCGGCAATTGGTCGAAGCGCTCCTTGCCGGGCGCACACCGTATCAGCAGGTCGCCAAGTTTCGGTACCGTCTGCTCCCTGGGGTCGAACCGGTGGCGGAATTCGTCAACGGCACCGTGACGGTCTTTGCCCACGCGGGCGCCCCGAGGAACGATTGACCATGCG
>Ga0114945_10000557_pt1 | contig 24131 bp, 23 predicted proteins | sample OV2TP3_FD_87194 | JGI IMG/M metagenome (GOLD analysis project Ga0114945, IMG submission 87194) | Hot spring microbial communities from Beatty, Nevada to study Microbial Dark Matter (Phase II) - OV2 TP3 | ecosystem: Environmental > Aquatic > Thermal springs > Hot (42-90C) | place: USA: Beatty...
ATCATGGCGCAGGCGGTGCGTCGGCTGTATCCCGACGTCAAGTTGGCGATCGGGCCGCCCATCGAGGAGGGGTTCTACTACGATCTGGATCTTCCCGTGCGCCTGACCGACGAGGATCTCGCGAAGATCGAAGCGGAGATGGCGAAGATCATCAGGGAAAACCACCCGTTTCAGCAGTCCTTCATGCCCAAAGCGCAAGCGCAGGCTATGCTGCGGCAGCGCGGCGAGCGCTACAAGCTGGAGATCCTCGACGGGATCGCGGACGGCAAGGTCTCGTTCTACACCGACGGGGAATTCGTCGATTTGTGCGAAGGCCCGCACGTCCGGTCCACCGGCGAGGTCAAGGCCGTCAAGCTGCTCAATGTCGCGGGCGCCTACTGGCGAGGCGACGAGCATCGGCCGCAACTGCAGCGCATCTATGGCACCGCGTACGCGACCTCGCAGGAGCTGCAAGCGCACCTGCACCGGCTGGAGGAGGCGAAGCGGCGCGATCATCGCCGGCTCGGGGTCGAGCTCGGCTTGTTTAGCTTCGAGGACGTCGCCGGGCCCGGCGTCGTGTTCTACCATCCGAAAGGGGCGCTGGTGCGCTCGCTCATCGAGGATGAAGTGAAGCGCCGCCATCTCGCGCGCGGCTACCAGCTCGTGGCGACCCCGCACATCTTTCGCACCGACATCTGGAAACAATCCGGCCATCTCGAGTACTACAAGGACTACATGTTCCTCTTCGAGTCCGAGCAGCAAGGGTTCGGCATCAAGCCGATGAACTGTCCGGGCCACATCTTGATCTACAAGGCGCGGCGGTACAGCTATCGCGAGCTGCCGCTGCGATTCTTTGAAATGGGCACCGTCTACCGGAACGAAAAGTCCGGCGTGCTGCATGGCCTCTTGCGCGTGCGCGGCTTCACGCAGGATGATGCGCACATCTTTCTGCGCGAGGATCAGCTCGTGGAAGAGATCGGGCGCATCCTGGCGTTCGAGTTCGAGATGCTCAAGACCTTCGGGTTGACCGAGCATGAGATGGAGCTCTCGACGCGGCCCGAGAAATTCATCGGCAGCCCGGCGTCATGGGACCACGCGGAGCACGCGCTGCGCGAGGCGATGACCGCGCGCGGGCTGCCATTTACTGTCCATGAGGGCGAGGGCGCGTTCTATGGGCCCAAGATCGACATCAAGATCAAGGACGCGATCGGCCGCAGCTGGCAGTGCGGGACGATCCAATGCGACTTCGCCTTGCCGGAGCGGTTTGATGTGACCTTTGATGCCGCCGACGGCAAACCGCACCGCGTCATCATGATTCACCGAGCGCTCTTGGGCAGCTTCGAGCGATTCCTCGGCATGCTGATCGAGCATTATGCCGGCGCGCTGCCGGTGTGGCTCGCGCCCGTTCAAGCGGTCGTGATTCCCATCGCGGATTCGGTGGCGGACTTTGCCCAACTGATCACCCGTGAACTGCGTCGGGAGGGACTGCGTGTGGAACTTGATGAACGCAGCGAGAAGATGCAGGCGAAGATCCGCGATGCCCAACTCCAGAAGATTCCGTACATGATCATCCTTGGTGGGAAGGAGAAGGAACAGTGGGAGACTGGCGGGCGGCAAGTGCACGCGGCTCCCCTCTCGATCCGGCACCGGCGGAAGGGCGTGTTGGAGCCGATGACCTTCGATGATTTCGCGAAGCGCGTGAAGACAGAGACCGACGACCGGACGTCGGACTCAAACTAACCACGGGAGGCATCGTTGAAACAGTTGCGGGTGAATGAGCGGATTCGGATCAGTCAGATTCGCGTGATTGCGGAAGACGGCGCGCAGCTTGGGATCATGGCGCCGACCGACGCGCTGCGATTAGCCAGAGAGCGCGGGCTCGATTTGGTGGAGGTGGCTCCGCAAGCCAATCCGCCGGTGTGCCGGATTACGGATTACAACAAGCTTCGTTACGAAGAGCAGCGCCGCGAGCGCGAGGCGAAGAAGAAGCACCATATCGCCAAGCTCAAGGAAGTCAAATTCAAACCGCGGATCGAGGCGCATGATTATCAGGTAAAGCTGCGCAAGCTGAAAAATTTCCTGATGCGGGGCGATCAAGCCAAAGTGACGATGGTGTATCGAGGCCGCGAGCTGGCCCACGTGGAGTTGGGCCGGCGCATTCTGGATCGGCTGATCGAGGATCTCAAAGCGATCAGCAAGGTCGAGCGCACGCCGGCGCTCGACGGGCGCTTCATGACGATGGTCTTCGGACCGGATCGGGAAAAAATCAAGCGGGTCGAGCGGCAGACGGCTCGGCAGAAGCCCTCCGCGGCCGGCGTCATCGCGGCGTCTGCAGCCACGTCACAGCCGCCCACCGAGGGAGGCTCATGAGCAAGCTCAAGACCGTTCAAGGGGTGAAGGAGCGAGTCAAGATCACCGGAACCGGAAAAGTCATGGCGTTTCGTCCCGGCCGGCGGCACCTGTTGAGCCACCGACGCTCAAAGACCAAGCGGCACCTGCGCAAGCCGCGGGCGATCGCGGCAGTGGAGACACGGACCCTGCGCGCCCTGGTCCCGTACGCGTAACAGCGCGGCAGAACCCGACTCAACCCAGAGGCTATCCCAGAATCTCGTGACAGGACCCGCTCGTGGATTATGGGACAACTGCTGGAATCCTGTAGGAGTGAGGAGGAGTGACGATGGCAAAAGTGAAATGGGCGGTCGCATCACGCAAGCGGCGCAAGCGGCTCTTGCGGCAAGCCAAGGGGTACCGCGGCGCGCGCCGGCTGCATCTGCTCAAAGTCAAAGAAACGGTCATGCGGGCGAAGGCGTACCGCACGCGCGACCGGAAAGTCAAAAAGCGGGAGTTCCGCAACCTCTGGGTCATTCGGCTCAACGCCGCCGCCCGCGCGCGCGGGTTGAAATATGGGCAGTTGATGTCCTCGCTGCGCAAGGCCCAGGTGCGCTTGAATCGCCAACAACTTGCCGAGCTCGCGCTCCACGACGCGGTTGCCTTCGATGCGCTCATCGCGCAGGCGACCAAAGGTCAGGTCCCATCGGTGAACTGATCGCGCGGATTCCCTCACTCGGCATCGCCATCATCTCGATGCAAGCCTCCGCTGCGGTGAAGCCGCCTCCCCATGCCTAACGATATTCCCTCGCGCTCCATTGATTTTTCCGAGCCGCCGTCTTCGCGCGTCACGGTGGTCGATCGCGGTACCCTCCACCGCGTGCTGAACACGCCCCAACTCTACGCCATCGGCTACGGGGACGTCGGCTCCTCCATCTATTATGCGCTGGGGGTGACGACCCTCTACGCGTTGGGCGCGGTCCCGCTGGCGCTCGCCCTCGCGGGCATCGTGTTCATCTGCACCGTGCTCACCTACACCGAGCTCTCCACCGCCATGCCGGAGTCGGGCGGCTCGTGCAGCTTCGCCCGGCATGCGTTCAACGACCTGGTGTCGTTCATCGCGGGATGGGCGCTGCTGCTCGACTATATCGTGACGATCGCCATCTCGGCGTACTCCATCGGACCCTATCTGAGCAACCTCATCCCCGCGCTGAATTCCTGGGTGGGCAATGTCCCCTTCACCCTCTGCATCCTGTCGGTGTTGCTCGGCCTGAACGTGCTGGGCGCGAAGGAATCCGCGCGCATTTCGCTGCTGCTGTGCCTCTTCGATATCGTGACGCAGTTGAGCATCATTACCCTCGGACTCGTCTTTGTGATGCAGGTCCTGCACCCGCAGCATTTTTTGGACTATTTGCATCGTCTCTGGATCGGCATGCAGATCGGAGTGCCGGGGGTGAATTGGTCGCCCTCGTGGCCGCAATTCTGGAAAGGGGTCTCGATGGCCATGGTGGCGTACATCGGCATCGAATCCATTTCCCAGCTCGCCGGCGAGGCGCGTCATCCGAACCGGACGATCCCGCAGGCGATGCTCGCGACGATGATCACGTTGCTCATCCTGTATTTCGGGATCTCATCGATCGCCCTCTCCGCCCTGAGCCCGACGGAGCTGACGACGGCGTACCTGGAAGATCCCATTGCGGGCATCGCGGCCTCGATGCCCTTCGGCCGGCAATACCTCGCGCCATGGGTCGGGCTGCTGGGCGCGACGATCTTGTTCGTCGCGGCGAACGCCGGACTCATCGGAGCCTCACGCCTGACCTTTGCGATGAGCGAGCATTTTACGTTGCCGCGCGTCTTCTATCGCCTCCATCCGAGATTCAAAACCCCGTACATCTCCCTGATTACCTTTACGCTCATCGCCGCGGCGATCGTCGTCATCGCCAGGCGCCTGACGCACATCGCCGACCTCTACAACTTCGGCGCCATGCTCTCCTTCATGTTGGCCCACCTGTCGCTGTTGGGGCTGCGGATTCGCCAGCCGGACCTCCCGCGGCCGTTTCGCATCGGCTGGAATATCCGCTGGGGGCGCGCCAGGCTGCCGCTGAGCGCCTTGCTCGGGTTGCTGGGAACGGCGGCGGTGTGGATTGACGTTATTGTCACGAAACCATCAGGACGCAATCTGGGATTCCTCTGGATGGGGGCGGGGCTGGGATGTTATTTCTGGTATCGGCATCAACAGCGCTTGCCCGCGGCCGGCCGCGTGCAGATTGAGAAGCTGCGCATGCCGGGCTATCAGCAGGTGCACATCCGCAAGATCCTCGTGCCCGCGACGGGGACGAACACGAACGACGTCGTCCAGTTTGCGGCCAAATTGGGGAAGTTGCACGGCGCCGATGTGACGGCGTTGCACGTCATTGAAATTCCCCCGTCGCTGCCGCTGGATACCTTCTTCCCGGAAAAGCTGGCCTTTGCCGATTACGCCATGGAGCAGCTGCAGGCGATCGGCCGCGAGTACGAAGTGCCCATCGATGCGCAAGTGAAGCAAGCCCGGTTTGCCGGCGAGACGATCGTCGAGATCGCGAAGGAAGGCGGGTACGATCTCATCATCTTGGGAGCCAAGCCGCGGCCTCTGGCTCCGGGGCGCTCGATGCTGGGCACGACGGTCGAGCATGTGATGCGCAACGCGCCGGGACGCGTGTGGATTTTCACGAGCAAGGACATGACGGGAACATGACCGCCAGCGCGCACGAGTTGCTCGCCCTGCTCCAGCAGGTCGATGAGGCATGCGCCGCGCAACTCGCCCAAGCCATGACGGCCGAGGACGTGGAATCGGTCCGGGTGACATTGTTCGGCCGGAAAAGCGAGCTGTCGCAACAGCTCAAATCGCTGCCGGCGCTTGCTCCGGAAGAGCGCGCCCTCGTCGGCAAGCAAGCGAATGCGCTCAGAGCCAAGTGGGAAGCCGAGATGGGGGCCAAGCGAGCCGCCGTCGGCGCGCTCGCGCCTGCGCCGTCGCTGGATGTGACGCTGCCGGGTCGCGCGGTGCGCATGGGAGGGCTGCATCCGATCACGCAGACCATCGATGAGATTCTCTCGCGCTTCACCCCCTTGGGATTCGAGGTCGTGGAGGGTCCGGAGCTTGAGACGGAGTATTATAATTTCGATGCGCTCAACATCCCGCGCGAGCATCCTTCCCGCGAGTCGTTCGACACGTTTTTCGTCGATCTGCCTTCGCCGCGGCCGCAGAAGGGACGCGCGCTGTTGCGCAGCCACACCTCCCCGGTCCAGATCCGGGTGATGGAGCGGCGCCGGCCGCCGCTGCGCATCGTCGTTCCCGGCAAGGTGTATCGGCCGGATCCGCTCGACCCAAGCCACAGCTTCATGTTTCATCAAGTCGAAGGCCTGATGGTCGATGAGCGGACGTCCTTCGCCGATCTCAAAGGCGTGCTGGAGCAGTTTCTCAGGGCGCTGTTCGGGCCGCAGACGATATCCCGCTTCCGTCCGCACTATTTTCCCTTCACCGAGCCGTCGGCCGAGGTCGACATCGCGTGCGCCGCGTGCGGGGGGAGCGGATGCTCGACCTGCGGCCGGAAAGGCTGGCTGGAAATCATGGGCTGCGGCATGGTGCATCCGAACGTCTTCAAGGCGGTCGGGTACGATCCGCGCCGCGCGCAGGGGTTCGCGTTCGGCATGGGGGTCGAGCGCATCGCGATGCTGCGGCACGGGATCAGGGACATTCGCCTCTTCTTCGAGAATGACCTGCGCTTCCTGGAGCAGTTTTCCCCGTGATGAAAGTCCCGTTCGAGTGGCTGAAGGAGCACGTGACCGTGCGAAGCTCGGCGGAGGCGCTCGCGAAGCAGCTGACGATGGCGGGCCACGAGGTCGTGGACATCGCGCGGGTCGATGGCGAGGCGGTGCTCGACGTGGAGGTGACGCCGAACCGCGCGGACTGCCTGTCGATCGTCGGGATCGCGCGGGAGGTCGCCGCGATCACGTCGCAGCGCCTGAAGCCGCTGGCGATGCCGCGCACGGGGGGTGGCGCCGCCCCGTCGACGCGGGCCGCGCGAGGCCGCTCGCCCTCCCGCGAGGAGCTCGCCATTCGCATTGAAGATCGACAGGGCTGCCTTCGCTACATCGGCCGCCTCCTGCGCGATGTGACGATTCAACCGTCGCCGGAGTGGATGCAGCGTCGGCTGATCGCCTGCGGGGCGAGGCCGATCAACACCGTCGTTGACATCACCAACTATGTGCTGTTTGAATCGGGCCAACCGCTGCACGCCTTCGACTTCGATCGGCTGGCCCACGGCACGATCCTCGTCCGGCGCGCCCGGGCGAAGGAAACGCTTACGACGCTTGACGGCATCGCCCGCACGCTCGAACCGGAGATGTTGGTCATCGCCGATGCCAACCACGCGGTGGCGGTGGCGGGGATCATGGGCGGTGTGGGCAGCGAGGTCACCGCGGCGACGCGGCATGTGCTGTTGGAGGCCGCGCTCTTCGATCCGATCATGGTGCGCCGCGCCGCGCGCCAACTGGGCGTGGCGAGCGAATCGTCGTATCGCTTCGAGCGCGGCGTCGATCCGGGCGGATTGGATGCCGCATCAGCGCGCGCCGCCGAGCTCATGACCACGTTGGCGGGCGGGCGCGAGCGCGCGCGCGTGGAAGTCGGCGCGAAACCTGTGAAGCGCACCGGCATCGTCGTCGAATCGAGTCGAGTCAGTCGGTGGCTCGGGATGCCGCTCTCCCCGACGTCGATTCGCACGACGCTGGCGACGCTCGCTTGCCGCGTGGCCGCGTCCGGCCGCGGAGAGCGGATGCACGTGAGCGCGCCGTCGTTTCGCCAAGATCTCACGCACGACGTTGATGTCATCGAAGAAGTCGCTCGGCTGACCGGCTATGAGAAGATTCCCTCGACGCTGCCGAGCGCTCGGCTGACCATTCCATCCGACGGCCGGCCCTCGCGGTATGAGCGGGTGCGCGCCCTGAAGGCCGTGTGCGCCGGCGCAGGGTTGTCCGAAGTCATCACGTGGTCGCTCGTGTCGGCATCGGATCTGGCCCGCGAGGGACAGCCGCGAGCGCAGGCGGTTCGTCTGGCGAATCCGCTCAGCCAGGATCACGCGTATCTTCGACCGTCGCTGTTGACCGGATTGCTGCGGGCGGTGCGGCAGAATGTGACGCAGGGAAGGACGGATCTGGGCGTCTTCGAGCTTGGGGCTGTCGTGCGGCGCGACAGCGCCTCGTCCTCTACCCCGGAGCAGGCGCATGTGGGGATTGCGCTCTCCGGCTGGTGGCTGCGTGATTGGGGCACGGCTCGGCGCAGCGATCTGTGGATGCTCAAGGGCGTGATCCAGACGATCGTGCGTCGGTTCTGCGGCCTGACGACGCATTGGCGCGCCGGTGAGGTCGCCTGGGCGCAGCCGGGGCAGGGAGCGATCTTCGCCCTCGATGGCCGACCCCTCGGCATCGCCGGGGGCGTCTGCGCGCGGATGCGGGAAGCGTTCGATGTGCCGCAGGAGGTTTGGGCGGCCGAGCTGGACATCGAGCCGTTGCTGGCGGTGGAGCGCCGTGCGTCGGCAGTCGGCGCCCCGCCCAGTGTTCCGCCGGTGAAGCGGGATGTCTCGATGCTCCTCGATGAGCGCATTCCGTTTGCGTCGGTTGAGCGGACCATTCGCGCCGGCGTCGGTGAGCAGGCCAGCCGGCTCGAGTTGGTGGATGTGTTTACCGGCACGCCTGTGCCGACAGGCAAGCGGAGCCTGACCTTCTCCATCGAGTATCAGGATCCCTCGCGCACCTTGACGGCCGAAGAGGCCGAGGCGATCCATCAGCGAGTCGTCCAGGCGCTGGTCGCACAACACGGAGCCATCCTGCGATGAGGAACTCATGACCACGAAAGGTGTGACGCTTTGGTTCACCGGGCTTTCGGGAGCCGGCAAATCCACGCTCGCCAATCTCCTCGCCGAGGAACTGCGCCGCCGCGGCATGAACGTTGAAATTCTCGATGGCGACGAAGTTCGGACCAATCTCAGCAAAGGGTTAGGTTTCAGCAAGGAAGATCGCGACACGAACATCAAGCGCATCGGCTACGTGTGCAAGCTGCTCTCGCGTAACGGCGTGGTGGCGATCAGCGCGGCGATCTCGCCGTACCGAGCCGTCCGGGACTTCAATCGCGAACACATCGGCAACTTCGTCGAGATCTACGTCCGGTGTTCCATCGACGCGTTGACCCGGCGCGACGTGAAAGGCCTCTACAAAAAAGCGCTCGCCGGAGAGATCCAAAATTTTACCGGCGTCTCCGATCCGTACGAGCCGCCGCTGAAGCCCGAGATCACCGTGGACAGCGAGCGGCAAAGCGTGCAGGAAAGCCTGCAGAGCATTCTGGAGTATCTCGAGCGGCATCAGTGGGTTCCGACCCATGCCAGCGTTGACGAGCGCGCACGTCGCTGAATTGAACCGGCGGTTTGAAACCGCGCATCCCACCGACATTCTCCGGTGGGCGGTGGAAACCTTCCGCCCGGACGTGGCCCTGACGTCCTCCTTCGGGGCCAAGAGCGCCGGGCTCATTCATATGGCGATCCAGGCGGACCCGCGGATGGAGATCCGGGTGGTGGACACGGGGCTGTTGTTTCCGGAAACGTATCGGTTTATCGAAGAGATCACGCGGCGGTTTCATCTGCATCTGACCGTCGTCAAGAGCCAGCTCGATGTCGAGCAATTCAAACGCGAGCACGCGCATCTGCCGATCGGGCACCCGGATTTTTGCTGCAGTCCGTACAAGGTCGAAGCGGCCGAGCGCGCCCTCGCCGGCCTGCGCTGCTGGATCACCGGAATCAGCCGGGGCGATGCGACGACGCGCGCAGCGACGCCCATTGTGGAAGTGCTCACGACGGGCGTCGTCAAAGTCGCTCCGCTCGCCGCCTGGTCCCCCAGGCAGCTGGACGCGTACATGACCGAGCACAAGCTGCCGTATCATCCGCTGTGGTCTCAAGGGTACACGTCCATCGGGTGCTGGCCGTGCACCCAGAAGCCGATCGATCCTCATGATCCGCGCTCCGGCCGCTGGCCCGGGCAGGAGAAGACCGAATGCGGCATCCACGATATCGGCAAGCTTCCCAACGACGACTCGTGACGCGATCCAAGCCGACTTCGTTGTTGCGTTCCTCGTCGTCCGGTGCTACATTATTTTTGCCCTGCGCTGTGCGTGAGGTTCCAGTCAACGTGAGCCAACACCACGTGACCGGGAATCCGGCTTTCGTTGGGACGGGCAGGCCTGAGTTGTTGTAAGGAAGCCTCACCCCCATCGGAGAGGGTACCCACCTGCTGAGGTTGGGTTCAGCGTGGACGGGACCAACGGCAGCTGCGGGGCTTTTTCTCTCCCGCGATGGATTTATTCGAATCCCCTCAATCGACCGAGCCTCCTCAACCCCTCGCCGCGCGCCTGCGGCCGCGGTCGCTCGATGCATTCGTCGGTCAAGAGCACCTGATCGGGCCGGGGCAGCTCTTGCGTCGGGCGATTGAGGCAGACCGCCTGACCTCGCTCATCCTCTACGGTCCACCCGGCGTCGGGAAGACCGCGTTGGCCCATGTGGTGGCTGCTGCGACGCGCAGCCATTTCGAGTCGCTGAACGCGACGGCCTCCAGCGTCGCAGAGCTGCGCGAGGCGATCGCGCGGGCGAATCAGCGCGCCCGCCTTGATGGGCGTCGGACCATCGTGTTCGTGGATGAGATCCACCGCTTCAACAAGGCCCAGCAGGATGTCCTGATGCCGGACGTGGAGCGCGGCAACCCGATCTTGATCGGCGCCACGACGCTGAACCCCTTTTTCGTGATCGTGCCGGCGCTGCTCTCCCGGTCGCTCGTCTGCGAATTCAAGCCGCTGTCGAGGGACGCGGTCCTGACGTTGCTGCGGCGCGCCTTGGCGGATGCCGAGCGCGGGCTGGGGCATTTGCCGATCGAGGCCGATGACGTCGCGCTGGCGCATCTGGCTTCGGCCTGCGATGGCGACGCGCGCCGCGCGCTCAACGCCTTGGAAGTCGCGGCGCTGACCACCCCGCGGGAGGCCGCCGGGCGCCTCCATCTCACCCTGGACGCCGTCGAGTCATCGCTGCAGAAGAAAGCCGTGGTGTATGACCGAGCAGGGGACGCGCATTACGATACGATCTCCGCGTTCATCAAATCCATGCGCGGGTCGGATCCGGATGCCGCGCTCTACTGGCTGGCCAAGATGCTCTACGCCGGGGAAGATCCGCGCTTCATTGCGCGGCGGATCGTGATCTGCGCGGCCGAGGACGTCGGCAACGCGGATCCTCACGCGCTGGTGGTCGCGACCGCAGCGCTCCACGCCCTGGAATTCATCGGGCTGCCCGAGGGACGCATTCCCCTCGCGCAGGCCGCGGTGTATCTCGCGTGCGCGCCCAAGTCGAACGCCGCGTATCTCGGGATCAGCCGCGCCATGGAGGATGTCGCAGCCGGCCGCACGCTCGAGGTCCCCGCACACCTGAAAGACGCGAGCTACCAGGGCGCGAAGCGCTTGGGGTGCGGCCAGGGATATCAGTATGCCCATGATCATCCGGAGCACTACGTGGAGCAAGACTACTTGCCGGATGACCCGCAGCCACGGAACTACTACGAGCCGACCGAGTTGGGCTTTGAGAAAACCCTCAAGGAACGGCTCGAACGCCTGCGAGCCCGCGCGAAGCGCCCGCCGCCGAAGACCTCGTGACGCGGTGTCCTCGTGCCACATGGGTCAGTTGAGCGGTTTACTCAGCTATCGGCGCCGCGGCGGATTTCGACGTTGACAGCCTCACGTCGAAATGGCATCTTGTCCCCGTCGCTGGGACCCTCTTGACGTGAACGCACAGGAGCCATCATGAGTCAGCCGCACGGCGGCACGCTCGTCAACCGGATCGTGGAAGGCCGCGAGCGCGAGACGCTGCTGGAGCGCAGCCGGGCATTGCCGCGCATCGAACTGGATGCCTGGGCCCTCTCCGATGTGGAGATGCTCGCCATCGGCGGATTCAGCCCGCTGGAAGGGTTCATGGCGCGCGGGGAGTACGAGCGTGTCATCAAGGATCGCCGGCTCACGAGCGGGTTGGTCTGGACGATCCCCGTGACGCTGGCGGTGAACCGCGCGCAGGCGCACGCGCTCAAGGGCGACGTTGCGCTCGCGTCCCATGGCTCCATCGTGGCGGTCCTCCATCTGGAAGAGCAGTACACCCCGGATAAAACGGTCGAAGCCCAGCACGTGTTGGGCACAACGGACGCGAGCCACCCGGGCGTGCAGCGGCTGCACGCCGTCGGCGAAGTGTATGTGGGAGGCCGCGTGAGCGTCCTCAACCGTCCCGCCGCCACGACGTTTCTGCAGTACCGGCTCGATCCGGCCCAGACGCGCCAGCAATTCGCCGCGCGCGGCTGGAAACGCATCGTCGCCTTTCAGACGCGCAACCCGATCCACCGCGCCCACGAGTACCTGCAGAAATGCGCGCTGGAGATGTGCGATGGCATGCTGCTGCACCCGATCGTCGGGGAGACCAAGGGCGACGACGTCCCGGCGGCCGTGCGGATGAAAAGTTACGAGGTCTTGCTGGCGAAGTATTATCCCAAGGATCGCGTGATCCTCGCGGTCAATCCCGCGTCGATGCGGTACGCCGGTCCGCGCGAAGCCGTCTTCCACGCGCTGATCAGGAAAAACTACGGCTGCACCCATTTCATCGTCGGGCGCGACCATGCCGGCATCGGCAAATTCTACGGCACGTATGACGCGCAGCGGATCTTTGATGACTTTGCCCCCGAGGAGATCGGCATTACGCCGCTCTGCTTTGAAAATAGCGCCTACTGCACGATCTGCGGCGGCATGGTGTCCGCGAAAACGTGTCCGCACGCTTCGGCCTCTCACGTGAGCCTCAGCGGGACCAAGGTGCGCGAGCTGTTGCGGGCCGGCACGCTCCCTCCGCCCGAAGTCTCGCGTCCTGAAGTCGCCGCGGTGCTCATCGAGGCCATGCGCGCGCCGTCGGCCCTCCGATAGGCGATCCCGCGGGCGCGCGAGCCACTCTCATGTTGCTCATTGAGCGGGCGCTGTACGACGTCGCGATCGAGCACTGCCGCAGCCGCTATCCGAAAGAAGCCTGCGGGCTCTTCGCCAGCGCCGCAGCCGACGGCCCGGTGGCCGAGGTCTATCCGATGACCAACGTCGAGGATAGCCCCATCGGCTACGCGATGGATCCGAAGGAGCAGTTGCGCGTGGAGAAGCAGATGCGCCTGCGCGGGCAGCGCCTGCGCGGCATCTTCCACTCGCACACCGCCACCGACGCGTATCCTTCCTCCGTCGATGTGCGGTTGGCGATTTCGCCGGACATTTCCTACGTGCTGGTGTCGCTCAAGGATCGCGACCGCCCGGTGTTCCGAAGTTATCGCATTGACGGAGCGGCCATCATCGAGGAGCCCGTTCGCATCGAAGACACCGTAGGGCAGGCGAGACAGCGTTGATGGGGACCGGTATAATGAGCCAGCCCCGCGCGACCGTGGACGTGAGCGGGATGCTGTGCGCGCAGGCCCTCGCGGTGGTGGCGCAGGCCCTCGGGCGCGCGGCAGGGGGAGAGACGGTGCGCGTGCGCTACGATGCCGAGGAGGTGCGGCGCGATCTGCTCGCGTGGGCATCGGATCGCGGGCACAGGATCCGCGAGGAGCCGCCCTCGATGCTGTGCCTTGAGCGCCACGAACCCTGAGAGCCCATGCCCAACGCCGTGAAAACCAAAATCGCGCAGAGCGTGCTCGAGCTCATCGGCAATACCCCGATGGTGCGGCTGGGTCGCATCGTGGAGCCGCGCATGGCCACCCTCCTCGCCAAGCTGGAATCCTTCAATCCCGGCGGCAGCGTGAAGGACCGCATCTGCCTGTCGATGATCGAGGACGCGGAGGAGCGCGGAGCGCTCAAGCCGGGCTCGACAGTCGTCGAGCCGACCAGCGGCAACACCGGCATCGGACTGGCGATGATCTGCGCGGTGAAGCGCTACAAGATCATTTTGACGATGCCGGAAACGATGAGCGCCGAACGCATACATATCCTGAAAAGCTACGGCGCCGAGGTCGTGCTGACCCCGGCCAAGGAAGGCATGATGGGGGCGGTGAAACGGGCGGAGGCCATCGCCAAGGAACCCCCCGGGGCGTTTATGCCGCAGCAGTTCATGAATCCAGCCAATCCCGAAGCGCATCGGCGTCACACCGCCCAGGAAATTCTCCGAGCCACCGATGGAGATCTCGACGCCTTGGTCGCGGGCGTGGGCACGGGCGGGACCATCACCGGCGTGGGCGAAGTCCTCAAGCGGCGCAATCCCCGCGTGAGAATCGTCGCGGTGGAGCCGAAGAGATCGCCCGTCCTCTCCGGCGGGACCCCGGGGCCGCACATGATCCAAGGGATCGGGGCCGGCTTCGTGCCGCAGGTGTTGAATCGCGACGTGATCGATGACATCATGACCGTCGCGGATGAGCAGGCCTATGCGGTGTCGCGTCGCTTGGCCAAGGAAGAAGGGCTCTTAGTGGGCATTTCCGCGGGTGCTGCCTGCTGGGCGGCGCTGAATGTGGCGAAAGAGCTTGGATCCGGCAAGACCGTCGTGGTCATCTTGCCAGACACCGGCGAACGCTACTTCAGCATCCAGCCCTACTTTGAACCATGAGCTACGTCCTGGGACTCAAATGCCGCGAATGCGGGCGCCTCTATCCCAAAGAGGTGGTGTTCGTCTGCGAATATTGCTTCGGCAGCGTCGAGGTCGATTACGATTACGACGCCATCCGCCGCGTCTTCACCACCGCGTCGCTCGCGCAGCGGCCGAAGTCGCTGTGGCGCTATCGCGAGCTGCTGCCGATTGAAGGGGAGCCGACGGCGGGGCTCTCCTCCGGCTACACGCCGTTCTTCCGCGCCACGCGGCTGGCGGAGGCGCTGGGCGTGGAGGAGCTGTACCTCAAAGACGACTCGGTGTCCCATCCGACGCTGTCCTTCAAAGATCGCGTCGTCTCCGTGGCGTTGACCCGGGCGAAAGAGTTGGGATTTGACACCGTCGCCTGCGCGTCCACCGGCAATCTGGCCAACGCCGTGGCCGCCCACGCCGCGCGCGCCGGACTGAAGCGCTACATTTTTATCCCCGCGGATCTGGAGATGGGCAAGATCATCGCCTCGCTCATCTATCAGCCGACGCTCATCGCCGTCGAAGGCACCTACGACGAGGTCAATCGCTTGTGCGCGGAGATCGGCGCCAAATACCCGTGGGCCTTCGTGAACATCAATATCCGGCCGTACTACGCGGAGGGCTCGAAGACGTACGGCTATGAAATCGTCGAGCAGCTCGGCTGGCGCCCCCCCCAGCACATCGTGATCCCGGCGGCGGGCGGGTCGCTCATCACGAAAATTGCCAAGGCGCTCAAGGAGCTGCGGCTGCTCGGGCTGCTGGGCGAGGGGGCGACGAAGCTGCACGCCGCCCAAGCGGCGGGCTGCGCGCCGATCGTGAACACCATTCGCGAGCGCGCGGACATCGTCAAGCCGGTGAAGCCGAAGACGATCGCCAAATCGCTGGCCATCGGCAATCCGGCCGACGGCTACTACGCGACCAAGACGGTGCTTGAGTCCGGCGGCTGGGCCGATGCCGCCAGCGATGACGAGATGATCGAGGCGATGAAGCTGCTCGCGAAAACCGAAGGCGTATTCACGGAGACGGCAGGCGGGGTCACGCTGGCCGTGGCGAAAAAGCTCATCGACGCCGGCGTCATCCCGCGCGACGAATCCGTCGTCATTTGCATCACGGGCAACGGCCTGAAGACGCAAGAGCCGCTCGCGGACCGCGTCGGTCGGGCCGTGCGGATCAAGCCGACGCTCGCCTCGTTTGAATCGGAATTGGCCGGCCAGCTTGCGGTCGCCTCGACCAACCAGTAACAGGAGGGTGCCATGGCAGTGACGGTTCGGATTCCTACTCCGCTGCAGCGATTGACGGACGGACAAGGCGAGGTGCAATGCGAGGGCAGCACCGTCATCGAGCTCTTGAGCGATCTGGAGCGGCGCCACCCCGGGATTAAGGAGCGCATCTGCGACGGGGACGGGAAGCTGCGTCGGTTCGTGAACGTCTTTGTCAATGAAGAGGACATTCGTTTCCTCCAAGGGGATCAAACCGCCGTCAAAAGCGGCGATGAGGTCTCGATCATTCCCGCCATCGCCGGAGGATAAGCAGGAGCCGGGCCATGGGGCTCTCCAAAGAACAGATTGCGCGGTATAGCCGGCAGCTCCTGTTGCCGGAGATCGGCGTGCCGGGCCAACAACGGCTGCTCGGCGCGTCGGTTGCCCTCGTTGGCGCCGGCGGGTTGGGGTCGCCGGCGGCGCTCTATCTGGCGGCGGCCGGGGTGGGCCGGCTTGGGATCATCGATCGCGAGGTGGTCGCGCTCAGCAATCTGCATCGGCAAATTCTCCATACGACCGAGCAGCTCGGCGCGCCCAAGGCGGCGTCGGCGCGCGCGCGGCTTAGCGCGCACAATCCCGATGTCAACGTCGTGGCGATGCAAGCGAGCCTCGATGCCTCGAATGCGCTTCAGATGCTGCAGCCCTACGACGTCATCGTTGACGGGTCGGATAATTTTTCCACGCGCTATCTGGTCAACGACGCGTGCGTGTTGCTGGAGAAACCCTTGGTGCACGGCGGCGTCGTGCAGAATCGCGGCCAGGTCATGACGATCCTGCCTCGGCGCAGCGCGTGTTTTCGCTGCGTGTTTCCTGAGCCGCCGACGTCCGGCGCGATCCCCAGTTGCCAAGAGGCGGGGGTGCTGGGGAGCGCTGCGGGCGTCATCGGGACGCTGATGGCTCACGAAGCGTTGAAATTGCTGCTGGGGATTGGAACCCCGCTGACCAACCGGCTCTTGGTCTTCGATGGGGGGGCCAGTCGATTTCGGGACGTGCCGATCCGGCGCGACGCCGCCTGTCCGCTCTGCGGTGACCGTCCGACCATTCAGCGGCTCATGGCCGAGGATGTGGAACACTGTACCGCCTACACGTGCAGAACGAACGAGGAGGGTTCATGGCCAGGAAGCAGGTGACGTTGATTTTCCCGCAGCATCTCATCAAAGAGCCGGTGATCTACATGATGGCGAAGGAATACGGGGTCATTCCGAATATCCGCCGGGCGAAGGTGACGGAGACGGTCGGCGAAGTCACCTTGGAACTCGAAGGCTCCGAAGAAGGCCTCAAGCAAGCCGTGGTCTTTCTTGAGAAGCGCGGGGTGAAGGTGGAGCCCGTCGTCGGCGACGTCGTCAGCTGATTCCCCGCGCGGGCCACGCACCGGCCTCTCCATGAGCCAACGGTCTTCATCGGCGGCTCTCATGCGGGATTGTTTCCTCCTCGTCGCGGCCCTCCTGCTGACCGGTCAATGGATCGTGGTGCATGGCCTGCTGCATCTGTCTCTCGGGACCGCATGGGAGACGATTCTGCCGGGCCTGGCGATTTTCGGCGCGGCGGCGCTGCTGTCGTGGGCGGCGGAGCTGGCCCAATGGGAAATCTCGCAGGCGCTGGCCCTGGCCTTCCTCGCGCTCGTCGCGGTGCTGCCGGAATACGCGGTCGACATGTACTTGGCGTGGAAGGCCGCGCACGATCCATCGTATATCAGTTTTGCCGCGGCCAACATGACCGGAGCCAACCGGCTCCTGATCGGCATGGGCTGGCCGATGGTGTTGCTCGCCTTTTGGGGACGCTCGCGCTGCCGGGCCATCGAGGTGGCGCCGGGCCAGCGGCTCGAGCTGCTCACGCTGTTGGTGGCGACCGGCTACGCGTTGTGGCTGCCGTTCAAGCGCACCCTCTCGCTGCTCGACACGGGAATCTTCCTGGGGATCTTCCTGGTCTATGTGCGCCGTGCAAGCCAGGGACACGTGGAAGAGCCGGGGCTTGCGGGTCCGCCGGAGCGGCTGGCCCTGTTGCCGCGTCCGTGGCGGCGGCTCGTGACCGCGGGGCTGTTCCTCTTGCCGGCCGTCGCGATTTTCCTCGCCGCGGAGCCGTTCGCGAACGGCTTGCTGCATAACGCGCGGCGGCTGGGGATCGAAGAGTTTCTGCTCATTCAATGGCTCGCTCCGTTAGCCTCGGAGGCGCCGGAGTTCATCGTGGCGATCATCTTCGCCTTGCGCCGCAACCCGACGGCAGGGCTGGGCACGCTGCTCTCATCCAAGGTCAACCAATGGACGTTGCTCGTCGGCATGTTGCCGTTGGTCTATGCCATTTCCGGCGGCCATGCCCAGCCCATGCCGCTCGACGCCCGCCAAACAGAAGAGATCTTTCTGACGGCAGCGCAGTCGCTGCTGGCGCTCGTCCTCCTCGCCAACCTGCGCTTCGGCTTCTGGGAAGCCATTTTGTTGCTCGGGCTCTTCATGGCGCAGTTCGCGTTTCCCGCCGCCGAGGTTCGCACGTGGCTCGCCTACGGGTATCTCTTGATCGCAGCGGGCTATCTCACGAACCGAGGCTGCCGCCAATCCCTCTTCGATCTGTTCCGGCTCGGCTGGCGCTCCTCCGGGATCTGAAACCCAGAGTTTTCGTTTGCGCCGATGAGGCATCGCGCTATAATACAGCCGTGAGGGATTTCGTCGTGGACCATTGTGGAGATCGGTACGATGGCGCGCAGGAGGTCATCCCCGAAGGGACCAGCCCGCGGTTCGCAATCTGGCGCTCGCCAGCGATCATCCTCCCCTTCCACCAGCCCATTCCACGCGCGAGCGGCCGCTAAGGCCGCTGCCTCGACCACCCCCTCGACGCGCCCTCCTTCCCGCTTGTCCTCTGTCGTCTCCGCGTTGAAATCCCGCGCCCTGTCCGTCGCGCGTCGCGCCAAGGCTTCGGTGACTCGTCGACCAACCGCCTCGTCCGGGCACGCCAAGCGCTCCGAGCGAACGCCCTCCGTGACGCCTCCAGCCGCCCCGGCGCGCCCGCGCGTCTCAGTCGTGCGCAAGCCGCCTCGAGGTCCCAGCGTGCGCGCTCGCGCGTCCACAAAGCCCAAACGTCCGAAATCGAGCGAAGGACCATCCGCGCAGCGGACGATCAATCGCCAGGAATTTGATCGCGTTGTTGAGCCGCGCGGGAAGCAGCCGCCGCGCGAGGCCGCAACCCCTCTTGCGCCGCAGCCATCGAACGCTTCCAGCGGCGTCGAAGACCGCTACGTCGTTCCCGCGGGATACGGAGAAGACCGCATGGTCCTCATGGTGAAGGATCCCTTGTGGCTCTTTGCGTATTGGGAGGTGCGGCCCGAGACTGAGCGGTCGGTGCGCAGCCAACTGCTGCCGTCCGAGATCCCGGACCTGCGCTCCGTCCTGCGCGTCTATGACGTGACGGACGTCGAATTTCCCACGGAGCCGGCGCATCGGTCATTCGACATCCCCCTGTCGGGATTGGCGACGAGCTGGTACATTGAAACGAACGCGCCGAACCGCTCATTCATCGTCGAGATCGGCCTCTTGACGGCCAGCGGACGATTTTTCATGCTCGCGCGCTCCAATCGGGTGACAACCCCGCGCGCGGGTCCCTCCGAGATCATCGACGAGGCGTGGGCGACCACCGATGAGCTCTTCTGGAAGCTCATCGGCAGCTCCGCCCTGCTGGGCGGCTCCAGCCCGATGGTGTGGGCGCAGATGCTCTCGCGCAACGCCGTCTTGGGAAGTTGGTCTTCCGGCGCGCTGACGCAGACGGCGCGTCCGGCGATCGTGCGCGGATTTTGGTGCCGGGTCAATGCCGATGTCATCATTTATGGCGCCACGGATCCGAAAGCGCGCGTGCGCATTCAAGGCCAACCGGTGGCGGTGCGCAAAGACGGGACCTTCAGTCTTCGAGTGACCTTGCCGGAAGGCACGCAGACCATGACGATCGAAGCGACCTCCTCGGATGGCCGCCAGACGCAATCCATGACCCCGATCGTGAGCCTGACCGCTGCAGGGTCGTTGGGCGCCGAGCCGGGGATCCATCCGCCGCCCGCCGCGCGCCCTTCCATTCGACGAAGGCCATGAGCGGCCCTCAAGGCACGCTGTGCCTCATCTTGCACACCCACCTGCCCTTCGTGCATCATCCGGAGCATCCCGATTTCCTCGAGGAGCGGTGGCTCTTTGAGGCCATCACCGAAACGTATCTGCCGCTGCTCGCCCGATTCACCCGCCTCTGCGACGACCAGGTGCCGTTTCGCATCACGATGACCTTTACGCCGACCTTGCTGGCGATGCTCGCCGACGATCTCTTGAAGGTCCGCTACCGCCGGCATCTCGAACGCCTCATCGAGCTGACCGAGAAGGAAATCCATCGGACCCGGTGGCTGCCGCCGTTTCATCGGCTGGCCCTGTTCTATCATCATCGCTTGACGATGGCCCGCCGGCAGTATCTCGAGGTCTATCGCGGCGATCTCATTCAACCGTTTCGCCAGCTGAGCGAGCGCGGAGTGATCGAGCCGCTGGCCTCCTGCGCCACGCACGGCTATCTGCCGCTCATGGAGACGCATCGGCCCGCGGTGCGCGCGCAGATCGGCGTCGGGGTGCAAGCCTTCGAGCGCGCCTTTGGACGACGGCCGGTCGGGTTCTGGCTGCCGGAGTGCGGCTATCATCCGGGGCATGACGAAGAGCTCAAGGCCGTTGGGATTCGGTATATGCTCCTCGACGCGCATGGGGTGCTCTTCGGATCGCCGCGTCCGAAATACGGGGTGTATGCCCCGGTCTTTTGTCCCAGCGGCGTGGCGGCGTTTGGCCGCGATTTGGAATCCTCCAAGAGCGTCTGGAGCGCCGAGGAGGGCTATCCGGGCGACGCGGACTATCGCGAGTTTTATCGCGACATCGGCTACGATCTCGAGTACGACTATATTCGCCCGTACCTGAACGGGGATGGGACGCGCCTGAACACCGGGATCAAATACTACCGCATTACCGGCAAGACCGCCGAGAAGCAGCCGTACGATCCGGATCGCGCGCTGGAGAGGGCCGCGCAGCACGCGGGCAATTTCATGTTCAATCGGGAGCGGCAGATCGAGCATCTGCGCTCGATCATGGATCGGCCGCCGGTCATCATCAGCCCGTACGACGCGGAGCTCTTCGGACATTGGTGGTTCGAGGGGCCGGATTGGCTGGAGCTGCTCATTCGCAAAACGCATTTCGATCAGAAGGTCTTCGCCCTCGCGACGCCCACGGAGTATCTCGAGCGGTTTCCGATGAATCAAATGCTCCAGCCCTCCCTGTCCAGTTGGGGGTATGGCGGCTATAACGATGTCTGGTTGAACGGGGCGAATGACTGGTGTTATCGCCATCTGCACACGATGGCCGAGCGCATGACGCGCGCCGCGAATGAGCATCCCGAGCCCGATGCCCTGCGCGCCCGCGTCCTCAATCAGATGGCGCGCGAGGTGCTGCTCGCGCAGTCGTCGGATTGGGCCTTCATCCTGAAGACGCAGACGCACGCCGCGTACGCGTATCAGCGCTTGCACGACCACCTGGCGCGTTTCGACGCCCTCGCCGACACGCTGCGGCAGCCGCAGATTGACGAGGCCTGGCTCTCGACGGTGGAGCAGAAGGACTCGTTGTTCCCCTTCCTCGACTATCGCGTCTATGCCACCGCCGGGCGAGGATGAAGGTTCTCTTCGTCGCCTCCGAGGTGGATCCCTTCGCGAAAACCGGCGGGCTGGCCGATGTGGCGGGCGCGCTCCCCAAAGCGCTGGCATCGCTTGGCCACGAGGTCCGCGTCATCCTGCCGCTCTATCGCGGCATCCAGCGCGATCGTTTTGGCTTGCGTCAAACACCCGCGCGCGTCTCCGTGACGGTGGGGCCGAAGACGCACGAGGGACGCGTGTGGGAAGCCCGCGTCCCCTCCAGCCCGGTGATCGCGCATTTCATCGAGCAACCGCAGCTCTTTGATCGCGAGGGGTTGTATCAGCAGCAGGGCAAGGATTTCCCGGATAATCTGGAGCGGTTTAGTTTCTTCTCGCAGGCGGCTCTGCGCGCGCTGCCGCTGCTGGGGTTTCAGCCTCAGATCGTGCACTGCCATGATTGGCAAACCGCTTTGGTGTGCGCGCAGCTGCGGTTTGGGTCAATCGGCCAGGAGCCCTTCTTCCGGTCGATCAGGACCGTGTTGACCATCCATAATCTCGCCTATCAAGGGTTGTTTCCCGCCGAGCAATGGCCGCTGACGCAATTGTCCCACGACGCGTTTTCGATCGGCGGCCTTGAGTTCTATGGGCAGATCAATGCGCTGAAGGGCGGGTTGGTCACGGCGGATCTGTTGACGACGGTCAGTCCCACCTACGCGAAGGAGATCGTGACCGAGGCGTTTGGCTGCGGACTCGAAGGCGTGCTGCGCGCCCGCGAAGGCGACCTCACGGGCATCTTGAACGGCATCGATCCGGACGCGTGGGATCCGACGACCGACCCCCAGATTGCCGCGCGGTATTCCGTCAAGGGCCTCGCGGGGAAATCCGTCTGCAAGCTGGCTCTGCAACAGCGCCAGCGCCTTGCGCAGCGGCACGATCTGTTGATCGGCATGATTCAACGGTTGGCGGAGCAGAAGGGGATCGATCTGTTGGTCCAGGCGATGGACGACCTCATGGCGTTGCCGCTGCAGCTCGTCTTGCTCGGGACGGGAGACCCCGTCTATCATCAGCAATTGGAAGCGCTGGCCACGAAGTTCCCGCGGCAGTTGGCGGTGAGCCTGACGTTCGACAACGCCTTGGCGCATCAAATCGAAGCCGGGGCGGACGCGTTTCTCATGCCCTCGCGTTTTGAGCCGTGCGGGCTGAATCAAATGTACAGCATGCGCTTCGGCACCGTGCCGATCGTCAAGCGCGTCGGCGGACTGGCGGATACGGTCATCGATGTGCATCCGACGACGCTGGCCGCGCGCACGGCGACCGGCTTCGTGTTTGAGGAGCATTCCGCGAGTGGCTTGGTGCAGGCGGTGAGGCGGGCGGTGACGGCCTTCAGGGATCAGGCGCTGTGGAAGGCGCTCATGCAGCAGGGCATGCGGCAGGATGTGTCGTGGGACCGTTCCGCGCGCGCGTATGCCCAGGTGTATGAGCGGGCCCTGGCGAAGAACGCCCCCGATCAGTCGCGCGCGGTCCGCGTCGCGTAGCCATCCCTCTTCAACATTCCGTGATGCATCTTCGACGCCCCCTCGTGGCCACGGTCACGCTCAATCCTTCCCTGGATGAGTGGGTGTATCTGCGCACCCTGCGGCCGGGGGAGCTGCATCGATCGACGGGGTTTGCGCGATATCCCGGCGGCAAAGGCATCAACGTCTCCCGCGCGATCCGCGAGCTGGGCGGGCGCACGGTCGCGTTGGGGTTCGCCGGCGGAGAGGACGGCATGATCCTGCGCCACGCGATGCGTCGTCTTGGCCTCCCGCACCAGTTGGTGACGATCCCTGGCTCGACGAGGAATAATTACAAAATCCGCACCGAGTCTCCGCGCGCCCTCACCGAAATCAACACCGCGGGGCCTCGCGTGCCCGCCGCCGCGCAGCGCGAGTTGGCGCGACGGCTCTTCGCCGTTCATCCGCAGCCCCGCGCGGTGGCGCTCTCGGGCAGCCTGCCGCCCGGGGTGCCGCAGACCATCTACGAGCGATGGATTCGCGCGTGGCAGCGTCAGGGCGTTCCCGTGCTGCTCGATGCGTCAGGCGAGGCGCTGCGCTTCGGGCTGCGCGCCAAGCCCTGGAGCATCAAACCCAATCGCCAAGAGGCCGAGGAGGTGTTGGGCCGCCGCCTGACAGGACGAGCGGCGCTGGTGCGGGCGGTGCAGGACTTGCGACGTGGCGGGGTCGAGGTCGTCATCCTTTCTTTGGGAGCGGACGGAGCCCTCATGGGCTGCGCGACCGGAGTTTGGCGCGCGACGCCGCCTTCCGTGGAAGTCGATTCCGCGGTCGGAGCGGGGGATTCGCTCGTCGGAGGATTTCTGATCGGCTGGATGGCAACGGACTCGCTGACGGATGCGTTTCGATATGGGGTGGCGAGCGGTGCGGCGGCGGCGATGACGCCAGGCACCGAGTTGTGCCATCGCGAGGATGTCCGGCGCCTGCTGCGGCGCGTGAGGATCCGGCAGATGGTCTGATGCAGGCCGGAGTCGACGACCCGGATCGCTTACTGTGCCGTTTGTTCCGTGCGCTCCGATGACGGAGCCGGTTCGACCGCGGTCACCGCGATCCCCCGCAAGCCTCCGCGCTGGTACACCTTCCCTGTGAGCAGGACAGATGCTCCGAGATGCTCTGCCACCACCTCATTCGGGTCGATGGAAGGGTCCTCGGCGATGAACAGATAGAGCAGGCGCGTGCGGTCTTCCAGCAATGCCAACGAGCCGGGCGTGGGGGTGGGCGCTGCCGTCGGCGTCGCCTCGGACTCCGGTTGCTGCTTCAAGAGGTGCTCCCTCCATGTGATGACCGTGCCATGGAGCGTTCGAACAGCGGGGTCCAACAGGTGTTGGGTATCGACAAGCTGCACAACCTGCGTCAGGCCGCTCGGGATTCCGGCGCCGTAGAGCAACCCCACGCACGCGATTCCTATCCAGACGCGTCTCATCACCAGGTTCCCTCCCATGTTGTTGCGATGCCACCTGCGCCCCACACGCATTCAGCCTTACGGATCGCGCCAGTCCACGGCTTCGTACCGCCCGGTGGGCGGAAAGTATGGCGGGGGACGGTTCTGGACCCGCGGATCGTAATGAACGTCATAGACTTGGTAGCCACCCCACGGCATCCAGGTGTTCGGATCGTCCTTCGCAATAAGTATTGATCCGAGCACCCTCCTATAGTTAGAACTGAGAGAGCCGACGAGGGTGATGGTGCCCTTCAGATCATTCACCCACCATTCCTC
>Ga0114945_10000559_pt1 | contig 24090 bp, 23 predicted proteins | sample OV2TP3_FD_87194 | JGI IMG/M metagenome (GOLD analysis project Ga0114945, IMG submission 87194) | Hot spring microbial communities from Beatty, Nevada to study Microbial Dark Matter (Phase II) - OV2 TP3 | ecosystem: Environmental > Aquatic > Thermal springs > Hot (42-90C) | place: USA: Beatty...
ACCGACTCGACGGTGCTGATCCTCGGCGAGAGCGGCACCGGCAAGGAGTTGGTGGCCAACGCGATCCACCACAACAGCCCGCGCCGGGACGGGGCCTTCATCAAGGTCAGTTGCGCCGCGCTGCCGGAGACCCTGCTGGAGACCGAGCTGTTCGGGCATGAGCGCGGCGCCTTTACGGGAGCGCTCCGGCAGCGGAAAGGGCGGTTCGAGCTGTCGCACCAGGGCACGCTCTTCCTGGACGAGATCGGGGAGATCTCGCCGCTGGTGCAGGTCAAGCTGCTGCGCGTGCTGCAGGAACGGCGGTTCGAGCGTGTCGGCGGCAACCAGACGATCGAGGTGGACGTGCGGCTGATCTGCGCGACCCAGCGCGACCTCAAGAAAGAGGTCCAGGCGGGGCGGTTCCGGGAGGATCTCTTCTATCGGCTCAGTGTCGTCCCGGTCCATTTGCCGCCGCTGCGCGAACGGAAGGAGGACGTGCTTGTCCTCGCCGACCACTTCCTGGGGGGCTTTGCGCTGCGGACGGGCAAGCGGGTCAAGGCGTTTTCCCAACGGGCCAAGGAGCTGCTGCTCCGGTATTCGTTCCCCGGCAACGTCCGTGAGTTGGAGAACACGGTCGAACGGGCCGTCACGTTGGGCAGTGAGAACAAGGAGATCGAACCCTGGGACCTCTGCGGATTTCCTTCGTGCCCCTATCTGGGAGGACCACCCCAGCCGAATTGCGGGTTCTGCAGCGAAGGAGTGCCGATGGCCGAGAAGAAGGCGGGTTCGGTGGATCGGCTGGATACCGCCCGCGAGCAGTTCGAGCGGCAGTACATCGTCAAGGCGCTGGAGCGGACCAAAGACAACAAGACCGAAGCCGCGAAACTGCTCGGCATGTCCCGCAAAGCCCTCTGGGAGAAGTGCAAGCGCTACGGGATTACGAAGGACACTAACGGATCGGAGGAGTGAGCCAGCTGCGTAGGGGCGGACCCCCGTGTCCGCCCTTCAGATGACCGGTCCGGGCCACCTATGATGCCCGTCCTTCCCCCTGCCTTCCGTGACAATTCATAGGGGCGGGGCTATACTTTCTCAGAATGTTTGATCGCGCCTACGATGCGCGAGTCAGGGCAGCCGCGTTCGAGTGGCTCAGTGAGCAGGTAGCGGTTCACGGAGATGTCTTGCCGCGAACGCTACTTGCGAAGGGCTTGCCCCTTGACGGCTCGCGGGTCCCACTAGTGGGACCGCAAGGCATCTTCAAGCCTCAGGTTCTCAGCGAGGTTCCTCTTTCGATTACAACTGCTCCCGAAGGGCCTTACGATGACTCCTTCGGCGCCGATGGCCTCCTCCGTTATCGCTATCGCGGATCGAACCGAAACCATCCAGACAATCGTGGGTTGCGCTTCGCTATGGAACGTAGGTTGCCCCTCGTCTACTTCCACGGAGTTGTCCCAGGGAAGTATGTCGCTGCTTGGCCCGTATTCGTTGTCAGAGATGATCCAGCCAAGCTCGCATTCTCCGTTGCTGTCGACGATGCGTCTCACATCGGACTCTCCACTCTCGCAAGTGATCCTGCCGGCGCCGTACATGAGGATGCCAACAGCGGACGGCGGCTCTACATAACGGCGTCTGTTCGGCAACGCCTTCACCAGAGAGCCTTTAGGGAGCGAGTTCTCTCAGCGTACCGACATCAGTGTGCATTTTGCAGATTGCGCCACGAGGAACTTCTCGACGCGGCTCATATTGTTCCCGATTCTGAGCCACAGGGAGAACCCCTCGTTAGCAACGGCTTGGCTCTCTGCAAGCTACACCACGCTGCATTCGACCGCTATTTCTTGGGCGTCAGGCCCGACTACGTCGTGGAGGTACGCCCGGACATCCTTAAAGAGCATGATGGGCCAACGTTAGTTCACGCATTTCAAGCGCTCCACGGCGTCCGTATATCTGTGCCAGCACGATCGACTCTTAAGCCAGCGGTTGGGCTCTTGGAGGTCCGCTATAAGCGGTTCCTTCATGCGAGAGATGGCGTTCTCTCTTGAATCCGACATAAGAATGCAAAATGGGTCCGCCTCCATTTCCCCCTCCGCTTCCACCCGTCTCACTCTTCAGACCAGAAAAACGGGCGCGGCACGCAGCGCCCCTACGATTCCCCTCACCCGCACCCTTATATAGTATGTACGATGATTGGGACATGGAGTTTCACCAGTTAGAAGCGCGATCGGAACAAGCTGGCCAGAGGACCACCTGCACCCCATCCCCGGGAGGATCTGGGAGAGACTGTCCCGGCCAGCCTCCGAACGGCCGTCGAGGTTCGATAGGAAGTTGTCCCGATGAGGACCGATATAAGGCGAACCAGCCGTTCGGGCTCTGACAGCCGCGCGACGAAAGGAGGGAGGGATGCCACGGTACTACATGGGTGTTGATTGGGCGGACCAGACCCATGCCGTCTGGGTCGGGGATGAGCACGGCACGCCGGTGTTCGAGCGCACCGTGCCGCACACCGCCGATGGCTTCAGCGACTGGAGCCGCTGGCTCTACGAATGTCAGGCGGCCGGGATCGAGGTCTGGGCCGCCATTGAACGGCCCGACGGCCGGGTGGTCGAGTTCCTGCTCGATCATGGGGTGAGCGTCTACCCGATTAATCCCAAGGCGCTGGATCGGGCGCGGGACCGCTTCCGCATGAGCAGCAGTAAGAGCGATCCCTTCGATGCGCGGGTGCTGGCCGAGTTTCTGCGCACGGATCAGGGGCATCTGCGGCCGCTGCAGCCCAACACGGAGGCGGCGCAGGAACTTAAGCTGCTGACGCGGGACTATCACCGCGTGGTGCGGCAGCAGACTCGGCTGCTCAATCAGCTCACCGCCACGCTGAAGGAATACTATCCCCAGCCGCTGCACGTGTTTGAGGATGTGACCACGCAGCTGGCCCTGGACTTTCTGCGGACCTATCCGACGCCGACGGCCCTGGCGGCGCTGCGACCGCGCGAGTGGGCCCGCTTTGCGCGAGGGCACCGGCTGGGGGAGGCGCGGAAGGCTGCGGTGTGGGAGGCCCTCCAGCAACCCACGATCCCGGTGCCGGCGCATGTCGTGCGGGCGAAGGCGTGCTTGGTCCAGGTGCTGGTCGCGCAACTCGACACCGTGGTGAGCGCCATCGCCCGCTATCAGGCGGAGATTGACCGTTTTTTCGCCGCGCTGCCAGCGGCTGAGTGGATGAACTCGCTGCCCGTCGGCCACCACGGCATGATGGTGCCGACGATCTGGGCCGAACTGGGCGATGCCCCCGACCGCTGGCAGTCGGTGACGCATTGGCAGGCGCACGCCGGCATGGTGCCTGTGACCGAACGCAGCGGAAAGCAGCACGTGGTGCGCTTCCGCTTCGCCTGCAACAGCCACCTGCGCTATGCCCTGGACCGGCTGGCCTTCTGCTCGTTGCAGCGGAGCGAGTGGGCACGTGCCTACTATCGCCGGCAGCGCAGGCTCGGGCATAGCCATCATCGGGCGTTGCGCGCGCTGGGCGCGAAATGGGCGAAGATCATCTTTGTCATGTGGCGGCAACATAAGCCGTACGAGGAGCAGTATCACTTAGCGACCATGGCCAAACAGCATCTTCGTCAGGTGGCCTAACAAAAAGGACTTGACATCCCCATAGGAAGTCTCTCCCCATCGGACGGGGCGAGGGCATAAAAGAGGGCGCAGCACGCGGCGCCCCTACATCGGAAAGAAAACGACGAAAGGCAGATGGGTAGCTCTGGAAGGATAAAGGGAAGTAACGTTTTGTTACAGCGTTCGAGCGCTGAGCACTTCGTCTTCGCGGAGGGCTTCGAGGGCGGAGGTGGGGACGGTGGTGACGGCAATGGTGTCGCCGACGGCGTTAAAGACTTCGATGGAGTACCCCTCCGCGCCGTTAGGGGCGGTGTGGTGGTCCACCAGCTTGACGATGTCGCCGCGACGGAGACGATGCTCCGGCAGGTCGCACGTCAGCGCCACATCAGTATATAGCTCAAATTTCATCATGTCCTCCGCTTGTCTGGGATAAGTGTAACGAATTTCGTGACGCCCGACAAGTGCTCGGTCATCCAGATAGTGCAAACATCCAGCGTCACGCCGTTTGGGCCGGTGAGCGTGCTGCGAATCTCGTAGTACTGGCCGAACTTGTTGGATTCCAGTGACACGGCTTCCAACGGCAGAATCTGCGTGCGTAAGTCCCTCAACAGTTGGTCAGTGTTTCCACGCGTATAGCCCGCCCTCGCCAAAAAGGTCGATTTGTCGCCGCGTGCTTGCGGCAAAAGCAGGTAGCGCGTCAGCTTGTCTTCGGCGATGGTTGTGTCCGCAGGCAGTCTCATGGCGCCTTCAGCCCTCCTGGTAATGAGACACTAGAGGGATGAAAAAGGTTACAAGGGGAAATCTCCCCCCTGCGGCCCGGCCTGAGAAAGACGGGCGCACACGCAGGTGCGCCCCTACGAAGAACGGTTCTCGGATTGGGGGAGGGCGTATGCCATACGCCCCTACAGCAAGATTAGGGGAAAACGGGGAGGGCGAGCCCTAGCGGAGCAACGCCTGGGTTTCGCGGAAGCGTTCGTCAATCCGGGCCTGGTCCTGGGTATAGCGCCCTTCTACGAAAGCTGCGAACCCTTCGGCCACAAGCCGGACTTGGCACCTGAGGTCTTCGACCAGAATGCCGTTGTGGCGCTTGACCTCTTCCAGTCGTTCGTTCATCTCCCCGTGCAACTCTTGGAATCGCCGGTCGATTCCTTCGAATCGCCGATCGTGCCCGTCTAGTCGTTGCTCAATACGATCGAACCGTTCATCAAGATATTGGAATCTCCCGTCAAGGTACTGAACGAGTTCCTGATCCATACCGCCTCCGCAGGGTGAGAGAGTAGACCGCTCTGCTGTCCATGTCAATGAGACACGGCAGGACGAGGAAAGGTAAAAAAACTTTTTTGGTCAGGTTCTGAAGGAAGTTAGGCGGTCTTCGGGATTTCGCCGCCTTCCCAGAGTCGGACGGTGCGGTCCACGCCGCCGCTGACGAGGCGGCGGCCGTCCGGGGAGAAGGCGATGGCGCGCACCGGGTCCTTGTGGCCTTTGATGGTGCGGATCGGGCGGCCGGTCGCGGGGTCCCAGAGTTTGATCGTGGTGTCGTCCGAGCAAGAGGCGACGATCTTGCCGTCCGGGGAATAGGTTACGGCGCGCACCCACCCAGAATGGGCTTTCACCGTCCGGAGAAGTTTCCCGCTGGGCACCTCCCAGTACTTCATGGCCTGGTCCCGGCTCCCGCTGACCAACCTGCTCCCATCCGGCGAGAACGCCATGCCGCCGATCCAATTTTCAAAGGCCGTCTCCCAGCCGGATTGCTCTTCGAACCATTGGCCGCGCCGCTCGATCGTGCCGTCCATAGGGTCCGATTTGTGTCCTTCCAGAGTGCAGAGCGCCCGGCCGCTGGGCAGGACTTCGAACAGGGTCATGCCGCCGATGTCGTTGCCGCTGGCCAGGAGACGGCCGTCCGGGGAGAACACGGTGCAGATGTTCCAATGCCGGTCATAGTCGTCCTGGGGCAGCAGCGACAGGAGCTCCGTGGCCGTGCCGACTTCCCAGATTTTGATGTCCCGGTTCTCATTCCCGCGCGCCAGCATGAGCCCGTCCGGGGAGAAGGAAATGGAGTGGATGGCGTGGTCATAGCGTCCGAACAGCATCCGGATGAATTCACCGGTCTTGGGGTTCCAGAGACGGATCGTCCGGTCGGTGGACCCGCTCGCGAGCATCTGCCCGTCCGGTGAGAAGGCGATGCAGCGGACGGTGTCGGTATGGCCACGCAGGATCCTGACCATGCGGCCCGTCTCGACCTCCCAGATCCGAATCGAGTGGTCGACGCTGCCGCTGGCCACCAGCGTGCCGTCGGGGTGATACGCCACGGCCCAGACCGGGTCGTGATGCCCCCGAAAAACCCGGAGTTCACGCGCCCCGGCGCGCCAGTGGGCGTGGCAATCGACGAGGTTGGCGGGTGGGGCACCGGGTGTGCCCGGAGGAAGGGTCGAAGGCGGCATAAAACCGGGTGTCGCGGCGCTGTCGGCCATCGGATTGTCCTCAGTAAAACATCAGGGCTGCGTGCCTTGCAAAAGAACGGGACCGCTCCCTATAATGAAGAGTCGTTCTGCCAGGCAGTGAAACTATAACGGACGCTAAAAAGGGAAGTCAAGGAGGCCCGTCATGGAATTGCGGTTTCAGCCGGCCCTGATTCAGGAGGTCATCGATGCCTTCATCGAAAAGACCGAGCGGGAGGGAGATCCGACTTTCTACAAGGAATTCCATGAACTGGCCGATCCCCTCTACGAGAACTTTCCCCTCGACGACCGGGAGCCGGAGTTTCAAAAGCTGTACCAGTACCTGTTCGGGCACTGGGGGTTTGCCGACATCATCGACCAGGCGTTCAACGAATTCCCGGACCTGAGGGAGCGCATCGGGATCGTCCTGGTCCGGGGCGTGCTCAAGGAGGACCAGGAATCGGTCGACGTTCTGCGGAAGTGGGGCACCGTCGAGGAGGACCTGGCCAAGACGTTCGAAGCCAAGGGCCAGAAGGGCGTCGGCATCAAACTCCTCCCCCGGCGTTTCTATGACCCGGCGTTGGCCCGCTTCTGCCGCCACGAACTGATCCATATCAAGGACATGCTCGACGCGGCCTTTCTCTATGATCCCGATATCAAGGTCGGGAACACGCCCGGCGAAGAGAGCCTCATCCTGGCCCGGTACAGGGTCCTCTGGTGTCTCTGGATCGACAGCCGGCTGGCGCAATGGGACAAAGAGCCGGTGTACTCAAAAGAGCAGCGGTTCCGGGAGTTCTCCACATGGTACCGGAAGATTCCCGGCAAGCAGCTCGTGGCCGTCTTTGAAGGACTGTGGGCGACCGAATTCTTTACCCACCCGGAATTGATCGAGTTGGCGACGGATACCCTCAAGGTGATCGACCGGGCGATCGACGTCGAGGGGGCAGAGATTCCCGAGCGGAAGAAGGTCATGCTGATGCCGGGCTTCCCCTGTCCGCTTTGCGGGTTCCCCACATACAACTGGGTGGAGAATCTCGAGCAGGATGTGGAGGCTGAAGTGCTGGACTATATCAGGGACAACCACCCAGGCTGGGACCCTGAGTACGGTGGGTGCGACCGGTGCATCGAGGTGTACAAGTTGCGGGCCGCCGGCGTCCACGGAGATTAGCGAGCGCGATGGCGGAGGAATTCGACAAGGAACGGCGGGAGTTCCTCAAGCAGTCCGTGCTGTCGGTCGGCAAGACCGTCTATGAGTACTATGAGCAGCAAAAGGAGACCCCGGCCGACCCCGCTCCCAAGGAGCCTCCGGTCAAGGTCAGAGTGGATTGGCTCAGGCCTCCGGGTGCCGTCGAAGAGGAGCTTTTTCTCGACCGCTGCACGAAATGCGGCGATTGTCTCCCGGCCTGTCCGTACGCGAGCATTAAGAATGACCTGGCGACCGGGTATCCGGTCATCTTTGCCAATGAATCCCCGTGCCACCTCTGCGACGACTTCCCCTGCATCGCAGCCTGCGAGACGGAGGCGCTTCTCCCGGTGGGGGACCGGACCGAGGTGCGGATGGGGGTGGCCGTCGTCAGCCGGGCTGATTGCACGGCCGACCAGGGATGCCGGTTCTGCCTGGCCAAATGCCCGGTCGGAGCGCTTTCCGTTGATTTTATCGAGCCTTATCCGGTCGTTGACCAGGAAAAATGCGTGGGGTGCGGGATTTGTGAGCAGGTGTGCTCGGGGGTGAATGACCATATCGCAATCAGGGTGATTTCGGGCCGTTTTGAGGCCACAAAAAGCCCTTGACAACCTAGTCGTGTTTTCATATTCTTGGTGGGCTCAAAGCTAAGGAGGCTGTGAGCATCATGGGAACACAGGCCGTCTCTGGTAATCCGACAGGGAAGTTGGGGTTGGCCGACGCGCCGGCCGTCGAACTGGCCCTGTCCCGCAGCAAGTTCTATCTTCTTCTTTCCTGGGGGTTCCTCTTCCCCGAAGAAGACGAATTCTACAACTACCTTCAGGACGGCGAATTCGTGGAAGATGGATTCGCGGCCGTCGAATCGTTGGAGAAAAGTCTCGAGGCGACAAAGGCGGACCCGACCCTGCGTGAGTTGGTGGTCCCGATAAGAAAGCTCATAGAAAAGATCGGAGAGTGGGAGGAGCAGAACTTCAAAACGTGGGAGTTCAGCGACCTGCAGGACGAGCACCGGCGGGTGTTCTCCAACGTGATCAGCCTGGACGCCCCTCCGTACGAAACCCTGTTCGGTAACGAGCACGTCTTTCAACAGTCCCATACCATGGGTGACATCGCCGGGTATTACCGGGCGTTCGGGCTGGAGTTGGCCGAGGTTGTCCATGAGCGGCTTGACCACCTCAGCGTGGAGTTTGAGTTTCTCCATTTCCTGGCCTATAAGGAGTCGTACGCCCTGTGCCACGAAGGGGATGATAAACTCCAGATCGTGACGGATGCGGAAAAGAAATTTATTCGCGATCACGTCGGACGGTGGGCGCCCCTCTTTGCCGATATGGCGTCCAAGAAGGCCCAGCGGGGGTTCTTTCACTACCTCTGCGAACTCTGCAAGGCCTATCTCAAGTTCGAGTGTGCCTACCTCGGCGTGAAGCCCCAGCCCTATAAGGAAACCGACTACAAGCCGGCGACGTTCAATCCCCCCGAAGGGGCGGTGTTTGAGTGCGGAGCGCAGGATCTCGGCAACGAGTTGTCCGTGCTCCTGGATGAAGTCGGAGGCCGTTCTCAAATGGAAAGCACGGACAGCGAGGGAGGCGAAGGTTCGCAGAAGAATTGACGAAGTTTTGATTTTCGTGTACCGGGCGTTTTAGGCTAATTTTTTATAGAGAGGAGGGGCTATCGCTATGGAAATCATTCACACGAGAAACAGGGCCGTCGTATGGGGGGTGCTCTTGAGTGCCCTCGTTGTAGGCGTGGTCCTGACGCTGGGACAGGTCCCCTTGGCTGTCAGCCAGCCGGTCGCCATTCAAGCCAAGGCGATCAAGGGACCGATTCCGATGGACGGGGCGAATCCGGTCTGGGAAAACGTCCCGGGCGTCATCGTGCCGCTCAGCGGGCAAACGATCACCACGCCGATGCATCCCAACATCGCCGTCAAATCGGTCTTTGTGAAGGCGATCACGAACGGGAAGGACATCGGGATTCGGCTGGACTGGGGCGATCAATCCAAGAACGATACGACCATCGGCCCGCAGCACTTCCGTGACCAGGCGGCCCTTCAATTTCCCGTGAGCACCAGCGGGGCCCCGCCGTTCCAGTGCATGGGCCAGTCCGGTGGCACGGTGAATATTTGGCGGTGGAACGCCGAATGGCAGAAGGACCTCGGTAAGGACGTCGCCGGAATGTGGGATGTGGACAATGAGTACCCCGCCATTTTCTGGGACTACTACTTCGAAGAGCCGGCCGGCGGGGTGACCTATATGGACCGTATCGGGCGGAGCATGGGCCCGTTCAACACCGGTATTTGGTCGGGCAACATCCTGTCTGATCCCGAGATGCGGATCGGGTCGGTCGAGGACCTCAATGCGAACGGGTTCAGCACCCTGACGACCCAGGGCCACCAGGATGTGGTGGGGAACGGCCTCTGGGAGCATTCAGGTTCGATCAAAGGCGGCTGCTGCACGGGTCCCACGTGGCGCGTGGTGTTCAAGCGGGCGCTGACGACGTCTGATCCTAACGACGTCCAGCTCAAGAGCGGGGCAACGCCGGTCGCCTTCGCCGTCTGGGACGGGCAGAACGTGGAGCGTGACGGCATGAAGGGGATCTCCACCTGGTTTACCCTGCAGATCCCGTAAGGTCTTAAAGAGAATCGGAAAAACCCCGGGGGCGAGGGTTCTCCCCCCGGGGTTTTTTTATGCCGCAATACCCCGTTCCGGCCGTCGTTCTTGGGGCAGATTCAGTTGCATTTCATCGGACGCAGGGTGTATAAAAACTGGCAGGGGCAGGGCACGGGAAGGTGATTTTGCAATAGGTTGCGAGACGAGGCGCCTTGATGAAAACGGTGTTGCTGTTTCCTCCGACGTGGCATCCTTCCCAGCCGTATCTGAGCCTCCCGTCTTTGACCGGGTTCCTCAAGCAGGAGGGCGTCACCAACGTCGTGCAGCGCGACCTCGGCATTGAGGTCCTGGACGGTTTTCTGAGCCAGTCGGCCGGTCGCGCGACTTATGAGCGGATGCAGGACAAGGTCCGGACGCTGGAGCGGCTCGGCACGCAAAGAGAGACCGGCGCCTCCAGCCTGGAACACCTGGCCCGCATGAAGGAAGCGCTCGACTGGTTTCCGCCGCTCTACGATCGGATCGAGGAGGCCAAGCGGACCCTGCGCTCCGAGCAGTTCTACGATCTGGAGAAGTATCGGGAGAGCCTGTTTCTCATCGATCGCTGGCTTGCCTTCATCTCCACCTTGTATTTCCCGACGCGGATTTCGGTGGTCGACAACCAGTGGCGGTATTCCATCTACTCATCGAAAGAAATCCTGAAGGCGGTGGCGGACGAGCAGGAGAATCCATATCTCGAGATCTTCCGCGACAAATTGGTTCCGGACATCCTGGGGCAGGCGCCCGACCTCGTCGGCGTCTCGATCACGGCGACATCGCAGATCCTCCCGGGCCTCACCCTCTGCCGGCTGATCAAACAAGCGGCCCCCGATGTGCATCTGACGATCGGCGGCAGCATCTTCACCCGGCTGGTGGACAATCTGCGGCGGGCCGATTCGATGTTCCAGTTCGCCGATGATTTCGTGGTGTTTGAAGGCGAGACGGCCCTGCTGGAGTTGATCCATCAACTGGAAGGGAAGCGGGATTTCAGCAAGGTGCCGAACCTGATCTACCAACAGAACGGCAAGATTATCGTCAACCAGCCGTTCTTTTCGGAAAACATCAACGCGCTGGCGGCGCCGAACTTCGATGGGTTCCCCTTCCGCCAGTACCTCGCGCCGCAGTCGGTCCTGCCCATCCAGTTCTCCCGAGGGTGTTATTACAAGGATTGCGCCTTCTGCGCCCTGACACTGGACCACCAGAACTTCCGGCAGCGGTCGCCGGAAAAGGTGACGGACGACGTCAAGACGCTGATGGAGCGATACCAGACGCCCTTCTTCTTTTTTACCGACGAATGCTTTGCGCTATCCCCGACCAAGCGCCTCTGCGGCCAACTCATCGAGGCCGGCGTCAATGCCCAGTGGACCTGCGAGATGCGCTTCGAAAAGAATCTGACGCGGGACCTTCTCAAGCTGATGCGGGACGCGGGGTGCCTGAAGATCGTGTTCGGGCTGGAATCCTACAACCAGCGGGTGATGGATTTCATGAAGAAGGGGATCAAGCGCGAGCACGTCGACCGGATCGTGGACGACTGCCTGGACCTCGACATCGCCGTGCACTGCTATGTCCTGATCGGGTTTCCCACCGAGACGGAAGCCGAGGCGATGGAAACGGCGGAGTTCATTCACGGGCACACCAGGCTGAATTCGTCCTACGGCTTTTCCTGCCAGCCGTGCCTGTTCGATCTGGAAAAAGAGGCGCCCATCATGAGCGATCCGGCGAGCTACGGCATCCGGCGCATCATGCGGCCGGCCTCCGAAGACCTCAGCCTCGGCTATTTCTATGAGGTCACGGAAGGGATGAAGCCGGACGAGGCGGAACGGGTGTATCAGCAGGCGTACGAGAAGATCAGCGAGGTCGTGTGTGAGTTGCCGTTCAATTATTCGATGGCGGACGGGCTGTTGTTCATCGCCCGCGCGAAGACGCATCCGGTAGCGGCAGGCTGACGATGTCCGAGTCCACCATGGCCCAGAAAGTTCGAGTCGGCCCGGAAACCGGCAGTTTGCTGTTGGAATACGTCCTGAAAGCGTTGCTGGTCGCCGGACTGTGCGAGTTGGTGCTCTACCGACTCGTGTCTCGGCTCGGGATGCATCTTTCCAAGGTGGCGCAGGAGTACGTGGCCGTCGAATATTTCCTGCGTGGCGCGTCGGCGATCGGATTCGCGCTCATGAACTTTTCGGCGATCCTTGTCTTCCTCGTGCTGTTCGCGTTTCTCTTTTACAAGATGAACGGCCTGCTCGCCCGCCCGTGGGACCATGCCGTGGTGGCGCTGGGCTCGCTGCTCCTCGCGCTGACGCTGGTCTTTCTCCTGTTCCCTCCCGGCATGCCGGGGTCCATCGCCTACAATATCCTGACGGTCGCGCTGATCTGGACGCTCGTGATCCAGTATTGCCGGGCCAATCCTGCCGCGACGGCGCGCGCCATGGCGCTGTGCTATGGCGCGGGGGTGTCGAGCTGGCTCTATTACCAGATCTCGACCACGACTTATGGGTGGTTGGGAGTCGTCACTTCTCCGCCGCTGGTCCATGAAATCAGCCGCCTCGGCGAAGCGCTGATGGTGGCGGCAACGGCGTTGGTGTTCGTGGTGTACTCGGGGTTCACCGTCCGGTCCAAAAACAAGCAGCAGCGCCGGCGCGCGGTGCAATTCGTCGCGACGTGGGCGGCTCTTTTCATCGGACTGCTGGTGATGGACGGCGTGATCGAGATCTTCGCCCCGGCGACGGCCCAACACCTCCGCCAGGCGAGCCAGGGCATCGGGTGGATCTTCCAGATGGGCATGGGGTACACCTTCTATCTGCCGTTCGCGCTGTATATGGCCGGCTTGCTGTTCTGGTCATACGCGGTCATCAAGCAAGTCGGCATGGGCCGACGCGCCGGCTACGGGCTGGCCTTGATGTTCATCGCGGGCTACGCGCTGCAATTGTCCCATCTGACTCTCTTCGTGGTGGTGGGGCTGCTGCTGATCGTGAACGACGGGCGGATCGACGCCCGGGAGTCGGTCGGCCGGCTGCTCCCGGTGGAGCTGCCGAATCCCCCCACGGCGCAGGCGTCGGGGGTGTCCTGAACCGGTCTGGTAAAATATTTTTGAGGGAATGAAGCGCATGGATGCTGGAACCGACAGAGACACGCCGCAGGAGGGGAAAGCCACGGAGCAGGCCGTTGACACGCCGCTGAATCTCGATGATGAGATCGGCGAACTCAAGAAGCTGCTGGCGGACGACCCGGAGGATTTCCAGGCGCAGTGCCGGCTCGGTGAGGTCTATTTCGCCAAGGGCATGCTGGAGGAGGCGCTCGACAACGTCTCGAAGGCCATTGAGATGGCGGAGTCCATCCGCAAGCAGATGGACAACTCGCTGGCGATGTACTATGCGAACCGCGGCACCATCCAGGCCACCAAGGGCGATATGGATGAAGCCGTCTCCCAGTTCCGCAGGGCGCTCGAGATCAACCCCAAGGACGTGCTGGCGCTCTTCAATCTCGGGCGGGCATTGTTCGATCGGGACGAGTATATGGAGGCCATGCCGCTGTTTGAGCGGCTGGTCGACGTCACTCCCGACGACCCGATTGCCTGGTTCCAACTGGCGAAGGTCTATGAGAAGCTGGATCTCCGGCACGTCTCCGACCTGCATACGATTGAGAACGCGGTCGCCGCGTACCGTCGGGTGCTCGAGCTCGATCCGCGCAATCTGGAAGCGGCTTTTGCGTTGATGGAAGTCTATATGAACCTGCGAAAGCCCGAGGAGGCCATCGGCGTGCTGGAGACGGCGGTCGAGCACAATCCGGACGAGCCGCTGGCCTACTACAACCTGATCAGTACGTATGAGAAGGTCAAGCGGTTCACCGAGGCCGACCAGACGCGCGAGCGGCTCAAGCAGCGGTTTGCCTCGCGCCGGCCGGCGGAATCGAAGGACAAGTAGGCGAGTCAACCTAACAGGGAGCGCGCGATATGTTTGGAAGCATGGGTATCACCGAGCTGGTGCTGATTCTGTTCATCGTGCTGATCATCTTTGGGGCCGGGAAGCTGCCCCAGCTTGGTGAAGGCTTGGGGAAGGCGATCAAGGGCTTCAAGAAGTCGGTCCACGAGGCGGACGCCATTGAGTTGGAGGCCCAGCAGGCCCAAGTCCAACAGCAGCCGGCGCCGGATGCGGCGGGGTCCGCGCAGGCCGCCCCGCCGATGGGAACGCCGGGCGCGCCGCCTCCTCCTCCGCCTGTGGCCCCTGAGCCGCCGAAGGTGTGATCGCGGATACGCGGAACTGAGGTGAAGGCCATGGAAAGCAGCGTCATTACCGTCGGGATCATCGAAACCTTTGCAGGCAACGGAAAGTCCCGCAGTACGGGCGACGGCAAGATCGCCACGAAAGCGGGCATGCCGCTGCCGGTGGGCGTGACCGTCGACCCTGAAGGGAAGCATCTCTACTTTGCCGAATCCGGGTCCGATCGCGTGCGCCGGATCGAGTTCGCGACGGGTATCATCAGCCATGTGGCCGGGATCGGCGAGACCTGCTATAGCGGTGACGGCGGCCCCGCCGTCGTGGCGGGGCTCTACCTGCCGCTGGGTGTGGCGTTCGATTCCAAGGGAGACCTCTATATCTGCGATTCCGGGAGCAACCGGATCCGCCGGGTTGAGATGAAAACCGGCGTCATCGACACGGTCGCAGGCACCGGCGAGTTCGGGTTCAACGGCGACGGGCCGGCCCTTGAGGTCAACCTCACCTATCCGAGCGCAATCGCGTTCGACTCCAGGGATCGGATGTTCATCGTGGACGCGCAGGCTCATCGCATCCGGATGTACGATCCGGAGACCAGGCAGATCACGTCCCTTGCCGGAACGTGGACGAAAGAGGATGACGATCGTGACAGCCCGCTTATCGCCAAGAACCTGGTGGTGCTCTCGGGAGACGCCATCGGGATCGATTTCAGCGACGACCATGGGTGGCTGCGTCCGGAGTGCTCACCGGATGGGATGGACATGAGCGTGTACCTGGACGATGGGAAGCCCGGCCCGGACGTGCGGTTCCACGACCCGGTCGCCATCACAGTTGACGCAAGCGACGATGTGTACGTGGCGGATAAAGGGAGCAATCGGATCCGGAAGATCGACATGAGGACGGGGATCACCACCACGGTCGCGGGTTCCTGCTTCTTCGGCTACGACGGGGACGGCAAGCCGGCCACCAAGGCCATGCTCAACGCTCCGGAAGCGGTCATCTTCGATCCGTCCGGACATATGTACATCTCGGACGCGATGAACCACCGGGTGCGGCGCGTCGAGGCGGGGACGGGGATCATCACGACGGTCGCGGGAATCGGGGAGAGCGGGTACAAGGACTCCGGCGCGATGGGCGGTTGCGGGATGGCCAAGTTCGTGAAAGCCGTGGACAAGGAGATGATCAAGCACGGCGACGGCCGCGTGGCCGTCGAGGCAGTGGTGAATTCTCCCGCCGGCCTCGCCCTGGACGCCAATGGGTTCCTGTACATCTGCGAGCGGGGCGAGAACAAGATACGCCGATTGAAATTGTATTAACGAGGATCCTCCCAGGAGAGGGAGGTCTTATGTTTGCGAGGGATGGAGGTGCGTATGGGCTGGTTGTCTCTTGCTGCCATGACACGTCGCCGCGCGCGGGTTCTCCTTGCGACAGCCTTCATTCTCGTTCTCGGGTCGTACGGTTTGGGCGTGCAGGTCGTCAGTTCGCAGGGTCTGTACATCCGGGCGCATTTTCTTTCCGGCGATCTCCCTTTCGATCCCAAAGCGCCGGAGTGGGGCAAGGCGACCCCGATGGTCCTTCCTCTCAGCGGCCAGGTCGTCACGCGACCGACCCTTCCTGATCCGACCATCAAAGGCCTGACGGTCCGGTCCCTCCACAATGGGAAGGAATTGGTGTTTCTGCTGGAGTGGCAGGATCCGACAAAAAACGACCGACTGACGCCCGGCACTTTCCGGGACGGCGCGGCGATGGCGTTCCCGCTGGGCGACGCGCCGGCGTTTTTCTGCATGGGACAGTTGGATCACTATCTCAACATCTGGCATTGGAAGGCCGACTGGCAGACCGATATCGAGCGGCGGAAAGCCAGTGAGGCGGAGCGGAAGGCGAAAGGCGCGGAAGGCGAAGTGCGGAGATTCGAAGTCATTCCGCGCAGGGCGTCCTCCGTCGAAGATCTCGTGGGGGGGGGCTTCAGCACGCTGACAACCAAGCGGGGGCAGGGGACCGTCCAGGGGAACGCCCTCTGGGAGCAGGGGCAATGGCGGGTGGTCTTCAAGCGGCCGATGGAGACGCGGGACCCGGACAACGACGCGACGTTCGGACCGGGCCGCATGCAGACGGTGGCGTTTGCGGCCTGGAATGGGGAGAACAAGGAGCGGAACGGCCAGAAGGCGGTCGCGCCGTGGCTCCAGTTGATCATCGATCCGATTCCGCAAGAGACCAAGTAAGGATACCCGGCGCATGCGTGTTCTCGGAATAGTGGGTGCTGTGCTGCTGGCCTTGGTGGCCGGCGCGGGGCCGGCGTCGGCGAATCCGTCGTCCGACAAGAAAAGCGCGGCCGTCTCCGCAGACAAGTCTTCGGACAAGAGGAGCAAAGACGTCATCGCCATGGCCGAAGAGTTCGGGCTCATCGTCGGGCCGGTGACCGAGGACATCCGCAAGGAACTGAATTTGCGGGCGCCGGAAGGCGTCGCCGTCTTCGAGGTCATCGGCGACAGCCTCGCGGAGAGGGCGGGGATCAAGGTCGGCGCGGTCATTACCGAGATCAATAAGAAGCCGATCAAGAACCTGGACGATTTCGGGCGGCTGCTGGCCGAGTACCTGAAAGAGGGTAATTTCACGGTCGGCACGTGGGAACCGACCAATCCCGAGAACCAGGGCATCGGGCAGCAGATGAACTTTCATTTCGTTCCCAAGGGTTCGGATTAGGGCGCGGTGTCGTCTGTGGTGGGGCGCATGCGGAGGACCGGCATGAAAGGCGGAGCATTTCTGGCGGGTCTGACAGCTTTCCTCCTGGTCGGACTGGGCGCCGCCGTCTTTCAGGAAGGCGTCGGGCAGGACAAGAAAGTCCAGAAGGAGCCGTGGATCGAAGAGATCGAAGGCGTATTTGTCCGCTCGGAGGTCTGCCGCCAGTGTCACGATCGGCATTACGAGGAGATGGCCGGGCTTCGCGAGATGACGATGGACCTCAAGCTGATGGGGCGGGTGGATGCGGCTCTATTGCACGGGACGGCCCTGCCGTCCCCGATCTTCCGGTCCGTGATGGGGGTTTGGCTGCAGACCAATCCCAGCGCCGCCAAGAAGCAGCAGTGCCTTTCCTGCCACGCGCCGGCCGTCACGCTCTTCCCGCAGCACACGGATCGGATCATCGAGCAGGTGATGACCGGCAAAGTGACCGTTGAAGGCATCAGCTGCGCGTCCTGTCATTTGGTCGAGAAACTGGCGGACGATCCCAAGAAAGTCCCGTCCTTCCAGTTGACCGCTGGCAAGACCATGTACGGTCCGTTCAAGGACTCGGAAGACAACATGGTCCACACGTCTTTCCACTCGCCGCTTTACAAGGGCGCCAATTTCTGCACGGCCTGCCATTTTGAGAAGGTTCGCGACATCCGCAGCGCGACCCTCGATAGCGAGATTCTGGAGGGCACTGTCTGCCAGTCCTGTCACATGGAACAGTCGACGGGGAGCTCGACGTCCAAACGGGGGGCCATGACCCGCGAAATCGGCCGGCATTTATTCCGCGGCATCGTCATCCCGGGATTGATGCTGAAGAACCGGAACCTGCAGGCCGAGTGGATGCCCCGCCTCGAGGTGGAGGCCCAAAAGAACGGGACCCGCGTGGAAGGCCAGGTCGCCGTCATGAACGGAGCCGTCCCCCACAATTTCCCGGACGGCGATCCCGTCCTCAAGCAGTTTTTCATCACGGTGTCCGTGAAGGATAAGAAAGGCCGTTTGCTGGGTTCCGTGCAGAAGACCTTCGGGACCCAGTACGAGCAATTGATGGATCAGCCGCTGGGAGACGTTCTCGTCAAGGGAGGCACGACCAAGCGGGTGCCGTTTGAATTGACGCTGAGCGAAGATGGTGAAGGCTTGCAGATCGACGCCGTGCTGACTTACAGCCTGATTCCCAAGCCCGCCCCCGCGCTGCTGGACGGGTACTTGAAAACCCTCCCGACAGATGCGGAACGGGAGCGCGCGAAGCGCCTCCTCGCCGATTACGCCGAACCCCGCGTGTTGACGTTCAGGACGAAAACCCTCTAAGCCACCCCGCCTTCCGTGGCAGGACATCACGAGACAGGGAGCATGCGAATGCTATGAGATGGACATCGCGGCAAGTCAAGGTACTCATGATCGGTCTCACCGTCCTGGGCCTGGTCATCGGCGTGGGATGGTTTCAGGTCACGTTCGCCGCCAAGGACGAGAGCGGCCCGCTGACCCCCGAAAAGGTTTTCCCGGCCTCTTCCAAGTGCAAAAAATGCCACATCCGGGCCTCCGAGGAATACGAGGAGTCCGTCGTCGCCAGGGCCATTGTGACGCCGACCTTCCGGGCCATGCTTGAGGACTATGCGGGCAAGGGGAAGGACAAGCGCTACTGCCTCAACTGCCATGCGCCTCAAGCCGTGGTGTTTCCGGACCTGGTCGATACCATGGTGAAACAGATCATCTCCGGAGATCCCACGTTCGAAGGCGTCGGCTGTATCCAGTGCCACCTTATCAAGGCGGTGGAGCCGAACGTCAAGGGACACCCTCCTGTAAAATTGGAGCCGGGGCGAACGGTGTTCGGCGGCTACAAGGATTTTCTCGAGAACAAAGCGCACGAGTCGCAGTTCGTGGACATCTTCAAGAAGTCCGATCTCTGTCTGAGTTGCCACACCATTGCCCCGCCGGGCGTCCCGACGGCCGAAGCCGTCGGCAACTGGAAAGGCAGCAAGGCGGCCAAGGAGGGCAAGACCTGCCAGACCTGCCATATGCCGCAGGGATTCGACTCGTCGGCGAATGAGGAGAAGAAGCGTGACATCGCGGGGCACGAATTCAACGGCAAGTCCCCGGCGCTCCGCAAGCAGGCCTTTGACCTGGATTATGAGACCGAGATCCAAGGAGCCCAGACCAAGCTGACCGTGAAGGTGAAAAACCTCGTCCCCCACAACGTGCCTACCACGCATCCGATCTGGAACCAAGTCTATCTCCAGGTCAGCATTCGCGGGCTGAACCTGAGGGAGGTCTTCAAGGAGAAACGTATCTACGGACGCACCTTCGCCGACGCGAAAGGCAACAAGACGCTGATGGATCACGACGCGGTCAAGCTGTTGGAGGACACGACCCTCAAAGCGGATGAGATCCGCACGGAGACCTTTACCTTCCTGACTCCGGAGGGGACCCCTTCTTTCGACGTGGTGCTCTCTCTCCATTTCGCCACTCCTGCCGAGTTGTGGCCGGAGGCCTTTGCCAAGCGGGTCGCTTCGTTCACGATAAAGGGCTTTACGGACCCGGTCTTCAAGCCCTCGGAGATCACGAAACGGTGCGGCAACACGAAGGTGGCGGAGGGAAAGATCAGGAAGATGTCGTGTCCGTAGGAGTTCGGGCGAGGCTGAGCGACTGGTGGACACACCGATGTTGAATCCGCTATAGTTGGAATGGCGACAGAGCAGGTAGGCGATGGGGTTCGCCTGGAACCGCCGTGTGCACGGCTGATGACCCCTACCGAGGTGACTTGGTAGGGGTTTTTTGTTGCCCGCCCCTCAGTGGTTTCGATTGGGTAACAGAGAGGAGAGAGGCGGCAATGTCGTTCACATGGGAGGTTGCGGCGATCTGGATCGGGCTGGCGCTGGTGGCCACCCTGGTTTCAATTCGCATCGGAGTCTCGGTGGCCCTGGTCGAGATTCTGGTGGGGACGCTGGGCGGGAATCTGCTGGACCTCCGGCCCACTCCTTGGATCGATTTCCTGGCCGGCTTCGGCAGCATCATGCTCACCTTCCTGGCCGGGGCCGAAATCGACATCCAGGTCATGAAGGAAAAATGGCGGGAGACGCTCTCGATCGGATTTGTCTCGTTCCTGGTGCCGTTCATCGGCGCCGGCGCGTACGCCTACTGGGTGGCCGGATGGTCGTTGGAGGCATCGGAGATCGCCGGCATCGCGCTCTCCACCACGTCGGTGGCGGTGGTGTATGCCGTGATGGTCGAGCGAGGCTATAACGAGACCTGGTTCGGCCAAATGATCCTGGCCGCCTGCTTCATCACGGACCTGGGCACGGTCCTGGCGCTCGGGCTGCTCTTCGCCGATTACGATTGGCGGCTGGTGGCGTTCGGCGCCGGCACGGGCCTGACCCTCTGGCTCCTGCCGCGCGTGACGCCGTGGTTCTTCGCGAAGGTTGGCAGCCGGATCAGCGAACCCGAAGCGAAATTCCTCTTGCTGGTGCTCTTCGCCTTGGGCGGACTGGCCCAGGCCGCGAAGAGCGAGGCGGTCCTGCCGGCGTATCTGGTCGGCATGGCGCTGGCCCCGTTTTTCCTGGCCAACAGGACTTTCGCGCAACGGATGCGGCTGATCGCGTTCGCGATTCTGACGCCGTTCTATTTCCTGAAGGCCGGCGTGCTCGTCGGATGGGACGCCATCGTGAACAGTCTCGGTTTGATCGGGATCTTTCTGGGCGTGAAGGTCGCCGCCAAGTTCATCGGTGTCTGGCCACTGACCCGCGCCTTCCGATTCAGCCAGCGTGAAGGGATGTACTTGACTCTGTTGATGTCCACCGGATTAACGTTCGGTACGATCTCCGCTCTGTATGGATTGTCAAACCGTTACATCTCGCAAGAACAATATGCCGTGCTGGTGACGGCCGTCATCCTGAGCGCCGTGGTACCGACGCTGATCGCTGAGCGGTGGTTCGATCCGGGTTATAGAAAACCGGCCGAAGAGGTCCTGCCCCGCCGTAGTTCGGACCGATTGGATCAACTGGGCGATCGAAGGGGAGGAAGGAGATAGCTATGTGGCGTAAGATCCTGGTGGGTTTGGACGGATCTGAAGGGGCCAACAAGGCGCTGGTGATGGCGGTGAAGCTGGCCTCCCAATTCAGCGCCGAGATTCACTCTATCTCGGTTGAGGAGACACTCCCGCACTATGCGGCTACAGTGGGAGAGGTTGTCGAAAGTAAACAAGAGGCGGCTAATTATTTCCGCAAGCTGATCGCGGAGGCCCAGCAATCGGCCCGGGCGTCGGGCGTGACGCTCCACAGCCATATCGTGCCAGGCCACGAGGTGGAGACGATTGTGACCTTCGCCAAGGACCATCAATTCGATCTTTTGGTCATCGGTTTCATGGGGCACTCGAAGATCTTCGGCCGCATCTGGGGCAGCACGTCCCAGAGCCTGACCAAGCTCTCCCCCTGCACGGTGTTAGTGGTCAAGTAATGCCTGAATCGGGCGGGACGCTACTCGAAGGTGATGGTGGAGCCCGGCGATTTGGTGCGGAAGATCTGGATGGCCGCGTAGATGTTCTTCGCAGGCTGGTTCAGGATGAGCTCCGACTCCGTGATGTGGGTGTCGATCAGCTCGAAGGGTCCGCCGCTGTAATAGATCCGGCACTTGTCCATCTGGCAGTTTCTGTAGACGTGGTTGTCCAACACCAAGTCCTCCTTGGTGAACGTCTTCTGATCCACCACGATGTATTGCTGGTCCACGACCGCACTATACCAGCCTCACCGTCCTCAGGCAAGCGAAGCGCCCGCTCTCGTTACGAACGCACGTCCTTCACGAAGCGCCTGAGCCGTTCGAAGTACGGCACCCCGCCGACAAACACCAGGTCGTTATGGTCGGCTCCGGGGACGATGTACAGGTCCTTCGGCGGATGCGCCGCCTCGAACACCATCCGCCCCATCTGGAGCGGGACGATGCTGTCGCGATCTCCGTGGATCACGAGGACCGGCCGATGAATCTCGCGCAACCGGTCGGCGAGATTGAACTTCGCCTGCACAAACCAGTGCGCGGGTAGTCCCCAATAGTGGAGCCGGGCCAGCGCCTCGACGGACGGGAACGCGGACTCGAGGATCAGCCCGGCCGCCGGCCGCCGGCTTGCCAGCGCGCCGGCCACCGCGGCGCCCAGGGAGCGACCGAAGAGTACGATCCGTGTCGGCGGCACCCGTTTCGTTGTTACCAGGCAGTCATGGGCGGCAAGGGCATCCTGGTAGAGGCCGTCTTCGGACGGCGCGCCGCCGCTTCGGCCGTAACCGCGGTAGTCGAACAGGAACACGGACAGGCCGGTTCGGTACAGCAGGACCAGGTTTTCCAGCCGGTGAATGATGTTGCCCGCGTTCCCGTGACACCACAGCAGCACCGCCGGACTGCCCGAGGCGCGCACATACCATCCGAACAGGCGTGTGCCGTCCTGGGCGTCGAACCAGACGTCCTCCAAGGGAAGCCCGCTTAAACGGGCCCAGTCCCTGTCATCCCAGGGCGAGGGATGATAGACCAGGAGTTGATCCAGCACGGCCTCGATTGTAGGCGAAAGCGACATGGAAAGCGACGAGGATGGCTTGAATATTGGATGACGGCTCTATACAATGGGCCGCCGTTTCGTTTTCAGATACCATCATCGACGCCTAGAAGGAGACCCTTGGCATGGATCGGAGCACGGGGATTGTGCTGTTTGCCGTCGCGGCGGCTTTTATCGGGATCGCCTATGGCGCGTACTTGATCCAGTGGATCCTGAAGCTGGAAGAGGGGACCGACAGGATGAAGGCCATCGCCAAGGCCATCCAGGAAGGCGCCAACGCCTATCTGAACCGCCAGTACACCACGGTGGCGTATGTGGCGGCCGGTCTGTTCGCGGTCCTCTGGGCGGCGGGCCTCTGGTCCGAGAAGTTCGGGCTCCTGACGGCGGTCGGCTTCCTCATCGGCGCGGTGGCCTCCGCCTCGGCCGGCTATGTCGGTATGAAGATCGCCGTCCGCGCGAACGTCCGAACCGCACAGGCGGCGCACGGCGGTCTCAATGCGGCCCTGCAGGTGGCGTTCAAAGGCGGCGCGGTGACGGGGCTGCTCCTGATCGGGTTGGGGCTGTTCGCCGTCGCCGGGTTCTACTACGTGGCGGCGGCCCTGGCCGGGCCCGCCAAGGCGATGCACGCGCTGCTCTCGCTCGGGTTCGGGGGGAGCCTGATTTCGGTCTTCGCGCGGGTCGGCGGCGGGATCTTCACCAAGGCGGCCGATGTGGGCGCCGACCTCGTCGGCAAGGTCGAGGCGGGCATTCCCGAAGACGACCCGCGGAATCCCGCCGTGATCGCCGACAACGTCGGCGACAACGTCGGCGATTGCGCCGGCATGGCCGCCGACCTGTTCGAGACCTACGCCGTGACGACCGTGGCGGCGATGGTCCTCGGCTTCACCATCTTCAAAGGCGCCTCCGAACCGCTGGTCTATCCCTTGTTGCTCGGCGGGATCACCATCTTCGCCACGATCATCGGCATCTGGTTCGTGAAGGCAAACGAGGGCGGCAGCATCATGGGGGCCCTTTACAAGGGGTTGTTCTGGGCCGGGGGCGTGGCCGCGGTGGCGTTCTATCCGGCCACGACATGGCTCATGGACGGAGTCGGCGGCGTGAGCGGCGCGGCGTACTACGGCTGTGCCCTGGCCGGCCTGGCGGTCACCATCGCGTTGGTGTTCATCACCGACTATTACACTTCCAAGAGCTTCAGGCCGGTCCAGGAAATCGCCAAGGCCAGCGAGACGGGCCATGCGACGAACATCATCGCGGGTCTGGCGGTCGGCATGCAATCGACGGCGTGGCCGGTCATGGTGATCGCCGCGGCCATCATGGCCAGCTATGCGATGGCGGATCTCTACGGGGTTGCGGTCGCGGCGGTGTCCATGCTGTCGATGGCCGGCATCGTGGTCGCCATCGACGCCTTCGGCCCAATCACCGACAACGCCGGAGGGATCGCCGAGATGGCTCATTTGGGGAAGGACGTGCGGAACATCACCGACCCGCTGGATGCGGTGGGCAACACCACCAAGGCCGTCACCAAGGGCTATGCGATCGGGTCGGCCGGCCTGGCGGCCATCGTGCTGTTCGCCGAGTACGCCCGGCAAGTGGCGGGGGCGGGCGGGTCGGGGGCCGCCAGCAGCTTCGACCTGTCGAATCCGAAGGTCCTCGTCGGCCTGTTCCTCGGCGGCATGCTGCCGTACCTGTTCGGTTCGATGTGCATGAAGGCGGTAGGGCAGGCCGCCGGCGAAGTCGTCGGCGAGGTCCGCCGCCAGTTCCGTGAGATCAAGGGCATCATGGAAGG